>WPCI01168105.1_pt1 | contig 172560 bp, 167 predicted proteins | sample 5399871 | NCBI WGS metagenome assembly WPCI01 (sample SAMN12869469, study PRJNA574797) | sludge metagenome | isolation source: wastewater treatment of pH7 | place: China:Beijing | collected 2019-05-20
CAATGAGTAAAGCCTTAGTTTTAATAAGTCATGGATTATTTTGTGAAGAGTTAAAAAAGAGTACGGAAATGATTATGGGACAACAAGCTAATATCTATACAGTCAGTTTGCTTCCTTCAGAGTCAGCTGAAGATTTTCGTCAAAAATTCGAAGCAACAATCGCAGATTTAACGGATTTTGTTGTATTGGCTGATTTGATGGGTGGAACACCTTGCAACGTCGTTTCCAGAATGATCTTAGAAGGCCAAGCAATCGATCTGTATGCTGGAATGAATATGCCGATGGTGATTGATTTCATCAATAGTGAATTGATTGGTTCAGAGATGGCTTTGGTCGAAGCGGCTACGAGCAATACTGTTCATGTTAATGAACGCATCAATAATGATGATGATGACGAGGATGAATAGATTCGGATAAAACGATTATTGATTAAGCCAGGGAAATGATTCCCTGGCTTTTTTGTCTGTCACACTTTTTTGTACTGTGATTCAGTTAAACAATGTTAATGGAACTGGGGAATTAACGTGAATTTTAGCGGGAAAACTGCAACAATCACGTCAAAATAAAGATTGGATACCAGAAGAGCTAGTTAAAAAACTATTTATCTCACAGAGTACGGTCTCTTTAGGACTATCGCCCGTTGCTTGCTATGTTGTAGCTAGTGAAAGAAAGACTGAAGGCAAAAAAAGAACGTTGATTTCTCAACGTTCTTAGAAGAGCCACCTGTCGGGCTTGAACCGACGACCTCTTCCTTACCATGGAAACGCTCTACCAGCTGAGCTAAGGCGGCATAGTTATTTAATACAAGATATAGAATAGCGAAGTAAGGACTATTTGTCAACTAGTTAAGTAGAAAAAATTCTAGCATTGAATCTTCTAAATTCTTTATTTTTAACAAAATCGGCGCTTAAAAGCTAGCGTCGATTTTGTTATAGAGGCGAGAAATAAGTGCGTTGTATCCCTGTGGTTGAGTCCAAACATTTGATAGTAAAATAATGCCGCTTTGTCCATCTTTAGAAAAATCGACAACTGTTTCAAAACGAGCCTTGACGCCACGTGTATGGTAACTATGGGTCATAGTATAAATACCACTAGCATATTTTTCACCAGGATAAGTTTGCCACAGTTGCATACGCTCTTGATTGGTTAAAAATTCATCATTGAAGAGGTTTTGAAAATAGCGGTAAAGATCCCCAGCCGACATAAAGACATTGCCTGTTCCTAATTCATCCGCGTAAGATGAAACAGTTGTGGGTGCATAGACTGGGCCGTTGGCAGTTTGTGAGTAAGAAAGTGCCTGTTCTTTATTCGTTTCTGAATAAAAACTGGTTTCTTTTAATTTCATCGGTTCCTTCAGCTGTTTATCAAAGAGCAAGTGGTAGTCGGTTTGATAGACTGTTTCTAAAATTCCTGCTAGTAAAACATAATTCACTGGTTGATAGGAATAATTGGTATTTGGTGCCGTGCTTGTTTGGCGAATGGTCTCGGATAATATTTTTTTGGTATCGGTAGTATTCAAAGCAGTAACTTTTTTTTCGTTAACACGTAGGCCCGAGCTCATGTTCAGCATATCCTTAATAGAAATATTTTCGCTGTTAGGGATTTGTGGATAAAAGGAGCTGAGTTTTTGATCCAAGAATAGTTTACCGGCTTTGACAGCTTGCATAATCAGATAAGCGGTCTGGCCTTTTTGGACCGAGCCGATACAGTATTCAGTATTGATCGTATTGTGAATCCTTTTTGACTGATCTTTCCAGCCGTAAGCTTTGTTTAAAATGACTCGTCCGTTTTTAAAAACTAAAGCAGTTCCGCTGAAATTTTTTTCGACAAGAGTCTGTTCTAGATTGGCCGCTAAAGCATCTCTTGGTTCTATTGCTTTCTGGTTGTTTAGATTGGCCAAGTTTTTCAGCTGGCTGTCGGTTTCGCTTGAAGTTCGTGTTGCTAAGTGCGCTTTGTGGAGCTGCTCAACATAAATTCCACCTAGTGCTAGGATGAGAATTAACAAAAGTGAGAGACCCAATTTTAGGCTAAGTTTTTTTCTTTTTTGACGATGTCTTCCCGGCATAAAAATTCCCCTAGTTCTTATTGGAATTGCTCAATTTATTATTTCCATAATCCTAGCTTTATTTTGTAAAAATAGGATTGCATCATGAAATAAAAATTGATATTATAGTAGAGTATTCTTCCGGCATAGCTCAGTTGGTAGTAGCGCATGACTGTTAATCATGATGTCGTAGGTTCGAGTCCTACTGCCGGAGTTCTTGGAGGCGATCTTTAGATCGTCTCTATTTTTTTACACCTAAAAAGTGAATTTTGTATGAATAAAAATCTTAAATGTGAGGGAATTGTTGAGAAAAGCATGACCTTTTTTTAAAACCAGTCTGATCCCTTTGAACCTTGAAAAAATCCTCGTTATACTGACTAAACAAGGATGTCAGTTCAACCTTTCGCAGGATACACAGGAGACTAAGAAGAGGAATAATTTTCCCGAAATTGAGCAAACCTCTGGTATGTCCACATTAGTTGAATGATCTGGGGCATTCGAATGAACTAAATTTCTGTGAAAGTTTAGTGCTACGAATAAGGAGGGGTTCGATGGCAAAACGCGATGCCTATTTTGACAACGCAAAATTTTTCTTGATGATCTTAGTTGTGTTTGGTCATTTTCTGCAGCCATTTGCAAATGATCATCCCCTATACAATGATTTGTACTATTTCATTTTTACTTTTCATATGCCGGCATTTATCTTAATCGCGGGTTATTTTGCCAAAAGGGGGCCAAAACCGATCAAAAGCCTAGTGAAAAAGCTATTGCTTCCTTACATCTTTTTCCAACTGCTTTATTCAGGATATTACACATTGATTGGTTTGCAGGATGATTTTAGTTTCGATCTAGGAATTCCTCAGTGGTCGCTCTGGTTTTTATTGAGCTTGTTCTGTTGGAACGTTTTCTTACATTTGATCAATAAGTTTTCTGTCAAACAAGTTTTGATTGGTAGTGTGATCGTGGCATTATTAGTTGGCTATTTTCCCATTTTTGATCGTTACTTAGCGATTCAACGGACACTGACCTTTTTTCCATACTTTATGGTAGGATACGCAGTTCCCAAAAGCTGGATCGAAAAGTTGAAAACTTATCCAAAAAGAGGGGTCGCGCTCTTCTTATTTGCTGGACTGTTCCTATTTATCCAAGGGAATGATTTAATCAATAAATACTGGGTGTTTGGCTCTAAACCATATGAAGCTTATTTGAATCAACCATTACTTGGCGGACCGCAGCGCTTGCTTTTTTTAGCGGCGGGTCTAGTCGGGATAGTTGCTTTCCTAATGCTTGTTCCAAAAGAACACCATTTCTTCTCTAATTGGGGGAAAAATACACTGACGGTATACTTGCTACACGGTTTTCTAGTAAAGGGTCTGAGGGCCATGGAGCTGGATTTTGAAATCAGTTCGTTGGAAGTTCTCTTATTATTTATCGGCAGTATGCTGTTGACCGTGCTGTTATCAAGTAAGCGGGTTGGTCAGTGGATCAAAAAAGGTAAACAGGTTTTACAGCCGAGTTTGTAAACTAATTGTCTCTTTGTCCTATTAAGCGTAAAATGGGGGCAAGGAGGCGTTTTTTTTATGGCAAAAATTACGAATGAACGAACGCAAGCTTTACGTGAAGCTTTTGAAAAAAATCCGAAGCAAGTCGCCTTGCAACGAGGCGTAGTAAAAAATGGAATCCGGGCATCGGCAGAAAATATACAAACACATGTGGAGAATACACCAGTTTTCTCAATTGATTTAGCAACTGGGAAAGTAGCCAATCAGAAACAATCGGGGCGCTGCTGGATGTTTGCGGCATTAAATACCTTCCGTCACAAAATGCTGACGACCTTCCAAATGAAGGATTTCGAACTTTCCCAAAACTATACTTTCTTTTGGGATAAATACGAAAAAGCCAATTATTTCTATGAAAATATATTAAATACGGCTGAGCAGGCAACAGATAGTCGGGAAGTCGCCTTTTTACTGCAGACTCCCCAACAAGACGGCGGTCAATGGGATATGATCGTTTCGTTGTTCCAAAAATACGGGGTCGTACCGAAAAGTGTCATGCCTGAAAGCAGTAGTAGTTCAAATTCTCGTGACTTGAATAATTATTTGAATAAGCTATTGAGAAAGCATGCGGTGTTACTTCGTCAAATGGTGGCGGAAAAAGCAACTGCCGAAGAAATCCAAGCGAATCGTGAAGCGATGCTGCAAGAAGTGTATAATCTGTTGGCTATTTCATTAGGCACACCACCAACAGTTTTTGATTTTGAATATCGTGATGAAGAGAAGAATTATCATTTGGATCAAGGCTTAACACCGCAAAGTTTTTATGAAAAATATGTCGGAGTTAATTTAGACGAGTATGTTAGCATCATCAATGCACCCACGGAAGATAAACCATTCATGAAATCTTACACGGTTTCAATGCTGGGCAATGTCGTCGGTGGCAAACAAGTGAAATACTTGAATCTTGAAATGGATGAGTTCAAAGCATTAGCAGTTAAGCAATTAGAACAAGGTGAATCGGTTTGGTTCGGCTGTGATGTTGGTCAATCCTCAACGCGTGACAGCGGGATCATGGCTTTGGATGCTTATGATGTGGAAGATTTGTTTGACGTTGATTTAACGATGTCTAAAGCTGAGCGTTTAGATTATGGGGAAAGTATGATGACCCATGCGATGGTTCTAACAGGTGTGGATCTAATTGAGGGTCAAGCGAAGAAATGGAAAGTTGAGAATAGCTGGGGTGAAAAAGTCGGTGAAAAGGGCTTCTTTGTGATGAGTGATGAATGGATGGATGAATACACTTATCAAATCGTTGTTCGTAAAGAATTTTTGACGGCTGAGCAATTAGCAGCCTTCAACACTGAACCCATTGTTCTAGCCCCATGGGATCCAATGGGAGCTTTGGCATAAAATAAAAGAGACGCAAAACAACAGAAATTGTTTTGCGTCTCTTTTTAATGGAATAAGCGTTTTCTTTCTTACTGTGCTATACTTTTTAGAAAAAGGAGGGAGATCGGATGTCTAAAATATTAGCGGTCCGTCACGCTGAAAATATTCGGGAGTTGGGTGGCTATAAAACTAAAGATGGCAGGGAAATTGCTCAACACAAACTAATTCGTTCAGCTAGCATCAATCATTTAGACAGACAAGATAAAAAATATTTAGCAGAATATGGAATTAAAAAAGTAGTTGATTTCCGTTCGCTTGAGGAACGGAATACCCAACCTGATCAAGCAATCCCAGCAGCTGAAAATATTTTTTTGCCGATTTTTCCACTGGAAGAATCAAAGACTGCTTCGGCTTCTCCGAAAAAAATGTTGCAGCGAATGCAGGCGGGGGATACAGCCTTTCAGCAAATGGTGGAGGTATATCAACATTTCGTAACCGATCAGCATATCCGAGGACAGTATCGAAAATTTTTTGATTTAGTCTTGGCGAATGAAAAAGCCAATGAAAGTCTTCTATTTCATTGCACGGCTGGCAAGGATCGGACAGGTTTTGCTGCGCTATTATTGTTAACTTCTTTAGGGGTGGATCAGGAGACAATCATTCAGGACTACCTTGCTACCAATCGCTATTTAAAAAAGGTCGTCCAAGAAATGTACAAAAAGGCTGAATTGGCAGGTGTTTCGGCTGATGCTATCCATGGAATCGAAGATATGATGACTGCGAAAGAAATTTATCTACAGACTAGCTTTGATCAAATCAAAGAAAACTATGGAACAGTGATGGCGTTTATTCATGAAGGGATCGGAGTATCTCGGCAAGAAATCAATGATCTGCAAAAAATCTATTTGTTGTAAGGAGCTGAGGAGATGGAGGCATTACTAAAGCAGTTAGAATTGCAGACAAAGGCCATACCAATCGGCGGTGGTGATATTAATCAAGCCTATCGGGTCACAGATGGCCAGAAAGATTATTTTTTAAAGTATCATCCACAAATGTCCGCCGATTTTTTTCAAGCAGAAGTCGATGGTTTAGCCGAGTTGGCTGAAGTCGTTCACGTACCCAAAGTTTATCGCCACGGGAGTTATGCAGATGCGGCCTTTCTCTTGATGGAATGGATTGAACCGGGTGAAGGGGATCAAAAAGACCTAGCCCGGGAATTAAGCAAAGTACATGGAATCAAAGCACTTAAATTCGGTTATAAGCGAAATAATTTTATGGGACTGCTACCACAGATCAATACTCGCATGGCTGACTGGTGGGATTTTTATTTTACGAATCGGTTAGAAGTCCAAATCAAAATTGCTCAGGAACGAAATCGCTGGAATACGTCTCGAGAAAAAAATTATCAGTTATTTAAAGAGCGGGTTTATCAAAAGTGGGGTACAATGTCTTTTGAACCCACTTTATTACACGGTGATTTTTGGAGCGGGAATACTTTTTTTGATAGACAGGGACAGCCGATCTTTATTGATCCAGCCGTTTCTTTCGGTCATCGTGAAATGGATCTTGCAATGGCTCAGCTGTTTGGTGGTTTTCGTCGGGAGTTTATCGCCAGCTACCAGGAAATTGCACCGATGCGAGCTGGTTGGCAGGAACGTTTAACGATTTATCAACTGTATTATTTACTTGTTCATCTAAATATTTTTGGGGAGAGCTATGGTGAGGCAGTAGACCGCAGCTTAAGCATAGGGTAGTCCTGATTATCAGCGATTTATGGAAGCCTGTATACGCTAGAGTGGATAAGTCTAGCAAATGACTAAATTATTTTTTGAACAAGTTAGAATTTGTACGAAATAGCAGGAGGGAAATAATTGGGAAAAAGATACACAATGGAACACGAAGTCGCTTATTATCAATGTGACATCAATCAAAACATGACCTTCCCCGCTTTGTTAAGTGTGGTCATCAAAGCTTCATCCGATCAAAGCGATCAATTAGAACGGGGAACAGAATACATCAATACATTGGGGCTCACTTGGGTGATTACCCAAACGGAGATCGCAATCAAGCGCTTGCCACAAGTTGGTGAAAAGATCACGATCATGACCGATCCAACCGAATTCAATCGTTTCTTTTGTTACCGCAGTTTCTTTATCTATGACCAAGCAGGCAGTGAATTGGTAAAAATCGATATGTCTTTTGTTTTAATGGATATTGAAAATCGTAAGATGAGTAGTGTAGATGCCGAACTGATGGCCCCTTACGAATCTTCACAAGTCAAGAAGATTCGCCGTTGGCCGAAAATTGAAAGTGTTACAGGCGACCAACACCAACTTTATCACGTTCGCTATTATGATTTAGACAGCAACCATCACGTCAATAATGCGATGTATTTTAATTGGCTGATTGATGTATTGGGCTATGATTTTATGACAGAGCATGAGGCGACATACGTGAATGTCAAATTCGATAAAGAAGTCTTGTACGGCAACGATATCGAAAGTTTTTATGAAGTTCTTGAAGAAGATCCCATCAAATCACGGCATGAAATTCGTCTAGGTGATCAGCTTGCCTGCGAAGCCAATATTTTATGGAAAAAAAGAAGTTGATCGAAAAATTCTTCGATTCAACTTCTTTTTTTGATTTGCCAGAAGGGCTGTTTATTCTTCCATAAAGCGTTGTAATTCTTCTTTTGGTAGCTGAGCATTTAATGCAATCAATAATTTCAAACGGGCTTTTTGACTATTGATCCCGCTACAGAAGATCACTCCGTGTTGGGCCAATTCGACACCGCCGCCATGATAATCATAGACTGGTTCAGCCAGTCCATTAAAACAGCGAGAAACTAATACGATTGGTAGCCCTTTGTCTAATAAACGATAAAAAGGTGGTAGCGTTTGAGGCGGCAAGTTGCCCGCACCTAAAGCTTCGACGACGATGCCATCGACACTGATCGCATTCTCTAAAAGTTCGAAAAAATCACCTTGCATGCCGGCGAAAACTTTTATAATCGGAATCATGGCATCGATACTAGTGATATCGTAACGAGTGCTTTTAGGCAATTCTTGTTTAAATAAAATTTTTGATTTGGTAACAAGACCGATAGGACCCAATGTTGGTGTCCTAAAAGTAGCGACATTGGTGGTATGTGTTTTGGTTACATAACGTGCACTGTGGATTTCATCGTTCATCACGATCAGGACACCCTTGTCGATGGCATTGTCTGAAGCAGCTACGCGAATCGCACACTCAAAATTATAGAGACCATCACTCCCTAGTTCATTGATAGAACGCATGGCGCCTGTCAAAATGATCGGGAGCAAATCGCCAATTGTAACATCGAGAAAGTACGCCGTCTCCTCTAATGTATCGGTTCCGTGGGTGATAACGACACTATCAATCCCAGCGGCTTTAGCGGCTTTGATTCGTTCTTTCAATTGAAACATAATTTCAACGGTAATATGCGGTGAAGGCAGGTTCGAAAAGTCTTCTACGATCAATTCGATGTCAGCCGGTAAACGCAATTCTTGACCAGCTGCCAGTAAAGGATTTTTTTTATCAGGCCGGACAGCCCCATCAGCATCTTGACTCATGGAGATCGTTCCACCTGTGTGTAAAATCAAAATTCGTTTCATTTGTATTACTCCATTCGTTATTAGCGCATTGTGGCTAACTTTTTGCTAAGCTTATTGTATACTATGAAACAGGAGGCGGCTAGGATACTATGATTCGAATTGGATTAACTTCTTTTAATGAACACAGCAGTTTGACGGGTAAAAAGAGCTCTTCATTGTATGAATATGCGGGCTATTTGCCGTTAGTTGAGTTGGATACCAACTATTATGGCATCACCACTAAGAAAGCAGTCGAAAACTGGTTATCACAAGTTCCGGCCGATTTTCGTTTCGTAGTGAAATTATATGCTGGTTTTACTGGGCAAAGTAAATGGCAGGATAGTTATCCATCGATGACGGCGATGCAAGAGCATTTTTTGGAAACCTTGGCATCGATGATCGACAGTGGAAAATTATTTTGCTTTTTAGCGCAATTTCCGGCACAATTTAAGTGTACGAAAGAAAGCGTGGCTTATTTAGAAACCTTGCGGGAATTATTTCCCGATTTACCTGTGGCGATCGAGTTGCGGGATTACAGCTGGTACGCCAAAGAGTTCCGTGAAAAGACCCAACAACTGATGCGTACCTTGAATTTTAGCTTAGTAATGGTAGATGAGCCACAACTACCGGACACCGTTCCTTTAGATCCGACCATCACTAACCAGGCTTTTAGTTTATTTCGCTTCCATGGACGCAACCAAGCATATTGGAATGACCGAACAGGGGATTGGCGGAAAAAACGCACCTTGTATCGTTACAATGAAGCGGAATTGAAAATTTTAGCGGAAAAGGTTCGAAATGTTGCTGACCATTCAAAGGAAGTCGGCATCATTTTCAATAATAACTCTGGCGGAGATGCCGCCGATAATGCCATACAAATGAAAAAAATCCTTCAATTAAAGTATGAAGGACTGAATCCAAGTCAAATTGATTTATTTTAAATGAGGGAGTGCCATGATAAAAGCTATTTTTTTTGATATTGACGGAACATTGACCACAACCGATTCCAAAGTGTTAGCAAGCACCCGTGAAGCGATCCGTTTAGCTCAAGCGCAAGGAATTTATTGCGGAGTCGCGACTGGCCGAGGCGCGGTTAACATTGAAACGCGGATCGATCATTTAGCATTGGATGTCTTTGTTTTGTATAATGGACAATTGGTCTTTACGAAAGATCGGGATATTTATCTGCGTCCCTTCGCTCCCGAAGTATTACAGCAGATCGTGACCTTTGCCGATAAAGAACATCGACAGATTATGTTTGGCGGACGTTATCGAACAGATGGTAGCCATTTGATGAAGTGGTCGCAAAATTCATTGCTGAAAAAGGTGGCAGGCTGGATGCCTAGATGGTTTCCTGTTCGCTCGACCCGCAGGCTACTGCAGGATTTTAGCCCGAATCGACAAAAGAGTCGGTATCAAAAGTTATCGATTATCCAAGAACCGATCTATCAATGTGTTCTATTCAGTGCTGAGAATGAAGCCCAGCGTTTACAAGAATTGTTACCAGACTGTTCGTTTCAACGTTCAAATCCTTACGCGGTGGACATCGTGCCAAAAAATGGTTCAAAGTATCGTGGCATTTTAGAATTTATCAAAGCTAGCGGGATCAAACCCGAGGAAGTGATGGCTTTTGGCGATCACTACAATGATATTGAAATGATTCAAAAGGTCGGTATCGGCGTCGCAATGGGCAACGCTTTACCTGAAGTAAAAGCGCAAGCGGATTATGTGACCGCAACGAACGAAAAAGATGGCATTTATCAAGCGATGAAACATTTTGAAATTATTTAAGATGGAGAGAAATGGATATGACAGAACCTTATCAAATGGCTCGCGAATTTCACCAGACATTTGCACCGGAACCACCGGCAAAGCCGATTTCTTTTTCAAAAGAACGGGGAAGTTTTCGAGCAGGATTTAAAGCCGAAGAAGTGGTTGAATTTTTATATGGGGTTGCAGCAGGCGATGAAGCAACGTTTAATGAATTAGTGGGACAGCTCCACGAAAGTATTGATCAGGCAAAAGAAAAAGTTTTAGCCAAAGGCGAACGGGTAGAAGATCCTTTGATTTCGCAAGTCGATGCCTTGACTGATTTGCTGTACTTTACGTATGGTTCTTTTGCTTTGATTGGGGTTGATCCTAAGCCGATTTTTGAAATTGTTCATCGGGCGAATATGGGGAAATTATTTCCTGATGGCCAACCACGGTACCATCCGGTCACAAATAAAGTATTGAAACCGACTGATTGGCAAGAAAAATATGCTCCAGAACCTTTGATCAAAGAAGAAATAGACCGACAAAAAGGAAAGGCTGAATGAGGCTTTTCCTTTTTTGTTGATCTATCTGATTGATCTGAGAGTGAGCTGGTTTAATCAAAAAATGTGTAATAAAGTGAGCGCACAGCTAAACGTTCTTGCTCGCTACGGATCGCAAAGATGATACTGCGTTCGTCGGCTCCTTGAGAGATCATCCGTAAATTGACATTTTTTCTTGCTAACGCTGCAGTACTGTCCGAGGTTGTGCCAGGTCTTTCCCGCATTCCTTCACCAACAAGCGCTACAACTGAGAGTCCGTGCTCAATCGATAGCTGATCGGGCTGGATTTTTTCTTCAATCTGTTTCATTAATTCGGCTTCGATATCGCGGGTTAATTGACGTTCACGTAAAATGATTGAGATATCATCGATTCCTGAAGGCATATGTTCAAAGCCGATGTTGAGATCTTCTAAAATTTGTAAGATTCGGCGAACGATTCCGACTTCACGGTTTAACAAGTATTTCCCGATAGTAATTCCGCAGAAACCATCATCACTAGCAACACCCACCACCTCATTGCGAGTCTCGCAATTAAAATCTTTCTTGATGAGCGTTCCTTGACAGTCAGGATTATTGGTATTTTTAATAATCACCGGAATCTGCGCTTTGAAGGCCGGCATCAAAGCTTCGTCATGGAAAACAGTGAAACCAGCGTAAGTCAATTCACGAATCTCACGATAAGTAGCATATTCGATCAACTCAGGTTCATGGATGTATTTGGGACTGGCAGCAAAGATCCCATCGACATCGGTAAAGTTTTCATATAAATCAACTTTCATACCGGCTGCGATAATCGATCCGGAAATGTCTGATCCACCACGGGAGAACGTGCATAAGTGGCCGTCTTTCGTGTAGCCAAAGAAACCTGGGATGATCAAGATTTCTTCCGAATCACGCCACTGATAAATTTTTTCGTAGGATTCAGCTAAAATCCGAGCATTTTGCGGCTCATTTGAAACCGTGATACCTAGTTCTCGTGGATTGACATAGCGAGCATTAACGCCTTTTTTTTGAAAGCAAGCAGCGATTAGTTGAGCATTCAAGTTCTCACCACTGGCTAAAAAGCTATCTAAGGCATAAGGATCGGTGGGGTCAAACTTTTCTTGCAGTGCTTTCAGCTCAGCATAAAAAAGTTTTCCCAGTTCATTATCTAGATGAAAGGCTGCTGCGATTTCAGTATATCGGGCAACGATTTCTTGGATGAGTTCTTCAGTATCTTGTTGGTATAAAACAGCATTGTAAAAACGAATCAATAAGTCGGTGACTTTTTTGTCTTTATTATTACGTTTTCCTGGAGCAGAAACGACCACGAAACGGCGGCCAGAGTCGCCAGTTACGATCGCTAAGACTTTTTTAAGCTGTTCAGCTGATGCGACAGAGCTTCCGCCAAATTTGATCACTTTCACTTTAATCACCTCTTATTTTAATGTGGTTTTAATATTATCTGAAAAGTTACATAATTTCAAGGGGCAGAGCAGTTTTCCTGAAGATAAAATTTTATAAAATTACTCTTTTCTTAAATTTATGGGAATTGAAGCGGCCTGTAAAAAATGCTAGTATGAGAATGACTGTGGTGAAGACATTTTGACAGGTTTTATAAACTAGCTAGTGAAGCCAAAAGTCTTTTGTGTTATAATTTACGTTAGATGTTTTCGCAAAAAAACAGAAAATGATGAAGGATTAAATAAACTGAATCTTGATAGTTGAAAGGAAAATCATACATGGGAAGTAATGTAATCATAGGGATTGTTATCGGTTTAGTCGTCTTGGCGGCCGTTTTGTACTTGATTGGTTATCTGATGAAGAAAAAGAATCAAGAACGCTTAAAAGAACTCGATAAGAGGAAAGAAGCGTTGTTCGATCTGCCAGTTGTGGAAGAAGTCGATGAAGTGAAGAAAATGCATCTCGTCGGCCAAAGTCAGAATACTTTCCGTGAATGGAATCAAAAATGGACGGATGTTTCGACAAAGTCATTTGCAGAATTGGAAAGCCAAATTTTTGAGGTTGAAAGCCAAAATGAAACGTTCCGTTTTATGAAGGGCAAATCAGCAATTGAAAGTGCCGAACGTACGATGACTGAAATGGAAGAAGAAGTTGAAAAAATCCGGACCGGTTTGAAAGAATTACGTGAAACAGAAGAACGCAATTCATTAGCGGTGCAACAAGCCTTAGATGTATTTGAAGATTTAAAGAAAGATCTAAAAGAAAAGAAAACCAGCTTTGGACCGGCCTTACCAGAGATTCAAAAACAAGTAAAAAATGTTGAGATTGAATTTACGCAATTTGTTACGTTGAATACTTCGGGTGATCCGATTGAAGCACGGGAAGTTTTGGATGATGCGGAGAAACATACGTATGAAGTTCAAGCAACCATGGAAAAAGTGCCGGTAATCTATGAAGATCTTGAAAAAACATTTCCAAGTCAGATCGATGAACTAGAAAAAACGCACAAAAAAATGTTGAATGAGCATTTTGTCTTACCAGAAGATGATTTTGAAGGCCGGCTTGAACAAGTAAAAAAACAGATCGAACGTTCATTGGAAGACATAGAAAAAATCGAGTTAGAGACAGTCGAAGCAGCCAACAAAGAAACTGCCGAATTAATCGACGATCTCTATGCTGAATTGGAAAAAGAATTTGAAGCGAAAAAATATGTGTTAACTAATCGCAAGACAGTGGGAGAATATATTTCCCATGCAGCTCGTAATAATCATCAATTAATGGTGGAATTAGATCATACTTCTCAAAGCTATGCGTTGAACAATAATGAGCTAGGTCGAGCACGCGGCTTCCAAACTGAGATTGAGGAATTAGAACGGCGCAATCGCAATATGGAACCACAAATCGACAAACATGAATTAGCTTACTCAGAAATTCAAGTCTTCTATAAAGATGCCTTCAAAGTATTAGACGACATCGAAACGAAGCAAGTCGAAATCGATGAAGACTTACATGAGTTGCGTAAAGGGGAAAAAACGGCCTCTGAAAAAATTGAAAAATATGAATTCCGCTTACGTAATCTGAAACGTTATGTAGAACAACAACGTTTACCAGGCCTGCCAGGAGATTACTTAGAATTCTTCTTCGTAGCAACTGACCGAGTTGAAGAATTAAGTCAAGCTTTGAATAAGATTCGGATCAATATGCAAGACATTAATAAACTAGTCAGTCTGTGTGATGAAGACATGGAAATGCTGGATCAAAAAACTTATGACTTGATTGACGCGGCTGCACTGACTGAACAGATGATGCAATATGCTAATCGTTACCGTCATACGCATCCAGAAATTAAAGATGCAATCGATACTAGTTTAGAACTCTTTAATAAGGAATACCGTTACCAAGATGCATTGGATGAAATCGGTACAGCGCTTGAACGTGTCGAACCAGGTGCCTTTAAACGGATTGAAGATTTCTATTTTAATAACCGTGATTTAGTTTAAGCTGAGCTTTTGCTCAGCTTTTTTTGTGAGTTTCAGCGCAGTATAGGGGAATAGTAGAACTACTTGTTTAATTAAACTGTGATTCGGCAGGAATACTTGAAGACTTACAGTATTCTCGCTATAATAGGAAAGAATTTTTGAAGGAAGGTTAGACAATGATTTATTTTGATAATAGTGCAACCACAGCAATTTATCCGTTAGCACTTGATACATATGTAAAAACAAGTCAGCGTATTATGGGGAATCCCTCTAGTTTACATGACTTAGGTACGCAAGCGAATCGCTTATTACAACAAGCCCGGAAACAAATCGCTGAATTGATGAACGTCCAAGCCAATGAGATCTTTTTTACCAGCGGCGGTACAGAAGGCGATAATTGGGTTTTGAAAGGTACCGCGATCGAAAAACGCGAGTATGGCAATCATCTGATCATTTCCAGTGTAGAACATCCTGCTGTCAGTCGCACAGCGGCCCAGTTAAAAGAGTTGGGTTATGAAGTCAGCGTTGCGCCTGTCGATCAGCAGGGGGTTGTTCAAGTGGATAAATTAGTAGAATTGATTCGCCCGGAAACCATTTTAGTTTCGGTGATGGGGGTTAATAATGAAATCGGTGCGATCCAGCCGATTGAAGCGATCAGTGAAGTGCTGGAGGCTTATCCAACGATTCATTTCCATGTGGATGCGGTCCAAGCACTTGGAAAAGTTGATCAGGCCAAGTGGTTGACGCCACGGGTCGATTTTGCCACGTTTTCTGCGCATAAATTCCATGGTCCCCGCGGAGTTGGGTTTATTTATTGGAAAGCTGGTCGAAAATTGGCACCATTGTTAAATGGTGGTGGACAAGAAAGTGGCCAACGTGCAACGACCGAAAATCTTCCAGCAATCGTAGCGATGAGTCGCGCTTTACGAATGCACCTTGAAAAGAAGGCCGAACGCCCAAACCATACCGCGGTGATTCGCCAGTATTTAAAAGAAGCTTTATCAAGCTATGATAAAGTAACGATCTTTTCCGGTGAAGAGAACTTTGCACCGCATATTTTGACCTTTGGGATCAAAGGGATTCGAGGAGAAGTGCTAGTGCATGCATTAGAAGAGAAGCAAATTTTTGTTTCCACAACGAGTGCTTGCTCAAGTCGGAAAAAAGTCGATAGTTCGACCTTGCATGCCATGAACGTTCCTCATGATCTTGCGACAACAGCCGTGCGAGTAAGTTTGGATGAAGCCAATACAATGGCGGAAGCAGAACAGTTTATGGTGGTCTTCAATCATCTCTATACTAAATTTTCAAAAATCAATTAATAGAACGAGGAGAATAATCGTGCAATATACTGAAATCATGGTACGTTATGGTGAACTGTCGACTAAGGGGAAAAATCGGCGCAGTTTCATTATGCAGTTAGCCCAAAATGTTCGGGGCGCATTGGCTGAATTTCCCAAGTTAAAGATTCATGCAGATCGAGATCGGATGCACATCTTACTAAATGGGGAAGATAGTCGTTTAGTTATTCCAAAACTGGAAAAAGTTTTTGGTATCCAAAATTTTTCGCCAAGTATTCAAGTGGAGAAAAACCTTGATGCGTTAAAAGAAATGACACAACAGATCATGACAGAAATCTATACTGGCAAAGAGACTTTCAAGATTACAGCCAAACGTAGTGATCATAGTTTTGAATTAGACAGCCACGGATTACAGCAGTTTTTAGGCGATGCAGTAATTGATGCCTGTCCGGAGATTCAAGCAAAAATGAAACAACCAGATATTAATCTACGAGTGGAGATTCGCCGAGATTATGCGTATCTTTCTTATGAAACGATTAAAGGAGCCGGTGGTTTGCCGGTTGGAACAAGCGGTCGCGGCATGTTGATGCTGTCTGGTGGGATCGATTCACCAGTGGCCGGCTACTTAGCGATGAAACGGGGCGTAGAAATCGAGGCCGTTCATTTTGCCAGCCCGCCATACACCAGTGAGCAAGCACTACAAAAAGCGAAAGATTTAACTGAAAAACTAACGCCTTATGTTGGCAGTATTCAATTTATCGAAGTTCCCTTCACCGAAATCCAAGAAGAAATCAAAAAGCGTAGCCCACAAGGCTATTGGATGACCTTAACGCGCCGGATGATGCTACGCCTCACTGATGCTATTCGTGAGCGCCGTCATGGCTTAGTGATCGTCAATGGTGAATCATTGGGCCAAGTCGCCTCACAAACGCTACATAGTATGGTAGCAATCAATGAAGTTACGACGACGCCGATTATTCGTCCGGTCGTCACAATGGATAAAATTGAAATTATCGAGTTAGCTGAAAAAATCGACACCTTCGAATTAGCGATCCAGCCATTTGAAGACTGCTGTACGATTTTTGCGCCGCCACAACCTAAAACGCGCCCAGACTTAGAAAAAGTTTTGGAATTAGAGCAACGTTTTGACATTGAAGGTTTGATGGCTCGTTGTTTAGCCGGTTTAAAAATCGAAAAAATTGCACCTGGCCAAGCAAAAGCGGCAGACGAATTTGCAGATTTATTATAATATCTTTGAGGATGTGGCCAAGTCTTGGCACATCCTCTTTTTTTGAATAAATGCTCTTGTTAGCAAAAAAATGTTGAAACGGATCACTGCTGTCACCAACTCTTTTTTGTAAACAATTGTTATTAGAATTCGTCCGTGGTAAAATTACTTATGTGAATGAGTTAACAAAGAGTTGGTGCTGATCCTCGTGAAAAAAGCATTAACCTGAATTTATTCAAGAAAAAAGAGTGAGGGGAACAATCAATGGATCGGATTATTCAAAAGCCGCAATTATCGAAAGCAACTACGAAACGCTTGTCGTTATATTTGCGTTGTTTGAAAGGATTGGAAAAAAATGGAATCAGCCGGGTTAAGTCTTCGGAGCTAAGTAAAATGACACAAGTTGGTTCGGCGACGATTCGACGCGATTTTTCTCATTTTGGTGAGCTTGGCCGGAGTGGTTATGGCTATGACGTGAGTGATTTGATCAAAGTCTTCAGCGATATGTTGGAGACGAAAGAAGAAAAACGGATCGCATTGATCGGCTGTGGAAACCTCGGTCAGGCGTTGTTAAATAATAATTTTCGCCGCAATGAAAATCTAAACATTGTTTGTGCCTTTGATAATGACCCTGAAAAAATTGATCAAGAGCTTTGCGGCTATCAAGTTCATTCGATTGATGAGATGCAGACGGTTTTAGCTGAAGAAAAAATCACGGTAGCTATTTCAACGGTTCCTAGTCAGAATGCCCAAAAAGCTATTGATAAAGTAGTGGAAAATGGGATTACTGCGATTTTAAATTTTGCACCGGATCCTTTGAAGGTACCGGATAATGTTCATGTTCATTATATTGATTTAACTTCAGAATTACAGACCTTAATCTATTTTGATGGGCAATAGGACTTTACAAGTTTCGGTCTTCATTGTAGAATGATTCAGACGATGATCAAGAGGAGTACATGAGTAAAGAAAGTTCTAGAGAGAAAATGCCTGGCTGAAACATTTTTACTTTGACTCATGGAAGGTAGCTTGGGAGTTTGTGTTCTGAAGAAAGTAAGAGCACACGGCACATGTCCGTTAGCACATGTTTGAGAGGCAGAAATCTTTTTCTGCAATTTAGGTGGTACCGCGTAATTTACGTCCTAGAATACATTTGTATTCTAGGACTTTTTTATTGGTTCAGCTAGTGTGATGAAAAAGTGTCTGGATAACGACTCTAGCTCACTTTTTGAAAAACGCGCTGTAAGTGATACCCTAATTTGCGCTGTCTAAAGAAATTTGGATCGAAAAATAATTGATAAAAAATAGGAGGAACAACGATGACTGAAAATTTACCAACAAAGTTTAATCCACAAGAAGTTGAAGCAGGTCGTTACCAAAAATGGTTGGATCAAGATTTATTCAAACCATCCGAAGATAAAAAAGCGAAGCCTTATTCGATCGTGATTCCACCGCCCAATGTAACGGGAAAATTGCACTTAGGTCATGCTTGGGATACGACTTTACAAGATATGATTATTCGCCAAAAACGGATGCAAGGTTTTGATACGTTGTGGTTACCGGGAATGGACCATGCCGGGATCGCGACACAAGCCAAAGTAGAAGAAAAGTTAAGAGAGCAAGGAATTTCTCGCTACGATCTTGGTCGCGAAAAATTTGTCGATCAAGTCTGGGAGTGGAAAGAAGAATACGCAGGTCACATCCGAGAACAATGGGCAAAATTAGGGTTATCATTGGATTATAGTCGTGAACGTTTTACCCTTGATAATGGCTTGTCAGATGCGGTTCGCAAAGTTTTTGTTTCATTATATGAAAAAGATTTGATCTATCGTGGTGAATACATCATTAACTGGGATCCACAAGCGAAAACAGCATTGTCTGATATCGAAGTAATCCATAAAGACGTAGAGGGTGCTTTTTACCATGTTTCTTATCCGCTAGCAGATGGCAGTGGTGTTTTGGAAATTGCGACGACACGTCCGGAAACAATGTTAGGCGATACAGCGATTGCGGTCCATCCTGATGATGAACGTTATCAAGATTTAATCGGAAAAACGGCAATTTTACCATTAGTCGACAAAGAAATTCCGATTATTGCTGATAGTTATGTAGATCGTGAATTTGGAACAGGGGCCGTGAAGATTACACCGGCGCATGACCCAAATGACTTTGAGGTTGGTAATCGTCATGACTTGCCACGGGTAAATGTCATGAACCCTGACGGTAGCATGAATGAGCTTGCTGGTAAATATGCAGGTATGGATCGTTTTGCTGCTCGTAAAGCGATCGTTGAAGATTTACAGGAAATCGGTCGTTTAATCAAAGTTGAAAAAATGGTTCACAGCGTAGGTCATTCAGAAAGAACCGGTGTTGTAGTGGAACCGCGCTTATCGACACAATGGTTCGTTAAAATGGGGCCGTTAGCTGATCAAGCCGTTAACAATCAAAGTACCGACAATGCGGTGGAATTCTTCCCGCCACGTTTTAATAATACGTTTATGACTTGGATGGAAAATGTCCACGATTGGGTTATCTCCCGTCAATTATGGTGGGGTCATCGGATCCCAGCTTGGTATCATAAAGAAACTGGCGAAATGTATGTGGGGATGGATGCGCCGGCGGACAGCGAAAATTGGGAGCAAGATCCTGATGTATTGGATACGTGGTTTAGCTCTGCTTTATGGCCGTTTTCAACAATGGGCTGGCCGGATGAAAACAGCGCAGATTACCAGCGCTATTTCCCAACTAGTACGCTAGTAACCGGTTATGATATTATTTTCTTCTGGGTTAGTCGGATGATCTTCCAAAGTTTGGAATTCACTGGCGAACGTCCGTTTAAAAATGTCTTGATCCATGGTCTGATCCGTGATGAACAAGGCCGTAAAATGAGCAAATCATTAGGTAACGGGATCGATCCTATGGATGTGATTGAAAAATATGGTGCCGATGCATTGCGTTGGTTCTTATCAACGGGGTCTGCCCCCGGTCAAGATGTGCGTTTCAGTTATGAAAAAATGGACGCGGCTTGGAACTTCATCAATAAAATCTGGAATGCTTCTCGTTTTGTAATCATGAATGTTGAAGGCTTCACAGCTGCAGATATTGATTTTTCTGGTGAGAAAACGGTAGCAGATCGCTGGATCTTGACTCGTCTAAACGAAACGATCGAAAAAGTAACCAACTTATTTGACCAATTTGAATTTGGTGAAGCTGGTCGTCAATTGTATAACTTCATGTGGGATGATTTTTGTGATTGGTACATCGAGATGAGTAAAGAAATCCTTTATGGTGAAGATGAAGAGGCCAAACAAACAACCAAGAGCATTTTGGTTTACGTATTGGATCAAACCTTACGCCTATTGCACCCAATCATGCCATTCGTGACGGAAGAAATTTGGGCGAAGATTCCGCATAACGGGGAATCGTTAGTCGTAGCCGATTATCCAGTCGTTCATTCAGAGAACAATGACGAAACTGCCGCTAAAGGCATGGAAGTTTTAAAAGAACTGATTCGCTCTGTTCGAAATATTCGGGCAGAAGTAAATACACCGCTGTCAAAACCAATCACGTTATTGATCAAAACCAATGATCCTAAGATTGATGAATTTTTGATCGAAAATACTAGCTATATCGAACGTTTCTGTAATCCAGAAGAATTAGTGATTTCAAGTGAAATTACGGCACCAGATTTGGCGATGTCAGCTGTCTTGACGGGCGCTGAAATTTACCTGCCACTAGCTGGTTTGATCAATATTGAAGAAGAAATCAAACGTTTAGAAAAAGAATTAGCTAAATGGAATGGTGAAGTCAAACGAGTTCAAGGAAAATTAGCCAATGAACGTTTTGTTGCTAATGCACCGGAAAACGTAGTGGCGGAAGAACGGGCCAAAGAAAAAGACTATTTAGAAAAACAAGCAGCCGTTCAAGAACGGATCGAAAGCTTACGAACGATTTCTTAAAAAAGCGAAAACTTTGAACAAAATGGATGTGGCTATACTAGCCACATCCATTTTGTTAATAATATAAAATCAATGATCCTTAACAATCTTTCTTGGAAAAACTTTGCTATACTAGAGAAAAGTAAAAAAAGAGATAAACGAGGCGAGTAATTTGACGATAACAGAAGCGATTGATTGGATTCATAGTCGAAAAAAATTTGGTTCACGTCCAGGTTTAGAGCGGATCCAAGCGTTACTAAATAAAGTCGGTCATCCTGAAAAAAAAGTTCCGGTCATCCATATTGCTGGAACAAACGGGAAAGGTTCAACGGTTGCTTATTTACGCAGCATGATGATTGAAGCGGGGATAACCGTCGGTAGTTTCACTTCTCCTTATATTGAAGAATTCAGTGAACGGATCGCGATTGATGCCCAACCGATTCCTGATGATGAATTAATCCGTTATGTAGAAAAATATCAGCCAATTGTAGCAGAGTTAGATCAAGATCCGGCGATTAGCGGAATCACTGAATTTGAGATTTTAACGGCCATTATGCTGGATTATTTTGCGACTGAACAAGTTAATGTCGCGATCGTAGAAGTCGGCTTAGGTGGCTTGCTAGACTCCACCAATGTAGTAGTGCCCATGTTAACGGCAATTACGACGATTGGATATGATCATATGGATATTTTAGGTGATACGCTAAATGAAATTGCCCAGCAAAAAGCTGGAATCATTAAAAAAAATATTCCTGTAGTCACCGGGAAGATTGCGAAGGGACCATTAATTGAGATTGTTGAGCAGGCGGCTGCTAAAACAGCGAAAGTTTATCGCTACGGGGAAGAATACCAAGTTGATTATTTACGGCCGGATGCAACTTGGGGTGAATTGTTTCATTTTATTGACTCAGCCGGCAAGCTATCTTCATTGAAGGTACCATTGTTAGGCCGCCATCAAGTAGAAAATGCTGGGGTTGCGATTGAACTGTTCCATCTTTACTGTGAACAGCAGAACTTACCATTTGAAGAAAAAACGATCCAAAAAGGTTTATTACAAGCGCAGTGGCCCGCACGGATGGAGAAAATCAGTGATGAACCGCTGATTGTAATGGATGGGGCTCACAATGGTCATGCGATTAAACGCTTAGTCGAAAATATGAAACGGGAATTTCGTGATTACAACGTGAAGATCTTATTCTCCGCTTTGGAGACCAAGGATGTCGATCAAATGTTGGCACAATTGGGAGAAATTCCGAATGTTCAAATTTACTTGACCACTTTTGAATATCCTAAAGCATTGGATCTTAGTCGCTTTGACCATCTAGACAGCCGTTTTGAAGTTGTATCATTGTGGCAATTCGGCCTAGGTGAGTTGTTAGAAGAATTAGGTGCAGACGATTTGTTACTGATTACAGGATCATTGTACTTTGTTTCTGAAGTACGTCAATTATTATTAACCTTAGGAGGTTCGAATGAAAAAAGTTAAAGGGATTATTTTTGATATGGATGGTTTATTGTTCGATACGGAATCCATTTACTGTGAAACCAGTTTAGCGGTGGCAGATAAATATAATATTCCGTTTACCGAAGAAGTCTATGAACGTTTTATCGGAATTTCTGATGAAGAAGTTTGGGCAGCCTATCATAAATTGTATGGAAGTCATGGTAAAGAGACGGTCCAAAAATTTATTGATGAGAGTTGGCAGCAGGCACATGAGCGCTTTAAGTCAGGGAAAGTAGCTTTAAAACCAGGCGTCCATGAATTATTGGCTTTTCTAGAAGAAAAACAAATTCCTCGGGTTGTCGCCTCTAGCAATGTTCGTCCCATCATTGAAATTTTATTAGAACACGCGGGCATTCGCGAGCAGTTTTCTGATGTTGTTTCGGCCGAAGATGTCAAGTTTGCCAAGCCTAATCCAGAAATTTTTATGATTGCAGCGGAGCGCTTAGGAGTCGCTAATGGCGAGGCGTTAGTATTGGAAGATTCTAGAAATGGTATCTTAGCCGCAGAAGGTGCGGGAATTCCTGTTATTATGGTACCGGATATCTTACCACCGACTGCAGAGTTAATAGAAAAAACAGCAGCAGTCTTTCCTTCATTGAACGAAGTGATTGATTATTTAGAAGCATAGAGCAGCTCCTTTGCGTACTTTAAAGAAAAGTAGGCAAAGGAGCTTTTTATGGAGAAAAGTTTATTATTACAAGAGTTGCCTGAAAGTTCATGGCCGCGGGAGCGTTTGCTGAGAGAAGGGGAAAAACATTTATCCGAGCAGGAATTACTGGCAATCATTTTACGAAGTGGCACACGTCAGCAAAATGTGATGGAATTGGCCGGTAGTATTTTGCGAGAATATCCCGCACTTTATGATTTAAAACAAGCTACGCTGCAAGAATTGCAGCAATTTAAAGGGATAGGTGAGACACGCGCGATTGAGTTGAAGGCCATGATGGAGTTTGGCTGTCGAATCAATCGTGCCTTGCAGCCAAAGATGGGACAGGTCCGATCCAGCCTTTCTTTAGGACAACAACTGATAAACGAATTAAAGGATTACCAGCAAGAACACTTAGTAGCTTTCTTTTTAAATACGAAAAATGAGATCATTTTACAAAAAACGCTATTTATTGGCTCATTGAACCAAAGTATTGCACACCCGCGGGAGATTTTTCGAGAGGCGGTTCGGATCAGTGCTGCTCGTGTTGTATTAGGACATAATCATCCTTCGGGAAATCCTACACCTTCGCAAAATGATTTAGAGTTTACAGAACGAGTTCGCGAATGTGGAGCCTTGATGGGCATTGAGTTATTAGATCATATTATCGTTGGAGAAACCAAATATTTCAGCTTGCGTGAAGAAAAGTACTTGAAGTAGTAATTGAAACCTCTTGCGCATAGAATAAGACCAGTGTTAAAATATTATTGTAATTTTGTTTGTGTTGCGAGTTGGTGTACAGATGTTTCCCTTTTCGTAGTCCAGCAATGTTACAATCAATTAGTGCTTAGGCACGAGGAGGATTTTATTCATGGAAAACGGAACAGTAAAATGGTTTAACGCAGAAAAAGGTTTTGGCTTCATCACTCGTGAAGATGGCAGCGATGTATTCGTACATTTCTCAGCTATCCAAGGCGACGGCTTCAAAACATTAGAAGAAGGACAAGCAGTAACTTTCGATGTTGAAGAAAGCGATCGCGGACCTCAAGCAACTAACGTAGTTAAAGCATAAAATGATAAGGGGGTGTGACAAAATTTTTGTCACACCCCCTTTTTTTATTTGATTTAGTTAATTATCGAAAGAAAATTGAAAAAAGCGTTCTTCTTCCAAACTATCAACATGATGACTATGATTGATTGCTAAGGCTGCTTTACCGATGCAATATTGCCAGAAAAAATCAAAGAGCAATGAATTCTTTTTTTCGGGCTGGATAGACGTAAAAATAGTATTAGTTACTTGTTTGACTAATTGGAGCGTATGGACATCTTGTAAGAAGAAACGATAGAATTCATCGGGATAATCAGTCGCATAATTCATAATTGCTGTCGATAACGCCTGCAATGTCTTAGGCTCCTGATCTTCTAGAAAGTCCGTATACTTTACTAAGATCCGATTGGTCAAAACAGATTTTAATTCGGCCAAATTGGAAAATTCGCGATAAATTGGCTGGGTCGAGCAAGAAATATGTTGAGCGATATTACGAGCATGAAATTTTTTAAAGCCCTCATCAATAATCAGTTGATAAGCACCATCAATAATGTGGCTTCGTTGCACGCGTTGAGTTCTTACCATAATTAATCTTCCTTTATCTTAAAATTCAAGAGACTATAAAATAACTAATGATAGTTATTAATTATTTCTACTAACTTTCATTGTGCTAATAATTTGATAGTTTGTCAATCTGTTTTTTGGTGTTTTTGGGAAAATAATCTTTTTTTTTTGCGAAAAAACAGGGGTTGTTGGGCTTTTAGTTATACACTCATTTTATTTCTATCATATAAAAAAACATCTATCTGATTTCAGATAGATGTTTTTACTATTTATCAGGCGTCATGATCATGGGTAAGATCATCGGGTGCCGTTCAGTTTGATCAAATAAGAAAGGTTGTAAGGCGGCGACCATTGCATTTTTCAATTTGGCTTCGGTACAACCGGCTTCATTGACAGCCTCACGCAAAGCATGAAATAAAATCCGCTGTCCTTCGCTGATCATTTCACCAGATTCTCGCATATAAACAAAGCCGCGGGATAAGATATCTGGACCAGCTAAAATTTCTTTTTTCTCGATGTCGACTGTTGCGACTGCAAGAACGAGACCTTCTTCTGAAAGGATTCGTCGGTCACGTAACACCACATTACCAATGTCACCGATTCCGCTACCATCAACGTAAACATCGCTTGCGTTGAAATGTCCAGCACGGCGAGCGCTGTCAGCCGTTAAAGCCAACATGTCACCATTTTCCATAATGAAGCAATTTTCTGCTGGAACACCAGTATCTTGAGCCAATCCGGAATGTATTTTCAACATCCGATATTCTCCGTGAATGGGTACAAAATATTTTGGTTTCATTAAGCGCAACATCAGTTTTTGTTCTTGTTGACTTCCGTGACCTGAAGTATGGATGTTGTTGACTTTTCCGTGGATTACTTCAGCTCCCGCTTCAGAAAGCAGGTTGATCAAATGATTGACGCTAGTAGTATTACCAGGGATTGGTGAACTTGAAAAGATCACCGTATCATCTGGTTGAATTTGAATTTGTCGATGAGTTCCGTTAGCGATCCGTGAAAGAGCCGCCATTGGTTCACCTTGCGAACCAGTACATAGAATCATTAATTCATTAGCTGGTAGATGATTGATTTCGTGAGCATCGACAAAAGTCCCTTCAGGAACTGTAATATATCCTAATTTTTGCCCATTCACGATGGCATTTTCCATACTGCGCCCAAAGACTGCAATTTTTCTGCCCGTCGCAACAGCAGCAGAAGCGGCTTGTTGCAGACGCGAAATATTGGAAGCGAAAGTCGCGAAGATGATTCGACCTTCCACTTTTTCGACGATTCGTAAAATTGATTGGCCAATCGTCTGCTCAGATTTAGTAAAAGTTGGAACTTCGGCATTGGTACTATCAGAAAGTAGACACAAGACGCCTTCCTCACCAAGTTTAGCCATCCGATGCAAATTGGCCGGTTCACCGACGGGAGTGAAATCGAATTTGAAGTCACCAGTTTCGACGATATTACCAGACGGTGTCTTAACGACAACACCTAATGGATCCGGAATACTGTGAGTGGTCCGGAAAAAACTTACGGATGTTTTACGGAAGCGAATCACAGAATCTTCGTTGATTTCGTGTAATTCGGCATCGCGTAATAAACCATGCTCATCCAATTTGTTTTTGATCAAAGCTAAAGCTAGCGCGCCCGCATAGATCGGAATATTCGCTTGCTTCAATAGGTAAGGGACACCACCGATATGGTCTTCGTGACCATGGGTGATAACGAGTGCTTTGACTTTGTTGATATTTTGGACAACGTAACTAAAATCGGGAATGACATAATCAATTCCTAAAAGATCATCTTCAGGAAATTTTATTCCGGCATCAATGATAATGATCTCATCTTGAAATTGGACCCCATACATATTTTTTCCGATCTCGCCAAGTCCACCAAGCGCAAAAACGCCCGTTTCATTATTTTTTAGCGAAAGTTTCATACTAGAACTCCGTTAACTTGAAGTCGGCATTTTCTTTTTCGTATTCCAAGTGATTGCCTTCTAAAAGTTGAATGTATTCCACGTTATATGGGGTGTTCTCGCGTAATAAATTGTGAACCATTTCTTCTCCGTCAGCTTCAACGTACAGCGATTGTGTTTGCTCGCGTTTTGGGTTGCGTTCTTTGGTTTCTTGATAATAAACTTTGTAAATCATGAATCTATCTCCTTTATTTGCATAATAGCAATTTTTTCCACGACAAAATGAGGGGCGCCTGCCACCTATTTTTTATGCTTACCGACTTAGTCAGTGCTAAAGTAGTAAGAAGAAGCCTCGTCTTTGCTTCTTGCTTGAAAAAACAATTTCACCGTTCTTTGGGTTGTTCTTACAACAATTACTTGTAGTTTATCACAGAATAAATCAGAAGTATAGAAAGTAGGAAGCGAATTGAGGTTTCCTTAGAAATTTTCAGAAAGGTAAAAAAACAAAAGGGGAAGCAGACAGGAGCATTTTATTTATGCTATATTGGAAGCATTACGTTATAGGAAGAGGCGAGAAAAAATGAAGTTGATGTTACGGTATACCTTGCGTTATAAGAAGCTATTATTATTTGATTTCATCAGTGTTTTTGGATTTATTTTGATCGAGTTGGGGTTGCCGACAATTTTGGCCATGATGATCGATAAAGGAATTGGCAATAGTGATTTTAATTATATCCAAAAAATGGGGATCCTGATGATTGCCATTACAGTCATCGGAATCATCATGAGTATTTCCTTGCGTTACTTCAGTTCTCAGATCACCTCTAGAATGGTGGCGGATATTCGTGACGATCTTTTTGAAAAGATTCAAACTTTTTCGCATTCAGAGTACGAGCAGATTGGTGTTTCTTCATTAATTACACGAACAACAAATGATGCCTATCAGATCATGTTGTTCATGCAAAATATTTTAACAACAGGTTTCATGACGCCGATGATGTTTGGGATGAGTTTGTATCTGATCATGCGCACCAGTCCAGGCTTGGGCCTATATGTTTTGCTAGCGCTGCCGGTATTATTATTGGCAGTATTGTTGATTGCAAAATATTCGGAACCGCTATCGACGAAACAGCAGAAAAACTTAGACAATATTAATAGTATCTTGCGGGAGAACCTTTCAGGCTTACGGGTAATCCGAGCATTTGTAAATGAAAAATTTGAAGAAATGCGTTTCCGGTTAGTCAATGATGCCTATACGAATAGTTCAAAAAGTTTGTTTCATTTAATTGCTGTCGCACAGCCGGGCTTTTTCTTTCTATTTAATGTGGTCATGGTTTTGATTATTTGGAATGGGACGATTCAGATCAGCCACGGTTCTTTGGCAGTCGGAACCTTGATTGCCTTTATTGAATACATTTTCCACGCATTATTTTCATTTATGTTGTTTGCTACGGTCTTTATGATGTATCCACGGGCCAATGTTTCGGCACAGCGGATTCAAGAAATTTTTGATTTGGAGCCGTTGATTAAAGACAATTCTGGAAAAATTGTTGAACCAACTGAAAAAAGTTCCTTGGAGTTTCGAAATGTGACCTTTGCCTATCCGGGGCATGCAGAAAGTCCAGTGATCCGTAACGTTAGCTTTACGGCCAAACCAGGCGAAACGGTTGCCTTTATCGGGAGTACAGGATCAGGAAAATCAACTTTGATTCAATTGATTCCCCGTTTCTATGATGTGACAGAAGGCCAAGTCTTAGTCGATGGAGTAGATGTTCGGGACTATCGCTTGAAAGATTTGCGAGAAAAAATTGGTTACATCCCACAAAAAGCTCAATTGTTTACTGGGACGATTGCCGATAATTTACGTTATGGGAAAAAAGATGCTACGCAAGCTGAGTTGGAACAAGCCGTAGAAATCGCACAAGCAGCGGAATTTATCAGCCAAAAGCCAAAAGGTTATCAAGAAGAATTATCAGAAGGCGGCAGCAATTTTTCCGGCGGTCAGAAACAGCGGCTAGCCATTGCGCGAGCGATTATTCGCCGGCCGGAGATTTATATTTTCGATGATAGTTTCTCGGCCTTAGATTATCAGACGGATGCGAAACTCCGGGCACGTTTGAAAAAAGAAACGACTGAATCGGCCGTCTTGATCGTGGCACAACGAGTGGGGACGATTATGCAGGCGGATAAAATTGTTGTCTTAAACGAAGGAGATGTCGTGGGAATCGGCACTCATCGTGAGCTGTTAGCAAACTGTCCAATCTATTATGATATCGCGGCATCTCAATTATCGAAGGAGGAATTAGCATGAAAAAATACACTTCTTCTTTAAAAAGACTGATGCATTACATTAATCCTTATAAAAAAACGTTTATGCTAGTCTTATTGTTGGCGGTGGGAACCTTGGTATTAGGGACCTGGATGCCGTATTTAACTGGCTTACCGACGACGGAGATTAGCAAAAATATTGCCCAAGGCGAAGCGCTTAATTTTGATTATGTCTTTAAATGGTTAATCGTGATCGTAATTGTCGGAATTGTTTATTGTGGCACTCAATTAGGAACCGGTTGGTTGATGGCCAATGTAGTACAGTCGGCGATGCGGGATTTACGGGAAGATATTGAGGCGAAAATCAATCGTTTGCCAGTCTCATATTTTGATCGTAATCAACAAGGAGATATCCTTTCGCGGGTAACTAACGATGTGGATGCGGTCAGTAACGCGATGCAGCAGGCCATTATTAAATCCATCAATGCCGTTCTGGGAATTTTATTAGCAGTAGCGATGATGTTTTACATCAATCCGCTGATGGCAGTTTTCTCGCTAATCATGATTCCGTTGTCGATTGTCATTTCACGTAAGATCGTGCAAGTTTCGCAAAAAGATTTTCAAGAGATGCAAAATTCGCTGGGAGAATTAAATGGTTTTGTACAAGAAAATATGACTGGCTTCAGCGTACTGAAACTTTATGGTCGCGAGCAGGAAACGTTAGCTGGTTTTAGTGAAGTCAATCATAAATTACGACATTATGGTTTCCGGGCAGCTTTCGTCTCTAGTATGATGCAGCCGTTGGTTCAATTAACAGCTTATAGCACTTATATTGCCATGGCGATTTTAGGGAGCTGGAACGTGATCCACGGTGTAATCTTAGTCGGGCAACTGCAAGCCTTTATCCAATACATTTGGCAAGTCAGTCAGCCGATGGGGGAAATTACTCAGTTATCTTCAATGATCCAGAGCGCTTCGGCTTCAGCTAAACGAGTTTTTGAAATTTTAGATGAACCGGAGGAAGAATTGAATGCTCAGGATTTGACTTTATCGGAGCCAGTCCAAGGCAATGTTGTTTTTGACCATGTAAAATTTAGTTACGATCCCCAAAAACCGTTAATTGAAGACTTGAGTTTTGAAGTGCAAGCCGGAGAAACGGTCGCAATCGTTGGGCCGACTGGAGCTGGTAAGACGACCTTGATCAATTTATTAATGCGTTTTTATGATATCGATAGTGGGAAAATTTTAATTGATGGTGTAAATACTCAAGAGATGAATCGTTCCGATGTGCGTTCATTATTTGGAATGGTTTTACAAGATGCTTGGTTGTATGAAGGCACGATTAGCGACAATATCCGTTTTGGCCGTTTAGCTGCGACGGATTACGAAGTTGTGGATGCTGCTAAGACCGCAAATGTCGATCATTTTATTCGGACGATGCCGGGCGGCTACGAAATGGAAATTAATTCTGAAGGGGATAATATTTCACTGGGACAAAAGCAGTTGTTGACAATCGCCCGGGCGATTATTTCAGATCCGAAAATTTTGATTTTGGATGAAGCGACCAGTTCAGTTGATACGCGCTTAGAAGGATTGATTCAAAAAGCGATGGACCGGGTAATGAAAGGTCGGACCAGTTTTGTGATTGCCCATCGCTTGTCGACGATCCGTGAGGCAGATCATATTTTAGTGATGCGCGATGGTCAAATCATTGAACATGGAACACATAATGAGTTATTGGCCCAAGGCGGTTTTTACGAACAACTTTATAATAGTCAATTTGCAGAAGAGACGGAATAAAAAGAGGGAGGTGTGGCAAAATGTCACATCTCCCTTTTCCTAATAAATGGTTTTAAGGGATGCTTATGATAGCGTGATTTTGCTGAGATGAATGAGAAAAAAGAGTTCTTGGCAATCTGGAGAGATTCTTCTCGTGCTATACTATTCTTGAGGTGAAAACGATGACAGAATTTATTGCTAACAGTGCTGATGTGTACGGCGATGTGACATTAGGAAGCGGTTCAACAATTTGGTTTCAAAGTGTTTTACGAGGGGACAGTAACAGTATTTCAATTGGGAAAAAAAGTAATATTCAAGATGGAACGATTGTTCACGTGGATCACGATGCGCCTACTTTAATTGAAGATTACGTTACAGTCGGCCATGCGTGCATTATCCATGGCTGCACGATTCGTTCAGGAGCATTGATTGGAATGGGCTCAACTATTTTAAATCATGCGGAGATTGGCGAGAATAGTTTGATTGGTGCGGGTTCTTTAGTTACAGAAGGAACAGTTATCCCAGCCAATTCATTAGCTTTCGGTTCACCGGCAAGAGTGATCCGACAGCTGACTTTGGAAGAGATTGAGAAAAATCGGCAAAACGCGGAACATTATTATGAATTGGGGCAAAATTATTTGGCGCAAACAATTTTTCCGCGAAAAGGATTTGTCAATGAAAGAGAGTAGTTTTTTATTGTTACAAGCCCAATTGCGGACGCTCTTTCCAAATGAAGGCTTGCACCAATTAGCGATTTATGAAGATCAGACAGGAAAAATTTTGATTTTTTCTACTCGTGGGCTGCACGTCTTAGAAGAAGACGATTTAACAAAAGCACCGCGGGATATCTATTTTACGATCGATGGCTTGAAACCCTTCGCTTTAAGACAGCGAGCCGGTGTTTTTGAACTGGTCATCGAGACCGTGGGAAACCGCTGTTTTACTTTAGCCTTTCCGGACCAAGCTGAGGCCCACCAAACATTACAGACATTGGTGGACCTTTTCACATGACGAGACGATTTAGTGTGAATTTTTTTCGATTCCTTATATAATCTTCCTTAAAGGAAGCTATTTCAATTTTTTGTCCGTCGTGAAGTTTTTAGTTAGAAAAGAAACATAGTCGAATAAAAAAGGCTATGTGACTGAAAAAGTGGAACTAAAGGGGATTCTTTATAGACTTTGGGAAATAGGTTCCTAATTAAAAGCGAGGAAGTGATAAAAATGGATGGAAGTAAATTTGACCAAGAACCAGTAACCGAAGCGAAATTAGTAGCTGAAGGGTATCGCAAGTATCAAGGTGAAGGCATTGATATTTATTACAATAAGGATATTTGCGCCCATATTGGGAATTGTGTTCGAGGAAATCCAGAAATTTTTGAGGTGGGACGTAGACCTTGGATTATTCCTGACAATGGCAGTGTCGAAAATGCCAGTTATGTCGTGGACACGTGTCCAAGTGGCGCTCTGAAGTATATTATTAAAAAGTAAAACAAAAATGTTGAATCAGACAAGGGAGATTATTATGGAAATCAAAGAAGAAAAAGATCGTTTTGTATTATTGAATGATGCTGGCGAAGAAGCTGGAGAAATGACTTGGTCAAATGCTGGTTCAGAGATTATGATTATTGATCATACATTTGTAGATCCTACTTATCGCGGACAACAACTAGCACAAAAACTAGTTGCGGCTGGGGTTGAAAAAGCGCGTAAGGAAGGCAAGAAGATTATTCCGTTGTGCCCATTTGCCAAAAAAGAGTTTGAAGAAAAATCAGAATATGCAGATGTTTTAAGAAAATAAGTTTGGGATCTTCTCTAGTCAAACAACTTCAATTGTGCTAAAGTAAAACTGAGGTAGTTTGGAAATAAGGAGGATCAGCTTTTGTATAATTTTATTTTGGGCGTTATCTTAGTTTTGTCAGTGATCATCGTTATCACGATCATGATGCAACCTAGCAAACAAAATAGTGCTGCGAGTGCTTTTACTGGCGGTGCAGATCAATTGTTCGGAAAGCAGAAAGCACGCGGCTTTGAAGCTGTGATGCAACGATCAACTGCTATTTTAGGCGCGATTTGGATGATCTTGCTCTTCGTGTTAATGTTTCTATCAAGCAAATAAAACCGGCCTCTCGTTTGAGAGGTCTTTTTTATTTTGTATTTACACTAAATCAAGTACACTTTAAGATAGGAGAGACGAATTGGCTGACTGCTTCATAATTTGCATATTTATATAAGTAGAAAAAATTTAGATTCCTACTGATTGTTGCTTACTGTGAGTTCAGCCAACTGAAAAGTGAGGAGTGAAAAAATGGCTCAAGTACCGAATTCAATGTTCATGCCCCATGGCAAGCGAGCGGTATTATTGTTGCATGCTTATTCAGGTAGTCCGAATGATGTGCGCATGTTGGCGCGTTTTTTGGAAAAATTAAACTATACCGTGTATAGTCCTTTATATACGGGACATGGAACTGCCGATCCATTGGATATTTTACAAGAAACTGCTGAGCAATGGTGGCAGGATAGTCAAGAGGCAGTTAGATTTTTACAAAAGAAGGGGTATCAAGAGATCGCCGTTTTCGGCCTTTCCATGGGCGGAATTTTTGCAACTCGCTTGCTCAGTGCAATGCCGGCTGAATTTGTTGGTGGGGGATTTTTCTGCTCGCCGATTGCACCAGTCAAAACGAATGTAACAACGAACTTCTTATTATATGCACAACAAGTTTTAGAACGAACGGGTGCAGAAATGTTAGAAAAAAAGGTCGAAAGTTATCGTCCTTTAGTCGAACAACAGTTAGCAACAATTGAAGAACAAGCGGATTATACTTTTGAAAATTTAAACAAAATTGAGCAGCCTTTTTTTATGGCTCAGTCGGGACAGGATGAAATGGTTGAGGCAGAAGGAGTATTTCAAACGGCAGCGCGACTACAGCAGGTTCCTTTTACCTTAAAGTGGTATCCTGAAAGTGGTCACGTGATTACGGTAGGACCTGAGAGAAGACAATTAGAACAAGACGTAGCTGATTTTTTAGCTGGTCTTAGCTGGAGAGAAAATAATGGAGAGAAAAACAATTAAAGCAGAAATATTGGCCGGGTTGAAAGCGGCTAGTAAAAAAAGCCTTTCAATGGAAGAGTTAGCAGAAGTATTAAACATGCGTAAAAGTGAGGATTACAAAGTATTAGTCCAGACGGTTGCACAGTTAGAACGCGAAAAAGCGGTGGAGTTTAATAAAAAGGGTCGCATCAAGTTACCTTTCCAACCAATTGAAGTGGAAGGGATTTTCCGACGCAATGAACGAGGTTTTGGTTTTGTAACGATTGATCCAGAAGAGCCAGATGTTTTTATACCGAAAGACGCGACTAATTTTGCGATGGACGGTGACATCGTCATGATCGATATTCAAAAGACGGCAGATCTTTTTTCAGACCGCGGAGCAGAAGGCCGGGTTGTTTCCATCAAAGAACGTAAAATTCAACAGCTCGTCGGTGAATTTACGGCGTTTGATGTCGATGAAATTGCTGAATCGGATTTATTTGGTTATGTGACGCCTAAAGATAAAAAAAGTGCGCAGTTTAAAGTATTTATTGCAGCTGAAGGAGTTCAGCCGGTAGATGGCAGTATTGTTATCGTAGAAATCACTCATTATCCAGAAAAAGGCTATGCCACAAGCTTGGAAGGTCTGGTTACTAAAGTAATTGGTCATAAAAATGATCCGGGAATGGACATTTTATCGATTGTGATTGCTCAAGGGATTCCAACCGCTTTTTCTGAGGACGTTCAAACGGCTTCTGAAGAGGTACCCGATAAAATTTCCGAAGAGGATCTGATTGGTCGCCGTGATTTGCGAGATCAACAGATTGTTACGATTGACGGTGCGGATGCAAAAGACTTAGACGATGCCGTGACGGTTCGAAAATTAGATAACGGCAATTACTTTTTAGGAGTCCATATTGCAGACGTTTCTTATTATGTTACTGAGAATGGTCTGTTGGATAAGGAAGCTTTTGAGCGGGGAACGAGTGTATATTTGACGGATCGAGTGATCCCAATGATTCCTCAACGTCTATCTAATGGCATCTGTTCGTTGAATCCGCAAGTTCCGCGGTTAACCATGAGTTGTGAAATGGAAATTGATTCCAATGGAACGATCGTTCACCATGAAATCTTCCAAAGTGTTATCCAGACGACCGAACGGATGACTTATACCGCAGTCAATGAAATCTTAGCAGAAGAAAACGCAGAAACAACTAAACGTTATCAAGCGTTAGTTCCAATGTTCCAGTTGATGAAAGAACTGCATCAAATCCTTGAAGCTCGCCGTAATCAGCGCGGAGCCATTAATTTTGAAGACCGTGAGGCCAAAATTTTGGTTGATCCTGAAGGTCATCCGCTAGATATTGAATTGCGAGAACGAGGAGTCGGGGAGCGTTTAATTGAATCCTTTATGCTGGCAGCGAATGAAACGGTAGCAGAACACTTTAATCGCTTGAAACTGCCGTTTATTTACCGCATTCATGAACAACCAAAAGAAGAAAAAATGCAGCGCTTTTTTGATTTCGCGGCTGCGCTAGGAATTTTAGTCAAAGGGACAAAGAATACGATCACGCCGAAGGATTTACAGCAGGTAATTCAGGAGGTAGAGAATAAACCAGAAGCGGCTGTCATTAACACGATGTTACTACGTAGTATGCAGCAGGCACGTTATTCAGAAGATAATTATGGGCATTATGGCTTGGCGGCAGAATATTACACGCACTTTACTTCACCAATTCGCCGCTATCCCGATTTGATCGTCCATCGTTTGATTCGGTCTTATGGTCAAGATCAAAGTGAAACGGTCAAAGAAAAATGGGCGGAAAGTTTGCCGGAAATCGCAGATCACAGTTCTAAAATGGAACGCCGAGCAGTGGAAGCTGAACGAGAAGTTGATAGCATGAAGAAAGCTGAATATATGGCAGAAAAAGTTGGAGAAGAATTTGATGGGATTATCAGCTCGGTAACCAAATTCGGGATTTTTATCGAATTACCCAATACAGTTGAAGGTATGATTCATTTAAATGAATTAAAGCAAGATTATTTCCACTTCATTGAAAATCAATTGGCACTAGTTGGGGAACGAACGCGACAAACCTTTAAAATCGGTCAGAAGGTTCGGGTGAAGGTGACCAAATCTGATCCAGTAACACGAGAAATTGATTTTGAACTATTAGAAGCTGAAGAAATTCCATCTTTGGAAGTGCCAGGAAATAATCGTCATCAAAAACGCCGCAAACCAACGGGTGGGCGTAAAAATACTCAGAGTGGGAACAAGCATCACGGCAACAATGCTGAGCGTCCGAAAACTTCTGATAAGAAAAATAAAAAAGGGAAAAAACCATTCTATAAATCGGTTGCCAAAAAGAAGAAACCTGGTAGGAAGAAGGGATAGACATGCCAAAAGGCGAAGGAAAGCTAGTCGCACAAAACAAAAAAGCTCGCCACGATTATACGATCATCGATACGATCGAAGCGGGAATCGTGTTGCAAGGAACAGAAATCAAATCGATCCGAAACAGTCGGATAAACTTAAAAGATGGGTTTGCTCGTATCCGTAACGGTGAAGCTTTTTTATACAACGTTCATATCAGTCCTTATGAACAAGGCAATATTTTTAATCATGATCCTGTCAGAACGCGCAAGTTATTGATGCATAAAAAGCAAATTGCTCGTCTTGCCGGTGAAGTGAAAAATACCGGAATTACGCTCGTTCCGTTAAAAGTATATTTGAAAGACGGTTATGCGAAGGTTCTGATCGGTGTTGCAAAAGGAAAACATCAATACGATAAACGGGAAACCCTGAAGCGTAAAGATGTTGATCGGCAAATCAGCCGAACGTTAAAAAATTATTCCCGTTAACAAAATATTCTTTTTCGCATATTTAATGATAAATTCTTTACTTAAAATTGAATTTTGATAGGATTGGTTACAATCTATACTAGCCATTTTGTGGGCTAAATCAACTACTAGAGGGCCATAGCCAGAGATAAAATAACGTTAACGAAAAAAACTCTGACTTATTCGAAAATTTTTAGGAAAATTCTTTGAAATTTTCTTTCTCTGGTGGTAACATACGATAGTATTTTGAGGAGCATCGCTAAGCAACCACGGCTGAAGCGAGTCGTTGAGAAGAGAGGTGAATTGGATTGAATGAAGAATCTTGGGTTTTCCATATTGGTCCCATATGGTTTGATGGTACGGTAACAACAATGATTATTTTGTCTTGTATAATCGTCTTTTTCCTTGTTTTTGCATTTACACGCAACCTATCATTGAAACCCAAAGGAAAGCAAAACGCAATGGAGTGGGTTATTGACTTTACTACTAACATTGTTGGCGACAACATGCCGCGTAAGGAAGTCAGAAATTTTAGTTTGTTCTCATTTACATTGTTTTTATTCATTTTTGTAGCGAACCAAATTGGACTGATTACAAAAATCGTAAGCGGTAATGATGTGACTTATTGGAAAAGTCCAACCGCAGACCCCTTTGTAACAATGGGATTGGCATTGCTCGTATTAGTCCTAGCTAATTATCTAGGAACTGAAAAATTAGGTTTTGGCGGGTACGTCAAAAACTCTTTCTTCACCCCGACCGGATTATTTCCAATCAAATTGATGGAAGAGTTCACCAACGTTATTACTTTGGGGTTACGGCTTTACGGGAATATTTATGCCGGTGAAGTATTGCTTTCGCTGATCGCAAGTATGGTGACAAGTAATGGCTGGTGGACATTGCCATTCGCTGTTCCGCTTGAAATGATTTGGATCGCATTCTCACTATTTATCGGTAGTATCCAAGCATTTGTTTTCACTACTCTATCTATGGTTTATATCAGCCATAAAATTGAGGTAGAATAAAAAATTTAACACACTTTTAGGAGGAAATTTATTATGAACTTTATCGGTGCAGGAATCGCAATCATGGGAGCCGCAATTGGTGCTGGCTATGGTAACGGACAAGTAATCTCAAAAGCAATTGAATCAATGGCGCGTCAACCAGAAATGTCAGGACAAATTCGTTCAACAATGTTTATCGGTGTTGGTTTGATCGAAGCTGTGCCAATTCTTGGTGTAGTATTAGGTATGTTGATGGTTTTCCAATAAAAATCAGGACTTTTTTGTTGAGTCTTATCCCAGTGATAAGCACTGAAACCATTTAATGGTTCGGAAATGAAGAGGACGAACAGAAAGGAAGACCGAGTATGCTGAATCTAGTTATTGCTGAGGCTGTCAATACAACGCTCGGTAATTTACTTGTCGTTACGTTATCATTCGTGATACTAATGGCACTGTTAAAAAAATTCGCGTGGGGTGCCGTACAAGACATCCTGAAAAAACGTGAAGATAAGATCGCCAATGATCTAGATTCTGCCGAACAATCTCGGATTAAAGCAGCTGAGTTGGAAAAAGAACGTGAGACTCAGTTAGCAAGTTCCCGTAGTGATGCGGCAGATATCATTAAAAATGCGAAGGAAAGTGGCGAGTTAAGTCGCCAAAATATCATCAAAGACACAAAAGAAGAAGTTTCTCGTCTAAAAGATCGCGCAAATGCAGAGATCAAAGACGAACGCGAAAATGCGTTGACTTCTGTCAAGGATGATGTAGCGACACTTTCCCTCCAAATCGCAGAAAAAATCTTGAGCAAAGAGCTTTCGCAAGATGCTCATCAAGATTTGATTAACGACTATATGACTAAACTAGGTAACACGAAGCATGAAGCTTGATAAATACACAGTTGGTAAACGATATGGCAAAGCGTTGTTTGAATTGGCGATCGAAAACAATGCGGCTGAAGATGTTTATCAAGAGTTGTTGAAAATTCGGGAAATTTGTAAAGAAATTCCTGATTTAGGAAATATTCTAACCGATGTTCGTTTAGCAAGTGCTGAAAAGCAAGCCATCATGGATGCTTTTATCGGTGGCTTTGAGGGCATGGTTAAGAATTTTCTACTAGTTGTTTTTGAATACAATCGTAGCGATGATCTACCATTCATGATTGATGAATTCGAACGTCGCTATGATGAATTAAATAAAATCGCACACGGCACAGTTACAACAGCTGTACCGCTCTCTGAAGAAAAGAAACACGAGCTTGAAGCAAAAGTCGCTGATGTTTTTGGCTACCAGAAGGCCACGTTAACCCCGATAGTTGATCAATCAATTCTCGGTGGTGTCATTGTTGAAGCCGATCATCAAGTGATCGACGGCAGCCTCGCCAGCCAATTAAATGGTCTACGAGCAGCACTTAGTAAAAAGTAGAGAAGAAGAGGTGAAATGAATGGCCATCAAAGCAGAAGAAATCAGTGCTTTAATTAAAGAACAGATTCAAAATTATGATAACAAACTGTCGGTTGAAGAAATCGGAACAGTTACTTACGTTGGGGACGGGATTGCCCGTGCTCACGGTTTAGAAAATGCAATGAGTGGAGAACTTTTAGAGTTTTCAAACGGCTCTTACGGTATGGCACAAAACTTGGAAAGCAATGATGTCGGTATCATCGTTCTGGGTGAATTTGAGTCCATTCGTGAAGGAGATAAAGTCAAACGTACCGGGAAAATCATGGAAGTGCCAGTCGGTGAAAACATGATCGGTCGTGTTGTAAATCCACTGGGTCAACCTATTGATGGTATGGGACCAATCGAAACAACGAATACGCGTCCAGTTGAAGCCATGGCTCCTGGGGTTATGCAACGTAAATCAGTCTCAGAACCAATGCAAACTGGTTTAAAAGCGATTGATGCATTAGTTCCAATTGGCCGCGGTCAACGGGAATTAGTTATCGGTGACCGTAAAACAGGTAAAACATCGATTGCGATTGATACAATCATCAACCAAAAAGGTCAAGATATGATCTGTATTTATGTTGCTATTGGTCAAAAAGAATCAACCGTTCGTTCGCAAGTAGAAACACTGCGTAAATACGGTGCAATGGATTACACGATTATCGTAACAGCCGGTGCTTCTCAACCCGCACCATTATTGTACATTGCTCCTTACGCTGGAACAGCGATGGGTGAAGAATTTATGTACAATGGCAAACACGTTTTAGTTATTTTTGATGATTTATCAAAACAAGCGGTTGCTTATCGTGAACTTTCATTACTATTACGTCGTCCGCCAGGTCGTGAAGCGTACCCAGGGGATGTCTTTTATTTGCACTCACGTCTATTGGAACGTGCAGCTAAACTTTCGGATGAATTAGGCGGTGGTTCATTAACGGCCTTACCATTTGTTGAAACGCAAGCCGGCGATATTTCTGCCTATATTCCAACCAATGTAATCTCAATTACAGATGGACAAATCTTCTTAGAAAGTGATTTGTTCTATGCTGGAATTCGTCCAGCCGTTGATGCGGGTCTATCTGTATCACGGGTTGGTGGTTCTGCACAAATCAAGGCAATGAAAAAAGTTGCCGGAACCTTACGTTTGGACCTTGCCAGCTATCGTGAGTTAGAAGCCTTCACTCAGTTTGGTTCCGATTTAGATGCAGCAACCCAAGCAAAATTAAATCGTGGCCGTCGGACAGTCGAAGTATTGAAACAAAAATTGCATGATCCACTACCAGTTGAAAAACAAGTAGTCATTCTTTATGCTTTGACTCATGGTGTACTAGACAGTATTCCTGTAAATAGCATTTTGGATTTTGAAGCCCAATTATTCGAATATTTGGAAAACAACCACGCTGATTTATTTGCGACGATTCGTGATACGAAGGATCTTCCTGATACAGATAAATTAGATGCAGGTATCCAAGAATTTAAAGATATTTTTGACGCTTCTTTAGCTAACCAAGAAAAAGCATAATCGAGGTGAAAAAAAATCATGGCATCCTTAAATGAAATCAAAACACGGATTGCATCGACGAAAAAGACAAGTCAAATCACCAACGCTATGCAAATGGTATCCGCAGCTAAATTAACAAAGTCGGAAGCATATTCAGCTAAGTTTCAAATTTATGCTTCTAAAGTTCGGGAAGTATTGACCCATTTAACGGCAAGTGAATTAACTGAATTAGCTAATTCAGGTCGTGAATTAGGCGGAATCAACTATCACAGTATGTTGTTGAGTCGTCCGGTTAAAAAAACTGGGTATATTGTGATTACTTCAGATGGTGGTTTGGTGGGCGGTTATAACAGCTCGATTTTAAAACAAACGATGACGATGCTTGAAGATGATCATGATTCTGCTGATGAATATGTTTTATTAGCCATTGGTGGAACCGGAGCGGATTTTTTCAAAGCTCGCGGCGTTAAATTGGCTTATGAATTACGCAATTTATCGGATCAACCAAGCTTTGATGAAGTTCGAAAAATCGTTTCAATGACGACCAGCATGTATGAAAATCAAGTCTTCGATGAACTATACGTATGTTATAACCATCACGTCAATTCATTATCTAGTCAATTTCGAGTAGAAAAAATGCTGCCGATCTCTGATTTAGATCCAAGTGAAGCACAGACTTATCGTGAAGAATATTTGTTTGAACCTTCAAAAGAAGCCATTTTAGATCAATTATTGCCGCAGTATGCAGAAAGCTTGATTTACGGCGCAATTGTGGACGCTAAAACAGCGGAACATGCGGCTGGAATGACGGCTATGAAGACGGCAACAGATAATGCCAGTGCGATTATTGGAGATTTAACGATTTCATATAACCGGGCCCGTCAAGCGGCGATCACCCAAGAGATTACTGAAATTGTCGGCGGGGCTTCCGCATTAGAATAATTTCGAGATTGGAGGAAAAAACATGAGTTCAGGCAAGATTGTTCAAGTTATTGGTCCCGTTGTCGACGTGGAATTTTCTTTAGATCAATCCTTACCAGACATCAACAATGCGTTGATTGTTTATAAAAAAGATAAAACAAAAGTTGTGCTTGAAGCTACTTTGGAACTTGGCGATGGTGTTATCCGCACAATCGCTATGGAATCCACAGATGGATTACAACGGGGGATGGAAGTTGTCGATACCGGCAAACCAATCTCTGTTCCTGTGGGTAAAGAAACATTAGGTCGTGTGTTTAACGTATTAGGTGAAACGATCGACAAAGAAGCACCTTTTCCAGAAGATGTAGAAAAGAGCGGTATTCACAAAAAGGCCCCCGCTTTTGAAGACCTTAGCACCAGTAATGAGATTTTAGAAACTGGGATCAAGGTTATCGACTTATTAGCCCCTTACTTAAAAGGTGGTAAAGTTGGACTATTCGGTGGTGCCGGTGTTGGTAAAACCGTCTTAATTCAAGAACTGATTCATAATATCGCCCAAGAACACGGTGGGATTTCTGTCTTTACCGGGGTTGGGGAACGGACTCGTGAAGGGAACGACCTTTATTATGAAATGAAAGAATCCGGCGTTATTGAAAAAACAGCGATGGTCTTCGGACAAATGAATGAGCCACCAGGTGCGCGGATGCGCGTTGCCTTGACTGGTTTGACATTAGCTGAATATTTCCGTGATGAAGAAGGTCAAGATGTGTTGCTATTTATCGATAACATTTTCCGCTTCACACAAGCCGGATCAGAAGTTTCGGCGCTATTAGGTCGGATGCCATCTGCCGTTGGTTATCAACCAACCTTGGCAACAGAAATGGGTCAATTACAAGAACGAATCACTTCAACGAAAAAAGGCTCAATTACATCGATTCAAGCAATCTATGTTCCAGCTGATGACTATACTGACCCAGCGCCAGCGACAGCTTTCGCCCATTTGGATGCAACGACTAACTTGGAACGTAAATTAACGGAACAAGGGATTTATCCAGCCGTTGACCCACTGGCTTCATCGTCAAGTGCTTTGGCTCCTGAAATCGTTGGTGAAGAACATTACCGAGTGGCAACAGAAGTTCAACGTGTTTTACAACGTTACCGTGAATTGCAAGATATCATCGCGATTTTAGGGATGGATGAATTGTCCGATCAAGAAAAAGTGATCGTATCACGTGCTCGTCGGATTCAATTCTTCTTGTCACAAAACTTTAACGTGGCTGAACAGTTTACTGGTCTACCAGGTTCATATGTGCCTATTGAAAAAACAGTTGAAGGCTTTAAAGAAATCCTTGAAGGAAAATACGATGACCTTCCTGAAGAAGCATTCCGTAGTGTAGGTCCAATCGAAGACGTAGTAGAAAAAGCGAAAACTTTAGGCTACTAGAAAGAGGTGCCCGATGGAACAAGAAAAAAACAAAGTTCTGCAAGTGAACGTTGTTACTCCAGATGGTAACGTCTATGATCATAATGCAACTATCGTCGTGGCTAAAACCGTCGCTGGTGAACTTGGGATTTTACCTAATCATGCGCCAATCATTGCACCTCTTGCAATCGATGAAGTTCGTATCCGTCGAACAGATGCTGATACGCATGTTGACTGGATTGCAGTCAACGGTGGGATCATAGAAGTTCGGGATAATGTATTGACGATCATCGCTGATACAGCCGAACGGGAACGCGATATCGACGTCTCTCGTGCTGAAAGAGCTAAACAACGTGCGGAAGCGCGGATAGTAGAAGCACGTGAAAAGCAAGACAGCGACCAATTAAGCCGGGCCGAAGTTGCATTGCACCGTGCCATGAATCGAATTAAAGTTTCAAAACATCGTTAAAAATTAAAAAAGAGGTGTGACAAATTTTGTCACACCTCTTTTTCTGTATTATTTCAGGAGTAGCTTTTCCCAATAGAGTCCATGAAGCTGATTACTTTTGTTAAGAATCAAAGAAAGTTCACTATCTTGTTCAATTTTTTTATTTGTTGTGATAATAAAGAACTGAGCGATGCATTTAAATGATACATTTAATTTCAACATTTCGTTTCTCTTTTTGTTTTTTTTGATGAAAAATGGCTAATAAAATTTTAAAAGAACTTTTTATAAAAAATAACTACTGTCAGATGAGTAAAAAAGTAAGATTAAGTTTTTTAAAAGATTTTGTACAGTTCTTTGGTGAGACAAAATGTTCTTCTTTATACTGAACTATGCTATAATCGTACTGTTGATTTTTGTGAGAGGAAATGAATTATGCAAGTATTTGGAATTGACGCAATCGTTAGAATAGTCTCACATTTTTCCTTTATCTATATGGCTTTTTGGGCCTTGCGGTCATTGCGAATAGAGAATCTATTCAAAGCCTTAAAGGAAACACAGGTTCGAATTGCAATTTTAATGGTGGCAATCGCCATCGGTTTTACTTGCAGTACATTTTTTTTAGAAATCATTCTTTTGTGTAAGAATATATTTTTGACATTTAACTAAGGTACATATACGAGGAAATCGATTAGCTTTTTTGGAGGGAATACAATGGAAGAGATCATCGTTCGTGGTGGCAAACAACTAAACGGAACCGTACATATTGAAGGCGCAAAAAATGCCGTTTTACCTATTTTAGCAGCAACTTTATTGGCAGAGGAAGGGACATCGACATTGACTAATGTTCCAATTTTGTCTGATGTTTTTACTATGAATCAAGTGATTCGTCATTTGAATACAGATGTTGCGTTCAATGAAGAGACGAAAGAAATTACAGTGAATGCGACGCGTCAATTAAACGTGGAAGCACCTTATGAATACGTAAGCAAAATGCGTGCATCAATCGTGGTCATGGGTCCTTTATTAGCCCGTAACGGTCATGCCAAAGTGGCAATGCCAGGTGGCTGTGCGATTGGTAAACGTCCAATTGATTTACATCTGAAAGGATTCCAAGCGCTGGGTGCGAAGATTATTCAGAAAAATGGGTACATTGAAGCCATCGCTGATGAATTGATCGGTGATACGATCTATTTGGACTTCCCAAGTGTTGGGGCGACTCAAAATATTATGATGGCAGCAGTCAAAGCAAAAGGGACAACTGTTATCGAAAACGTTGCTCGGGAGCCGGAAATCGTTGATTTAGCGAATTTCTTAAATAAAATGGGTGCCAGCATTTATGGTGCAGGGACAGAAACGATGCGAATCGAAGGTGTAGAACATCTGCACGCGGTTTCACATCCAATCGTTCAAGACCGGATTGAAGCCGGCACATTTATGGTTGCTGCTGCAATGACTGAAGGCAATGTTTTGATTGAAGGGGCAATCCCTGAACATAATCGTCCATTGATTTCTAAGTTGACTGAAATGGGTGTGAAATTCACTGAAGAAAATGATGGCCTACGCGTTATCGGACCTAAAACGTTAAAAGCGACGGATATTAAAACGATGCCGCATCCTGGGTTCCCAACAGATATGCAAGCGCAAATGACAGCCATTCAATTGGTTGCTGAAGGGGTCAGTACAACTACCGAAACAGTTTTTGAAAATCGTTTCCAACATTTAGAAGAAATGCGCAGAATGAATGCGCAAGTCAAAATCGATAATAATGTTGCTTTGATTAAAGGCTCTACAGAATTGCAAGGGGCTGAAGTTTACGCAACTGATTTACGTGCCGCTGCTGCGTTAGTTTTAGCGGGCTTACGTGCTGAGGGTATCACGCGTGTCCGTAATTTGAAATATTTAGATCGTGGATACTATCAATTCCATAAAAAACTGCAACAATTAGGGGCAGATGTCGAACGAGTTGGTAGCGAGAGTAAGAAGGCCGCTGACGTAGCAACTGTCTTAGCATAAGAGGTGGATTTATGAGTTCAAGCGAACATATTTTACGTAACCTGATTCGGATCGTGGCTATTTTACTTGCCGGTGTTTTATTATTCATCGTTGGTAGTATGATTGGTTATGGCGCGATGGGTGGCGGCAATCCTTTTAAAGTGCTGATGCCAGATGTTTGGCGTCATATTCTAGAGTTTGTTCATTAATAAATAGAACTGTGCAGAACGATAAGGACTGTGAGAGAAGTGGCAACTTCCAGAAATAAACGGCATCTGCGAAAAAAACTGCTTAAATTTTTTGAGATTTTGGCCTATTTATGAAGAAGCTCCTGCTGGAAGATTGTTTATTCAAAAGAAAGGCTGTGACAAGAATTTTGTCACAGTCTCTTTTTCACTTGGGCGTACTAACTGGCCTCGGCTGAATTTAGAGGTAGGGTTAGCTTCATTTGTTTTACTTGATAGTATTGAAGAGGCAACTGGAAAAAATATCAAACTGAGGTGAGAAAATGGGGGTTATAAGTAAAGGGTTAATCGGCTTGGTTCGAGGCTATCAACGCTGGATCTCACCGTTGTTTCCACCGTCATGTCGTTATTACCCAACTTGTTCGAGTTATATGATTAAAGCGATTCAAGTTCATGGAGCTTTGAAAGGCTTTTTAATGGGAACAGCCCGGATCTTACGTTGTCATCCTTTTGCTAAGGCTGGTTTGGATTATGTGCCAGTAAAATTTTCGTTGCGGAAAAACTTAGTGGATCGAGAGGAGCCTAATTACGGGACAGAAAAATAGAGTTGCGTAATTTTTAGACGATCGAAGAAAAGTCTGTTTTAAATAGTTCAGAAGTGGAAAAAAGCAATAGTTGTGAAGTGAGATTGTGGATACAAGATACTCCTGCTAAAAGTTTTTGCGTTTTTGTCGTGTGAAAAGCTAAGTTGGTGAAAAAGCAACGATTGTCTATTTATAAAAATCGTCGGAAATTATTTATATAAACAGTTATTTTAAATCTATCTCTTTAGCAGTTGAACTGTTAAAGAGATTTTTTTTTAGTTATTTGAGTAAGTAGTATAAGGGTTGTAAGCGCTATAAATTGTTTGAGTATTGCTGAATTATTAAAATATTCAGAAAATTTAATTGACAGTGAGAGTTTTTTCCTATATATTCTTTATTATCTTAACAAATTATCATTATTTTATTAGGGGGTAACAGGATGAAAAAAAGAACAGTAGTTGCATTGGCAGCAGGATTGTTTTTATTCGGCGCATGTGGGTCGCCTAAAGCAAATGATAGCAGTAGCGGGGAAGATGCTAAAACGATTAAAATCGGTGGGAACTTCGAGTTATCAGGTGCCGTGGCTGCCTATGGTGAAGCTGAAAATGAAGGCGTAAAATTAGCTGTTGAAGAAATTAATAAAGATGGCGGGATTGACGGCAAGAAAATTGAATACATTTCAAAAGACAATAAATCTGATAACAACGAAGCGGCTTCAGTCGCGGCGAATTTGACAACTAAAGATGGTGTGGTAGCGATCGTTGGACCGGCGACTTCTGGTGCAACTAAGGCAACGCTACCTAATTTAGCTAAAGCAAAAGTTCCAGCTGTAACTCCTTCTGGAACAGACGATGCGATTACAGTTCAAAAAGGTAAAGTACAAGATTATATCTATCGTTCATGTTTCCAAGATAGCTTCCAAGGAATCGTTTTAGCTAAATATGCAGACGATAACTTAAAAGCTGACAAGGCAGTCATTTTGGGGGATAACTCCAGTGATTATGCGAATGGCTTGAAAAAGGCATTTAAAGATACCTATAAAGGAAAAATCGTAGCAGAGGAAAACTTTACTGCTGGCGACAAAGATTTCCAAGCGATGTTGACTAAAATCAAAGACAAAGATTTTAATGTCATCTATATTCCAGGTTATTACACAGAAGCCGGCTTGATTATCAAGCAAGCACGTGAAATGGGGATTGAACAACCAATCATTGGCGCAGATGGATTTGGTGATGAAAAATTAATCGAAACAGCTGGCGCAAGCAATGTTAAGAATGTTTATTATACTGGTCACTTCTCAACGAAAGCACCGGCAACGGACAAAGTTGAGCCATTTGTAAAAGCTTTTGAAGAAAAATACAACAAGCAGCCATCATCATTTAACGCATTGGCTTATGATTCTGTTTATATGATCAAACAAGCGATTGAAGATGAAGGGAAAGCAACGCCGGAAGCAATTAATGAAGGTCTTGCGAACTTAAAAGACTTTGAAGGCGTAACGGGTAAGATCACGATGGACAAAGATCACAATCCAGTGAAATCAGCGGTTGTACTTGGTCTAACAGATGGGAAAGAAACTTCTGCTGAAACCGTCAATCCATAATTAGTCGGGAAAAAGCAGGCAAGGGGGGTGTGCCAAGCGTAGTTGGTACACTCCCTTTTAAGAATCAAGGTCAAAGTTTTGAGGCCACTCTATTTTTTAGAAAAGTGATGTGATAAAGATGGAAGTATTTATTCAGCAAATCGTCAACGGACTTTTCCTTGGAAGTGTCTATGCATTGATGGCACTGGGTTACACAATGGTTTACGGAATTATTAAGTTGATCAACTTCGCTCATGGTGAAATCTACATGATCGGTTCATTTATTGGCTATTTTTTGATCAACCAATTTAATATGGGATTTTTCCCGGCACTTATTTTGTCAATGGCAGGTAGTGCAATTTTGGGTGTTGTGATTGAATTTTTAGCTTATCGACCGTTAAGAAATTCAACTCGAATTGCTGCGTTGATTACAGCAATCGGGGTCTCATATTTATTGCAAAATACGATGATTTATTTTTTCAGTTCGACGACTAGACCTTTTCCACAAGTCATCAAAATGCAGGTCTTTAAAATCGGTTTTCTGAGTGTCTCAAATATCCAGTTATTGATTTTAGGCTTGTCGCTCTTCTTGATGATTACTTTGAATTTAATTGTTCAAAAAACTAAAATGGGAAAAGCGATGCGTGCGGTTAGTGTGGATACCGATGCTGCCCAATTGATGGGGATTGACGTCAATCGGACCATTTCATTTACCTTTGCGTTAGGTTCTGCTTTGGCAGCTGCTGGCGGGATGATGATCGGGCTTTACTATAATTCAATTGATCCAATGATGGGTTATATTCCTGGTTTGAAATCATTTATCGCTGCCGTCTTAGGTGGAATCGGGATTATCCCTGGAGCGGCGATTGGTGGATTTGTGATTGGTCTGATTGAAACGATTACGACGGCTTTAGGTTTTTCAGATTTTAAAGATGCCGTAGTCTATGCAGTACTAATCTTAATTTTATTAGTCCGACCGGCTGGGATTTTAGGCAAGCATGTAAAAGAGAAAGTGTAGGTGGATCAAATGAAAAAGAATTTAACATACAATTTGATTTGGCTAGCTTTGATCGTGATTGGCTACGCAGTGCTATACGTGGCTTATTCAGCTGGAATGGTCAACTTGTTTTTAGATAATATTTTAGTTCAAATCGGTATTAATGTGATTTTAGCGGTCGGTTTGAATTTGATTATTGGTTTTTCTGGTCAATTTTCATTGGGCCATGCGGGTTTCATGGCAATTGGCGCCTATGCAGCTGCATTGATTTCTATGAATACGCCAACGTATGGCGGCTTTTTCTTAGGGATGGCGGTTGGTGTGATTATCGCCGGACTTGTGGCGGTAGCCGTTGGGATTCCAACGTTACGTTTGAGTGGCGACTACTTAGCAATTGCAACCTTAGGGGTAGCCGAGATCATTCGAATCTTGTTGATTAACTTTAAAGAGATTACCAATGGTCCTTCCGGTTTGTTTGGGATTGAACCGTTTGTTGACTGGCAAATGGTGTATGGCTTTATGGCGATCACCACCTTATTGATTGTAAATTACATTCGTTCGGGAGCTGGGCGTGCGACGATGGCAATTCGTGAAGATGAGATTGCCGCCGAAGCAATGGGCGTTAATACGACCAAATATAAAGTCATGGCCTTTGCTTTTGGTGCGATGACCGCTAGTATCGCGGGTTCGTTGTACGCGGGGTATTTACAATCGATTGCACCAAAAGATTTTGCCTTTACTAAATCAGTGGATATTTTGATCTTAGTAGTGTTAGGCGGAATCGGTAGTGTGACGGGAACCTTTATCGCAGCCATCCTATTGGGAATCATCAATATGTATCTCCAAGATTTTGGTACGTTACGGATGATTATTTACGCGTTAGCATTGATTATTTTGATGATCTTCAAACCAGGTGGTTTACTGGGAACGAAAGAATTGTCTGTGAAGAAAATTGTTGATAAGTTTAAAAAAGGAGATGACCAGAATGCCTCTGTTGGAAATTAAAGATTTAACGAAAAACTTTGGCGGTTTGGCGGCGGTCTCCAATGTCAATATCGCATTAGAAGAGAATCAATTAGTTGGTTTGATCGGACCGAATGGCGCGGGGAAAACCACACTCTTTAATCTGATTACCGGTGTTTACGAACCAAGTGAAGGTGACGTTTTATTAGAAGTTGACGGTCAAAAGCATCGTTTAAATGGTCAAAAGCCGTATGCTATCGCCGATCTGGGTCTGAGCAGAACTTTCCAAAACATTCGGTTGTTTAAAGATTTACCGGTTTTGGATAACGTATTGATCGCGATGAACAGTAAAAACAAAGAAAGTTTTTTCTCTAGTGTTCTGCGGCTGCCTTCGTTCTATGAGAAAGAGGATACGTTGAAAAAAGAAGCGTTAAAATTATTAACGATTTTCGATCTGCAAGACAAAGCGGGGAATTTAGCACGAAACTTGCCGTATGGTGAACAACGCCGTTTAGAGATTGTGCGAGCATTAGCTACGAAGCCCAAAATCCTTTTCTTGGATGAACCGGCTGCCGGGATGAACCCGCAAGAGACGGCGGCTTTAACATTATTGATTCGGAAAATCCAAGAAGAGTTTCAAATCACGATTTTGTTGATTGAACACGATATGAGCTTGGTAATGGATGTTTGTGAACGAATTTATGTATTGGAATATGGACGGGTGTTGGCAGAAGGCGATCCCGAAGAAATAAAAAATAATCCTGAAGTAATCAAAGCCTATCTTGGAGGTGAGCTATAATGCTGAAAATTGAAAATCTTTCGGTTCATTACGGCATGATCCAAGCGGTCAGAGAGGTTAGTTTTGAAGTCAACCAAGGAGAGATTGTTTCTCTGATTGGTGCGAATGGGGCCGGGAAAACTACGATTCTACGGACGATTTCTGGTTTGAATCAGCCCTCAAAAGGTACGATTACTTTTGAAGGGAAGCCGATTCAAAAGAAAGCTCCACGAAAAATCGTTGCTCAAGGAATCTCACAAGTTCCTGAAGGGCGCCATGTCTTTCCTGGCTTGACTGTTTTAGAAAATTTAGAGATGGGAGCGTATTTGCGTAAAGATGGAGATATACAGCAAGATTATGAGCGGATTTACGAAAAATTCCCAATCTTAAAAGAACGTTTGAATCAAGATGCTTCGACCTTGTCGGGTGGTGAACAGCAGATGTTGGCAATGGGCCGGGCCTTAATGTCAAAACCTCGTTTATTGCTATTAGATGAGCCATCAATGGGGCTAGCGCCGATTTTTATTCAAGAGATCTTTAATATCATTCAAGAAATTCAAAAACAAGGAACGACCGTCTTATTGATTGAACAAAATGCCAAGATGGCGTTATCGATTGCTGACCGCGGTTACGTATTGGAGACCGGCAAAGTGGTTCTATCGGGAACTGGTCAAGAATTGCTAGAAAGTGAAGAAGTGAAGAAAGCTTATCTAGGAGGATAAAAAATGAGCATAAAAGATTTTATGACAGAAGAATTAGTAACAGTGGCACCAAATACTAAAATATTTGATGCTGTTGACTTGATGAAAAAATATGATATTCACCGTTTACCGGTCGTTGACCATGATCAGCTAGTGGGGCTGATTACGGAAGGGACGATCCAGGAAGCATTGCCTTCAAAGGCGACCAGCTTAAGTGTTCATGAAGTCAATTATCTATTGAATAAAACCGTTGTTGCCGATGTAATGATTCCAACGGTCAAAACAATTGCCCCGGATGCTGAATTAGAAGACGGGATCTACTTGATGCGTCAGAATAAGATCAACGTTCTACCGGTGCTGGACGATGGAAAATTGGTAGGGATTATTACGAACAACGATATTTTCGATGCCTTTTTAAAATTGACCGGTTACCATGAAGGTGGCACGCGGATACAACTGAAGATTTTAGAAGATAAAAAAGGTGTCTTAGCGCGCGTAGCCAAGATTTTAGCCGATCATGATTTCAGCATCTTAACGGTGATCGTGGATCATAAGAAACAGGCGACCGTCTTAGAGATTCAGTTAGCTAGTAAAGAAACAGAACAAATCAAACAACTATTGATTGAAAATGGGTATGAGATTTTACGAGCAGTAACGACACAACCTTAAATATATTGGACAGCTGAGTAATCAGTTGTCCTTTTCTTTTAGGGTATGATAAACTAATCAAGACGGAGGGAAGTATATGTCTAAAAAGAACAAAGATATCCAAGTTCAGGTAAGCGAAACAGAGCGTCTGATTGACGGGGAAAAACAAACAGTTACGCAATTGGTGATTGGAAAAAAAATCATCGGTGAAGTCATTCCTGAAAATAAAAATTTTCAAGCCTATAATGATGGGCATTTATTAGGGAATTATAAGACGCTAGATGATGGAATTGAAGCATTAATTCGCAACTGGAATTTACATGAATAATTTTTGAAAAAAATACTTGCATTTTTTTTGAAGATTAGGTATTATAACTGAGTCGGGTTTTTAAATAATAAAAACCTAGCTGGAGGAGTAGCGAAGTGGCTAAACGCGACGGACTGTAAATCCGTTCCTTAGGGTTCAGTGGTTCGAATCCACTCTCCTCCACCATTGGGGTATAGCCAAGCGGTAAGGCAAGGGACTTTGACTCCCTCATGCGTTGGTTCGAATCCAGCTACCCCAGTTGTTAAGTGAGTTGCAGAGGCAACTCACTTTTTTTGTGTCTTTAGATAACAAAACGGTAGAAAGAAAAAGCCAATTAAATGTCATACAGGCAGTCTATTGAAAATTCAATTGATAGTTGCTGTAGCGTCATTGGTTTTTCTGCTGCAAGTTTTAAAGTTTTTGATAGTTTAAAAAATGTATTCAGGAAAGACATCGAGCCGCTCACCGAATCCAGCTCTTTAAAAAATCATTCGAGATAAGTTTTCTTGCTTGAAGCGATCTGAAATATAGGCTACATTTAGTAAGAAGCGTTTTTCGAAGAAAGGAGCATTACTATGAATAAAGTTGAAGAAATCAAAGAAATGCTGGCTGATGCTGTCACAAAAGCTTACAGTACACTTAAAGACAATTCATTAGAAGTAACCAAAGAAAAAGGTCAAGCACCGCAAGTCCGCACGGTCCGACCAACCCGTCATACCATCAAATGGAAAGCTAAAAATCATTAAAAAAGAAACGCTCAGAAAAATCTGGGCGTTTCTTTTTATGTTTAAAACATTTGAGTGAGCAATTCACTTAATGATCAATTTCGATTCCTAAAATAGTCAGATGGCCATTACCGACTAATTTGACGACTAGTTTAGAAAGACTATCTGCACTCATCTCTGTATCGCTGGTGATCCACCAATGCAAGGTTCCCACAAAAATCGAGGTCATATACTCAATAATGAAATCAAGCGGAACTTCGATATCGTTTTCGGTGATTTTCAACCGATTAAAAATGTGGGCATATTTCTGATCGAGAATTTCGGCAATTTTTTTTCGTAAAATTTCATTGCCAGAGGAATCCATAATCGTAAGAAAAAATTTTCGATTGGCTTGGATTTGTTCGTAAATATTTTTCAAGACCATTTCAATTTTGCGAACTTTTAACCGATTGCCTTGGACGATTTGATCTGGGTCGAGAACGGCCGCAAAGGCATCGATGGCTTGTTTAAAAATAAAATCATAGAGATCCTGCTTGTCTTTGAAGTGAGCATAGAAGGTTGCACGATTGATCATGGCTTCATCGGCGATTTCTTGAATGGTGATGTTGTCGTAGCCTTTAACCTCCACTAAATGAATAAAGGCTTCCATGATCATTTTATTGGTACGTTTTACTCGGAGATCGATTTTTTTTACCATGATAAAATCCTTTCATTTTTACAACAAATAGCAATGAAATGTTGCTTATCGCACGAATGAAATCTTTTTGGGGATTGCATAACCTGCAAAATGTTTTTAGAATGTACGTGAGTAGTATAACAAACACTTTGTAAGTTAATCAACATGTGTTGTTAAAAATGGAAGGTAGGAATAAGTATGACATTACGAGCGGGGATTGATGTTGGCTCTACAACCGTCAAGTTGGTCATTTTGAATGAACAAAATGAAAGTCTATTTGCGAAGTACGAACGTCATTTTTCAGATGTGAAAACTGCCACAGAACGTGTCTTGCGCGAAGCAGAAGCAGTCATCGGTCAACAAGCAATGACCATGAGTATCACCGGTTCCGGTGGGATGGGTCTAGCGGATGTTTTGGCAATTCCTTTTGTTCAAGAGGTCATCGCCTGTACACGGACAGTCGAAGAAATAATTCCTGAAACAGATGTAGCGATTGAATTGGGCGGTGAAGACGCGAAAATCACATTTTTTGAAGGTTCTTTGGAGCAACGCATGAACGGTAGTTGTGCTGGTGGTACGGGCGCTTTTATTGATCAGATGGCGGCTTTGTTAAAAACGGATGCCAATGGTGTGAACGAACTAGCTAAAAATTATAAAACGCTCTATCCAATTGCTTCACGTTGCGGGGTCTTTGCGAAGACTGATGTCCAACCCTTGATCAATGAAGGAGCAGCAAAAGAAGATATTGCGGCGAGTATTTTTCAAGCCGTAGTGAATCAAACGATTGCCGGGCTAGCAGCTGGACGAAAAATCAAAGGGAATATTGCTTTTTTAGGCGGTCCATTATTTTTCATGTCAGAATTGCGTCAGCGGTTTATTGAAACTTTAGATATTGCACCGGAAAACGTTATTTTCCCGGAAAATCCACAGCTTTTTGTGGCGATGGGAGCGGCCTTTTATTCAGAAGAAGCGGAAACGACCACGTTGCCAGAGTTAATCCAACGTTTAACCACTGCTGAAGATAGCCATTTGTCACCTTCAGATACGTTAGAACCCTTATTTGAAGATGAAGCAGATTTAGCAGATTTCCGCCTGCGTCATAGTCAAGCGCAAGCACCAGAAAAAAATTTGGCTGAACATGAAGGAGTCGCTTTCTTAGGGATCGATGCTGGTTCGACCACCACAAAAGTTGCCTTGATCGATGATAGTGGTAACTTGATGTATTCATTTTATGGCAATAACCAAGGTCAGCCATTGGAAACAACGATGACCGTGTTAAAAGATTTGTATAGTAAATTACCGGAAAATGTTTTTATCGGGAAAGCGGCGGTCACCGGTTACGGAGAACAGCTGATTAAAAATGCTTTGAAAGTTGATATCGGTGAAGTGGAAACGATGGCCCACTATAAAGCGGCCAATCATTTCCAACCAGGCGTCGATTTCATCTTAGATATCGGTGGTCAAGATATGAAGGCCATGACCATTAAAGACGGCGCCTTATCTTCAATTCAATTGAATGAAGCTTGTTCTTCAGGCTGCGGTTCTTTTATCGAAACGTTTGCTAAATCATTGAATTATAAAGTTGAAGATTTTGCTCAAGCTGCGCTGAAATCAAAGGCACCGGTTGATCTAGGCTCGCGTTGTACCGTTTTTATGAACTCGAAAGTAAAACAGGTCCAAAAAGAAGGCGCCTCAGTGGGAGATATTTCTGCCGGATTGTCTTATTCTGTCATCAAAAATGCTATTTATAAGGTAATCAAAGTTCGGCGGCCAGAAGAGTTAGGCGCTAAAATCGTCTGTCAAGGTGGAACTTTTTATAATGAAGCTGTTTTGCGGGCCTTTGAATTGGTGATTGGGCGCGAAGTGGTTCGACCGTCCATCGCAGGCTTGATGGGGGCCTTTGGAGCGGCCTTAATCGCTTTAGAAAATTATGAAGTTGGGGAAACAACGACTACGCTTTCTTTAGTAGAGATCGATAGTTTTACGGCTGAAAAAGAGTTTACGCACTGTGGATTATGTGAAAATAATTGTATGCTAACGGTAACTTTGTTCTCCGATGGCCGCCAATTTATTACGGGAAATCGTTGTGAACGCGGTGCCCGGATCAAAGTGAAAAAAGAAGATAAAAAAGTTAATTTAGTCGATTATAAATATCGTCGTTTGTTTAAATATCGTCCATTGCGAAAAAAAGACGCCACTCGTGGTGAAATTGGCATTCCACGGGTCTTGAATATGTATGAGAATTATCCTTTATGGCATACTTTTTTCAGTGATCTCGGTTTCCGTGTGAAATTATCGCCACGTTCAAACAAAGAATTGTACGAACAAGGAATGGAAACTATTCCTAGTGATACGGCCTGTTATCCTGCTAAAATCGCTCACGGTCATATCCAGGCGTTGATCGATAGCGGCGTACCAATGATTTTTTATCCGGGAGTGGTCTTTGAACGGGAAGAAGCAAAAGAAGCAGATAATCATTTCAACTGCCCAATCGTTCAAAGTTATCCCGATGTAATTCGCAACAATGTCGATGATATTCGTGAAGGCAAAGTTGATTATCGCAATCCTTACTTGAACTTAGCCAATGAAGCCTCTGTCGCTAAAGTGTTAGGGCGCTGTTTCCAAGATTTGGGGATCAGCCAAGAGGAGATTGACAGTGCTTTGCATCACGCGTATGAAGAATTAGCGGTTTTCAAAGAAGATGTTCGTCAAAAAGGGGAAGAGACCTTATTGATGCTCAATCAAAAAGGCGAGCGTGGTGTCGTTCTTTCGGGGCGTCCGTATCATTTGGATCCAGAGATTAATCACGGCATCGCGGAAGTCATTACGCAAGAAGGTTTCCACGTTTTGACGGAAGATAGTATCTCTCATTTAAGTGATGTCGGCAATTTGCGGGTCGTGAATCAATGGGTGTATCATTCTCGGCTATACGCCGCTGCTCGTGTGGTTGCCAAATCAAAAAATCTTGAATTGGTTCAATTGAATTCATTTGGTTGCGGCTTAGATGCCGTTACGACTGATCAAGTTGAAGAAATTATGGATCAATATGGCAAAATCTATACGGTCTTGAAAATTGATGAAGGTTCTAATCTAGGCGCTATTCGAATTCGTTTACGTTCATTGAAAGCAGCCGTAAGCGAGCGAGACAAAACAAACTTTAAACCAGTCAAACGTTTTGAAGAACCGGAAAAAATCGTCTTTACAAAAGAAATGCGTAAAAAACACACGCTTTTATTACCAATGCTCAGCCCAATCCATCAATCTGGCTTGTTTGATATCGCGTTGGAAGCCTCGGGCTACAATGTGGTTTGCTTGCCAGCGATGGATCGTGAAGCGGTCAATGTCGGACTGAAATACGTCAATAATGATTCTTGTTACCCAGCGATTATTTCGATTGGACAATTAGTAGAGGCTTTGCAAAGTGGTGAATATGATTTAAACAATACTAGTGTGATGATGAGTCAAACCGGCGGCGGCTGCCGGGCAACGAACTATATTCCGTTGTTGCGTAAAGCCCTAAATGATGCTGGCTTTCCCCAAGTTCCGGTGGTTTCTGTTTCACTTGGTAACAAAGGTGTAGAAAGCAATCCAGGCTTCAAATACACCTTACCGATGCTAAAACGAATCGTGGTCGCGATTCTTTATGGTGATTTGTTTGAACGTGTGGTTTATCGGACCCGTCCTTATGAATTGGAAAAAGGTCAAATCGATGCGTTGCACGAAGAATGGCTGAAAAAAGTCGAGAGCAATGTCCGAAACGGCTCTTTGACGCTTTTCAATAAAAATATGAAAAAAATCATCAAAGATTTTGATACAGTGCCAATTTCCAATGAGGTTAAGCCAAAAGTCGGCGTTGTTGGGGAGATTTTAGTGAAATATTCACCTACAGCTAACAATGATATCGTCCGTTTACTTGAAGCAGAAGGTGCAGAAGCGGTAGTGCCAGACTTGATTGGTTTTATGAACTATTCTTTATACAACCAAATTTGGAAGTATGACAATCTGGGCATGCCGAAGAAAAATAAAAACTTAGCCGAAATGGCCATCAAATTGATCGAAGTCGTGGAAAAACCAATGGACAAAGCATTACGGGCTTCTGAACGCTTTACGGGCATCCATTCGATCTATCAGCTGGCTGAGGATGCCAGCAAGATTCTTTCCATCGGTAACCACACAGGTGAAGGCTGGTTCTTAACGGGGGAAATGATTGATTTATTGAAGACTGGTGTGAATAACATTGTTTGTATGCAGCCATTCGGGTGTTTGCCAAACCACGTGGTCGGAAAAGGTGTCATCAAAGAATTACGTCACCAATTCCCTAAATCAAACATTGCGGCGATCGATTATGATCCAGGGGTTTCGATTGTAAACCAATTGAATCGCATCCGTTTGATGATGGCGACAGCCAATAAGCAATTAAAAACAGAAGTGAAAAACTAATCGTAAGAGTAGACCAATTAATCTGGGTCTACTCTTTTTGTTTTAAAAAAAAGATTCAGCAACGCGAGTACAAATTGATTTTGGTTGTGCATTAGGTATATACCAGTTATAATAAGATTAGAAAATTGAACGGGGGGGAAGGAACGTGGCTAATCAAGTGCCGGTTTATATTCAAATACATGATCAATTGAAACATGAAATTGAAAATGGCGTATGGAAGGTTGGGGATCGTTTGCCTTCTGAACGAGAATTATCACTAAAATTCGGTGTAAGCCGAATGACTTTGCGCCAAGCGATTCAAACGTTATCCGATGAAGGGATTTTGGAACGAAAAATCGGTTCGGGAACCTACGTGGCAAGTCAGAAAGTCCAAGAAAAAATGAGTGGGACAACTAGTTTCACGGATATTATGGAATCGTTGAATAAAATTCCTTCTAGTAAAACAATTTCTTTCTTCCGGTCGCGGGCTAGTTCCAGTGAGGCTGAAAAATTAGATTTGGAACAAGGCGAACAAGTTTTGCGGATGGAGCGGATTCGCTATGCCGATGATGTTCCGATTTGTTTTGAAGTCGCTAGTATTCCGGCAAAATTGGTGGAGGGCTTCAGTAAAGAAGAAATCACGGATTCTTTCTATCATACGTTGCAGGAAAAAGGCCTCGAAATTGGTCGGGCCAACCAGACAGTTTCAGCGACAGTAGCCTCGGAACAAATTGCAGATTATTTAGCGATGAAACGCGGCGATGCGATCTTGCGTTTGCGCCAAGTTTCCTATTTAGCTGATGGCCGCCCCTTTGAGTATGTCCGGACGCAATACGTTGGCAGTCGTTTTGAATTTTATTTAGAAAAATAATCCAAGCAGCTAAGCTCCTTGGATTATTTGTTCATGATAGGTGACCTCACCGGTCGTGAAACGTGCCTGGCCACTTAATAAATCGATGACTTGGGCTTCAAAAAGATCTGTTTTGTCTTCATCGATCATACAGGTTACGATTACTTGGTCAGTAAATTGGGTTTCTTTCACAGCAATTTGTCCAGCGGTAAGGAAATTCTCCAACTTTCCCCAATTAGGGTAATCGAGTTGGACCAAAATTTCTTGCTGCAGTCGGCCCTCAACGACGCCCACTGCCTGAATCGCTTGGGCAACCGCACCGGAATAGGCCCGAATCAGTCCGCCGGCTCCTAACTTTGTTCCACCAAAGTAGCGAGTGACAACGGCGCAGACATTGATTAAATCTTTTTTTTTCAAGACCTCTAGCATTGGGACGCCGGCCGTTCCACTAGGTTCGCCATCGTCAGAGGAGCGTTGGATTTCGCTGCGTTCGCCTAGTACGAAGGCGCTGCAGTTATGGTTTGCTTTCCAATGTTCTTTTTTGATTTGCTGGATAAAATTTTTAGCTTCTTCTTCGGATTCGATCCGTTTTAAAAAGCAGATGAAACGAGATTTTTTGATTTCAATCTCATGTTGATCGTCTTCTTTGATCGTTCGATAGGTTTGCAGCATCATTTTGCCTCGCTTTTGTTTTTTTCTATCTCTCAGTATAGGAGAAAAGCAGGGCAAGTTTCAACCAAAGGCTGTTTGGATAATAGATTTTGTTTAAAAGTGGAGGGATAAGGATGACACGCATCAAAAAATACGATGGGATTACCCATTACTTGAAGAGTAACAACGGTTCGCAAGTAACGTTGACTTTCACCCAATTTGATGAATTACTATTCCCTCGCAGCGGCTTACCGCAAACGGCAAGAAAAGATCCAGACTGGTGGGCCAACGACTATCGTCATCCTGAAAAAGGTGCCTATGGTTGGTTAAATGCAAACTATGAAGTGGTCCAAGTCAATCTTAAAAAGGAATACGTGGTGTTTAATAAATTAGTGAAATCGAATTGGCTAATGTAAATAATAAAAGTAAAAAGGGAGTATGACTAGATTTTGGTCATGCGCCTTTTTTGTTGGGCAGAACTAAATGACATACGGAAAAAATACGTATCTTGTTAAAAAGGAGGCGCACTTATGGAAACAATCGGGCAACAATTATCCGTCAGTGAATGGCAAACTTTTTATCCGACCGTTGATTTAGCTAATGCCTGTAAAAAACCAGCGTTGCAAAAGGTTTCGCAGGGCTATTTTTGTGAGCGTTGTGAAAGTTTGTCGCAAGTAAAGGTTCCAGCAGGATTTTTCTATTGTCCCCACTGTTTGAGTTTGGGTCGGATGACCAGTCAAACATTTTTGTATTACTTTCCCGCTAAAAAAATAGCTCCCAGATCAGTAAAATTGGTTTGGCAAGGTATTTTGTCTCCAGCGCAAGAAAAAATTGCTCGAAAATTAGTTGCCGATCAGGCAATTGGCCGTACGTTCTTACTCTGGGCGGTGACGGGAGCCGGCAAGACCGAAATGTTGTTTTTACTACTCAAGAAATTTTTGGAAGAAGGTAAGAGGATTGCTATTACCGCTCCCAGAGTCGATGTCTGTAATGAACTATATTTGCGTTTCACACAGGCCTTTCCCCAAGAAGCGATCAGTCTTTTTCATGGACAAGAGAAAAAAGAAGCCGGCGATGTTTTTGTGATTTGTACGGTCCATCAGCTTTTACGCTACCAAAACTATTTTGATTTGGTGATCGTTGATGAAGTGGATGCTTTTCCATATGCGCAGGATCCTTTATTGATTCGGGCTGTTGGGAAGGCCGGACAAGCAACGGGTCAACGGGTTTATTTAAGTGCGACACCTAGTCCCCAATTGAAAAAAAGCGTCGACCGTTTGTATCATTTACCGGCTCGTTATCATCGCCGACCGCTGCCAGTTCCGCAACTTTTATTTGATTGGCGGTTGGAGCAACGACTGTTAAAGGCTGAACTGAGCAAAAAAGCAGTTGTGAAACTAGTAGAACTACTGGATAAGAATAATCTGCTCCTTTTTTGTCCTAGTATTCCACTGCTAGAGAAGCTCAGTTGCTACCTCCAAAAAAATTTTTCCGAGTGTCAAATGACGACTGTTTTTGCCGCTGATCAGGAACGTTTGGTTAAAGTTGAAAATATGCGCGCAGGAAAATATCAGTTGTTGCTAACAACAACAATTTTAGAACGTGGGATTACCTTTGAAAATGTCTCGGTGGTTGTATTGCAGGCCTCCCATCGGATCTTTACGCAAGCAGCTTTGGTACAAATCGCCGGTCGAGCTGACCGGAAAGGAGAATACACGCAAGCAGAAGTTATCTTTATTACGAGTGAAGTGACTAGCGCAATCAAAGCAGCGATCAAGGAAATCGAAGAAAATAATCGTCAAGCACGTGCAGGAGGATTGATCGATGCATTGTAGCTGTTGTCAAAAAGAATGGGTTGGAAATCTAACTTTACGAGAATTATTTTGCGCCACCAAGCAACGTTGTCAGCAATGTGAAAAATTATTTACTAAAATTGATTCCGCAACGGCGTGTCCTGGTTGTGGCCGCGGCCAGGTGGCTGAACTTTGTCAAGATTGTCAAAGTTGGCAGAAAGAACTAGGCTTTGTTTTAGCCAATCACGCGTTGTTTCAGTATGATGAAGGGTTTCGGCAGTGGATTAAAGCCTATAAATTTAAAGGGGATTACCGAATTCGCGGGGCTTTTGTCCCTGAGCTTAAGCAAGCCTTACAAAGTTATCGCGACTATTTAATCTGTCCCTTACCATTATCTGAAGTTCGTTTTAACCAGCGAGGGTTCAATCAAGTTTGCGGTTGTTTGGCGGAAACGAAAATCCCTTATCGCTTATTATTGAAACGGCAAGAGCGACCGCCCCAAGCAGAAAAATCACGTGCAGAACGTTTAAAAATGGAACAGCCTTTCGAACTGATTGAGTCAAATCAAAAAATTAGAAATCAAAAAGTTTTATTAGTAGACGATGTTTACACGACGGGACGGACGCTCTTTCACGGTGCCGAATTACTTTATAAAAATGGAGTAAAAACGGTGAAAAGCTTGACTTTTGCCCGTTAAAATGCATTCTTTTTGATTATGAAATTGATAGCGATTTACTTTGCAAAAGGATTAGATTTCGATATAATAGAGGTAAGAAGAAGAGGTAAGAGTGGTCCTTCCTCCTATCTTCAGTTGGCAAGACGAAAGGGGCAATACGTATGTTCAAATATAATGTTCGTGGAGAAAATATCGAAGTTACTGAAGCTATCCGCAATTACGTTGAAAAAAAAGTAGGGAAGTTAGAACGCTACTTCACTGATGTTCCGGATGCAACTGCTTATGTCAATTTGAAAGTTTATACTGAAAAAACGGCAAAAGTTGAAGTAACGATTCCATTACCTTACTTAGTTCTTCGGGCAGAAGAAACTTCACCAGATTTATATGCAAGTATTGATTTGGTTGTGGATAAATTAGAACGTCAGATCCGCAAGTTTAAAACAAAAATTAATCGTAAAGCTCGTGAAACCGGTGTGCCTGAACGGGAAGTCGAAGTGTTAGTGAACGCAGAGGATTCAGAAGAATCTGAATTAGAAATCGTTCGGACAAAACGCTTATCATTGAAACCAATGGGCAGTGAAGAAGCCGTTTTACAAATGAATATGCTTGGACATAATTTCTTTATCTTTGAAGATGCTGAAACAAACGGAACAAGTATTGTTTATCGTCGTAAAGATGGCAAATATGGTTTAATTGAAACTGACTAAAAAAAGTTAGAACCTTCCAGTTGAGGCTGGAAGGTTTTTTTATTTCATTAAAAATGAAGTTTTAGAATTTGTTTGTCTTTTTTCAGGAAAAGTATTTGAAATCCTTAGGAAAGAAACACCAAAAAAAATTAATCATTGTATAAGTCGCGGTTTATTCGCGATGATAAGTTTCTTTTCTTAAAGACTAATGCTAAAATATACTAGCGGGTTTCTATCGAAAAATAGAAAATGAATAGAAATAAAGGAGTAAGATAAACGAATGGCAAACTTTCTGAGACGAATGATTGAAAATGATAAAAAAGAATTGAAACGATTAAGCGGGATTGCTGATAAGGTCGAAGAATTTTCTAGCGACATGGAAAAATTGTCAGACGAGCAATTACGAGGAAAAACGGAAGAATTCCGTGGACGTTATCAAGCGGGTGAAACGTTAGATGAGTTACTACCGGAAGCTTTTGCAGTAGTACGCGAAGCAGCTAAGCGGGTCTTAGGGCTGTACCCTTACCACGTTCAATTAATGGGAGGGATCGTCTTACATGACGGCAATATCCCTGAAATGAAAACAGGTGAAGGGAAAACCTTAACAGCTACGATGCCAGTTTATTTGAATGCATTGAGCGGAGAAGGAGTTCACGTCGTTACAGTCAATGAATACTTGGCGACACGGGACTCAACTGAAATGGGTGAGCTGTATAATTTCTTAGGGCTAAGTGTCGGCTTAAACATCAACTCAAAAACGGCTGATGAAAAACGTGACGCTTATAACTGTGATATCACATATAGTACGAATAATGAACTAGGTTTTGACTATTTACGAGATAATATGGTGGTTTACCAAAGCCAAATGGTTCAACGTCCTTTAAATTATGCGATCGTCGATGAAGTGGATTCCATTTTGATCGATGAAGCCCGGACACCATTGATCATTTCCGGTGCTGCTGAAAAATCGACCGCTCTATACACGCGGACGGATAACTTTGTGAAACGTTTGAAAGAAGAAGAAGACTTTAAAATCGACATCCAATCTAAAACGATTGGGTTAACTGAACAAGGGATTGAAAAAGCGGAAGCAAACTTTGGCTTGGAAAACTTGTATGACTTAGACAACACCGCGTTGACTCACCATTTGGATCAGGCATTGCGGGCGAACTTTATTATGATTCGGGATATTGATTATGTGGTACAAGAAGGCAAAGTCTTGATCGTTGACCAATTTACTGGACGGATCATGGATGGTCGTCGTTATTCGGATGGTCTGCACCAAGCGATTGAAGCTAAAGAAGGCGTTGAGATCGAAGACGAAACGAAGACAATGGCTACTATCACTTTCCAAAACTATTTCCGGATGTATAAAAAATTAGCCGGGATGACTGGGACGGCCAAAACGGAAGAGGAAGAATTCCGTGAAATTTACAATATTGAAGTTATTCAAATTCCAACCAATCGTCCAATCGTTCGGGAGGATCATGCGGATTTACTATATCCAACATTAGAGAGCAAATTCAAAGCGGTCGTGCAAGATATCAAGGAACGTCACCGCAAGGGTCAACCAATCCTAGTCGGAACGGTTGCAGTTGAAACGTCTGAATTACTTTCCAATATGCTGGATCAGGAAAAAGTTCCTCATGAAGTCTTGAACGCCAAAAATCACTTTAAAGAAGCTGAAATCATCATGAATGCTGGTCAAAAAGGTTCTGTTACGATCGCTACCAACATGGCTGGTCGGGGAACGGATATCAAGTTAGGACTTGGCGTCATCGAATTAGGCGGTTTAGCAGTAATTGGTACTGAACGACATGAATCACGCCGGATCGATAATCAGTTGCGGGGACGTTCTGGTCGTCAAGGAGATCCAGGGGTTTCTCAATTTTATCTCTCATTAGAAGATGATTTGATGAAACGTTTTGGTTCTGAACGGATTAAAGCTTTCTTGGATCGCATGAATGTGGAAGATGAAGATGCGGTCATTCAAAGTAAAATGTTGACTCGTCAAGTAGAATCAGCTCAAAAACGGGTCGAAGGAAATAACTACGATACGCGTAAAAACGTCTTGCAATATGATGACGTGATGCGGGAACAACGGGAAGTTATTTACAAACAGCGTCAAGATGTCATCATGGGGGAAAAAGATTTAACGCCGAACTTATTAAATATGGTACGCCGGACGATTTCTCGGGTTGTAGATTCTCATACACAATTAGAACAAGAAAATTGGAATCTGGCTGCTTTGGCTGATTTTGCCGGAGCAACACTGGTCCATGAGGATTCTGTTTCAGCCGCTGATTTTGAAGGCAAAACGCCAGAAGAGATGAAAGATTATCTATATGATCGTGCGAAAGCGGTCTTTGATACGAAAGTGTCACAATTACAAAGTCCAGAACAATTACTGGAATTTGAAAAAGTAGTCATCTTGCGTGTCGTGGATACGAAATGGACGGATCATATCGATGCAATGGATCAATTACGTCAATCGGTTGGGTTACGGGCTTATGGACAAAATAATCCATTGGTTGAATATCAAACAGAAGGCTACAAGATGTTTGAAGATATGGTTGGTGCGATTGAGTTTGAAGTCACACGTCTCTTCATGAAAGCAGAGATTCGACAAAATGTTCAACGGGAACAAGTTGCGCAAAATCAACAAGAGCATCCCGTAGAGGCCGATGGCGATCCTAAAAATTTAACACATACGAAGCAAAAACCGGTTCATGTGGAAAAAGTTGGACGGAATGATCCATGTCCATGCGGCAGCGGAAAAAAATATAAAAACTGCCACGGCAAAGGACTGTAATTTATTACGAAAAGACTTTTGGGACGAGACATAGCTGCTATGTCTCGTCCTTTGACAGTTTTGCTTTTGTTAGTGAAGCTTTAGTGGATAGCCGGATGATTATCCAAAGAAAGAAGGAATCGATTTGGAAAACGCAGAAATACGAAATTTGTTAGACATGATGCAAGAGCAAGTGACGAGCTTCAGGGGGTCTCTTTGACCTCGAACAGTTAGAGGAAGATATTGCTGAAGCGGAAAATCAAATGAGCGCTCCTGGATTTTGGGATGATTCAGAAAAAGCACAGGCTTTAATTAATCGGAATAACGCTGCTAAGGAAACCTATGATCAATTTCAAGCAATTGCGAATGAAACCGAGGAATTAAATGTCATGTGGGAGATGCAGCAGGAAGAATTTGATTCGGAGCTACAGAAAGAGCTGGAAGAAGGTCTCGTTCAGCTACAAGAAAAAGTTTCAGGCTTTGAATTGTCACTCTTGTTGGATGAGCCTTATGATAAAAATAATGCGATCTTGGAACTTCATCCTGGCGCGGGCGGAACGGAATCACAAGACTGGGGTTCGATGCTTTTACGAATGTATACCCGTTGGGCCGAGCAGCATGGTTTTTCCGTTGAAACGATTGATTATCAAGCAGGGGATGAAGCGGGGATTAAGAGTGTCACCTTGATGATTAAGGGGACGAATGCTTATGGTTATTTGAAGTCAGAAAAAGGCGTCCATCGTTTAGTCCGCATTTCGCCTTTTGATTCTGCTAGTCGTCGTCACACTTCTTTTTGTTCGGTGGAAGTTATGCCGGAGCTAGATGAAAATATTGAAATCGAGATCAATCCCGATGATTTAAAGGTGGATGTGTATCGGGCCAGTGGTGCTGGCGGGCAGCACATCAATAAGACGTCTTCAGCCGTCCGCATCACTCATTTACCTACCGGGACCGTAGTAGCTAGTCAAGCACAGCGTTCCCAATTTCATAATCGCGAAACGGCGATGCAAATGTTGAAGGCGAAGCTTTATCAATTAGAGATTGAAAAGAAAGAGCAAGAAGCGGCTGCTTTGCGAGGAGAACAAAAAGAAATTGGCTGGGGTTCTCAAATTCGTTCCTACGTTTTTCATCCTTACTCGATGGTTAAAGATCACCGAACCGAATACGAAACAGGAAATGTCCAAGCAGTTATGGATGGCGATTTGGATCCTTTCATTGATGCTTACTTAAAATGGCGGTTAGCCCAAAACGCTTAAAAGTAAAAATGAAATCAAATTGTAAAGTAATGAAAGCCAGTTGCAATGTTGACGTGCTATAATAGCAAAGAATTTAAGAGGATTTGGAGAGATAAGCATGATTGAAATGCAGGATGTAACAAAAAAGTATCCTAATAAGACAACTGCTGTTCGTGGGATTTCGGTCCGGATCGATCAAGGTGAGTTTGTCTATGTCGTTGGTCCCTCTGGTAGCGGAAAATCGACTTTTATCAAGTTAATGTATCGTGAAGAAAAAGCCACTTCTGGAACAAAATTAGAAGTTGCCGGTCATAATTTATTAAAAATCAAAAATAAAGAAGTTCCTTATTTGCGCCGAGATGTCGGCGTGGTTTTCCAGGACTTCAAATTATTGCCACGAAAAACCGTCTATGAAAATGTTGCCTATGCGATGCAAGTTATCGGTCGTAAGCCACGAGAAATTAAAAAACGTGTGATGGAAGTTTTGGATCTTGTTGGATTGAAGCATAAAGTCCGTGTCTTTCCAAGTGAACTATCGGGTGGGGAACAACAACGGGTTTCGATTGCTCGAGCGATCGTAAATACCCCGAAAGTTTTGATTGCCGATGAACCGACAGGAAATCTGGATCCAGATACCTCTTGGGAAATCATGCATTTATTAGAACGAATCAATAATCAAGGAACAACGATCGTAATGGCAACCCACAACAAAACGATTGTAGATACGATGCGTCATCGTTTGATCGCGATTGAAAATGGTTTGATCGTTCGGGATGAAGCGGAAGGAGAATATGAGTTTGATGATTAGAAATTTCTTCCGACACTTATTGGAAAGTATCAAAAGTGTCAAACGTAATGGTTGGATGACTTTGGCTTCAGTCAGCGCCGTGACAATCACATTGACGATGGCAGGGATTTTCCTTGCTGTGATCATGAATGCAACGAAGTTAGCTCAAGATGTGGAAGGTAACGTAGAGGTAACGGTCTTTGTTGATATCGGTACAAAAGATAAAGAATTAAAAGAACTCAAAACAGAACTACAAGACATTAACCATGTCGATAAAGTGACCTTTTCTAGTAAAGAAGCCCAACTAAAAAAATTACAAAAACAAATGGGTGATGCTTGGGATCTTTTTGAAGGCGACAGCAATCCGCTTTATGATGTGTATGTCGTAAAAGCAACAGATTCTCAATATATTCGACCAATAACACGCGAGGCTAGTCAACTGCACAACGTCTTCCGAGCAAACTATGGTGGGAATTCGGCCGATCGCATCATTCAAATGGCGAAAGTAGTGCGGACTTGGGGCTTAGCAGCTGCCGCATTGTTAGTTTTCGTGGCGATCTTCTTGATTTCAAATACTATTCGTATTACGATTCTTTCTCGAAAAACTGAGATTCAAATCATGCGTCTGGTCGGGGCTAAAAATGGTTACATTCGTTGGCCGTTCTTCCTTGAAGGTGGTTGGATTGGTTTGATCGGTTCAATCGTGCCGATTCTAATTCTAACGTATGGTTACTCACAAGTGTATGGCTTGGCAGCTCCTTATTTGCTGCAATCCAATTTGGCATTGCTCCGCCCAAGTCAGATTGTCTGGATTTTAGACATTATAATGGCCGTCGGTGGTTACTTAATTGGTTCGATCGGATCAGTTATTTCAATGCGTCGCTTCTTGAAAGTTTAACCAATCAAAACTTCTTCGGATTTTTCCGAAGAAGTTTTTTGCTATTTTGATGGATAATTAGAGCGATACGTAAATTCTGAAATATCTGAAAAAGCGATCAGACAAAGCTTGTCTTTTCACTGAAAAGGATATAGAATAGCGTTAATTATAGTATGTGCTACCGAGCAAGGGAGCCAATTTCGTTAGGTCATTGAAGAAATTGGACTCCCTTTTTTGTATTTTTTACACTTGAGAATTTATGAGTTGGTGGTAATTATCTTTAAGGAGGAAAAATTATGGCAGGGGTATCATTAATTGTAGCAGGTATTTTTGAGATGTTTTGGGCAACCATGATGAAATTAAGTGAAGGATTCAGTAAATTAAACTATTCTCTTCTAACAATCATCGGCATGATCGCTAGCTTCTATTTTTTAGCTAAGTCTTTGCATTCGCTTCCGCTGAGTCTAGCATACCCGATCTGGACAGGGATTGGAGCAGTCGGCTCAATTTTGATTGGGGTTTTTCTATTCAAGGACCAATTGTCTATTGTAACTAGCTTTTTTGTGATTCTGTTGGTTATCGGTATTATCGGAATCAAAGTTACGAGCGGACATTAAGCACAAAGTAAACTATTGACGGCGCAAGAATTGCTGTGGACCAGAAAAAATCTTATCAAAGCGTTCGCTGAAAAGGTTCTTATTCAGGTGGTGCTGCGTTTAGCAAAAAGGATAAATGATTAAAGCAGATTGTTTACAATCTGCTTTCGCTCGGCTATCCTTTAGTAGAAGGAGTTGGCAATATGTCTTTTGTGACAGAACATATGGGGTTAGTTTTTTTAGTTATTAATACAATTTTATCTTTTATCATTGTTTTCCGTGAGCGCAAGGACACGGTTAATACTTGGGCTTGGCTGTTGGTACTGACCTTTATACCGGTTCTCGGTTTTATTTTGTATATTTTCTTTGGAAAGGGAATTTCTAAAGAACGGATCTTTGATTTAAAGATGCAGACAAAAATCGGGATGAATGTGGAGGTTCAACAGCAACAACGAGCGTTAACAAGAGGGCTTTTTCCGAAACCAACCACGAACCAAGTGGATCCTCGGCAATTGATTTATATGCTGACGATGTTTGAAAGCTCGTTGTATACCACAAATAATGATGTCACACTTTATACGGATGGGCGTGAGAAATTTGATGCACTGATCGCAGATATCAATCAAGCCCGCTTTCACATTCATATGGAATATTATATTTATCGTGGGGATGATTTGGGTTTTGAAGTTCGTGATGCCTTGGTGGCGGCAGCCGCTAGAGGAGTGAAAGTTCGTCTGTTGTTAGACGCATGGGGCTCCACGCAAGTCAAGCGGCGTTTTTTTGCGCCTTTGCTTGAAGCGGGTGGTGAGGTTGATTTTTTCTTTCCGCTCTTTTTACCATATGTAAATCCGCGCATGAACTATCGCAATCACCGGAAAATTGTTGTCATTGATGGCATGGTAGGCTATACCGGCGGCTTCAATGTTGGTGATGAGTATCTTGGCTTAGTGAAAAAATTCGGCTATTGGCGGGACAATCATCTGCGTATTCACGGAGATGCTGTGTATACGTTACAAAATCGTTTTTTAATGGATTGGAATTCCCAACAAAAACATGAGTTGGTTTATCAGCCAGATTATTTTCCAGAAATCGAATCTGACGGCAAGTTGGCGCTGCAAATCGTGAGTAGCGGTCCCGACAGTGAACATGAGCAAATCAAACTAACGTATTTAAAAATGATCAATCTGGCCAAAAAAGAAATTCTCATTCAAACGCCGTATTACATTCCCGATGCTCCAATTCATGAGGCTTTGAAACTGGCGTTGCTATCAGGTGTCAAAGTCCGGATGCAGATTCCGAACAAACCTGATCATATTTTGGTTTACTGGGCGACATATTCCTTTGCGGCAGAATTATTAGAATACGGAGCAATCATTGAAACGTATGAAAATGGTTTTATTCATGCCAAAACGATGATAATCGATGGCGGAATTGCGTCTGTCGGGTCTGCTAATATCGATGTACGTTCTTTCAAATTAGATTTCGAAGTAAATACACTGATTTATGATGCGAATTTTGCCGGAGAACTGCGAGTAGCATTTGATAAAGACTCACTGAAATCCGAACTTTTAACGCAAGAAAAGTATGCTCAAAGGGGAACCATCATTAAGTTTAAAGAAGGAATCGCCCGCTTGATCTCACCCCTCTTATAAAAATTATTTGCGCTTTGATGGCTTGATAGTATAAAATGAACTAGCTCCTTGAAGGAGTCGCAAAGAGAGCAGCTGGGGAATAGTGTCTGTTTGATCTATTAATTAAGACAGGAACTCAGCACTCATAAAAGCTACATGGTTAGTTTAAAAAACGAATAAGGAGACTTTTCATGAAGAAATGGTTACTTCCCCTAGTCGGCACACTTTTGCTTTTGTCGGGTTGTTCAAAATGGATTGATCGAGGTGAATCGATCACAGCAGTTGGCTCATCGGCGTTACAACCTTTAGTTGAAACGGTAGCTGAAGAATACCAAAGCAAAAATCCTGGTCGCTTTATTAACGTCCAAGGTGGTGGGAGCGGGACAGGTTTGAGTCAAGTTCAATCTGGCGCGGTCGAGATTGGGAATTCTGATTTATTTGCCGAAGAAAAAAATGGGATTGATGCCAAAAAATTGGTTGATCATAAAGTTGCAGTTGTTGGGATTACCCCCATTGTAAATAAGGGTGTCGGAGTAAAAAATATTTCCTTAGAAAATCTACGTAAGATTTTTCTTGGGGAAATCAAGAATTGGCAAGAAGTCGGCGGTAAAGATCAAGAAATCGTCATTTTGAATCGAGCTTCCGGTAGCGGGACGCGTTCAACTTTTGAACAGTGGGTCATGGACGGAAAGACTGCGGTTCGAGCACAAGAACAAGATTCAAGCGGGATGGTCCGGCAAATCGTTGCGGATACGCCAGGGGCGATTAGTTACACAGCCTTTTCTTATGTCACAAAAGATGTTCAAACACTAAACATTGATAATGTGGAACCAACAGATGAAAATGTTACCACAAATCATTGGAAGATTTGGGCCTATGAGCATATGTATACAAAAGGTGAGCCCAACAAGTTAGTCAAAGAATTTCTGGATTATACGCTTTCAGCAGAGGTTCAAGGGAAAATTGTTTCTCAACTTGGTTATATCCCGATTTCAGAAATGAAAGTGGAACGCGATTGGCAAGGGAATCAAATTAAATAGCAGATTTATAGGAAAGATCCTGACTGAATATAGTTAGGATCTTTTTTTATTGTAAGTGTTAAACGAATCGCTGAGCAGGATAACAGCTTTTTATGAAGAAGCTCGGTATACTTTTAGCATAAGTAGGCTTCTATTTTTTTATTTCATTTAATGAAACGCTTTTTAAATAGCAGATAATGGAAACGTTGTCTTTCTTTGCTTGTGTCAACGATTTGCAACTGTCCGTTGACAAAAAACAACCACCGCTTGGTAGTAGGTAACTCGTTTTTTCGGTATTTTTAACTTAGAAAGTAGTAAATCAAAACGAGAGGTGAGTATGATGATACTAGCAGATAAAATTATTCAAGAGCGGAAGCGGAATGGTTGGACACAAGAGGAATTGGCGGAGTTAATGAATGTTTCTCGCCAAGCGGTTTCGAAGTGGGAAAGTGCACAGTCAATCCCCGATATCGAAAAAGTGATTCGATTATCAGAACTTTTTGGTGTCAGTACCGATTATTTATTTAAAGATGAGTTGGAAGATGCCGAATATATTGCAGCAGGCGATTTGGAAAATACGCGCAAAGTGACTTTGGCAGAAGCTCAAGATTTTTTGATTGTTAGGGAAAAGACCGCTAAATTAATTGCTATTGGTGTATTTTTGTGTATTTTGTCCCCGATTGGTTTGATATTGTTAGGCGCTGGGGCTGATCAGAAAGTATTTGGGATATCAGAAGCAATGGCAGTTGGACTGGGATTATTATTACTGGTTCTCTTCGTCACACCAGCGGTAGCGCTTTTCATCTATAGCGGAGCGAAAACAGCTGATTTTACCTATTTAAATGATGAAATATTTGAGACTGAGTACGGTGTTACCGGCATGGTCAAAGAACGGCAAAAAAAATATCATGATCGCTATGTTCGCTACAATATTCTTGCTACTTGTCTGGTCATTTTGAGTACGGTCCCGTTATTTCTTAGTTTTTTACTTACAAGTGATGTCGTTAAGGTTATGGCAGTATGTCTCTTACTAGTAATTGTGGCTTCTTCTATGCTACTTTTTATTATTAACGGGATTCGCTGGGAAAGTATGTTGAAGCTACTGCAAGAAGGTGATTATAGCAAACAAGCGAAAGAACGTTCACCTGCATTAGAAGCGATTGCAACTGTTTACTGGTTGATTTTGACAGCAGCCTATGTGGGCTATAGTTTAGTGGCCGGAAATTGGCAGATCAGTTGGATTATTTGGCCGATTGGTGGTCTGCTGTATGGAGCGATTGCTGCGGTAGTCAATTTATTGGTGAAAAAATAGCATTAGTAACAATAGTTGGCGTTTAGTAAAAATAGCTGTAGAATGATTTTTTTGCTACAGCTATTTTTTTATTCAGATGATCAGAGAAAGTCTTTTTACAATTTACACATTCTTTACAATTGTCATTTAAGCGTTACAAGAGGTTAAAAGGAAATTGATTTTCGACAGGTAAAATGATGTTGTTGGTTTGTAAAAAAATCAAGTGGATTAGTTTGAAGGAATCAGGAGGAGTCAGCCTTGGAGAATGAAGATGTAAAAAAAGCGCTCACGACGAAATCAAAACGCGCGAAAATTGAGCAACGCGGACGCTTTGTCAGTTTTATTTGTATCGCGCTAATCGTGTTTGTGGTAGGAGCAATTTTCTATTTTGTAGCAAGTAAAGGGTTATCAACCTTTTTTGTAGATAAGATTAATGTATTCGACTTTTTATTCGGTACAGTCTGGAATCCAAGCGCGACAGGACCGGATGGGAAACCACTAGTAGGGGCACTACCAATGATTTTAGGTTCATTTATGGTAACCTTTCTATCAGCGATTGTGGCAACCCCATTTGCGATTGGAGCAGCCGTCTTTATGACGGAGATTTCTCCCACCAAAGGGCAGAAATTTTTACAACCGGTCATTGAATTACTTGTGGGAATTCCTTCAGTTGTTTACGGGTTTATCGGTTTAACGGTAATCGTCCCTTTTATCCGATCAATTTTTGGTGGTACGGGTTTTGGGATTCTTTCCGGGACATTTGTTCTATTCGTTATGATTTTACCGACAGTTACTACGATGACTGTGGATACTTTAAAATCGGTTCCTCGTCATTATCGGGAAGCTTCCTTAGCTTTAGGTGGAACACGCTGGCAAACGATTTATAAAGTTGTTTTACGGGCAGCAGTTCCGGGAATTTTAACAGCAGTTGTTTTCGGAATGGCTCGCGCATTTGGTGAAGCTTTAGCAATTCAAATGGTGATTGGTAATGCGGCCTTGATGCCAACTAGTTTGACCACACCAGCATCAACTTTAACTTCTATTTTGACAATGGGGATTGGAAATACGATTATGGGCACGGTAGAAAATAATGTCTTATGGTCATTAGCCCTCATCTTGTTGGTTATGTCTTTAGTTTTCAATATTTTAATTCGTTATATCGGTAAGAAAGGGGAGATCAGCAATGGATAAAGCAAAACGCGCGGATAAAATCGCGACAGGTGTACTTTACACGGTTTCTGGTTTGATTGTTGCGATCTTAGCCTTTCTATTACTCTACATTTTGGTTCGCGGATTACCCCATGTTTCTTGGGAATTTTTAACAGCTCCTTCAAAAGCCTATCAAGAAGGCGGTGGGATTGGGATTCAATTATTTAACTCGGTTTATCTACTCCTAATTACGATGATTATCAGTTTGCCGATCTCTTTAGGAGCAGGAATTTATTTATCAGAATATGCCAAGAAAAATTGGGTGACGAATGTCATTCGGACCTCAATTGAAATTTTAAGTTCCTTACCTTCCGTTGTTGTCGGTTTGTTTGGTTTCTTAATTTTTGTTATTCAGTTTGGTTACGGCTTCTCGATTCTTTCAGGGGCATTAGCCTTAACGTTGTTCAACTTACCGTTACTGACCAGAAATATCGAAGAATCACTGAGAGCGATTCATTATACTCAGCGTGAGGCAGGACTAGCATTAGGCCTTTCACGTTGGGAAACTGTTACAAAAATCGTCGTTCCCGATGCATTGCCGGGAATTTTGACGGGGGTCATTTTGAGTTCTGGGCGTATTTTCGGTGAAGCAGCGGCTTTGATTTATACCGCTGGACAAAGTGCACCCGCATTGGATTTTACCAATTTAAATCCCTTGAGTGTCTCAAGTCCGTTAAGTATTTTCCGTCAGGCTGAAACATTGGCCGTTCACATTTGGAAAATCAACACGGAAGGGACAATGCCAGATGGTACGGCAGTTTCGGCCGGTGCTTCGGCAGTATTGATCTTAGCCGTATTACTCTTTAACTTTGGGGCGCGAGCAATCGGTAAACGTCTGCATAAAAGAATGACTTCCGCTTAAGCATTGAAAAATTCAACATCAGTATAAACAAGGAGCAATTCGATGAAAGAATATAATTGGGATGAACGCAACCTGATCCGGATGCCTGGTGAAATTGCGTTACATACAGAAGATCTACATGTTTATTATGGCGATAATGAAGCTATTAAGGGTGTTGACCTTGAGTTTGAAAAAAATAAAATCACTGCCTTAATTGGACCTTCGGGTTGTGGAAAATCGACCTATCTTCGTTCGTTAAATCGGATGAATGATGGAATTGCTAGTGCCCGCGTGACAGGAAAGATTGTCTATAAAGAAGTGGATGTGAATGCTTCTAATATTGACGTTTATGAAATGCGGAAACGGATTGGGATGGTTTTTCAACGGCCTAATCCTTTTAGTAAATCAATTCGTGAGAACATCACCTTTGCTTTGAAACAACATGGGCTGCATGACAAGCATCAATTAGAAGAAATTGTCGAAACAAGTTTGAAACAAGCGGCTTTATGGGATCAGGTGAAAGACAATCTAGATAAGAGTGCCTTGGCACTTTCTGGTGGACAACAGCAGCGTCTATGTATCGCTCGGGCAATTGCAATGAAGCCGGATATTCTGTTATTAGATGAACCGGCTAGTGCTCTGGATCCAATCTCAACGGGGACGGTTGAAGAAACCTTGGTTCAATTGAAAGAAAATTACACAATTATTATTGTAACGCATAACATGCAGCAAGCAGCTCGAATTAGTGACTATACGGCCTTCTTCTATTTAGGCAACGTCATTGAGTACGATGAAACAGCTAAAATCTTCACTCGGCCAAAAATCCAAGCTACTGAAGACTATGTTTCGGGTCACTTTGGTTAAGAGTTGGCTTGAAAATAGAACTAATTTTTCGAAAAAAAAAATTAATTCCTAATGATGAAAAAGGAGAAAATCGAATGTCGAAGATTATTACTTCTAAAGACCTTCATTTATATTATGGTAAAAAAGAGGCCCTAAAAGGCATCGATATGGAAATAGAAAAAGGTGAGATTACTGCGATGATCGGGCCATCAGGTTGCGGGAAATCGACCTATCTACGTTCGTTGAATCGGATGAATGATTTGATTCCAGGTGTAACAATTACCGGCAGTGTGATGTATAAGGGAAAAGATATCTACAGCCCTAAGACTGATACGGTGGAATTACGTAAAGAAATCGGCATGGTCTTTCAACAACCCAATCCATTTCCATTTTCGATTTACGAAAATGTCATTTATGGGTTAAAATTAAAGGGTGAAAAGGATAAGAACAAACTGGATCAAGTAGTGGAAGAAAGTTTAAAAGCTGCTTCAGTTTGGAATGACGTAAAGGATAAATTACATGAGAGTGCGTTGTCTTTATCTGGTGGACAGCAGCAACGAGTTTGTATCGCGCGCGTGTTAGCTGTCAATCCTGAAGTCATTTTAATGGATGAGCCGACGAGTGCATTGGATCCTGTTTCGACCGGTAAAATTGAGAATATGTTGTTGGAATTGAAGGAAAATTATACAATCATTATCGTAACTCACAATATGTCACAAGCGTCACGGATTTCCGATCGCACCGCCTTTTTCTTGCAGGGAGAGTTGATTGAATTCGAGAAAACGAAGAAAATTTTCTTGGATCCGGCTAGACAAGAAACCGAAGATTATATTTCAGGGAAATTTGGCTAGAGAGGGCTTCACTAGCAAATGAACAAGTTTATGTTACGCATAAAGGGGCAGAGAATCAAGCTTAATAAGGAGGGCAAAGATGTTACGTACACAATTTGAAGAAGAATTATTAAATTTGCACAACCAATTTTATGAAATGGGTATGATGGTTTCAAGCGCCGTCCACAAATCGGTGCGATCGTATATTGACCATGATAAAAAGTTGGCTCAAGAAGTTATTGATCACGACACCGAAATCAATGACATGGAAGTTCGCTTAGAAAAGAAAAGTTTTGAAATGATTGCTTTGCAGCAGCCGGTTACGACTGATTTACGAACAATTATTACAATCATGAAAGCTAGTTCTGATTTGGAACGGATGGGGGATCATGCCGTTTCGGTTGCTAAGTCAACGATTCGCTTAAAAGGCTTACCACGAATTTTAGAAGTTGAGAAAGAAATCAATGAAATGTCTAACTATGTGAAAAAGATGGTCGACAATGTCTTGATCGCTTACGTAAAAACAGATGAAAAAGATGCTCGGATGATCGCTAAAATGGATGAACGTGTCAACGATTATTTCCAAAAAATCTACGACATGACTACGAATATGATGGAAAAAGAGTCTGCTACAATTATTAGCGGAACCGATTATTTGCATGTCGCTGGTTACTTAGAGCGCGTGGGTGATTATGTTACCAATATTTGTGAATGGATCGTATACTTAGCCACCGGAAAAATTACCGAGTTGAATAGCAACCACAATGAGACTTTTTAGTAAATTACAGGAGGGGTGACAAAAACTTGTCATACCTCCGTTTTTTTTGAATAAATGGTATTCCAAAAGGTAGCTTCTTATTTCTTGAAGCTGACAACTTTTTTAGTTAAGGGAATCTAAATAATTGGCGTTTTTACTTTACGAATAAAGAAATAGTTAGTAAACTAACTACATGAAAAGGAAGTGTTTTTTTGGAAAATACTGGGTACTTAATCATGAACAGTTCTAAAAAATTAACTTATCAATTAAATACGGCTCTGCGTGAAGGGGAGTTGACTGCACCACAATGGGCCGTGATTCAGCAAATCAGGCGCTTTGAGCGAACCAATCAAACAATCACGGCAAATCAATTAACCAAGCTGCTGGAGATGGATAAACCCACGATTTCAGCAATGATAAAACGTTTGGAACAAAAAAAATTTATTAGTAGAATTCAGAGTCCCTTAGATAGTCGGGCCTATTATTTAAGACTGACCGTTCAAGGAAAACAGGCTTATGAATTTGGTAAAGCAATCAGTGACGAGGTGTTGTCATCCTTTCTTGCACCCTTATCAGAAGCCGAACAGCAACGATTAAATCAACTATTAGAGCAATTAGATCAGGAGTGATATCATGGAAAAATTTTTAATTATTGGTGGAACGGGTAATATCGGTTTTCCGTTAATTGAACGCTTGGCTCAAGAAGATATAGAAATCATTGCCGGTGTGCGTCACCTGGAACAGGCCCATGAGACCTTCCGTCCATTTAAAAATGTGGAAGTAAAGGCCTTTGATTTTTTAGAACCGACTACGTTTAATGCTGCATTGCAGGATGTTGATCGCGTCTTTTTTGTGCGACCACCACAATTAGCAACGCCTAAAAAGGATATGTTTCCCTTTTTAGAAAAATTGAAAGCTAAGGGAATTAAGCAAGTCGTCTTTGTTTCTTTGATTGGTGTAGAAAAGAATCCGATGACACCTCATCATAAAATTGAGGAGAAAATAATTGAACTTGAACTTCCCCATACCTTTATTCGCCCGAGTTTCTTCATGCAAAATTTGAGTACGACGCATTTGGAAGATATCCAAAAGCAGCAAGATCTCTTTGTGCCAGCCGGCAATTCAAAAACTAGTTTTATTGATACACGGGATATCGCTGCTGTAGGGGCTGAATGTTTATTGAATCGTCAGTATCTCGATCAAGCGCTCGAGATTACTGGTCAAGTTGCTCTAACTTACAAAGAAGCCGCTGCGATTATGACGAGCGTTTTACAAGAACCGATTACTTATAGCCGACCTAGTTTATTGAAATTTCGTAAAACGATGTTACAACGAGGTATCAAGAAAGATTATGTAAATGTGATGGTAATGCTTTATTTGATCACTCAGCTAGGTAATGCTAAAAAAATAACAACTACGATTTATGAGGTGCTTGGGCGTGAGCCAATTTCTTTTGAAACCTTTGTTAAGGACTATCAAACTTTATTTTTAGCTAAATAAAAAAAATTAGTACCTTCATTAACTAGAAAGAAATAGCTGTTTTAGGAAGTCGGATAAAAAGATGGGTCTTTAGTCCTATGACAAATACTCAAAAACATTGCATAATATGAATGTAAACAAAAGTAATGTATTTGCTTTTTGAAGGAGGCAATTTCTATGAATGAAAGACAACGAATTTTAGAGTTAGTTAAAAAAGGAATTCTATCGACTGAAGAAGGTTTAGATTTATTAGAAAGTATGGCCAAGGCAAAAGACGAAGCGCAGATCAAACAAGCTGCTGATAAAGTCGATTCTTACCACCGTGACCAAGCGACCAATTTAGTGAATGACTGGGAAAAGGACACAGAAGAAGTGAAAAGCTCTGAAGAACAGGACTTGGAAGATCTTGAAGCTTACTTCGATGATTTAGCAACGGAAGCCAACCAAATTTCTGCTCATATTGATGAAATTAATCAGAAGAAGCAGGACTTAAAAGCCGCTCTTCATGAAAAAGAAGAAGTCTTGATGGAATTAGATACAAAAGAAGAACTAGATACCTTATCAGAAGAAGATGATGCGATCCGTAAAGCAGTGGAAGCTGAAATCGATGAGTTAAAGGATCAAATCGATGAGCTAGAAAATCAAGCTGCTGAGGAAGAAGAACAATTAAAAAATGTTCAAGATGATCAAAATGATCGACGCCAAGCACGCAATCGCGCACGTTTTGATATCCCAGATGATTTGAAAGACCAAGCATCGGAAACTTTTACGCAAGTTAGTGAAAAATTAGGTGAAGCGGGCGTTCAATTAGGCCGTTTAATGAAGAAAACTTGGAAAACTGTTTCAGATACAGTTGAAGAAAATGTAGACTGGAAAGATTTTAATGTTAAAGTTCCAGGTTTGGTAACGTCTAAGTTTGAGCATCAATTTTTATACACCGATGTTGAGCCGACGTTGCTTGATATCAAGCTGGCGAATGGGAAAGTTACTTTAAAATCATGGGATGATTCAGCGATTAAAGTGGATGCGAAAATCAAGCTTTATGGTAAAATGAATGAAGCGACGCCTCTACAATCTTTATTGGAACGCAGCCAGATTGAAGTGAATGATGAGCATATCTCATTCCAAATCCCAAATAAACGGGTACAAGCAGATTTAGTCTTTTATTTGCCAAAACGGACCTATGATCATGTGGCAGTCAAACTCTTAAATGGTGATTTGACAGTTGACGAAATGGATGCAAAAGATGTTTATGCCAAGACAACCAATGGCAATATCAATTTTAAACATATTAATGCGACGATGCTTGAGATCCAAGGCGTTAATGGCAATATTGAGATTCGCGAAGGCGAGATTTTAGATTCCATTATCGAAACAGTGAATGGCAGTATCGCAACTAAAGCGGCAATCCGAAATTATGGGATCTCTTTAGTTAATGGTGATGTGAAATTAACAGCAGGTCACGATAGCTTACAAAAAATCAAAGCCAGCTCCGTCAATGGGAATGTGAAAGTTTCGCTAGGAAAAACAATTGGCCTAGAAGGGCTAGCTAAAACCAGCCTAGGAAGTATTAATGATCGTTTATCAGATTACGAAGTTGTCAGAGAGAAAAAAGAAAAAACTAATCGTTTATTACAATTTCGTCGTGTAGCTGATGAAATGGCTCAAATCGATGTTTCGACAACAACCGGAAGCATTTTCTTGAAAGATTTTGACAATTAAGAAATAATAAGGAAGGAAGATTCATATGCAAAAGAGATTACAAAAATCACGATCTAATGTGGTACTGACCGGTACCTTAGCTGGGATTGCCGAATATTTCGGCATCGACCCAACAATCGTGCGTGTGATTTATGTTTTCTTAAGTTTCGGCTTAATCGGCGCACCGGTCATATTATATATCTTGTTAGCATTAGTGATTCCTGCTGGAGCAAAAAGCAGCGATTCATATGGACATAACAATCCGTACTATGGTAACAACAATTATAAGAATTATGAAAATAAAACAGCCCGCCAACGCAAGAAAGCGGACAAAATCGACGATGATGACTGGAGCGACTTTTAATGACGTACCTACAGCGCTTAATAGCTAATGCATTGATTTTTATTTCACTTTCGGTGCTCTTTCCTTCTTACGTTTATGTGGAGAGTCTAACGATGGCTATTGCTGCAAGCTTTGTTCTATCAATATTAAACATGCTAGTGAAACCAATTTTGACGTTGCTTTCACTCCCGTTAAATATTTTAACTTTAGGACTGTTCAGTTTTGTAATTAGCGCTGGTATGTTGCAATTGACTTCCAACTTATTAGGAAATTATCGCTTTGGCTTCTCCAGCTTTGCTGTTTCGGTTTTAGTGGCAATTGTTATGGCGTTGATCAATGTGATCGTTTCAGAGCATAATATCGATAAATACGCGGATAGGTAATTAACTTACCTATCCGTTTTTGCTAGTCTAACTTTTTCCAGTTATTTAAAATTGGGGGAATTAAAAAATTTTTCCTATTATAATTGCAGAATAGTTGGATCGTAGGCTTGTACGAAGCAATCTTTTTTTATTTTTGAAAAAATTATTACCTAGGAACGAATTAGTTGTCAGTCCACTTCATTTTATAGGAAAGTGGATAAAAAAAGTCTGATAAATTGTAATTGAATGACATCCACCCCACTGACTTTATAAATTATTTGTAAAGCCTTTTTTTATTATGGTTGAAAGAAGTATCCACCTAGTCACTCCATGGATAAAATGATAAAATAGAGCGGAAGTGTAGAAAAGAGGGATTATATGGCTGAAACAGTAACAGTAAAAGAATTAGTCGATAAACTTTCATTAGAAGTAGTAACAGGCGATCAAGCAAGTCTGGAGCGGGTCATCACTACCGGCGATATTTCTCGTCCGGGTTTAGAATTGACTGGCTATTTTAATTACTATTCTCATGATCGTTTGCAGCTATTTGGAAATAAAGAAATCGCCTTTGCGGAACGAATGATGCCAGAAGAGCGGTTAATGGTTTTACGAAAAATGTGCAGTGATGATACTCCTGCTTTTATCATTTCACGCGGGTTGGCTCCGTCAAAAGAAATGATTCAAGCGGCTAGTGAGCGGGATATTCCAGTTTTGAGTTCGCCAATTTCAACATCGCGTTTATTAGGTGAAATCTCAAGCTTTCTAAATGGCAGTTTAGCGCCTCGGACCAGCGTTCACGGTGTTCTAGTAGACGTGTATGGTTTGGGTGTCTTGATTCAAGGAGACAGCGGGATCGGTAAGAGTGAAACTGCGTTGGAATTAGTTAAACGCGGGCATCGTTTGATTGCTGATGATCGAGTGGATGTGTATCAACAGGATGAATTGACTTTAGTGGGTGAACCACCGAAAATTTTACAACATTTAATTGAAATCCGCGGTATTGGAATTATCGATGTGATGAATTTATTTGGGGCGAGCGCTGTTCGTGGTTCGATGCCAGTTCAATTAGTGGTCTATTTGGAAAGCTGGTCGAAGGATAAAAAATATGATCGTCTAGGCAGCGGAAATACCGAAGTAGAAATCGCGGAAGTGAAAATTCCACAAGTTAAGATCCCCGTGAAGACCGGGCGAAATGTCGCGATCATCATTGAAGTTGCGGCAATGAATTTCCGAGCTCGGACGATGGGTTACGATGCGACGAAGACCTTTGAAGATCGCTTAACTCAATTAATCGAAGAAAATTCCGATCAATAAGATGGTAGCTCAAGTAAATCGTGTAGCCTTTGAATTGTTTGGTCTTCAAATTTATTGGTACGCGCTCATCATTGTTTCAGGAATTGCCATCGCCTTGTGGTTATCGAATCGTGAGGCTTCGCGAGTGGGTTTAAAAGAAGACGATATGACGAACTTTCTATTGTGGGCGTTACCAATTGCGATCATCGGAGCTCGATTGTATTATATTTTGTTCGATCTAGAACCTTATTTGGCCGACCCAATCCAAATTTTCAATACGCGTAATGGGGGATTAGCAATTTATGGTGGCTTAATCGCAGCAGTCATCGTTTTGATCATCTATACCCGCCGTCACTTTATTGATCCTTGGCTGTTTTTAGATGTCGTGGCACCAAGCGTGATGTTGGCACAGGCTATGGGACGCTGGGGAAACTTTATGAATCACGAAGCATACGGTGGGGAAACAACACGGCATTTTTTAGCAAGCTTACATCTACCACAATTTATCATTAACAATATGTATATTGACGGGGCTTTTCGTCAACCGACCTTTTTATATGAATCAATGTGGAATTTGATAGGTTTTCTATTGATTATCTTTTTACGGAAAAAGCTCACAGTTAAACGTGGCGAAATCTTTTTAGGGTATGTAATCTGGTACAGTTTTGGCCGGTTCTTTATTGAAGGGATGCGGACAGACAGTCTTTACTTATTTGGCGGAATCCGCGTTTCACAATTATTGTCTGCCTTGTTGTTTGTTGCAGGGGTTGTCCTACTGTATTATCGCCGCAAAAAATTACCAAATGTGAAGCCCTATGAACGGGATAAAGGGACTAATCAAGCTTTAATCTAGCACGGAAGAATTTACTATCTATGCTATGATAATCAAAGAAGTATTTGAAAAACTAGGAGGAAATCACTGTGAAGCAAAAAGTTGCAGTTTTAGGCCCAGGCTCTTGGGGAACGGCACTTGCACAAGTTTTAGCTGAAAATGGGCATGAAGTAACGCTCTGGGGAAATCATGAGGCCCAAATTGACGAGATTAATACGTACCATACGAATCGTCATTATTTGCCAGATTTAAAAATTCCTGAAAGCATTAAAGGAGAAAAAAATCTAAAAAATGCTGTGAAAGATGCGGATGCTGTTTTATTTGTAGTTCCAACCAAAGCAGTCCGGTCGGTGGCTCAGGAATTTGCGCAAGTAGCTGAAAATAAACCAGTGATCATCCATGCAAGTAAAGGTTTAGAGCAAGGAAGTCATAAACGAATTTCAGAAATTTTAATAGAAGAAATTCCAGCAGAACTTCGAGAAGGCGTGGCGGTTCTATCTGGACCAAGTCATGCGGAAGAAGTTGCTGTCCATGACATTACAACAATTACCGCAGCTGCCGAAGATCAAAACTTAGCGGAATACGTACAAAAATTATTTATGAATGATTATTTGCGAATTTATACCAATCCAGATGTCATCGGTGTTGAAATGGGCGCTGCTTTAAAAAATATTATTGCATTAGGTGCCGGTGCTTTAGCGGGACTTGAGTATGGTGACGATGCCAAAGCGGCGATTATGACCCGCGGCTTAGCTGAAATCAGTCGTTTAGGTGTGAAGATGGGAGCTAACCCTTTAACGTTTATTGGATTGAGTGGAGTCGGTGACTTGATCGTAACGTGTACGTCGATTCATTCGCGGAATTGGCGAGCTGGAAATCTGTTAGGCAAAGGACATAAATTAGCTGAAGTCCTAGACAATATGGGGATGATTGTAGAAGGCGTCTCCACGACTAAAGCGGCGAAAGAGTTAGCTGATAGTCTGAATGTCAGTATGCCAATCACAGAGACGATCTATGATGTTTTATACAATGATAAAGATGTACGGCAGGCCTGCAATGATTTAATGACCCGCGAAGGTACATTTGAAAATGAATTTACATTAGATTAGAAAGTGTGGGAAAAGATACATGCGAGTGAAAAAAGCAGTTATTCCAGCCGCAGGGTTGGGAACCAGATTTTTACCAGCCACGAAAGCGATGGCGAAAGAAATGTTACCAATCGTTGACAAGCCGACGATTCAATTTATCGTTGAAGAAGCTTTGAAATCGGGAATCGAAGATATTTTGATTGTCACCGGAAAAGCGAAACGGCCGATTGAAGATCACTTTGATTCAAATATCGAATTGGAAATGAACTTACAAGAAAAAGGTAAAACCGATCTATTGAAATTGGTGGAAGAAACAACGGATGTAAATCTACATTTTATCCGTCAATCTCATCCTAAAGGGTTGGGTCATGCGGTTTTACAAGCACGGGCTTTTGTTGGAAATGAACCATTTGTTGTTATGTTGGGCGATGACTTGATGGAAGATCGCGTTCCTTTGACTAAACAATTAATGAATGATTATGATAAAACCCATGCTTCAACGATCGCAGTAATGCGTGTGCCGGAAGAAGATACTTCAAAATATGGGATCATCAATCCAGGCGAAGAAGTTTCTAAAGGCTTGTTTAATGTCAAGAACTTTGTAGAAAAGCCTAAACCAGAAGAAGCACCAAGTAATTTGGCAATCATTGGCCGCTACTTGTTAACTCCTGAGATTTTTGATGTTTTAGCAACCCAAAAACCGGGAGCAGGCAATGAGATTCAGTTAACAGATGCGATTGATACTTTGAATCGGACACAGCGCGTCTTTGCTCAAGAATTTACGGGAAAACGTTACGATGTCGGTGATAAATTTGGATTTATGACGACCAGTATTGAATATGGGTTGAAGCATCCAGAAATTAAAGACAAATTACATGATTATATCATTGCTTTAGGAAAAGAATTAAGCAGTGAGGATGCAGCTAAAACGAAGAAACAATAATTTAAGAACTAATAATAGTAGCTAATCACTTAGTTGTGGGAAGAGTGTGACGGAAATTCCGTCACACTCTTTTTTATATAATCAGTTATTTTAAAAGTGATAATAAGAGCTTCTTTTATTCTAAAATGTTGAAATGATTTATAGAATTGTTAAAGTGTTTTGTTATATAATGTTTCTTGAAAAGATTGATTTTAAAAGGAGACTCAATGAAAACTTCTCGATTAAATAAAGATACTGTCATCGAATGTGCGATGGATTTAGTTTGCGAATCGGGCATCACCGGGTTACGTTTAAATAAAATTGCCGATCGTTTGGCTGTCAAATCACCTTCTTTATATACTCATACTGGAAATATCACAGAGTTGCGACAAGCCGTCATCCAACGAGCAATGGAAGACTTTCGTGAACAATTAGTAGATTCTTTAATAGGACGGGCAGAACTCTGCGCTTTTATCGAATTAGGAAAAACCTGGGCTACTTATGCTAAGGAACAGCACATTTTTTATTCAGTATTTTATGAAAAAGAATATTCAGTTTCTTATGAGAAAAGTATTTCAATTTTTCTTAGATCAGCATTTGAACGAATCTTCTTAGACTGTGATTTAAATGAAAAGGAAATTCTCCAAGTTGAACGTGTGCTGACGAATTATTTCCGTGGTCAGGCCGATCATTTTACTGAGGGAACAATTGACGAAGAGGAATTAATTAGTGATTTAGAGATCATCTATAGCGGTATCTTGCAAAAATTTGCCAAAATTACTCAATAAGACAGAGAATTACTCGTTGCTTTGTTACAATCGGCCCTTTCTCTTTCATAAATTTCTACGGGAATGGTATAATTTGAATTAGCATAGTCAGTGAAAAATGAGAGGAGCGATTGAATGAGCTTAGGTGGCATTGCGGCAATTATTGCGGCACTTGCATTTGTCGTGTTGGTTATCTTTTTAGTGCGTGTGTTGAGCCAGGTCTCTAAAACAGTTGAGAAAGTCGAGACAACCGTGACGGAAGCTAATACGACGATTGATGTTCTTACCAAAGATGTGGATTTACTTATGCAGCAAGTAGAGAGGTTGTTGGTTAAAAGCAACCATTTGCTAAATGATATTAACGGAAAAGTCGAGACAATCGATCCACTGTTCACCGCAGTGGCAGATCTAAGTCAAAGTGTTTCTGACTTGAATAACACAAGTCGAAATTTAGCGGGGAAAGTTGGCGGTGTCGGAAAAACGGCAACAAAAGCCAGTGTTGCAGGAAAAGTTGGCGCAACAACAATGAAATTCTTTAAAGACCGTAAGACAACTACGAAAGCGGAGGGATAGGAATGGCAAAACGAGGAAAATTCTTAACAGGAGCCTTGATCGGTGGAACTGCTGCCGCGGCAATAGCTTTATTATTAGCACCGAAGTCTGGTAAAGAGTTACGCGAAGATTTGGCAAAGAAAACAGATGATTGGTTAGATTTAGCATCAGATTATACCGATGAGTTCGTAACTAAGACGAGTGAAATGGGTTCGATTGTAAAGGACAAAGCTGCTGATTTAAGTGAACAAGCCAATGATCTGGCTGCGAATATGAAGGATAAAGTTAGTGATTCTGTAGACGATATGGATGACATTGCATCCGATACATTAGAAGATTTGAAACGGCAAAGTTCTGATTTGTCAGATCGTTTCCGGAAAGCAGCAAGTGATGTACAAGACGTTGCAGAGGATGCTTCTGATGATATCGTCATCACTGTTAAAGAAGCTAAAGCTGACGCTAAGGAGACTGCAGCTGAAGGTGCTGAGGCTTTGGCTGAAAAAACAAAAGAACTTAAACAAGAAGAACCTGATTTTTCCGAGGTTAAGGAAGAACTAAAAGAAGAAGTCGAAAAGAATAATCCAGCATAATAGTAAACATAAACAAACCGCCATTCAATCTGAATGGCGGCTTTTTTTATAAGATAATCAAATCTTTTGAAGTTTTAGTAAATGGGACACAACCATCTTTTGTTACATAAATACAGTCTTCAATTCGGACTCCGACATCGTTTGGTAAATAAATTCCTGGCTCGATTGAGAAGCACATCCCTTCTTTAACAACAAGGTCATTTCCACCAACGATTTGTGGGAATTCATGGATCGTTGTACCAATTCCATGACCTAAGCGATGATTGAAATATTCACCATAGCCATGGCTTTCAATCACATCACGGGCAATCTTGTCTAACTCTCCACAAGTAATCCCTGGTTTTACTGCTTCTTGAGCTTTTAATTGTGCTTCTAGAACAATATTGTAAATATCTTTTTGGTGATCGGTTGGCTGGCCACAAGCGACTGTTCTAGTTGCATCGCTGCAGTAACCGTTAACGATTGTTCCGAGGTCGAATAAAACTAATTCATTTTCTTTACAAGTGTTTTTTCCGGGAGTTCCATGGGGGCTGGCAGCATTTGGTCCAGCTAGGACTTCAGTTGGGAAAGACATTTGCTTAATCCCTTTTTTCTTCAATTCGTATTCAATCTCTGCGACGATCTCTTCTTCAGAAACACCAGGTTTGACATGTCTGAACCCAATTTCAAAAGCTAAATCAGCTGTTGAGCCAGCTTCAATCAAGCGTTGACATTCGTCTTCAGTTTTATATAGTTGCAATTCTTGAACAAGTGGAGTCAAATCAGCCGAAAAATCGGCAGTTGAAAAGGCTTCACTTAAACGTAAATAACGATCTAAGACTAATTGATTTTTTTCTAGGGCGATCTTTTTGGGGGAACCATAACGCTTTTTAATTTCATCCACAATTAGTGCAAAAGGATCTTGACTATCCAAGTAGCCCACCACATCGTATTCGAAGCTGCTGGCTTTGGCATCTTCCACCTCTAAGCCTGGAGTAAAAAGAAATGGATCTTTTTCAAGTGGAATAAACAAAGCTAAAACACGTTCCATGGGATTGCTATCAAAGCCGGAAAAATAGCCAATATGACTGGCATCAGAAATATAAGCCAAATCTACATTGTTTTTCTCCATCCATTTGCGTAATTCTGAAACTTTTTCTTGGTTCATTAGACATCCTTCTTTCCTTTAAAAGTAGGTTCATTGTAACACTAATAAAATTTATTGAAAAACGATTGTTGTAAAACGCTTACAAAAAAATGAGAGAAAAAGGGTAAAACGGTTGCAATCAATGAAACAACGTGCTATTATCTTTTAGAAATGTAAATGATATTTTCTGAAAACAATTTAAAAGGAGCATCTATCCATGGAAAAACAAACAATTACGATTTACGATGTTGCCCGCGAAGCAAATGTTTCAATGGCCACCGTTTCTCGTGTAGTCAATGGCAACCCAAATGTAAAACCCACAACACGTAAAAAGGTGTTAGAAGTGATTGAACGCTTAGATTATCGGCCTAACGCAGTTGCCCGAGGTCTGGCAAGTAAAAAGACAACTACGGTCGGCGTGATTATTCCAGACGTAAGCAACATGTTTTTTGCTTCATTGGCCCGTGGGATTGACGATATCGCTACTATGTATAAATACAATATTATTTTAGCCAATTCTGACGGCGAAGCTCAAAAAGAAGTCAATGTATTGAACAACTTATTAGCCAAACAAGTGGATGGTGTCATTTTTATGGGTCACCGCATCACTGATGAGATTCGGGCAGAATTTTCACGTTCAAAAACACCGATCGTTTTAGCGGGTTCAATCGATCCAGATGAACAAGTCGGCAGTGTTAATATTGATTACTCAGCAGCAACAAAAGAATCCATCGATTTGTTGGCAAAACATGGCAATCAAAAAATTGCTTTCATCAGCGGCGCATTGATTGATGCAATCAATGGACAAGCACGGATGGGTGGCTATAAAGAAGCTTTGAAAGAAAATGGTCTTGAATATAATGAAGGCTTGATCTTTGAAGCACCTTATAACTTTAAAGAAGGCTTGGCATTGACTGACCGTATTTTAAATAGCGGCGCAACAGCAGCTTATGTAACTGATGATGAATTAGCGATCGGTTTATTAGATGGCTTAATCGATAAAGGAATCAAAGTTCCTGAAGACTTCGAAATTATCACCAGCAATGATTCATTGCTAACCGAAGTAGCACGTCCGCGTCTAAGCAGTGTGACACAACCATTGTATGATATCGGTGCTGTGGCAATGCGTCTATTGACAAAAATGATGAACAAAGAAGAAATCGAACAAAAAACAATCGAATTGCCTCATGGTATTTACGAAAAAGGTTCAACCAAAGCATAGTCTACTAAAAAGAGACCGAAATCATTTTTATGATTTCGGTCTCTTTTTTGCAAAGCTAGTTGCTAAAAAATTACATGGTAGAAGGATGGCGGCGGGCAAAATCAAAGAAGCGAAATTTATCGACTTGATGACGACTTTCCGTGTATTGAAATTGACGGGCATCATTAGTAAAAACGCGACTTTTGACCGAAACGATATTGATATCGTGCTGGTTTAGATCAAGGAGCTCACGGTCTTCATCCGTCAAAGCATCGATGGTAATTTCTTTTTCAGCAAAAGCGATCGTTAGCCCTAACTGATTTTCGAAATAACGATAGATGGAATCCTTGGCAATTTCAGTATCAATTTCTGGAATGATCGCAGTTAAAAGTAGATCTTTATCGAGGATAACTTTTTTTTGTTCGATTGCTCGTGTTCGAATCAATTCCCAACATAACGAACCAGCTTCAAAACCAGTTATCTGGGCAGCTTTTTCATCAATCACAATTTTTTTTAGACTGATGACTGCGGTACTACTTTCATAACCATAAGAATTTTGTAATTCTTTGTAACTGGTTAGACCAGAAACAGGGAAACGCAATTGTTCGCGTTTTAAAACTAGTGATCCTTTACCTTGAATTTTTTGAATGTAGCCGTTCGCCATTAAAAGGGCTAAAGCCTTACGAATCGTATCCCTTGAAACGTGATAGCTTTGCCGTAAACTATTTTCACTAGGTAAATAAGAACCGGCCTCATAAATTCCCTTTAGAATCCCTCGTTCAATCGCTTGATAGATCACTTCATAATTTTTCATTTGAACCTCCTTTTAAAATAAGTAAGTTTTTTCGGTAAAAATTGTCTACCTCCTTGAAAGCTTTAAGCTTGAAGGTAGATTTTAACCTGGCTTCTTAAGTCAGTGTATTCTAAAAAAGAGTTAAATAAAGTTCGTGTATTAACTTGTCCGGATAGGTATCTTAATTATACAAAGGAAAAATTTAAAAGTAAAACAGGTTCCACACATTAACCTGTTTTAAAATGAGTAAATTCTTATTTTAAAGTAAACTTGTTGGGTTTCTTACCAACCTGTCGGTTACTATTAGACTGATTTTTCAAGGCTAAAATTTTTAAGAGATCGATTACATTAGAGTTTTCTAATTTTCAGGCGTGGACTCAAAATGTAAGCGATTTACAAAGTGTTTAAAACTCGGTATAGTAAAACTAGTAAATATACTTGTCCAGACAAGTTAAAACGGAGGGAAAAAAGATGGGGAAATATGAAAAGGATACGAAGGACCTGCTGACGGCGATCGGTGGTAAGAGTAATATCTCTGCTGTTACGCACTGTGCCACTCGGATGCGCTTTGTTTTGAATGATCCGAAAAAAGCCGATGAAGCAAAAATTGAAGATATTCCTAGTGTTAAGGGAATGTTTACTAATGCAGGTCAGTTTCAAGTAATTATCGGAAATGACGTTGCAGTCTTTTACAATGAATTTGTGAATGTTTCAGGAGTCGAAGGGGTTACAAAAGAAGCCGCTAAATCAGCGGCGAAACAAAATCAAAATCCAGTCCAACGCGCCATTACTGTTTTAGCAGAAATTTTTACACCATTGTTACCAGCAATTATTGTCGGCGGTTTGATTTTAGGATTTCGAAATATTTTGGAAGCCGTGCCCATGGGTTGGCTGAACGGTCAAACGATTGTAGAGGCTTCAACTTTTTGGAGTGGTGTGAACGGATTTTTATGGTTGCCAGGGGAAGCAATCTTCCATTTCTTACCAGTCGGGATTACTTGGAGTATTGCCCGGAAGATGGGAGCAACCGAAATTCTAGGAATTGTACTGGGGATTACCTTAGTTTCTCCGCAATTATTGAATGCTTATGCTGTAAATGGTACAACGGCTGCAGAAATTGCTAAAAACTGGACATGGGATTTCGGTTTTTTCACAGTTGATAAAATCGGTTATCAAGCCCAAGTTATCCCAGCCATGCTAGCGGGTTTCCTACTTGTATATTTGGAACGCTTCTTCCGGAAACATATTCCCGAAGCTGTCTCAATGATTTTTGTGCCATTTTTCTCTTTGCTGCCGACGATTTTAGCAGCCCACCTCGTTTTAGGGCCGATCGGTTGGAAAATCGGGACAATGATTTCAGCAGTAGTAAATGCGGGATTAACTTCAAGCTTCAGTTGGTTATTCGGCGGGATTTTTGGGGCACTTTATTCACCGCTAGTGATTACTGGATTGCATCATACGACTTTAGCGATTGATACTCAGCTGATTGCTGATTTTGGTTCAACGAATTTATGGCCGATGATTTGTTTATCAAATATCGCTCAAGGTGCGGCTGTTCTAGCCATTGTTTTTGCTCATCGCGGCAACAAAAAAGAAGAACAAGTTTCGATCCCATCGGTTATTTCAGCTTGGCTAGGGGTGACTGAACCGGCGATGTTTGGGATCAATCTAAAATATACCTATCCTTTTATTGCCGCAATGATTGGTAGTGGTATCGCCGGACTATTTGTGACACTATTCAAGGTTCGTGCGTTATCGATTGGGGTTGGTGGGCTGCCTGGAATCTTAGCAATCCGTCCACAAGATTATTTAATCTTTGCCATCGCCATGTTGATTGCGATTGCAGTACCGTTTATTTTGACACTGACTTTCCGTCGCATCGGGCTATTTAACAAACTTGATCGTATGGAAGCGGAAAATGTTCCGACTTTAGGCAGTGAAAACAATAAAAAAACGGGAGCGGTTGTTGAGCTTTTTGCTCCGATTGCAGGTATGGTGCATCCTTTAAGTAGTGCGAAAGATCCTGTATTCTCAGAAGGTATGATGGGTCAAGGAGTAGTGATTGACCCTAGTGAAGGAAGATTAGTCGCGCCATTTGATGGTCAAATTAGTCTGCTGTTTCCGACAAAACATGCGATTGGCTTAGTCAGTACGGAAGGAACGGAAGTTTTGATTCATATTGGTATTGATACAGTTCAATTAGATGGAAAATATTTTACTAGCCATATAACACAAGGGGATAGTGTGAAAAAAGGTCAGCTATTGATGGAATTTGATCTAGCTGCAATTAAAGCAGCTGGCTATGAGGTACAAACCCCGATCATTGTGACAAATTCGACGGATTTTCAAGTGGATCCATTAATTGAAGAAGCAGTGGTCACACACGATGAGAAGATCCTATTAGCAACAGAATTATAAAAGTTGGAGGCTGAACATGAGTTTTAAAGAGAAAGTAATCTATCAAATTTATCCCAAATCTTTTTTGGATACCAATCAAGACGGAGTTGGTGATTTAGCGGGAATCAAGCAGAAACTCCCGTATCTAAAACGTTTAGGTATTGATATGATTTGGCTTAGTCCAATTTATGTCAGTCCGCAAAGAGATAACGGCTATGATGTCGCAGATTATACTGCTATCAATCCTCTGTTTGGTACGATGGATGATTTTGATGAATTGATCACAGCCGCTAAGGAATTAGGAATGGAAATTATGCTAGATATGGTTTTTAATCATGTATCGACGGAGCATGAGTGGTTCCAAAAAGCATTAGCTGGGGAGCAAAAATATCAAGATTATTTCATTCTGAGAAATGAACCGACGGATTGGGTTTCAAAATTTGGTGGCAATGCTTGGGCACCTTTTGGTGATTCTGGGAAATATTATTTACACCTATTTGATGTGACTCAAGCCGATTTAAATTGGCGTAATCCAGCCGTGAGGGAAGAGCTATTTAAGGTCTTGCGTTTTTGGTTGGCGAAGGGTGTCAAAGGCTTTCGTTTTGATGTGATAAATTTAATTGGCAAAGATGAAATATTAGCAGATTGTGCTGAGAATGACGGCAAACCGGCGTATACAGATCGACCGATCAACCATGAATTCATTCAAATGATGAACAAAGCAACGTATGGCGCTGATCCAGAAGTGGTTACGGTTGGTGAGATGAGTTTTACAACGGTGGAGAATTGTATTTTGTATACGCGACCAGATCGAGAAGAATTGGATATGACCTTTAATTTTCATCATTTGAAAGTCGATTATGAAGATGGAAAAAAATGGACTCAAATGCCCTTTGATTTTGCCAAGTTAAAAGAATTGTTTCATACTTGGGGAACGCAGATGAGTGCAGAACAAGGTTGGAATGCCCTTTTCTGGAATAATCACGATCAGCCGCGAGCATTAAATCGATTTGTCGATGTGGATAACTATCGGGTTGCCGGTGCGAAGATGTTGGCCTCAGCAATCCATTTAAATCGCGGGACGCCGTATATTTATATGGGAGAAGAGATCGGGATGCTTGATCCGGATTTTGAGTCAATGGAGCAATATGTCGACGTGGAAAGTTTGAACGCCTATCAAGCGTTATTAGCCGAAGGGAAAACGGAGCAAGAAGCTTTTGAGATTGTTAAAACAAAATCGCGAGACAATTCTCGGATACCGATTCAGTGGGACAGTGGTGAATTTAGCGGATTTTCAAAGGTTACACCCTGGCTATCACTAGGAAAGTCTGCTAAGGAAATCAATGTCGCAAAAGAGTTGCAGGAGGGATCGATCTTTAGTTATTATCAAAAATTGATCCGTTTAAGAAAAGAATATCCCATAATTGCACAAGGAAGTTATGAAGCCTTTTTAGCAGAAGATCCCCAAATTTATGGCTATATTCGTCGCTTAGAAGAACAGAGCTTGTTAGTTCTCAATAATTTTTATCCACAAGAAACAACAATTGAGTTACCGGAAGAATTTTTAACTGGAGAAATTTTGATCAACAACTATCCAAACGAAAAGTTAATTGAAAAACTAACGTTGAAACCCTATCAAACCGTAGCTATATATCGATAAAAAATGCGTGAGCGAAAGCTCACGCATTTTATTTTGTCAAATCAAGTCGTTTATTTAAGAGATAGATCAGAATACCACCAAGAGTCATTGAAAGTAGCTCACCTAAACCGATAATCAGCCAGTTAAAGAAAAAAGGTGCTTGATAAAAGAAAGTCAATTGACCAGCTACTGTAAACATAGAAAAAGCGAAAATCAAGGCGGTAATAATCATTTTTTTCTTTAAATTTTTTATTTTTTTGGTAATGGCTCGACAAAGTAGTAAAACTAGCCAAGTCGAAAGACTCCCAAAAAGGACATCGACGATTCCTAAAGGTGAGGCCAAATTAGCAATCGCAACCCCTAATGTGACTGCAATGGTATAACGTTTGTTGAAAAGGGGTAAATAGTTGAACATTTCCGAGAGTCGGAGCTGAATCGCGCCAAAGCTGATGACGGATAAAACGAGGGTGACAGCAACGTAGAGTCCGGTTACGACAGCCATTTTTGCTGTGTCAGTGGTGGTCCAGCGTTGCGCTGAACTTTTTTCAAGATGCATAGTATCATTCTCCTTTACAAGAACTTGTCTTGTTAATAACTGCGACCAAAGGATTGAAGTGTCACAGTGCGATTATTCGCTAATAATCATCATAATGGAATGAGAAAAAAATGCAAGAGCTATTTTAATAGCCAGCCACCGTCAACCGGTAAAATAGTCCCCTGAAGATAACGTGCTTCATCACTGGCTAAAAAGAGGGTGGCATAAGCGACCTCTTCAGGATTGGCCCAACGTTTTATTGGGGTTTCTTCTGCAACCCATTGGGCCATTTTCCCATCACCAGCAAAATCGGCTTGATTCATGGGGGTTTTGATTGCACCTGGAGCAATTGCGTTAACATGTAGTCCTTGTGGGGCATAGTCTAAGGCTAGTTGCTTTGTAAAGCCAACGATGGCATGTTTACTCGTGGTATAAGCGATCCCGCCACCGCCGCCCACTAGCCCGGCGATTGAAGCCATATTGATGACTGTTCCTTTATTTTTTAACAACTCAGATAAGAGGAGTTTTGTTAGTAAGAACATACTGTTTAGATTAGTCGTTAAAATCATTTCCCATAAAGATTCTTCTGTTTCGGCTAAGGGAAGATAATCATCCAGTCTACCGGCCGTGTTTAGTAAAATATCCACTGTACCGAAAACTTCATGGCAGTCTGCTAGTGCGGCTTGTAGCTGGGTTTTATTTCGGACATCACCGATCATAAAGGCTAATTGTTCTGGAAAGTTTTTTTTCAGGTCTAATAAATGCTGCTCTTGGCAATCAAAAGCATAAACAAACGCATTAGCTTTTAAAAAAGCCTCAGCTTGAGCTGCTCCGATTCCCGATGCGGCTCCGGTAATAAAGACGATTTTATCAGTAAAATCAAAGGTCATCATGCGACGATTTTCCAATCTTCAGCTAAAATATCGCAAACGGTTGGCGCAAAGCTAGAGAATCCTTCATCGGCCGTTTTAATTAGAAAGTAGGGTGTTACAGGAGCACCATCAAAATTCTGTTCTTTGACTAAAGTCACATAGAGTTCAAAACCGCTCCAGCCTTCACGAATAATTTTGGCGCCTTTTTTTAATTCAGGTAAAATTTCTTCAAAAGTCATGTGTTATTCCTCCCTAAAATACGTTTTCTTTCGCTAGAATACCAAAAAGCTGGAAGTCTCACAAGAGGAGACTGAGAGGGAACTAATGGTTATGTTGCGATTAAGAAATATTGTTCGATTTTTCTTCGTTTTCTTTTGGTTGCCAGGCTAAATCAAATAAAAGATGAAAAGACCGCTCAACCTGTCAAGTTGAGCAGTCTTTTTAAACGAATTAGTCATCCGTTTTTTCTTCGTCTGTTTTATCGTCCTTATTTTTAGCATTAACCTTGTTGCGGGTATTCCAATAAGTCTTATAGTTATCCGCGTTGCCGCCAATACCAAATTCATAAGTGTTATCGGCAGGACCGTCTTTCGCCCACAGTGAGGTTGATTCGCCACTAGGCACTTGATAATTTGTCCCGTCATGACTAACTTTTCCAGGCTTCAAGCCAGTAAAGTTAGAAACTTCGACTTGTTTGACATCATCTGCTAATTCGAATTTTTGATCTTCGCCAAAAATAGTTGGGTTGACTTGATAAATTCGTCCAGCAAGATAGGCCATGTAAGTCGCTGTCCGATTTCCTGCGCCGTCATTCATCGGTTTATTGTCATCTCGACCTGTCCAGGTTCCTAAAGTAATAGAAGGGGTAGAGACCACTAGCCAGTTGTCCGCATAGTTATCGGTTGTTCCGGTTTTACCAACCCAATCGGCGGTACTTAACGGATAATTTACACCACTTAAAATAGATTTGTAAGGGGTTGTGTGCTGTTCATTGATCACACTGCGCATCATATCGTTCATGATTGATGCTGTGGCTTTTGAAAATACTTGAACAGGAGCATCTTTGTGTTTATAAATTTCTTTTCCAGTACTATCGGTAATCGAATCAATCAGATAGCCTTGTTGATAGACACCACCATTGGCCAATGTTTGAAATCCGTTGACTTCAGTCACGGTTGAAACATTGGTTGTCCCAAGTGGTGCGGCTTCCACTCCCCAGTCGTGAGAAGCAGGATAATTCATTTTCTTCAGATAGTTATCATAAGCAAATTGATCGGAGCCTTTTTTAGCCAACATGTCTTGATAAACGTGGTAAGCAGGAATATTGGTTGACTCCACTAACGCTTCCCGCGCTGTTTGGAAGGTTTTGGAACCTTTATTCTCAGCATTTTTTAGTTCTTTGCCAGCATCTTCGCCCCGTTGATATTTCATTGGGAAATCAGCAATTCGCGTGGCGCTACCTAATAGTCCTTGGTCGATTGCAGGCCCGTAAACCAACATCGGTTTAATGGATGAACCTGCTTGACGAGAAGTATCAAAGGCATGGTTATTTTGGTTAGTATTATAATCGCGACTACCAACAAAGCCATAGATTCGGCCAGTCTGATTATCCATCATAACGGTCCCAGCTTCAACCGTCGCATCAGAACCGTCATCTAAATACTGTCCGTATTCAGCCACCCCTAGCTGCATGGCATCATAAATATTTTTATCAATCGTTGATTTTACAATCAAGCCTTGATTTTGCATCTTAACTTTAGCTTGTTCAATGTAACGATTCTGAACGTCGCTCTTAGCGTATTCTTCATCCTTTACACCATCGTCTTTGGCTTGTTGTTTAGCTACGATACTGATGGCTTCATTATAAACTGTGTAATAAAGGAAGCCGTGTTGTTGCACTTCGATGTCTTGACGTGGTTGGAAGTCTTTGGCAAGATCATATTTCTGAGCATCTTCGTACTCTTTTTTTGAGATGACTTGTTCGCGATACATGTTGAACAGTACATCGTCTTTTCGATCCATCCCCATTGAGTAATCTTGCTTCAAATCGCCAGTGTTCGTGTAAGGGCTGTAGACGATCGGACTCTGCGGCAGTCCAGCAATAAAAGCAGATTGTGGTAAGTTGAGATCTTTTGCATGGATGCCAAAAATACCAATCGCAGCTTCCTCGACTCCAGCAATATTTTGTCCTTTATTATTTCGACCAAAGGGTGAAACATTCAGATAAGCAGTCAAAATTTCATCTTTGCTTAAATATTTTTCCACATCTAAAGCTAGAACAATTTCATTGGCCTTACGTTTGAAGGATGTTTCATTGGTTAAAACTTGCTGTTTAATCAGCTGTTGCGTCAGGGTGGATCCACCAGAACCAGCCCCAAAGCCAACGACCTCACCTAATAAAGCCCGAACGACCGCTTTAGGGACGACTCCTGGGTGTTCATAGAAATTTTCATCTTCAGTGGCAACCAGAGCTTTTTTTACCCAGGGAGAAATAGCATCAGAACTTATTTTTTCACGAATCGGATCCGCCTGAATCGTAGCCAACTCTTGCTCATCAGCATAAAGCAGTTTGGATGACTCCGCGATGTCGCCAACTTTTTGCTTCATTTCCGATTTTGTCGGCGTTGGTGTACCTTCAACTAAATGTGCGAAATAACCAGCCCCGATACCGACCGCCAGCATGCCTCCTAAAAAAAGCACAACAATGAAACCAAGTAGCAACGACTTGATTACTCGTAGTGAAACGTTGAGTGCAAAAAGACCGCCTAGGTTCGATCGTGCTTTGCTCTTGCCGTTCTTTTTCGGTTGCTTATTTATTTTCTTCTTGCGAGCCAAAAAGTCCACCTCTAAATTCTATTCATTTTAATTATCTGTTGAATTATAGCAAAGTTTTGCTTCTATTAACAAGCGGATACAATGTTTGTAATCAAAACTTCAACTAATTGTTAACTAATACAAAACAAACATTATTATATTGCGTTCTTTTCTTGGTCCGCTTGATTTTTATTCAGGCCGAACTTTAAAGAAATCTAGCGAATGGCTTTTATTTCCAGTTTTTTTCAGTTAATATGGGGGAGTATGTATCATTGGAAATGATACGCTTAATCAGTATCGGCCCAACTGATTATAGTAAGGGTCATTAATAAAATTTAGGAGGACAAGAAATGAGTTCAGACTTTTTTCAAGAACTAAAAGCCCGTGGCTTAATTTTTCAAGTAACCGATGAAGCAGCTTTAGAAAAACAATTAAATGAAGAGTCTGTTAAACTATATATCGGCTTTGATCCAACTGCCGACAGTTTGCACATTGGTCACTTGCTACCAATCTTGACGTTGCGTCGTTTCCAACAAAATGGTCACGTGCCGATTGCTTTGGTCGGTGGCGGAACCGGTATGATCGGCGATCCTTCATTTAAAGATGCCGAACGACAATTAAATACTTTGGATACTGTTCAAAGCTGGTCGCAAAGTATCAAGAATCAGCTTTCAGGGATCATTGATTTTGAGAATAAAGAAAATCCAGCGATCGTTGCCAATAACTATGAATGGTTAGGCGAATTGAAACTGATCGACTTTTTACGAGATGTCGGTAAAAACTTTACAATTAACTACATGATGAGTAAAGAAAGCGTGAAGCGTCGGATCGAATCCGGTATTTCTTACACGGAGTTTGCGTATCAATTGTTGCAAGCTTACGATTTCTACGAGTTGAATAAGCGCTACGGTTGCTTATTGCAATTAGGCGGTAGCGATCAATGGGGCAATATTACGTCAGGAATTGAATTGATCCGGCGAGAAGAAGGCAAACAAGCTTTTGGTTTGACTATGCCGTTGATCACTAAAGCAGATGGAACAAAATTTGGAAAGACCGAAGGCAATGCCGTTTGGTTAGATCCTAAAAAAACATCGCCTTATGAATTTTACCAATTCTGGATCAATACAGATGACCGCGATGCCGTTAAATTCTTAAAATACTTTACTTTCTTAAGCTTGGAAGAGATTGCTGCGATTGAGAAAGCATTCACTGCGGCACCAGAACAACGGGCAGCGCAAAAAGCTTTGGCGAAAGAAGTAACGGTTTTAGTTCATGGCGAAGAGGCTTACGCACAAGCGGTGCATATTTCTGAAGCTTTATTCAGCGGAGATGTTAAGAGCCTTAGTGGAGCAGAAATTGAACAAGGCTTCAAGAATGTGCCAAGTTACCAAGTTCAGGCTCAAGATGAGTTGAACTTAGTTGAAATCTTACTGACTGCCGGAATTGAAAAATCGAAACGTCAAGCACGGGAAGATATTACTAACGGAGCCATCTACATCAATGGAGATCGTGTACAGGATTTGACTTACACATTAAGTGATCAAGATAAATTAGCTGAACAATATATCGTTGTGCGCCGTGGGAAGAAAAAATACTTTGTTTTACAATTTTAATTTGCTCACAAGCAGTCGGTGGCTAATAGACCGCTCGGAGACTGTTTAGCGTAGTTGTCAGAGAGGGATTGTACCAATTGAATTGGCGCAATCCTCTTTCTATTTTTTATAGGGAAGCGTTTCAGAATACTGTGGAGGTGAAGGTTTGGGAGCAGTTTTATTAAACTCATTGGGATTATTTGTTATGATCTTACTAGGCTATCTGACTAAACGGTTGAATTTGTTTGTTAAAGAAGACGGTTCAATGATTTCAAAGATTGTAGTAAACGTGACCTTGCCGGCAGCGATTATTGTGAATTTACAGAATTTAATGGTCGAAGGTCAACTATTGCTACTAATTGTGGCCGGTGTGCTGTTGAATTTACTATTGATCGTGATCGGTCACTTTTTATCCCAAAAGCAGGAGCGAGTTGAGCGGGAATTTTTGATGTACAGTGTTTCAGGCTATAATATTGGAAATTTTGCGATTCCTTTCATGCAAAGCTTTATGCCACAAGCAATCCCGTTGCTGTCTTTTTTTGATATCGGGAATAGTATTATGTTGGCGGGTGGTTCGAGTGTCGTAATTGAAGGGCTAAGCGGAAGCAATGAAAAACGGCCAAACATCCGGAGTGTTTTTTCTCGATTAGGTAGCTCAATTCCCTTCGTCTGTTATCTAGTCATGCTATTTATCCGCCTGTTCAAACTAGATTTGCCACAGGCAATCTTTCAGCTAGCGCAACCAATTGCGAATGCCAATACCTTTTTATCGATGTTTATGATTGGTTTATTTCTTGAGTTGCGTTTGCCCAAGAAAGACCTATCGTTAATTGTCCGTTTGTTAGCGATTAAGTATGGAGCGGGCTTACTGTTAGCCCTTTTCTTTATGCTACTTCCGTTGCCTAGTGTGATTAAAATAGTTTTATGCTTAGTTTCAGTCGGACCAATCACGACTTTTGGGGTAATTAACAGCGTCACAGCTGGAATGCGAGCTGAAGTGGTTGGTTTTACTTCATCCCTCAGTTTTTTGATCAGTTTACCGTTAATGACGAGTTTACTGTTGTACTTAAAATAATAAATAATTTTTTTGGAGGTATTTATGTTAATTGGTTCTCACGTAAGTATGAAAGGAAAAGAAATGCTACTGGGTGCAGCAAAAGAGGCGGCCGGCTATCAGGCTTCAACCTTTATGATTTATAGCGGTGCCCCGCAAAATACCCGCCGTAAATCCATTGAAGAAATGAATATTCCTGCGGGGGAAGCTTTCATGCAAGAGCATGGACTGTCCAATATCGTGATGCATGCGCCATACATCATTAATCTAGGAAATACGAAAAAACCAGAAATGTTCCCATTTGCCGTTCAATTTTTGCGCGATGAAATTATGCGGGCGGAAGCTTTAGGTGCCATGCAAATTACATTGCATCCAGGGGCCCATGTTGGTGCGGGGGAAAAAGCGGGCTTGGATCAAATCATCAAAGGCTTGAATGAAGTTTTGACGAAAGAGCAACGTGCACAAATTGCTTTGGAAACAATGGCTGGAAAAGGCACAGAGCTAGGAAAAACATTTGAGGAGCTGGCGTACATTATTGATGGTGTGACCTTAAATGAAAAACTTTCGGTCACTTTTGATACGTGCCATACGAATGATGCTGGCTACAATGTCAAAGAAGATTTTGATGGGGTATTGGCAGAATTTGATCGGGTGATCGGCTTAGAGCGCTTAAAAGTGATTCACTTGAACGACTCAAAAAATCCGATGGGATCGCATAAAGACCGTCATGCCAATATTGGCTTTGGGACGATTGGTTTTGCGGCCTTGAATCAAATCGCTCATCATGAAAAATTAGCGACATTACCGAAGATTTTAGAGACACCTTATGTCGGCGAAGATAAGAAAAATCAGCACGCGCCATATGGTTTTGAAATCGCTATGTTGAAGGCTGGGGAATTTGATCCTGACTTATTGGACAAAATTCAAGACCAATAATTCTTTAGTGACTAATTTTTGAATAAGCAGATCCTCACAATAGAGCACAAAATAAGTTCGTGAAATTTAAGTAAAAAAATAGCAAGCAGCCCACGCCGTTAAGACGTGAGCTGCTTTTTAAGTACGAATTTGGCCATCACCATAAATAATATATTTACTAGAAGTCAAATGTTCCAATCCCATAGGTCCACGCGCGTGTAGTTTTTGGGTAGAAATTCCGATTTCAGCTCCAAAGCCGAATTTAAAACCATCGGTAAAACGCGTGGAGGCATTGATGTAGACAGCTGCCGCGTCAACTTCTTTTAAAAACTTTTGGCCGTTGTGATAACTATCTGTCACGATTGCTTCAGAATGTTTTGAGTTATAATGATTGATGTGTGCAATCGCTTCGTCAATAGAACTAACTACTTTGACCGCTAAGAGGTAGTCTAAAAATTCCGTGGACCAGTCCGTCTCTGTTGCTGGAGTGGCGTGTTTTAAATGAACTAGCGCAAGCGGATCTGCACGTAAAGCGACGTTCTGGGAAGCCAACGCGTCTTCAATTAACGGTAAAAATTCTGCTGCAACCGCTTCATGAACCAATAAGGTTTCGATCGCGTTACAAACCGATGGACGCTGAGCTTTCGCGTTAACAACGATTTCGCAAGCCATCTCTAATTGGGCATCGGCATCCACATAAACATGATTGTTGCCAGTCCCCGTTTCGATCACTGGAACCGTCGCAGTCTCTTTGACTCGTTGAATCAAGCCGGCACCACCACGGGGGATCAAGACATCGAGGTACTCGTTTAACCGCATCATTTGATTGGCGACATCATGGGAAATATCATTCACGAATTGGATCATCGCCGGATTTAATTGGCAATCCTGCAATGTTTGCTGCATCAAATTGACTAATGCTTGGTTAGAGTGGAACGCTTCTTTGCCGCCACGTAAAATTACTGCGTTCCCAGATTTAAAACAGAGACTAGCCGCATCCGTCGTGACATTTGGTCGTGATTCAAAAATAATCCCGATGACGCCTAAAGGGACCCGCTGCTGGCCAACCATCAATTGGTCTTCGGTTCGCCACATTTTTTCTACGACACCAATTGGATCTGGGAGGGCCGCTACCTGACGAATACCTTCAGCCATCTCAGCCACTCTTTCTTTAGTTAAGCGCAAACGATCGATTAGTGGGTCGGGAATACCGTTGGCCTTCGCTTGGTTCAAATCTTGTTGATTTGCTGCTAAAATGTCTGCCGTGTGGTTTTCTAAATCTTGAGCCATCTGTAGCAGACAGTCATTCTTTTGGGCTGTCTCTAATTGACCTAACTCTTGTGCTGCTGATTTACTTTGTCGTCCTAAACGATTCATCAAATCACTCATGTTGCTCCCCCTTAAATAATGTTCCGACTTCAACACCGTCCAAGATATCAAAAATTATTCTGGGAGGTTTCCCATTGGCTAGGACCATCGCGCTGTCTGCAGCCAAAACTCTTTGGGCTGCTTTTAGTTTACTAACCATACCTCCAGTACCAAAGCGGCTGCCTTCACCACCGGCTTGTTCCATCAAAGTTTGGTTGATAGTCGAAATGGTGGAGTACAAGATCGCATGTTTATTTTTTGAAGGGTTATCAGAATAAAAACCATCAATGTCACTTAACATAATCAATAAATCTGCATTCATTAATTGTGCAACGATCGCGGATAATTCGTCATTGTCGCCGAATTTTCTAGTATGCTCCAGTTCATCGATCGCCACGGTATCATTTTCATTGATGACAGGAATGATTCCCATAGAGATCATCTGTTCCAATGTATTGATAACGTTTGTTCGACTTTGTGGAAAATCTACCACATCACGGGTCAACAAAACCTGTGCCGTTTGCTGGCTATAGACTAAGAACCGTTGATTATAGATATTCATCAGCTCTAATTGTCCAACGGCGGCGACCGCCTGCTGGACCGGTATTTCTTGTGGGCGTTCAGGAATCTTAAGTTTATCCATGCCTACGCCAATTGCACCGGAAGTGACCAATATTATTTCTTTACCTTGATTTCGAAGGTCAGTTAGGACAAATGCCAATTGATCAATGCCGGAAAAATTAATCTTGCCACTTGGATGGATCAAAGAACTTGTTCCAATCTTTACGACAATGCGATTAACAGATTTCAAAAATTCTCTCATATTTACACCTCTTCACTAGCCACCAGCGAGAAAGATATTGTTTTGAATTTTATCATATTTTAATCTTGATTTCATCATTTTTTTAAAATAGGTTGGAATTCTTTTGTAAAGCGTCTCTAGCACTGCTTATGGGAATAGGATTAATTTTCTATTTATGAAATTGAAGTTTCCTAAAATTACTTTTCTTTTGTAGCATCTTTTAGTAAAATGAATAAGAATGTGTCAGGAAAGGAGCGGTGAAAATGGTATCAACTGGAATCGTAGTATTAATCGCAGTAATTGCTGCACTATTAGGTGCTGTTGGCGGTTTCTTCTTAGCCCGTAAATATATGCAAGACTATTTCAAAAAGAATCCTCCCATCAATGAGGATATGTTACGTCAAATGATGATGTCGATGGGTCAAAAACCTTCGGAGAAAAAAGTTCGTCAAATGATGCAACAAATGAAAAATCAACAGTAATTTTTGAAAGGACAATTGTCGTTAGATGATTGCCCTTCTTTTTTGGTTGTCGTTTCGCACATGATTCTACTAATCTGCTAAAGTAGGAAGTAGAACTCGCAAAGCAGATTTATCGACAGATTATATTCTGGGTTGTAAAGTAAGGTCGAACGGGGGAATGACTGAATGTATGATGTAATTATTATTGGCGCAGGTCCTGCAGGAATGACTGCCGCTTTATATGCTTCGCGCTCAAATTTAAAGGTGCTTTTGATTGAACGTGGGGCACCTGGCGGACAAATGAATAATACCGCCGAGATAGAGAACTACCCAGGTTTTGAATCAATTATGGGTCCAGAACTTGCGATGAAAATGTATGATGGTGTCACCAAATTCGGAACAGAAAATGCTTATGGGATCGTTCAAGATATCAAAGACCATGGTGATTATAAAGAAGTCCTTACTGAAGATAAAAGTTATCAGGCTAAAACGATTATTGTTGCGACGGGCTGTGTCCATCGTAAACTAGGTGTTCCTGGGGAAGAATCATTCGCTGGACGCGGAGTATCTTATTGTGCAGTCTGTGATGGGGCCTTTTTCCGAAATAAACGTTTAATCGTTGTGGGTGGTGGTGACTCAGCAGTGGAAGAAGCCATTTATTTAACGCGTTTTGCTTCTGAGGTTGTGATCGTTCATCGCCGTGATGAATTACGCGCACAAAAAATTATTCAAGACCGTGCATTTGCTAATGAAAAAATTTCATTTATCTGGGACAGTGTCGTGGATGAAATCGTTGGAAACGAGATGGTCGTAACGGGTGCTCAAATCCGTAATGTTAAGACTGGAGAAGTTCATCTAGAACCAGCAGACGGTGCATTTATCTATGTTGGGTTGGAACCATTAACTGAGCCCTTCAAAAATAGTGGAATTACAAATGCTGCTGGCTGGATTGAAACCGATGCTGAAATGAGAACGAAGATTCCGGGTGTCTTTGCCATCGGCGATGCCCGGGAAAAAGATTTACGTCAAATCACGACTGCCGTCGGTGAAGGCGGAATTGCCGGACAACAAGTATACAAATATCTTGAAGCACAAAATTAATTATAGAAACGTAGAAAGAAAGGCAGAAATGTCTTTCTTTTTTTTAGCGAATGGCTTTTTACCGTAAATAATAAAAGAGTGAATTTTTTTGAAGCGTGATAATCTGCAAGTTTTCTTTGCTGAATATAACAGGAATGGTATACTTAATTGGTAAGAAAATTTTGAAAGAGGTGTGTTTCATGTCTTGGGAACAAGTTTATGAACAATGGATTGATTCGGATAAATTAGATGAAAAAATGCGTAAAGAATTACAAGATCTAGGTAAAGACCCAGAATTAAAAAAAGATGCATTTTATAAACCACTGGAATTTGGGACTGCTGGCATGCGGGGTGTTTTAGGTCCGGGTGTTAATCGGATGAATATTTTTACGATTCGTCAAGCAACTGAAGGGTTGGCTCGCTTTATGGACACACAAGATCCTGAAACGAAACGTCGTGGGGTAGCAATTGCCTATGATTCACGTCATATGTCACCGGAATTTGCGATGGAGGCAGCTAAAACTTTAGCAAAACATGACATTCCGTCATTTGTCTTTGAAAGTCTACGTCCGACACCAGAATTATCTTTTGCGGTTCGTTTTGAAAATGCCTTCACGGGAATTATGATTACAGCATCTCACAATCCCGCTGAATACAATGGCTATAAAGTCTACGGTGAAGATGGTGGACAAATGCCACCAGAAGATGCGGATGCATTAACGAAATTTGTGCGTGACGTGGAAAACCCGTTAGAAGTGGAAGTCTTATCTGATGAAGAAGTTGAACACAGTGGACTAATCAATATCATCGGTGAAGAAGTCGACTCAGAATATTTGAAAGAAATCAAATCAGTAACCATCAATCAAGCGTTAATCAATGAAATGGGTAAAGAACTAAAATTAGTTTACACACCATTACACGGAACAGGTAAAATGCTAGGCGAAAAAGCTTTGAAACAAGCCGGCTTTGAAAAATTTGTTTTAGTGCCGGAACAAGCCATTGCAGATCCTGATTTCTCAACGGTTAAATCACCAAACCCAGAAGAACATTCAGCTTTTGAATATGCGATCAAATTAGGTGAACAAGAAGATGCGGATCTATTAATTGCGACCGATCCTGATGCTGACCGTTTGGGTGCGGCGGTTCGTTTACCAAATGGGACGTATGAAGTCTTGACCGGAAATCAAATCGGTGCCATTATGATTCGTTATATTTTAGAAGCTCACAAGCAAGCTGGAACCTTGCCGGCCAATGCAGTAGTACTAAAATCGATTGTTTCAAGTGAACTAGCTACGACGATTGCCGCTTCTTATAATGTAAAAATGGTCGATGTTTTGACTGGCTTTAAATTTATTGCTGAAAAAATCCAACAATATGAAGACGACAACTCACAAACCTTCATGTTTGGTTTTGAAGAGAGCTATGGCTATTTGATCAAATCATTTGTCCGTGACAAAGATGCGATCCAAGCTCTAGTTTTATTAGCAGAAGTTGCTGCTTATTATAAGAAACAAGGCAAAACATTGTATGATGGTTTACAAGAAATTTTTGAAGAATATGGCTATTATGCAGAAAAAACGATCTCAGTTACCTTAAGTGGTGCTGAAGGAGCGGAACAAATCAAAACGATTATGGGAAATTTACGTAACGAAGCGCCAAAAGAATTTGCTGGTGTTGCAGTTACATTAACTGAAGATTTTAAAACCGGTCAAGCAATTGATGCTGACGGAAAGGAAACAGCCATCGACATGCCGGCATCAGATGTGTTGAAATATACGTTGGCAGATGAAACTTGGTTAGCAATCCGACCTTCAGGAACAGAACCAAAAATTAAATTCTATATCGGTGTGAAGGGCGATTCTCATGAAGCGGCAGCTAAAAAAATCACCACTTATGAAGAAGCAATCCGTAAAATTGCCGAGTAAATGAGGGCTATCAATGAAGGAACATGAAGAATTTCAAGCGGTCAGTCAATTTTTTAAAATTTTGAGTGATCCGACACGTTTAAAAATTTTAATGTTTCTAAAAGAAGGAGAACGGAATGTTTCATCGATCAGTGATAATCTGGTGATGGAACAGTCGGCTGTGTCTCACCAATTAAAATTATTGCGTGACAATCGCTTAGTTAAAGCGCGTCGTGACGGCAAAGCAATGCTTTATAGTCTGGATGATCAACATGTCTTGGATGTTTTAGAGCAGACCTTCCGCCACGTTTTACATCAATAAAAGAGGGCTTTTCCAAATTTTTTGGAAAAGCTCTTTTTTTTTGGTGAAATTTTGTTATACTGATAGCTAACTATTAAAATATGATGAATTACTTTTAATACTAATGCAATTTAACGGAGGCGGATTATGGAAAAAGCAGTCAAGGTGGGGTTATTAGGCTTAGGCGTAGTAGGTACCGGTGTCTTAGAAATTTTAACAGATCATCAAGAGAAGATTGAAAAAAGTATTGGCGGTCCCTTGGTTGTAACGAAAGCTTTGATCCGGCCAGAGGAAGATAAGAGTGCTTTAGCTGAAAAGTACAATTTGGAATTAGTGACCGAATTAGCTGAGATTTTAAATGATCCTGAGATCTCTATTGTAGTAGAAGTGATGGGACGCATCGAACCGGCTAAAACATTTATCGAAGAGGCTTTGAGAGCAGGCAAAAATGTTGTCACCGCTAATAAGGATCTATTAGCCCAACATGGTAGTGAATTGGTGGATTTAGCTAGAGAACAGCAACGCAATTTGTATTACGAAGCCAGCGTGGCCGGCGGGATTCCGATCTTACGGACGATTGCCAATAGTTTAGCAGCCGATGATATCACTGAAGTTTTGGGAATTGTTAATGGAACCACTAATTATATGTTGACGAAGATGGTTCAGGAGCACCGGACGTATGCTGAAACTCTAAAAGAGGCACAGGAGCTTGGTTTTGCCGAGAGTGATCCCACCAATGATGTCGACGGGATTGATGCCGCTTATAAGATGGTCATCTTAAGCAAATTCGCTTTTGGAATGTCAATTACAATGGATCAAGTCAAAATCAAAGGGATTCGCGGTTTGGCCGCAGAAGATGTTGTGATTGCCGATCAACTTGGTTTTACGGTGAAATTGATTGGTTCTACTGTCAAAAAAGGCGATACAATCTCTGTCGAAGTCGGTCCCGTATTGGTTCCCCATGCGCATCCATTGGCAGCGATTCACAATGAAATGAATGCGGTCTTTGTGAAAAGTTCAGGGATCGGTGAGTCGATGTATTATGGGCCTGGAGCTGGAGCACGTCCAACAGCGACTAGTATCGTGGCGGATCTAATGACGATCGTCAATAAAATGAAGAAAAATACCGTTGGTCATCGTTTTACCGGTTACACGCAACCAACAAAAATAACGTCACCGGATGAGAAGATCAGCAAATACTTCCTATCTTTAGAAATGCCGGATGAAGCAGGTCAATTTTTAAAATTGGCTGAGATCATGACCGAAACGCAAGTCGGCTTTGAGCAAGTCGTTCAAGAAAAAGGCGATGGTGAAAATGCACGAGTCGTTTTGATTACTCATGAGACATCCGAAACGAAGATTATGAAGATCCAAGAAGAAATCAAAGAAAAAACGAGCTATAAATTGTTGTCATTGATGAAAGTTATGGGGGAATAAACTATGTATGAAGGCTTATTAAAGCAATATAAAGAGTATCTACCAATCACGGAAAAGACGCCACAGATCGCATTAGCTGAAGGAAACACGCCCTTGATTCCTTTAAAAAATCTATCAAAAGAATTAGGGATTACTCTTTACGGAAAATACGAAGGTTTGAATCCGACTGGTTCTTTCAAAGACCGCGGAATGGTGATGGCTGTTGCAAAAGCGGTAGAAGACGGAGCAAAGGCGATTATTTGTGCGTCAACGGGTAATACGAGTGCCGCTGCAGCTGCCTATGCAACCCGTGCTGGAATCAAAGCGTATGTCGTAATTCCTGATGGGAAAATTGCGATGGGAAAATTGGCGCAAGCGATTGCTTATGGCGCGGATATTATTTCAATTCCTGGCAACTTTGATGAAGCATTAAAAGCTGTACGTGATATCGCAGAGACTGAAGCAGTCGCTTTAGTGAATTCAGTGAATCCTTACCGTTTGGAAGGCCAAAAAACGGCAGCGTTTGAAATTTGTGAGCAATTAGAACAAGCACCCGATGTTTTAGCGATTCCTGTGGGGAATGCTGGTAATATCTCGGCTTATTGGAAAGGCTTCAAAGAATGGCACGAGAAAAAGGGCACAGAATTACCACGAATGCATGGTTTTGAAGCAGAAGGTGCGGCAGCCATTGTCAAGGGTGAAGTAATTGAACAGCCGGAAACCGTAGCGACTGCGATCCGGATCGGAAATCCCGCTAGCTGGAAACTAGCTGAAGCTGCTCGCGATGAATCCAAGGGTTATATCGATTCAGTAACAGATGAAGAAATTTTAAATGCTTATCGTAAAGTTGCCGCTCAAGAAGGAGTTTTTGTTGAACCAGGTTCGGCCGCTTCATTGGCTGGAGTAATTCAACACGTGAAAAACGGTCGCATCAAGCCAGGAGAAACAGTCGTGACAGTCTTCACCGGAAATGGTTTGAAAGATCCTGATACGGCAATTAATGAAACGGACATTAAGATCAATAAGATGAGTGACTTGGAGGATATGCGCCGACACTTACGTGAAGGAGTGGCCGCTCTATGAAAATCCGCGTCCCAGCAACTAGCGCCAACTTAGGTCCCGGTTTTGATTCGTGTGGGATTGCGTTGTCACAATACTTAACAATCGAGATCGGACCAGAAACTAAACAATGGCAAATCCAGCATCAATTAGGAAGTGAGATTCCTTCAGATGAAAAGAATTTACTGATTCAAACGGCGCTCGATTTGGCTCCTAATCTAACACCGCATCACCTGACGATGACTTCTGATATCCCAATCGCTCGTGGGTTAGGTAGTAGTTCATCGGTGGTAGTTGCCGGCATGGAATTGGCTAATCGCTTAGGAAATCTGGGAATGACACCACAACAAAAAGTGACTTATGCAACGAAAATTGAAGGACATCCTGACAACGTTGCCCCTGCAATTTGCGGTGATTTTGTGGTAGCTAGCTACAATAATAATGAAGTGAATTTTGTCAAGCATACATTTCCTGATTGCGATGTGATTGCCTTTATCCCGGATCATGAACTACTGACTTCAGAGAGCCGCGCGGTTTTACCGAAAGAATTATCCTATCGCGATGCGGTCAAAGCCAGTTCGATTGGCAATGTCATGATCGCTGCTGTTTTAAATGGAAACTTACCATTAGCTGGCAAAATGATGGAAAAAGACATTTTGCATGAAAGTCATCGCCAGCATCTGGTCCCACATTTGAAAAAAATTCGCGAAATCTGCAAAGCTTATGGTGGTTACGGCAGTTTCTTAAGCGGTGCCGGCCCGACGGTTTTAGTTTTAACTCCGCCAGAAAATACGGAGAAAATAGTTGCGGTTCTGCAGAAACTTGATCAGAATGCACTGATTGATGTCCTTTCAGTTGAAAAAGAAGGCGTCCAAATATTTTAATTGCAGTGAAGAGAAGAGTAAAATTCATCAGACTCAACAGAAAGCTTCGGTAGCTGAAAAGAAGCAGCAGTGATGAATTTGAAGATGGCCTCAGAGCAATTGTCAGTTCGGCACGGGAATGCCCGTTACAGCAGTTCGTAGCAATACGACAAAAGTTCAGTCTTGCAAGAGGCTGATAAACTAAGGTGGTACCACGGCACTCCCGTCCTTTCAGATCTGAAAAGACGGAGTGCCGTTTTTTTACTGATTTTTTACTGAGCCAATTGAAACATCCATGCAAGAGAAAAAAAGATGAATAGCAACCGTAAAAATTTATTAGGAGGAATGGTTATGGAATTTGAAACAAAATGTTTACATGCTGGTTATCAGCCGGAAAATGGCGGGCCACGGGTCTTACCGATTGTTCAAAGTACAACTTATGTCTATGAATCAACAGAAGAAATTGGAAAATTATTTGATTTGGAAGCGGCAGGCTATTTTTATACGCGCTTAGCTAATCCGACAACTAGTGCGGTTGAAGAGAAGTTAGCAGCGTTAGAAGGCGGCGTAGGAGCATTATGTACTTCGTCTGGACAAGCGGCAACTTTTTATGCGGTATTGAATATTTTAGAGGCCGGTGATCATTTGATTTCTTCCAGTTATATCTATGGGGGAACGTATAATCTATTTGCCCATACCTTTAGAAAGATGGGGATTGAAGTAACATTTGTTGATCAAGATGCTTCAAAAGAAGAATTATTAAAAGCCGCAAAACCAAACACCAAAGCAATTTTTGGCGAGACAATCGCCAACCCAGCGGTAAAAGTATTAGATCAAGAAAAATTTGCAGCAGTTGCCAAAGAGTTAGCCATCCCATTCATTATTGACAATACCTTTGCGACACCGTATTTTTGTCGACCAATTGAATTTGGCGCAGATATTGTAATCCATAGTACGACGAAGTATTTAGATGGTCACGCGGTTCAGACCGGTGGAGTGATCGTTGATGGAGGAACCTTTAATTGGAACAATGGGAAATTCCCGCAACTTTCTGAGCCAGACGAAACGTATCATGGAATTGTCTACACTGAAAAATTTGGTCAAGCCGCTTATATCACCAAAGCGCGGGTACAATTGATGCGTGATCTTGGCGCTACGCCTTCGCCACAAAATTCCTTCTTACTAAATCTAGGAATCGAAACGCTAGCTGTTCGGATGGATCGTCATTACCAAAATGCAGAAACGGTTGCTAAATTTTTAGCAGAGCAAAAAGCCATCGCTAAAATTTATTATCCCGGACTGGAATCAGACGAAGATTACGCGTTGGCACAAAAATATGTACCGAATGGACTGTGTGGCGTCATTTCATTTGATTTTGCTGAAGGAAAAGAGACTGCGGCAAAATGGTTAGATGCGCTGGAGTTGGTCTCACTGGAAGTTCACGTAGCCGATATTCGTACTTGTGCGTTGCATCCGGCAACCTCGACACATCGTCAATTAACGGATGATGAATTACAACAAGCAGGGATTTCACCAGGTCTGGTTCGCTTATCTTGCGGAATTGAAAACGTTAGCGATATTCTCGCTGACTTGCAGCAAGCCTTTGATAAATTGGAGGGGTAGTCTATGCCGATTCGCTTAGAGCCTGATTTTCCGGCAAAGTCTGTTTTAGAGGCTGAAGATATTTTTGCGATTGATAATTCTCGGGCCGAGCAGCAAGACATTCGACCATTGAAATTGTTAATTCTAAACTTGATGCCCGATAAAATCGCCACGGAGATTCACTTATTACGATTGATCAGTCAAAGTCCATTGCAAATTGATGTCGACTTTCTCAAAGTTGCCAGTCATCAGGCTAAGCATACGAGTAAGAACCATTTAGATAAATTTTATTTAGAATTTTCACAAATCAAAGATACGTACTATGATGGATTAATCATCACGGGGGCTCCAATCGAACAAATGGCCTTTGAGCAAGTCGATTATTGGCCGGAATTAGTTGAAATAATGGAGTGGAGCCAGTTAGCTGTGAGTTCGGTTGTACACATCTGTTGGGGTGCTCAGGCCGGTTTATATTATCATTTTGGAATCGAGAAGGTTCCTTTTGAGGAAAAATTATTTGGAATCTATAAACAAGACCTCCAACATGATTTTCGGTTGTTTCGCGGATTTGATGATCGGTTTTGGATGCCACAATCACGCTACACAGGAATCAATGAAGAACAAGTGGATCAGAAAAAGCTACAAGTCATTGCCAAGGATGAAGAAAATCGGTCAAGTATTTTAATCTCTGAAGATGAACACGATATTTTTCTGCTGGGGCATTTTGAATATGCCACGGATACTTTGGAAAAGGAATATTTGCGAGATCGTGAACGCGGGTTAGCGACGGCTCAGCCGGAAAATTATTATGAAGAGGGAAAGATTTATAATTATTGGCGAGCACAAGCACATTTGTTCTATCATAATTGGTTAAATGACGTGTATCAAATAACTCCGTATCGTTTAGAAATGATCCCTCAATTACAAAAAGCAAGAAAGCTGAGATCGACTTGATCTCAGCTTTCTTCTTCCATAAAGTAGTAACTGTGGTCTTCTAAATCTAAAGCACTCATAATCATTGCTGCCGTTTCTTCAATCGAAAGGGTGGCAACATTGATGATTTCGCAGCCTAGTTTGTGGTAAAGATCGTTGGCAAATTTCAGCTCTGCTTGAATTTTTTCACGATCGGAATAAGCTGTTTCGGGATTTAGACCATAGGCCCGCATCCGTTCTTTGCGGATGCCAATCAATACTTCTGGATCATTGGTCAAGCCGACGATTTTTTTCGGATCGATTTCAAATAATTGTTTCGGAATATGGGCTTGTGGAATCAGCGGTAAATTAGCGACTTTCAAATTTTTATTAGCTAAATACAGACTTAAGGGAGTCTTAGAAGTTCTGGAGACGCCTAGTAAGACAACATCCGCTTCTAAAAAGCCACGGGGGTCTTTCCCATCATCGTATTTTACGGCAAATTCCATTGCTTTGATTCGTTTGAAATAATTCTCATTTAAATGATGGAGTGCCCCGCGTTCGCCGGTTGGCTCAAGATGTGCACGTCGGCCAATTTCACTAACGACCGGATTTAACAAGTCCATCGTGAAAAGATCCTCGTTGTCAGAAAAATCTTTTGCGAGTTTAGCTAGATGCGGATCGATCAAGGTATAAATGATCATGCCGTTTTCAGCCTTGGCATCATTTAAGGCTTTCATTAATAATTCTTCCGTATGTATAAAGGTCCGACGGAAGAGACAAAATTCCACAGTGGGATATTGGGCCATTGAGGCTTGTGCTAACTTGGAAGCTGTTTCTCCAGCAGAATCAGAGATGATAAAAATCGTAACTAGCTCATTTTGTTTTTCGCTATCCATAAAAATCTCCCTTGCAATTAGTGATAATTTATTATACCATACTGTTTATTCGGAATCATTACACTTTGAAAAGAGGGATCTGATGACACAGCCGACTTTATTAGCCAAAGCCTTGTCAAAAGTAAAAGAAAATGGCTTTAAGTATACGAAGAAACGTGAAACGCTATTGGATTATTTAATTAAAAGCAATCGCTATGTCTCTGCGCGAGAAGTTTACAATTATTTAAATGAGCAATTTCCAGGGCTGAGTTATGATACTGTCTATCGTAATCTCAGAGAATTTTGTGAGATTGGTTTGATCGAAGATACTGAACTGCAAGGGGAAATGAAATTCCGCTTTAGCTGTAGCGAAAATTTTGAACATCATCATCATTTTATTTGTACAGTCTGCGGAATGACCAAAGAAATTCATATGTGTCCGATGGATTTCTTTAAAGAGCAGTTAGAAGGCTGCGAGATTGAAGGTCATCGTTTTGAGCTGTATGGTCGTTGTGAAAAATGTCAAAATTTGGATGAATAATTAATAATTAAAATTCTTCAGTGCCTTGACTCAAAATACCCCATTAGATATAATGACTTATGGACGGTCTTGTTGATTGGAAGTACATTTCAATAACAAAAACGGTTACATTTAAAGCCCGGAGGGAGGGAATTTATATGTCAAAAACAGTGGTTCGTAAAAATGAATCTCTTGACGATGCTCTTCGTCGCTTCAAACGTTCCGTTTCAAAAGCAGGGACTCTACAAGAATCTCGCAAACGTGAATTTTATGAAAAGCCAAGCGTGAAACGTAAGAAAAAATCAGAAGCAGCTAGAAAACGTAAGAAATTCTAGTCTGTGAACGGAGTGATTCTATTGTCACTACTTACTACCTTGAACGAAGACATGAAGCAAGCGATGCGAGCAAAAGATAAAGAGACTTTGCAAGTGATCCGGATGCTGAAAGCTTCGATTCAAAATGAGCAAATCAAAAAAGGTCAGGATTTAAATGACGAAGAAGAGTTGACCGTTTTATCTCGTGAGATGAAACAGCGTCGAGATTCTTTGACGGAATTTGAAAAAGCTGATCGTGCCGATTTGGCTGAAAAAGTCAAAAAGGAAATCGTAATTGTTGAAAAATACTTGCCGGCTCAACTTTCCGAAGAAGAGATCCGCGCAATCGTTACAGAGGCAATTGCGACTACAGGAGCGACTTCACCGAAGGAATTTGGTAAAGTGATGGGTGCTGTGATGCCGAAAGTCAAAGGCAAAGCCGATGGCAATCAGGTCAATGCAATCGTCAAAGAACTTCTGAACAATTAAGCAATAACGAAAGCTGAGAGAAATTTCTCTCAGCTTTTTTGTTCATTCTGGTAACTGTTGTCAACGATCTGACAGAACAACTAAAAGTAGTGGTATGGCTAGTAAAATGTACATAAAAAACTTAACCGATCGTTTGCAAGCTACAGATAAAAAAACGAAATTGATAATCTTTTCTAGGAAGTTTAGACAATTTTTCTTTTAATTATTGTGTGGTATTATAAAGTGGAATGATTAACGAAGGGATGAGTGCTTGTTGAACAGCAACGATTTTGAGTCGTTAGAAATAAAGCTTGATGCCAAAGATGACATCAGTATGCTTTTAGGAACCCATGATAAACATGTTAAATTTTTAGAGGATAATACAGAAACGACCATTAATACCCGCGGTGAGACGATTCAGATCATCGGACCTAAAGAGGAAGTAAAATTGGTCGCTGATGTGTTACGAACGCTACAAGTCTTGATCGATCGCGGCATCAAGGTAGCAACACCGGATGTTATGACGGCTTTACGTTTAGGTCGTGAGAATCATTTAGATGAGTTTGTCATGATGTACGAGGAAGAATTATTAAAGGATCGTAACGGAACCCCGATTCGACCTAAAAATATTGGACAGAGCCGCTACATCACAGCCATTCGTAAATCGGATGTCGTTTTTGGGGTGGGGCCAGCCGGTACGGGGAAAACTTACTTAGCGATCGTAATGGCGATTGCGGCCTTAAAAAAGGGAGAAGTGCAACGGATTATTTTGACGCGTCCAGCAGTCGAAGCGGGGGAAAGTTTAGGCTTTTTACCAGGGGATTTAAAGGAAAAAGTGGATCCTTATTTGCGCCCAATGTATGATGCCTTGCATCAAATTTTTGGAATGGAACATACGAACCGTTTATTAGAGCGGGGTGTCATTGAAATTGCACCGTTGGCTTATATGCGTGGTCGGACATTAGATGATGCTTTTGTCATTTTAGATGAGGCACAAAACACGACGATTTCGCAAATGAAGATGTTTTTGACGCGTCTTGGGTTTAACTCTAAGATGATCGTTAATGGTGATACTTCGCAAGTGGATTTGCCAAAAGGACAAGTCAGCGGCTTGATTCATGCAGAACGGACCTTAAAAGGGATTAAAAAAATCCGTTTTGTGAATTTTGAAGCGGGCGACGTCGTAAGACACCCGGTTGTAGCCGAAATCATTGAGGCATACGAGCAGGAGAACCTACGGCATCAATAAAAGGAGTCAGGAGGGAATTGGATGTTAAATCGCCCGATCAATAATTTGCTGAAGAAATTAGGTTCAAAATTTATACCAATTATTCTGGGGATTTTTTCCATTATCTTAGTTTTGACGATGCTGACTAGTGTGGTACAAAAAAGTGTGGATTATAAAGAAGGCCAAGTAGCCACTGAGAGTATTCGGGCCAATAAAACCATTGAAAATAAAGCTGAGACGAATCAAAAGCGTCAGCTTGCGTCAGAAGCTGTAACCCCGGAATATACTTATCAGGCCGATTTGGCTAAGTCACAGCATGATCGAATCAGTCAATTGGTTACGATCATTCAAAAGGCGAATAATGATTTAGATAAAAATTATCAAACGAAAGTTTCCCAAGCCAAGGACGGAGAAAAAATCCCGCAGCCAACGGCCGATGAACGAGTAGCGGCTGTTAAAAAGAATTTTGAAGGTTTAGATCCAGATACGGTCAGTTTCTATCAACAGCTACCGGAAGATTTTTATCAAACGGTCGTCCAGTTGAGTGCCGCTGACTTAACGAAAGTTGGGACGGAAAGCTTAAAATTATTGGATGAACAGATGGCGAAACGGATTCGTCAAAGTGATTTGGCGGAGTACAAGCAGCAAGCGCTTGATAAAATCCAAAGTTTAGGTTTATCTGAAGAGTCTAATCAAGCGATGCGCTATTTGTTAGAGGAAGGAATCGTTATCAACGATTCTCTTAATCAAAAAAGAACGGATGAATTAAAGGAACAGGCAAGTGATTCGGTTCAACCGGTGATGATCTATCAAGGTGAAGTGATTGTCCGCGAAGGTAGTCAAATTGATGCCAATGCTATTAATAAATTGAAATTGCTTGGGTTGACTAGCTCAAGTACCTCGATTTTTCCATTGATTGCAATGATTTTAGCGGTACTTTTGCAATGCGTCCTTTTAAGGGCTTATAGTCGGCAATTTAACGTTGAGTTTCAACGAGTTCGCTTTATTTTATTTTATAGTGCAACAATGGTTGTTGGAGTGACCATCATGAAAATCCTCCAAACCTTTCAGGGGAGTACTTCGAATAATTTAGCGCTGTTTTTCCCGGCCGCTTTTATCCCATTGATTTTGACAGTCTTTGTCAATCGACGGGCCGGAGCTTTGGCGGCGGTTTTTCAAACCGTTTTTGCTTTGTTTATTTATTATAATGCCATCGGGACCAACCTACTGCCAGTGATTCTAATGACGTATCTTTTTTCAGGAATATTAGCGATTATGGTGAAACAGCAACGCTTGTCTGATCAGGTAAAACAAGCGTTACTGTGGATCGTAGCCTTTCCGCTTATTTGGTCGCTTATTCTAAGTATCTATCAAGGAATGTCGTTTGCAGACTCACAAACTTGGGGCTTATTGTTAGGTGCTTTTGCGGCTAGTATCTTGTCTTTTATCATGGGGACGGGGTTACAGCCGTATATTGAAATTTTAGTAACGGATAGTAGTGTGATTACGTTAAATGAGTTGAGTAATCCCAATCATCCATTATTGAAGCAATTATTAGAAGAGGCGCCTGGGACTTATCATCATTCAATGATGGTGGCCAATCTAAGTGCGAATGCCGTAGCAGAAATCGGCGGACGCTCACTGTTGACCCGAGTGGCTTGTTACTATCACGATATCGGAAAGATTCGCCATGCGAATTTCTTTGTTGAGAATCTACCGACCGGGGCGGAAAATCCCCATAACTTCCTCTTACCGGAAGACAGCAAACAGATTATTTTTGGTCATGTGATTGAAGGCGCGAAGATTTTGAAGGAATACAAGATGCCGCAAATGGTCATCGATATTTGTTACCAACATCACGGCACGACGTTGATGAAGTTTTTCTACATTAAAGCAAAAGAACGTAATCCTGAAACAACTGAAGCAGAATTCCGTTACCCCGGACCTAAACCGCAAACGCGCGAAGCGGGTGTGGTAAACATCGCAGATAGTTGTGAAGCAGCAGTGCGGGCGATGGATCACCCTTCAATCGATAAAATCACTGATTTTGTTCACCATCTAATTGAAGAACGAATCAGCGATGGTCAACTAGATGATTCCGGCTTGACCTTAAAAGAAATTCGAATTGTTGAAAAATCTTTGATTAGTGGTTTAAGCTCCACCTTCCATTCCCGGATCAAATATCCGCGAATGCAATCCGAAGCGGAAAAGATGAAAGAAGAACAAGAGAAAAAAGGGGAAGAGTAATGGATATTACGTTTATCGATGAAACTGAGCGAGTTTCTGAAGAAAAAATTCAAGAAATTGATGATGTACTGCAATTTGCGGCAGATTATTTAAAATTACCGCAAGATACGGAAATGTCAGTTACTTTTATGGACAATGCAGCGATTCAAGTCATTAATCGTGATTATCGTGGTAAAGACGCACCGACTGATGTGATCAGTTTTGCCTTAGAGGAAGAGGGCGAAGATGAAGTTCCGATTATCATGGATGAGGAAGATCCTATGCCGCGTAATTTAGGCGATATCATGATTTCGACGGAACGTGCACAAGAGCAGGCCGAAGAATACGGACATAGTTTTGATCGAGAATTAGGTTTTTTAGCTATCCATGGTTTTTTACACATTAATGGCTATGATCATATGACACCTGAAGATGAAAAAGAGATGTTTGGCCTACAGAAAGAGATATTAGATGCCTATGGACTCAAAAGATAAAACGGAGAAAAATAAACATTTTATTGCATCCTTAGAGTTTGCGCTTCAAGGTATTCGTACAGTCTTTCAAGAGGAGCGCAATATGCGAGCCCACGTAGCGTTTGGTCTAATGGCGATCCTAGTAGCCTTCTTATTAGGCGTCTCTGTGTTAGAATGGCTGTGGATCTTTTTGGCGGTCTTTCTTGTTTGGATTGTCGAGATCATCAACACGGTATTTGAAAATGTCGTTGATATGGTAACGGATTACCATTTTCATCCAATTGGAAAAAAAATCAAGGACATGGCGGCCGGCGCTGTCTTATTAACGGCGGCTTTTGCCATCATCGTAGGTGTGATTATCTTTTTACCAAAAATTATCGAGCTCTTTTTTTAATCAGAGCAGCGCAAGCAAATGAAGGGAATTTTTAAATGACAGAACATAAATCAGGCTTTGTAGCCATCGTAGGTCGTCCTAATGTTGGCAAATCTACCTTGTTAAATCGGATTGTCGGACAAAAAATCGCCATTATGAGTGATAAGGCTCAAACGACGAGAAATAAAATTCAAGGTGTTTACACAATACCAGAGGCCCAAATTGTTTTTATTGATACGCCGGGGATCCATAAACCGAAGCATCGCTTAGGGGACTATATGGTAGAAATGGCTTATAGTGCCTTAAGAGAAGTTGATGCCATTTTATTCATGGTCAGTGCGGATCAAAAGCGTGGCCGCGGTGATGATTTTATCTTAGAGCGGTTAAGCAAACAAGCAGTGCCCGTCTATTTGGTAATCAATAAGATCGATACGATCCACCCAGATGAACTGTTAGCGATCATTGACGATTATCGTTCAATTATGGATTTCAAAGAGATTATTCCAATTTCAGCAACCGAAGGAAATAATGTCGAACATCTGTTGGACGTTTTAGTCGATCAAATGGATGAAGGACCGCAGTATTTCCCAGATGATCAAATTACCGATCATCCAGAATACTTTATCGTCTCAGAATTAATTCGGGAAAAAGTTTTGAGTCTGACGCGGGATGAAGTTCCTCATTCGGTAGCAGTGGTGACCGAATCAATGAAGCGAGATGAAAATGATAAAGTTCATATCCAAGCAACGATCATCGTGGAACGGACCAGTCAAAAAGGTATTATCATTGGCAAGGGCGGTAAGATGTTGAAGAATATCGGCACCCAGGCCCGTAAAGATATCGAAACACTTTTAGCAGATAAAGTTTATTTAGAACTTTGGGTCAAAGTGCAAAAGGATTGGCGTGACAAACAAACATATTTACAAGATTATGGTTATCGTAAAGACGATTATTAAAAAAAGGTGTACTAACACCGGTTTAATTTGGGAAAGGGTGTGGCAATCGTCCATAACCCTTTTTCTTATCGAAGAGAGGTGGGGATGTAATGGCACAAGTTGGTGAGACTAAAGGAATTATTCTATTCAGTCGTGACTATAAGGAAAAGGATAAGTTGATCAAAATCTTTACGGAATCAGCTGGAAAAGTCATGTTTTTTGCAAAGGGTCTGCACAGGCCAAATAATCCTTTACAGACGGCCGTTCAGCCTTTCACCGAAGCGGTATTTATTGGGAATTTAAAAACCGACGGCCTGTCTTTTTTAAACAGTGCTAAGGAGATCCACCCGTTGCGGAAGCTTCAGGAAGATATTTTTTTAAATGCTTATGGTTCTTATATTTTAGGTTTAGCGGATGCAGCGATTGAAGATCACGTATATGATCCAGCTTTGTATACTTTTACCCGAGAAGCATTGGAGCAAATGGATAAGGGAGCCGATGGTGAGACGATCATGAATATTTTTGAAGTTCAAGTGATGCAGCGTTTTGGTGTTTCGTTAAATTGGCAAGCTTGTGGAGTCTGTGGAAAGAAAACAGGTGCTTTTGATTTTTCTTCGAAGTATAATGGGATTATTTGCCAAGATCATTGGCAGGTCGATCAACACCGTTATCATGCAGATCCGCGGGCGATTTATTTTATTCGCCTATTCAACAGCGTGACCTACGAGAATATCAATACTATCAATCTGAAACCTGAAACAAAAAAGACGATCCGGCAAACACTGGATCAACTTTACGAAGAATACATTGGCTTACATTTAAAGAGCAAAAAGTTCATTGATCAAATGAGCGAGTGGCAAGATGTCTTAAAACCAAAAGATGAAAAATAGTTTGCCGTATCGATTTGATACGGCAGACTATTTTTTTATTTGTTTGCAGAGAAATAACCAGACTAAACTGCCGGAAAAAGCTAGGAAAAGATAAAGGAAAACCATTTGACCGTTTAGCGTATTTTGGTAAATAATTGCCGAGGCAAATGTCCCAAGGATCCAAAAGTAAAAGAAATAAAAGAGTGTTCGTATTTTATCAGATAAGCCTGTTTTTTCTTCAATGAAATAGGAGCATAGCAAGAATACTAAAACAATGACGATGTTGAACATTGTTTTGACCGACCAGCCATTTGTGGATAGGTCGCGTATCCAGTCAAATAGAAGTGATCCGACAAAGACAATCAAAATAAGTAAACCAGTACCGATTTTTTTAAGTTTAGGATTTCTTTGTGTCATTGCAAAACTCCTCCCAATCTTTTCAACTGATGTGTGGGGTATGAGTTAAAGTATAGCAGAAAACAGAAGTTTTTTTGAAAAACGCTCAAGAATCTCATAGAGCGATGCCTTTTTTATTTTGATGTTTTATCGAAAAGTGAGTTCTTTCACAGATTACCATTGCTAATTTATGACAAAACGATTAATATTGTTAGAAAACACTAAGGATTTGTTGGAGGAATTAAACGTTTTTTTGCGAATTTAGAAAAGTAATTGAAATATCGACTTTATTTTCTGTAAAGAAAATTAAATACATAAAAATGAATTAGGAGTGATAAGTGTGGAAACGTTATGGGATGTACTAAAACCGGAAGAACAGATCGAATTAAAGTTAAGAAAGTTGTATACGCAGCATCATTTTCAGGCTTATCACTTAAATAATTTTGAAGAATATGGAAGCGATCAGCAGAACTATAATTTTTTACGGAATTCATCGATTATCACTTTTACGGGAAATGATGGCCGAACAATGGCGCTAAAGCCTGATGTAACACTATCGATTGCCAAGAATACACCAGCTGGTGAAGCTCGGAAGGTCTATTATGTCGAAGATGTTTATCGCCATGATCGTCAGGCGGGAGAATACCAAAAAATCTATCAAATCGGTTTGGAGATCATTGATGAAATTACTTGGGAGGATCAGTTAGAAGTTTTGAAGCTAGCTTGGGAGAGTTTGGCTCAAGTCGGCGAAGGGACGCTAGATCTTTCCCATATGGGGATTTTAAACGGGATCTGTGATCGTTTTCCAGAAGAGGATCATCCTAAAGTTTTGGATTGTCTGCGAGATAAAAGTTCTCATGGGATGGACGAGCTGACGGCTAAAGCCGGTTTATCGCAAGCAGAATCAGAAAATTTGGCCAAGTTGGTGCGGATGTCTGGTGACTTTGAGACCAAGTATCAGCGGGCAAAGGTCTTATTAGCCGCTTATCCTAAAGCGCAAGCTGGCTTGGAAGAATTAAAACAGCTCTATCAAGCTCTACAAAAAGAGCAACTGTCGGATAAAATTCGCTTGCGTTTGGATTTTTCGATCATCAACGATGCCGATTACTACAGTGGGTTATTGTTTCAAGGCTTTATTAAAGAAGCGCGGGAAACGATTTTATATGGTGGTCGTTATGATCGTTTAATGAGCCGGCAAGGAAAAAATCAAGGGGCCATTGGGTTTGGGATGAAATTAAACCATGTTGGTCAAAAGTTGCCTACTGATCGGCAAAATACCGAATATCTGAACATCGCTTTGCCAAAGGGGCGGATGGGAGACGCGGTGTATGATTTATTTACGAAGGCCGGGGTCGCGGCGGAGGGAATCTTTGAAAAGAATCGTAAATTGATTTTTTGCGATGAGGAAAACAAATTACGCTTTTTCCTAGTAAAACCTAGTGATGTTGCAATCTATGTCGAACATGGTGCAGCCGATATTGGAGTGGTGGGAAAAGATATTTTGTTGGAAAGTAAAGCCGAAGTGATTGAGTTTCTTGATTTACATATGGGAGCTTGCCGTCTGGCAGTAGCCGCCCATAATGATTTTGTGGAAGATTTTTCTCGCCCGTTGCGGGTTTCAACAAAATACCCACAGATCACACGAGAATTTTATGAAAGTCTCGGCCGTTCCGTCGAATTGATCCATTTACACGGCTCGATCGAGTTAGCTCCGTTGTTAGGTCTATCAGATGTGATCGTTGATATCGTGGAAACCGGCACAACTTTAAAAGAAAATGAATTGCAAGTGATCCAAGAGATTGCACCGTCTTCAGCGCGCTTGATTATTAACCATGCAACGTGGCGCTTTAAACAAGAACGGATTCAAAAAGTAATTGAGAAGGTGAGGAAGCAGCTATGAGAGTGTACTCGACTCAAAAAGATTCATTAAGCGATATTTTAGCCCGAAAATATTCTGAAACAGCCGATGTTTCTGCTGTTGTCAAAAAAATTATTAGCCGCGTCCAAAGTGACGGGGACCAAGCACTTTATCAATTAATCAAAGAGATCGATCATGTTGAACTAGCTTCGTTAGCAGTCAGTCAGTCTGAGATTGCGCAAGCTTTGAAGGCAGTCTCACCAGAATTATTACAAGTGATGGAGCAGGCCAAAGAAAATATTCTATCTTTCCATAAAAAACAAGTGCGGCAAGGCTTTATTTCGACCGAACCAAACGGTGTTGTGATGGGACAGCGTATCCTACCTTTAGCTTGTGTCGGAGTGTATGTCCCTGGTGGAACCGCAGCTTACCCTAGTACGGTTTTAATGGATGTGTTGCCGGCCAAAATCGCTGGAGTCAAAAAAATTGTGATGATCACACCTACAGATAAAAAAGGCAACGTCCCAGCAGCAATTTTAGCGGCTGCTTCGATTGCTGGAGTCGATGAAATCTATAAAGTTGGCGGCGCACACGGCGTGGCAGCTCTCGCTTATGGCACAGAGACGATTCCTAAAGTCGATAAGATCGTTGGACCGGGCAACATTTATGTTGCGACGGCTAAAAAAATGGTTTATGGAGAAGTTGACATTGATATGATCGCTGGACCGAGTGACGTCTTGATTGTAGCAGATAAAAGTGCAAATCCCCGTTGGCTTGCGGCAGATTTATTAGCCCAAGCGGAGCACGACACCTTGGCACAGGCGATTCTAGTGACGACGGAAGAAGCACTGATTGAACAAGTACAGGCGGAACTAGCACAGCAATTAGCTGAATTACCGCGTAAGAAAATCGCTGAAGCAGCCATCGAAAGCACGGGGAAAATTATCTTAGTTGAAGATTTAACGGAAGCAATTTCGATCGCCAATCAAATCGCACCAGAGCATTTAGAATTGTCTGTAGCAGAGCCTTTTGCGTTGTTAGGAAAAGTCGAAAATGCCGGAAGTGTCTTTTTAGGGCATCATACACCTGAAGTTTTGGGGGATTATTTTGCGGGCCCTAATCACACCTTGCCAACTGAGGGGACTGCGCGCTTTTATTCACCATTATCTGTCGATGATTTTGTGAAAAAGAGCAGTTATCTTTACTATACGCAAGAGGCCATGAATGAAGTGGCGTCAGGAGTGGAATTATTTGCGGAGACCGAAGACTTGATGGGCCATGCTCGTTCAATGAAAGTACGTAGGGAGAGAAAAAAATGACATTTTTAAATCGAAAATATCAAGATTTGACTCCGTATACACCGGGTGAGCAAGCCGATGAAGGAGAATATATCAAACTGAATACTAATGAAAGTCCTTATCCGCCAGCCGACAGTGTCCAAGTAGCCGTTACCAAGGCGGCGCAAAAACTAAATCGTTATTCAGATATTGCAGTCGAAATCGTGGCGAAACCACTGGCTCAATATTTGGGTGTGAAGGAAGAGCAGCTTATTCTAGGTAATGGCAGTGATGAAGTGCTTTCATTTATCTTTCAAGGTTTTACGGAAAAAGGGATTGCTTTTCCCGATGTGACGTATGGTTTTTATAAAGTTTATAGCGGACTGTATCAAGTTGATTCAACTATTGTTCCACTGAAAAATGATTTTTCACTTGATTTAAAGGATTACGATGAGTTGCCGGGCACAGTGATTTTTGCTAATCCCAATGCTCCAACGGGAATTTATCTGCCGCAAGCAGAAATTTGTGAATTTATCGAGCGTCACCCAGAACGTTTAGTCGTGGTGGATGAAGCCTACATTGATTTTAGCGGAGAATCAATGGTGCCTCTAATTAATCAGTATAAAAATTTATTAGTCGTAGGAACATTTTCAAAATCCCGTCAATTAGCAGGGGCTCGCTTAGGTTTTGCGGTGGGGAATGCGGAGTTGATTGCGGATCTGAATCGCCTACGTTTTAGTCTAAATCCATACAATGTCAATAGCTTGACTCAAGCAGCCGGTAGCGCTGTGCTGCAAGCTCAAGACTATGTCGATCAAAAAATTCAAGAGACGATCGAAATCAGAGAGTGGAGCAAACAAAAATTAATGCAGCTTGGTTTTGAACAAACGGATAGTCAGGGAAACTTTTTATTCGTAAAACACCCGAAACTAGCGGGTGAAACACTATTTGCAGCCTTAAGAGATCAGAAAATCTTAGTTCGTTGGTTCAATCAGCCCCGTACGAAAGATTATTTACGCATCACCGTGGGCACTCAGGAACAGATGGAACAATTATTACGCACACTAAAAATAATTCTTGCAGAGGTGAAGTCATGAGAAAAGCAGAAGTGATCCGCAATACATCCGAAACAAAGATTCAGCTAACGTTGACAGTTGACGGCACAGGGAAGCAGACAATCAAAACGGGAGTTGGTTTTTTAGACCATATGTTGGAATTATTTGTCCGGCATGGACGTTTCGATCTTGAGCTAGTCTGTGAGGGGGATATTGTAGTTGATGCACACCATACGACTGAAGACGTCGCGATTGCGATTGGTCGGGCTTTTTCCGAGAGTCTCGGTGAGCGCCGAGGGATTACGCGTTATGGCAGCTTCTTATTACCGATGGATGAAGCCTTGGTCATGACTGCCATTGACATCAGTGGTCGCGGCATGGCGGTGATTGAATTGGATATTCCAAGTGAAAAAATTGGCACACAATTTGATACGGAATTAGTTGAGGAATTTTTTATTGCGTTTGCGCGTGAATTAGGTGCGACGATTCATCTCCATCAAATCGTCGGTAAAAATAGTCATCATATCGTGGAAGCTTGCTTCAAGGGCTTCGGACGCGCATTAGGTGAAGCGGTGGCAATCAATCAGTTAGCACCAGATGAGATTCCATCAACAAAAGGAACGATCAACTAAGAAGGAGGTCAACTATGCTCGCAATTATCGATTATGGCGTTGGGAACTTGTTTAGTTTGTCGCGTTCGTTGGAATATCTAGGCGTGGAATGTAAAGTTACCCGTTCATTAGATGAATTGAAATCAGCGGAACGGATTATTTTGCCAGGTGTTGGCGCATTTGGTGATGCCCGGAAAAAGTTGGAGGAACTATCTTTAGTCGAACCAATCCAAGCATTAGCGGCTTCTGGCAAACCCTTTTTAGGAATTTGTCTGGGCATGCAGCTTTTATTTGATAAGAGTGAAGAATTCGGTGAGCATCCTGGTTTAGGCTTGATTCCAGGGCGAATCGTCTCTATGCGTGAGACCTTTGATCAAGCAAAGATCGATTTAAAGGTTCCGCAAATCGGTTGGAATCAACTAGATGTCCAAAATCAGGAAAGTCCGTTAGTAAAGTCATTGGGGAAAAATGATTTTGTTTATTATGTCCACAGCTATTATGCGACGGATTGCCAGGAGTATCTGGTTGCTGACAGTGAATATGGGATCTCGATTCCAGGAATCGTGCAAAATAAAAATGTATTTGGAACCCAATTTCACCCAGAAAAAAGTGGAGCTGTCGGTTTGAAGATCTTAAAAGCATTCACGGAGGTGCCGCTATGAAAATTTTTCCAGCAATTGACCTTTTAGATCAAAAAGTTGTCCGACTGTATCAAGGTGACTATCAGCAAAAAGAAGTCTTTGGGGATGATCCAGTGGCCTTTGCCCAGTCGTTTGAAAAGGCTGGCGCCCAGTATTTGCATCTCGTTGATTTAGATGGTGCCAAAGCAGGCAAGCTGCATTATTTTGAAACAGCCAAAAAAATTGTTGAGAACACCAATCTGTTTGTTGAAGTCGGCGGGGGAATTCGTGATGAAGAAACGATCGAGCACTGCTTATCGGCAGGAGTGGATCGGGTCATTCTAGGTACGATCGCCCAAAAAGATCCCGAATTCACCCAAGCGATGCTGAAAAAATATGGCAGTAAAATAGCGATCGGTGTCGATGCCAAGGATGAAAAAGTCGCCGTCGAAGGTTGGCTGGAAAAAACTGAAACGGATGCCTTTGAGTTTTGCCAGCAACTAGTTGCGTGGGGGGCTGAAACGATCATCTTTACCGAAATTTCTCGCGATGGGACGGGTGAAGGGATCAACCTGCCGCTATATGAAAAACTTAATCAGTTAAAGATTGAGATCGTCGCTTCTGGCGGTGTCGCCTCTTTAGAGGATATCGAAGGATTGAAGCAGCTGGGTGTTTCCAGCGCAATCGTCGGCAAGTCATTGTATAATGGCAGTTTGAAACTGGAAGATGTTCTAGCTGCAGGCAAGGAGGAGGACCAATGATCGCAAAACGAATTGTTCCCTGCTTAGATGTTCGCGATGGACGTGTAGTTAAGGGAGTTAATTTTGCTGGGCTGCAAGATGTCAATGATCCAGTGACTTTAGCCCGTTTTTACAACGAGCAAGGAGCAGATGAATTAGTTTTTTATGACATCACGGCTTCAGCAGAAGAACGCGGCTTGTTTACGGATATTTTGAAGGGTGTCGCTTCAGAAGTCTTTATTCCTTTGACAGTCGGTGGCGGAATCAATGAAGTTTCTGACTTTGAACGGGTCTTGAATTGCGGTGCGGATAAAGTTAGTGTCAATTCAGGTGCCATCAGACGCCCACAGTTGATCGAAGAAGGGGCGAAACGTTACGGCAGCCAGTGTGTTGTTTTGTCCGTGGACATCCGCCGGGTCGGTGATCAGTGGCATGTTTTTGCCAAGGGCGGCCGTGAAGACACCGGAATGGAAGCTTTAGAATGGATTCGCCAAGGCGAGCAGCTGGGTGCGGGTGAATTGGTCATCAATAGCATGGATACCGATGGCGTGAAACAGGGTTTTGACTTGGAACTGCTAAAAGCAGTCAGCGAAATCACCACTCTGCCGATCGTGGCCTCTGGTGGTGCTGGAAAAGGGGAAGACTTCATTGATTTATTTCAATTACCGAAAATCGAAGCGGGCTTAGCTGCATCGATTTTCCATTACGGGGAAGTAAAGATTCCAGAGCTAAAAAAACAATTGATGACGGCAGATATCCCTGTCCGGATTGTTTAGGTGATCAAGTTGACTATTTTCTTATGCTTTAGCGTAATAAGAAAATGGTATCCGGCATGAAAAATGATTACATTAATATGAATCAGGAGGGAACAACATGACTGAACTAAAATTTGACAAACAAGGCTTGATCCCTGTGATTGTGCAGGATGTCGAGACCGATGAAGTCTTGACGTTGGCTTATATGAATAAAGAAAGTTATGAATTAACATTGAAGGATCAATTGATGACCTTCTATTCACGCAGTCGTAAGGAATTATGGCGTAAAGGTGAAACTAGTGGCAATTATCAGCATCTTGTTTCCTTAAAGTTAGACTGTGATCAGGATGCTTTAGTAGCAAAGGTCAGAAAAGATGGACCAGCTTGCCATACAGGAACTGAAAGTTGCTTCAATGAAATTTTGTATGGCAATTACCAGCAAGCAACAATCGGTACGCTGTATGAGTTGGTTAAAGGTCGTAAAGAAATACCGCAGGAAGGTAGTTATACCAGCTACCTGTTTGAAAAAGGTATCGAAAAAATCTTGAAAAAAGTTGGGGAAGAATCAACGGAAGTCGTGATCGGTGCGATGAAGGAAGATCACGAAGAAACCGTTTTTGAAATTTCTGATTTGGTCTATCATGTTCTGGTATTGATGGTGGAAATGGGCATCGATTTAGCAGAAGTGCGTCAAGAATTAGCGAACCGCCACGTAGTCGATAAAAAAGTCAAACAAGAACCGATGCAATAAGACTGCTAGTTCTACTTTTTGCTTTGGCAAGTTGAGTAGAGTGGTGGATATGATGAAAATCAAATTCATTTTTATAAAAAATGATTCCCTTGAAATGAATTAGGAGGTTCAGCGATGTTCTATTCGAATGCTCATACCCACAGTACGTGGTGTGATGGTAAAGCAACTTTGGAAGAGATGGCGCAAGCGGCCATTGATTTGGGTTTTACCGATTTAGGCTTTACCTGCCATTCCCCAGCACTTTTTGACCCAAGTTGTCCAGGTGTACAAAATGAAGTGGCTTATCAGGCCGCGTTACGCGAGCTAAAGAAAAAAATGACCGGCCAGTTAAATATCAGTTTGGGATTGGAATGGGATTATTATAGTGCGGGTCCGATTGATGGCTATGATTATACAGTGGGTTCGGTTCATTACTTTCCACCACGGCAAGGGATTTTTCGGAGTGTCGATGAAAGTCCTGAAAGTCTGATGAAAACTTTGGATGAATGGTACCAAGGCGATAAACTAATGATGGTGCGCGATTTTTACGATACTGTGGTAAAGCATATCCAGCAGAATCATTCGAAGATCGTGGGTCATTTTGATCTGATTACAAAATTTAATGAAAAGAACCCTTGGTTGGATGAAGAGAGTTCTGAGTATCAAGCGATTGCTTTAAAAGCGCTGAACGATGTGATTGATATTATCCAAACCTATGATGGTATGGTTGAGATCAACACAGGCGCAATTTCTCGTAATTGGCGAACGACACCTTATCCGAATCCTTTCCTCTTGAAGCAGTTAAAGAAGCGAGACTGCCCGGTTATTATCACAAGCGACAGTCATGAGACGACCACCTTGACCTGCCATTTTCCTGAGACTGTCGAATTATTAAAAGCGATTGGCTTTACCGAGACGATGCAGTTGAAGGATGGTATTTTTCAAGCGATTCCTTTTGACTAGAACATATCAAGAAATTTAGTTTCAGATGGCTACAATTCTGCTAAAGGACACATCAGGTGATTGGTCCAATGTTCTGATCAATATTTTGTATTATCCAGACTATGAGAAGCGTAGCTTACATAGCAGAAAGATTTGACAAAAGGGGTCTGGTGTCGCTATTATAGAAACAAGTTGAATAGGTGCGATGATCAAATTAAAAATTTGTGGAAAACACAGCGAGTCAGGGAGAGTGGGAGCCTGAAAGGGAAACAAATTTTGTTGGCGTTTGTGAGCACGTTTAGTTAAAGCTGCCAAGTATGTGCTTGGAAGTAGGGTGGAACCGCGTTGATACGTCCCTATGCCGATTGTTTTTTCGGCATGGGGGCTTTTTTGCGAGTTCCACTTCCCGCTTTAGCGGGTTAGTGGAATCGTATGCAAAACGATGATAAGGACATTTTTCAAGTTCTTTTGAAAAATGTGTCCTTAATGCCAAGATAGCTGTCAGTCCAACTTTTCACAGTTTTGTATCAATTGAGAAATTTAATAGGATTTTTGTATTGAACATTGTGAGAAGTCGTTTAGTTGGACGATATGTCGCCGATGATAAGTATAAATTTTTAAGTCGACTGTGAGTTCCGCTGCGAAAAGAGTTAGCCGCCCTACAAGTTAAAAGAAAAATAGACTTCAATAATTAAACAGGAGGAAACGAAATGAGCAAATTAACGGTGCAAGAAATGATTTTGACGTTACAAAAATTTTGGTCGGAAAATGGCTGTATGTTGATGCAAGCCTATGATACAGAAAAAGGAGCGGGAACCATGAGTCCCTATACTTTTTTACGGGCGATTGGACCGGAACCTTGGCGGGCAGCGTATGTTGAACCATCCCGGCGTCCAGCTGATGGCCGTTACGGGGAAAATCCCAACCGTTTGTATCAACACCATCAATTCCAAGTGGTGATGAAACCGTCACCTAAAAATATTCAAGAATTATATTTAGAGAGTCTACGTTTATTGGGTGTTGATCCGTTAGAACATGACATCCGTTTTGTCGAAGATAACTGGGAAAACCCGTCGATGGGTTGTGCCGGTGTTGGTTGGGAAGTTTGGTTAGATGGTATGGAAATCACCCAATTTACCTATTTCCAACAAGTCGGTGGCTTGCAAGTCAATCCGGTGACCTCTGAATTGACCTATGGTTTGGAACGCTTAGCTTCATACATTCAAGAAGTCGACAGTGTTTATGACTTGGAATGGAGTGCTGGTGTTAAATACGGTGAAATCTTCAAGCAACCGGAATATGAGCATTCCAAATATTCCTTTGAAGAAAGTGACCAAGCAATGTTGTTAGATAATTTTGAAAAATTTGAAAAAGAAGCCAAACGTTGCATCGATGAAAATCTAGTCCACCCGGCCTACGATTATATTTTGAAATGTAGCCATACTTTTAACTTATTAGACGCTCGCGGAGCAGTTTCAGTTACCGAACGTGCCGGCTATTTAGCGCGAATTCGGAATATGGCGCGGGCAGTTGCGAAGATCTTCGTAGCTGAACGAGAAAAATTAGGCTTCCCATTATTGAATCAGGAGGGCAAATAAGATGGCGAAAAATTTATTATTAGAAATCGGATTAGAAGAAATGCCAGCCCACGTGGTTTGGCCAAGTATCAAACAATTAGAAGAACGTGTTTCAAAATTTTTAGCAGAAAATAATTTAACTTTTGATTCAATCGAAACCTTTTCAACGCCACGGCGTTTAGCGATTCGGGTAACCAATCTTCCAGACCGTCAAGATGACGTGCAAGAAGAAGTCAAAGGGCCAGCAAAGAAAATTGCGCAAGATGCAGAAGGTAACTGGAGCAAAGCAGCCGAAGGATTTGTCCGCGGCCAAGGTTTGACTACGGATGCGATCACGTTTCGTGAATTAAATGGAGTGGAATATGTATACGTTACAAAATATATCCACGGTAAAGAAAGTAAAGAAGTCTTGACCGGACTTTTAGATGTTGTGAAAAGTATGAACTTTCCAACGATGATGCACTGGGGCGATACGATGTTTGAATATATTCGCCCAATTCATTGGATCGTAGCCTTGTTGAATGATGAAGTGATTCCATTTGAGCTATTGGATGTCCAAACTGGACGCACGACGGCCGGACATCGTTTCCTAGGAGATCAGATCGAGTTAGCAAATCCTAGCGAGTACGAAACAAAATTAGAAGAACAATTTGTGATTGCAGACGCTCATAAGCGACAACAAATGATCGTGGAACAAATCCAAGAAATTGCGGAAAAAAATAAATGGGTGATCGAGCTTGATCCTGATTTATTAGAAGAAGTGACCAATTTAGTGGAATACCCAACGGCTTTTGTCGGTGATTTTGAAGAACGTTTCCTATCAGTGCCGGAAGAAGTTTTGGTAACCTCTATGAAGGAACACCAACGCTACTTTGAAGTTCGGAACCAAGCAGGGATGTTATTGCCACACTTTATCTCTGTTCGCAATGGGAACAGTGTAAAATTGGACAATGTCATCAAAGGAAACCAGAAAGTCTTGGCAGCCCGGTTGGAGGATGCTGAATTTTTCTTTGAAGAAGACAAGAAATTATCGATCGAAGAATGCGTCGAAAAATTAAAAAATGTCACCTTCCATGAAAAAATCGGCAGCATGTATGAAAAAATGCAACGGGTCGGAGTCATCGGTCAGGTGATTGGCGAACGGATCGGCTTGTCCGCAGACGAATTAACTGACTTGAAACGCGCATCAGAAATTTATAAATTTGACTTAGTAACGAATATGGTTGGTGAATTTCCTGAATTACAAGGGATCATGGGTGAAAAATATGCCTTGTTAAAAGGAGAAAAGGCGGCTGTTGCCACAGCAATTCGTGAACATTACTTGCCAATCTCCTCAGAAGGGGATTTACCGAAAACAGATATTGGTGCCGTTTTAGCGATTGCTGATAAAATCGACAGCGTTTTAGGATTCTTTGCCGTCGATATGATTCCAAGTGGTTCAAATGACCCGTATGCCTTGCGTCGTCAAACTTACGGAATCGTCCGGATTGTTGAAGATAAAGGGTGGACTTTCCCATTCACTGATATGCAAGGAGCGATCGTGGATGCCATTAACACCGATGTGTTGGATTACGGCGTGCATTTCAATCGCGATCAAAAAGAATTGATCGAATTCTTCAAAGGCCGGATGCGTCAACGGTTGCAAATTCGAAATGTTCGTCATGACATTATCGATGCGGTCGTGGAATCCCACCAAGATGATCTCGCACAAATCTTCAAAACTGCGCAAATTTTTGATCAACATGTGACCGATGATCATTTCAAAGAAACAATGGAAGCTTTGACACGGGTGATTAACTTAACGAAGAAAATGGAAAAAGACACGATTACGTATAAAGTTGATCCAAAATTATTTGAAAATGATAGTGAAAAGGAACTCTATGCTGCGGTGAAAGAAGCAGAAGATGAATTTGCTAACCAAAGTATGGCGGAAAATTATCAAACCTTGACGAACTTGCGTCCCGTGATTGATCGTTACTTCAATGAAACGATGATCATGGTGGAAGATGAAAAAGTTCGGGATAATCGTCTGAATCAATTAGCGATTATTGCCCGGATGGCGAATGCTTTAGCAAGTATCGATAAGATCATTACGAAATAGTAAAAGTTAGATCATCAAGCTGAATAAAGCAAAAAAGGTGTGACAAAAGTCTTGTCACACCTTTTTATTATAAGATCAATTTTAATAAGAGCGGGATATAAACGAGATAGAGTAAAACAGAATAGCCGAGTGAGGAAGCTGCAAATTGCTGATCGGCCTCGTAGGAACGTGCAAGAATCGGAACCGAATTTTGAACAGGCATTGCTGATTGTATGATGAAAACGGAGAGCATCAAAGGTGGCACGCTGATCCATTGTCCTAATCCCCAAACGATCAAAGGTGAAATCAGATAACGGCCAATCAGCACGCCAAGAATATCTTTGTTTAAGGTTAAATTTTTGATTCCGACATTGTAGACGATAATTCCAATCACGAACATCGATAGCGGTGTAGTTAAATTTGCGAGATAACTTAAAAAAGTCGCGACTGATTTTGGCACAGAAAAATTGACTAAAACAGCGACCAATCCTATTAAGAAACCTAAGAGAGCTGGTGAAAAGATTTTCTTTAAGATTGGTACGATGTGGAAATTGACTGTGGCTTGTTCAATCTGCGGATTGTCGCGGGCGATGAAATAAATGCCTAATGTCCAAAAGATCGTCGTGTTGACAATGTAGTAAAGTAAAACATAGGGAACAGCACGTTCACCAAAAATCGCCAAATTGATCGGCAAGCCAATAAAAATCGTATTGGAACAAGTAAACATCGTAGAAAAAATGCCTTTCCGTTGGGAAGAAATTGAAAATAGTCGGCGATAAAGAAAACTGAAGCCAAAGGTGAGAAACATGGAAAGCAGCGGTATGATCATTCCGCTGACTAAATGCAGAAATTCCGCTCGGGAAAAGTTTTTCGTGATTGTGAGGAACATATTGCAAGGCAGCGCAATCTGCAAGACTAATTTGGAAAAGGCGTCTCCAATTTGATTGGAGAACCATTGTTTATAGGTCAGCAAATAGCCAATAAACATTAAAACAAAAATGAAGAAAATATTGATATATGCAGAAATCATTTTTTCACCTCACGTTTACTATACAGAAAAAAACGAGCGGCATCAATTGGTGATGCCACTCGTTTTTTCATTTTTATCTTGGTAATCGAGTAACCCGGTCAGGTTTTCAATCTGTTCTTCGATGCTGTCACCGACGGTTGTATCTTTAATCAGAACCCGCGTCAATTCTTTATCAATGACGCGTTTCAAGGAAGTAGCATCGACTTGTTTTAACAGTAGATTATCGATTGACTCAAAAGGATCATGGGTGACTAGCTGAAAACCATAAGAATTATTGAGTAATGAATAACCCGCAATTCCGGTGGTTTTCTGATAGGCCTTTGATAACCCGCCATCAATCACAAATAACATCCCTTCACCCTTAATCGGGGATTCACCATCCTGGACCTTAACCGGGGTATGGCCGTTGATGATCCGGGAGTTCGGAGAGTATAGGGCAAACTCTTCTAAGATCATCTGACAAGTCTCATGGGTATCGCGAAATTGGTAGTAAGGATTCTTAATTTCCTTGTGGGTCTTTTTGTCAGCAATAAAATAGCGTTCAAAGGTTGTCATGGCACTTTTACCAAATTGTGGCGAAATTTTACCGGTCCAACAATACCAAACCCAATCCGCTTGAGGGCTGTCGGTTTGTTGGCTTTGACAACCGGAACGAATCTGTTCTTCAAAAAAGTTCAATAAATCTTTTCCGACATAATCATTCCCAGCTACTTTTAAAGGTAAAAATGTACCATCAGCTTTTAATGGTAGGCAGCCATGGAATAGTAGGTGTTGATTATAAACAAGATACATCGAGCCTTTTTCCAGTAATAGATCCATATGTTCCTGCATTTTGGTGGACTGTTGGAAAGAAGCCAACAGTGTATCCACTACATATTCTTCTTGTTTCGTTAGGGCGTGGACGTCTGTTTGCAAAGTTTGAAAACAGCTGCCTTGTAATGGATAATCTTTTCCCTTCAACTGGATCGTCTTTTTATCGAAATCAATTTTTTCCAGTAATAAGCGATCCTCCATTTGAAATTCTGGCTGGCGTTTGATTAATTGCCCTTCTAATTTGAATTGTAGAATGGCTAAGGCTTGATGGACTTTTTCCAAACTATCTAAACTTTCAATCGAATAGCTGGCACCGCTATTTTTTTCCTTAGGCGTAAAGATCGGATTTTTTGTATAATATTCTTCAGCATACATAAAGAGTGGACGCAAATTTAGAGCATAAGCCTGCTCAATCTCGTAAAGGTAGTTATAACGGGCAGCAATCCGTAAAAGTGTCATTAAACAAGCTCGTGATCCAGCGTAAGCTCCCATCCATAAAATATCATGGTTGCCCCATTGAATATCAATCGAAGGGTGTTGACAAAGCTTATCCATGATCTTATCGGCTGCCGGTCCGCGATCGTAGATATCACCGACGACATGAAGATGATCGACGACTAGGCGCTGAATGCTTTGGCATAAAGCTTCAATGAAAGGTTTTCCTTGTTCCAAATCTAGCAAGTGCGCTAAAATTTGATCAAAATAAGCGGCCTTGTCTGAATAATTCGTATCAGTGTACATTAATTCTTCGATAATATAAGTATATTGCTTTGGCAAGGCTTTCCGAACTTTTGAGCGAGTATATTTCGTGGAACAAAAAGCTAACAGTTCTAATAATTGGCGAATTTTTTTACGATACCATGAGCGATCACGATAAGCATAAAACTGCTCATCTTCCAGCGCTTCTTTGGGGTAGGCGACAAGAATCGTTAATTTATCTTTTTCGTGTTCAGTCAGCCGATCACCAAAAAGCAGACTGATCTTCTCTTTGATATTTCCGGCACCTGTTCGTAAGATATGATCAAAGGCTGAAAATTCTCCATGAATATCACTAATGTAGAGCTCGGTTCCTTTGGGCAGATGCATGATGGCTTCTAAGTTGATCAGTTCGGTCATGATGGCCTCTTTGCTTCTAAATTCCTTTTCTAACATGCGATAATATTTTTCACGGGTCGATAGCATAGATGCGCTCCTTATTTAGATTGTTGGCTTAATTGTTTGGAAAACTAACTAAGCGGCATGAAGACTGTTCCATTAAAACGCATTAAAAATTTTTATAAAGAACGATCTAAATGTTCACAAATCAAAGTCGCAGATTCTTCAATCGACTTGTCGGTAACATCTAACGTAAAAGCACCTAACTCATCATAAACATCGAGAGCATAAGCGACTTCTTCTTTGATGCGATTAAGATCTGAATAACGAGAGTTTTCAGCCAAGCCTAAAGAATTCAAACGGCTCATCCGAATTTTCTTTTGGACTTCAGGTTCAATCATCAACCCGATAATTTTTTCTTTTGGGACCGCTTTGATTTGTTCAGGTAAAGGAACTTCTGGGATCAATGGTAAGTTCGCAACTTTCAAGCGGTTATTCGCTAAATACATACTTAGCGGTGTTTTAGATGTACGAGAGATCCCTAAAAGGACTAAATCTGCTTCTAAAAAGCCTTTAGCATCTTTCCCATCATCATATTTTACGGCAAATTCAATCGCGGCTACACGGTCAAAATATTCCTGATTTAATTTATGAACGACACCGGCTTGCTGTAGTGGCGCAACACCGGTTTTTTGATGGACGATATCCATGAAAGGGCTCATTAAATTGATGTATTGTAAACCTGTTCGGTCGCCGAAATCTTCAACGATTTTAGTTAGATTGTCACTGACTAACGTCGTAATAACTACGGCGCTGTCTTTTAGCGCATCACCTAAAATGCTCTTCAATTCTTCTTCGTCTTTGGTAAAAGGAAACCGGTAAGATAAATCAAAATCCACTGTGGGAAATTGTGCGGCTGCCGCATTGACTAATTTAAGAGAAGTTTCACCGACTGAATCTGAGATCATATATAAAGGCACACGTTTGTTCATTTTTTTCGCTCCTATCGATTGGTTTCAGTTTGTTTTGCTTGCTGCATGATATAGTTGAAAATCCGTGATTTTGTAATTTTACCAATTACTTTTTTAGGATCATCTTCGCTAACTACAGGTAAGGAATCAACTTGATAATCAAGCAATACTGCGCCGGCTTCGAGGATCGTATAATCTTTGGTACATGTTTGCAGATGGGGAGCACGAGTCATCACGACTGCGACAGGCGTACTTTGCAGGTTACTATTTAAGGATGCTCGTAATAAGTCCTTACGTGATAACAGGCCCACTAAGTGCTGCTCTTTGTCGGTCACATAGATCGAGCCGACATCGTACATAAACATATTAGTAATGGCATCATGAATCGAAGTATCTTGCGGGGTCAGTAGTGGCGACAGCATAATCTCTTCTACTTTAACTGAGAAAATTTTATCGAAGAGAAATTGCTCAATCCCAACACCTGTATAAGTATAACCAACTTTGGGACTAGCTTCTAAAATACCTGCCATCGTTAAGAAGGAAAGATCGGTTCGTAACGTAGCATGTGAGATTCCTAAATGTTCAGCAATTTTCTCACCGCTTAACGGTTGTTCTTGCTTTACAATCTCAATGATTTTTTCTTGTCTTTGTGATAAATTCATAAGTCCTCCTAGTAAGTTCTGAAATGTTTAGTTTAGAGGTGAATTCAGAAACTTGAATACACACTCCATTATACACGTAACAACTATATAAACAACATGAATGATTAAATAAACACATATTTAATTTTTATCGGTAGCAAAGGGTAAATACTTTCTAAATTAAGAGATTAGCAGTATAATATTTTTTGTTGATAACAGCTAACCCGTTAGTCAAGGGGTCAAGACGCCGCGTTCTCAGCGCGGAGGCACGGGTTCAAATCCCGTACGGGTTATAATAAAGAAAAGAGTTGTTAGAGTAGACGATTTCAGTCTGTCTAACAACTCTTTTTTGCGTTGTAGCGATTCAAAATATTCTTTTTCCCATATTTATGCTCACGCTAGTTATTTTTATTCCCGTTGTCGGTCCGGTGAGAATGTCCGGCCGCGCCCTTTTTTTGCACTTTTTTTTAAACTATTGGTCGAAGTGCGCTATTTTTTCTAGGAATGCGCTTCAAAAGAAGTGGAACTTAATAGTATAATGAGAATTATTTGTGAAATATTTCTTTAATATTGTTGCGTGAATTTCATAAAAATAATGAAAATACTTGAGATACTGTCCATTTCTCTATACGCAACTTTATCAGAATATTCAGACGTAGTAACCCAACTACAGTGTGGATAAGAGTTAAAAAGAATTGCGGCAGTACAAAAGACAAGTTAGATTAATGGAACAGGAGTGAGAAAATGGAAAAGCATTTGAAAAAAGCAAAGACGTGGAATATGGTTGTGATTATTTTGGAGTTACTTTCTCTAATCATGGGAGCAGTTGGGTTACCCAACGCTTTGAACCCAAAACTAAGTGATTATAAAATGATGGGAGAAGCGGGTCAACAAATGTTTGCTTATATGAATAGCCCACTGACGAAGGCTATTACAGTTTTATCAGTTGTGATCTCGGTTGTTTTATTATTCTTTTATTTTAAAGCCAATAAAAAATTGACGGATGGACTTCTACCGACAAAGGTTCCTTATTATGTGACCGTTGGATGGAGTATTTTAGGCTCGGCAATCGGTTTTATCATGCAGCCTAAGATGCAAGTAGAAGGGATGGATATCACATTCGTAGTCACGATCGTGGGCGTGGTTTTTCAATTTATTTTCTTAATCCCGGCTATTTTAGTGATCGTCCATCTGTTTAAAGCCGAACCTGAGGAGTAGCTGATGAAAAAATTGACTAAAAAACAGAAAATTCGGTGGAGTATCCTAGCGGGAATCCTCGCTTTAAGCGTGTTGATTGGTACGCTAGTTTATTCGCAAAAGAAATCGAATGTAGCAGACACGCCTAAATTTCAAACAGTCACGCTAAAAAAGCTTGACCCTTTGACTTTTAATGGAATTGTCCAAGCCACGCACACACAGGATTATTATTTTGACCAATCGCTGGGGAAAATTTCTGAAATAAATGTGCAAGATGGGCAGGAAGTTGCAGAAGGGACTGCCTTGTTGAGTTATACCAATGCCGAATACCAATCGCAAGCGGATGAACAGAGTACGAATTTAGAAAAGCTTTCCTTAGCAGTCTCAAATGCTCAAGAGTCACTGGCGATTGCGCAAGACAAGCAGGCCAAAGAGCAGCAAAAATTGACCACTGCAACAGCAAATTACAACAATACAAAGAGCGACAACGAGGAAGATGCTGCTAAGAAAGAACAATATAAACAAGAAAATGCCCAAGCTGAAAGCAGTTTAGATGCGGCCAGCGAAGCTGTTGTTCAAGCGCGACAAGCACTGGAAAGTGCCAATGTCGAGTTGAGCTCGGCAACGCAAAGTGTGGATACGATTCGCGGTAAAGTAACTTCCACCATCAATAGCGCGACTAAAGGGATCGCTTATATCAATGAAAAAGGTAAGAATGATCCTTCCGTCCCGGTAGTAAAAGTTGTCAGTAATGATGTCGCGATTGAAGCCAAAGCTTCAGAATATGATTATCCGCAAGTTCGGCAAGATGCTGCGGTGACGATTAAACCGATTACGACCAATCAAGAGATTGCCGGGACGATCACCCACGTGAGCCAGCTGCCAGATGCAGTCAGTGAGGCTAGCGTTCAAGGTGGGGCTACTGGTGCGACAAGTTCCGTTTCTAATTACAGTTTTATCGTCAAACCGGTGGAGAATTTGCAATACGGCTACAATGTTCAAGTTATCCTGACCTTAAATGAAATTCGGTTACCGAAAAAAGCTGTAAGAAAAACCGGCGACACGCAATATGTTTTTGCTTATCGAAAAGGGAAAGTCAAAGAAGTCACTATTCAAACAGAAGATAAGGGTGATTTCTTCCTCTTGAAAGAAGGACTCAAAGCCGGTGATCGCATTATTTCAAATCCTGATAAAACCTTACGTGATGGTCAGGAATTGGCGGTGGATTAAATGATCGAATTAAAAAATATCAATAAGTATTATCGCAATGATGAAGAAGCGTTACATGTGTTAAAGGATATCAATCTTAAAGCGGACGCCGGTGAGATGATTGCAATTATGGGGCCTTCAGGTTCAGGTAAATCGACTTTGATCAATTTACTGGGATTTATCGATACAAAGTTTGAAGGTGAATATTTATTTGAAGGGGAAAATTTGGGAGCGACCACGGACGATCGTCTCTCTAAGACCCGCAATCAAATGGTGGGGTTTGTCTTTCAAAACTTCAGTTTGATTGAAAATTATACCGTCTATGAAAATGTCGAATTGCCCTTGCTTTATAACGGTTATGGGTTTCACCAAACCAAAGAAAGAGTGTTGGCGGTTTTAGCTAAAGTCGGAATCGCTGACAAAGCCGACAAGCATCCCCGGCAGCTTTCCGGGGGGCAACAGCAGCGCGTAGCGATCGCGCGTGCGTTGATCAATCAACCAAAATTTATCATCGCGGATGAACCTACCGGCGCCCTCGATACCCATACGTCAACTGAAATCATGGAGCTGTTTAAAGAATTGAATCAGCGCGATCAGGCAACTATTTTTTTAGTCACGCATGATCCGGAAGTGGTTCCTTTTTGTACGCGTTTAGTAAAGATCAGAGACGGCGCTATTATTGACGATAAGGCGGTGGTTGATGCATGAAATTCTATGTAAATTGGCGGTCATCCTTAGGGTCGATTTTCAAAAATAAGAAACGCAGTGCGTTGACGATGTTTGGGATTGTGATCGGAATCGCTGCGGTCATCGCTATTTTATCGATTGGTCGTGCCTTTGAGCGGGATACAATCAAAAGTTTGACCGCCGAAGACTCAGGAAAATTGGAAGTCAATATTAATTTTACCCCTAATAACGATGCCTTATATTACTCTAATTTAGATATGATCCAACCTTCCGATTTTAGTTTGTTGAAAAATCTCGATGGGGTAGAATCAGTGGCTTATCCTAAAGTAGATCTAACGTATCTTTATAAAGATATTCAAGTAAAAGATAAGCAAAAAAGTTACCGTGTGAGTGTTTTTACCAAAAAAGGCAAGTCGGTTAAGTACGGCCGCGCGCTTACTAGCTATGATAATCAAATTCAAAATAAAGTCGTGGCAATCGATACGGTATTGGCTAAAGAACTTTTTGGTCAGGCCAGCAGTGCGGTTGGCCGGGGGCTTCAACTGGAGCAACAAGTTTTCACGATTGTCGGGGTTTTTCCTGCTGGAATAGAAGAGACCATGTTTTCGTTAGGCACCACTAAAATTGAAATTCCCCGTCAAACTTATACTCATTTTTTTGGAAATGAACAAAATACCAGCTCAGTTGTTTTAACGTTAGCAGAAGGTAGTAAGATCAATAAAGTCGCTGACAAAGCGATTAAGAAATTACAAACGGCTGGAGCGATGCGCCAACAAGGAGAGTATCAAGTCTCCAACATGGCGATGATGACCGATGGAATCAGTCAAGTATTGAGCAGTATTACGCTGTTCATCAGTGCAGTGGCAGGCATCTCACTCTTTATCGCTGGAGTGGGTGTGATGAATATGATGTATATCTCCGTTTCGGAGCGAACAAAAGAAATCGGGATTCGTCGTGCGTTAGGGGCAACGCGGGGAGCGATTCGTCTGCAATTTCTGCTAGAAGGAATGACTTTGACCCTCGTAGGCGGTGTTATCGGCTATTTATTAGGGATGATTGTCGCTTATGCGATCGGCTCAATAATGAAAATTAGTGTTTCGGTGGATTTATTTACTGTGTGCCTGGCGGTGGGAGTTTCCAGCGGCATCGGCTTAGTATTTTCGGTTATGCCGGCCTCAGAAGCAGCTAAAAAAGATTTGATCGATATTTTAAGATAAAGCAGACCAAAAAACACCATCGCCGGCTGGCGATGGTGTTTTTGCTTATTTTCGTTGTTGCTTACCGGCGTTCCGTCCACCAGCAGCATTTTTATTTTTGTTTTTTGGTTGACTGACTTGCTTAGGCTGAACAGGCTCAGCTTTTTTGATGGGTTCTTTAACCACTTGTTTTGGTGGATTTTGTTTCAAGTCTTCTTGAATCTGCGCTTTGATCCGTGGGCGCATTAAGACGTTCGTGATAAAGGTTTGGATACAGCTGAAGATCCCGCCGACTACCCAGTACAACGCAACACCAGCTGGTGAAGTGAAGGACATGAAGACGATCATCAATGGTGAAGCAATCATCATGCTCCGCATCGTTTTCTTTTGTTCTTCAGGGACACCGATTAGTGAGATGTAGCCTTGTAAAAGATAAGCCACACCGACGACTACTACTAGCAGATAGCTTGGTTTAGCTAAATCAATTCCTAAGAAAGTAGAGTGCTGAATCCCTTCTGAAAAACGAGCTGTATAATACAAGGCGGAGAAGATTGGCATTTGGATCAGCAGTGGCAAACATCCCATGCCTCCCATCATGCTAACATTATTTTCTTTGTAAACAGCTTGCATTTCACGTTGTGCTTCCATTTGTTCTTCTTGCGTGGTTGCTGCTTTTACTTTTGCTTGGGCCGCATCAATTTGTGGTTTGATTGATTGCATTTTTTCTGATTGGATCATCGATTTTTTTGATTGATTGATCCCTAGTGGCATGATGATCAGTCGAACGATGATCGTCAAGACGATGATCGCTAAGCCGTAAGACCAGTTGAAGTTTTGAACCATCCAATTAAGAAAATTCTCTAGTGGAACAACCAGCATCCGATAGACCATACCTGAAGTATCGGGGTTGCCATTCTTGTCTGAGCGTACACAGCCCGAAAGAAGAACCAGGATGCCCAAAAGACCGGAGCCTAATAGCCAATTTTTAAATTTTGTCATTTATTTCTTCCTCTACTAATAAAAATTTATACAGAAAATACTATACTAGATAACTTCAGCCTTTTCAATTGAATTCGTGAAAAGGCGGGGAACCTTGTCATTTTTTTAATAGACTACTTTGAATTGCTCGTAGTCATGAATCCCGTCATCTTCATGGTAGTTTACTTCTTTGACTTTGGCGAAAGGATTTTGTGGTTGTTTTAGTTTTATCAAAAATTGCTCTAGCTGTTCTTTTGTTCCAATTGCTTCGATCGTGACACTGCCATCGTCTTCATTTTTTACCGTACCGGTTAGGCCAAGCTCAAGGGCCAGTTGATAGGTAGTATAGCGAAAACCGACACCTTGTACACGCCCGATAACATTTGCATGAATCTTCATAAGACTTCCTCCTAAGTACTTTTATTTTTAGCTAAATTTGATGACTGATTATGGATAAATATTCTTTTTTTTGAAGATTGAATTAATTCTATCATAACGGGTTTTGCTAGTTGTGACAAACCTTCTCATGCTATAATGTCAGACGAAGCAATTTGTGACGAACCTATTTAAAAATTGAGTGAGGGAAATAACTTGAAAGAGATTCAATCAAGTAAGAATGCATTAATCAAAGAAACCAAGAAACTACAGCAGAAAAAATATCGTCAGCAAACGCAAAGTTACTTATTGGAAGGTTTCCATTTAGTTCAAGAAGCCCAAGCAGCAGAAATTAAATTGAAAGACGTCTTTATCAGCCAACGGGGATTAGCTGAATGGTCCGACTGGATTGAAGAAAAACTGAATGACTATTATTTAGTTTCAGACGAGGTGTTAAAAACCTTAGCTAGCCAACCTACTCCGCAAGGAATCATAGCCGTAGCAGAAATTCCATCAAAAGAAGCCATCGATTTTTCTGGTGCCTGGCTATTATTAGATAATGTACAAGACCCGGGAAATGTCGGAACAATGATCCGAACGGCAGATGCCGCAGGGTTTACCGGAGTGCTTTTAGGTCAAGGCAGTGCAGATCTGTATAATCCAAAAACTTTACGTAGTACTCAAGGAAGCTTGTATCATGTGACTGTTGAAACGGCAGATCTAACGGAAATGATTCCGCTTTTCAAACAAGCCGGCCGACAAGTATTCGGTACCGCTTTGGATCAGGCCGCAAAAAATTATACAACTGTCGAACCACTGAGCGATTTTGCTTTAGTGATGGGCAATGAAGGCCAAGGGATGTCCTCGGAATTATTGACCTTAACAGATCAGAATCTGTATATTCCCATCAAAGGTCAAGCGGAATCTTTGAATGTGGCGATTGCTGCCGGCATCTTAATGTTTTATTTATTTAAATAAGTCTTCACAATTTTGTAACTGTTATTAAGGAACTGTTAAACTTTATCGACAAATTGGTGGAAGCCTATTCAACCTTTTGCCGCCATGCTATAATTGGTAGCAGAAATAAGGAAAAGGGGCATTTTATCCATGGCAGAAAACTGGCGTGACGACGAGGAATATGTTTCTTATATTGAAGATTTATTAGCAACTGAAGAAGTTCAAAAATTAGCAAACTATACTCAACATATGAATTCAACTCGTTTGGAGCACTCAATCAGTGTTTCATATAATAGTTATAAATTAGCCAAACAATTTAACGGCGATGCAAAAGCAACTGCTCGTGCAGGTTTATTGCATGATCTTTTTTATTACGATTGGCGGACAACGAAATTCGACGAAGGATCGCATGCCTATATGCATCCTCGGATTGCGGTGAAGAATGCTGAAAAGATCACAGAATTGTCTGACCTCGAACGAGATATCATTATCAAACATATGTGGGGAGCAACCATTACACCACCAAAATACAAAGAGAGCTACATTGTAACGATGGTGGATAAATATTGCGCAATTAAAGAAGCTGCTGAACCTTGGGTAGAGAAATTCAGCCTTTATAAATCACGTTTTAAGAAAGAATTAAACTAAACATTCCTAGGCATCAAACAAAATCTGTTTGATGTCTAATTTTTTGCCAACTTACGTTGCGTATTTGACCAAAGCCGCAGCTAACTAAGAGAAAATCTTTTATAAGAAAGAAGGGAAGAATATTAAACCGAATATCGTCAAACAATTTTTATTTGCGTTAGGAGGCACCTTTATTGCCGCTGTGGGCGTACGTCTAATCGTAGTAAGCGGACTAGGTGCAGATGCGATCAGTACACTAGTGTTAGGGATTTTACAGCATGTACCGTTGAAGTTCGGGACGGTCAGTATGCTTTTCAATGGGATTGTTTTAGTCATTATATTCTTTTATGACCGCAAAATGATCGGCCTTGGTAGTTTGATCAATAGTTTTGGCTTAGGTTTTTGTTTAAATCTATTGGATGGATTGGGATGGTTACACACTATTCCTGAAGATGCCGGTTATTTCGCAATCATTGCCGGGGCGATTATTTTCGGCATCGGGACGGGAATTTATTTATTAGCCGACGACGGTTCAGCAGCTTATGAGTCTCTGATGGTTTTATTAAAACGTTTATTGAAAAGTTCAGTTAAGACTGCTCGGATTGTTTTAGATGGTTCGTTCTTTTTAGCCGGCTTCTTACTAGGCGGTCAGATTGGCTGGGGAACATTGCTAGTATTGCTATTAATGGGCCCTTCATTGGAAGTTACGTTGAATCTGCTGCCTAAATGGAAGTTTTTTCAAGTACAGGAAGCAAAGTAAAGTAGTTAACGAGCTTTTTCCTAATTGTTAGTTAATTTCCCTAGTAACTAGGTAGGTTATTTGCTACAATGAAAAAGGTTTATTTGATAGTAAAAGACCGTAGATTCAATGATTTCTTTGATGAATTCAGTACAGTACGGGCAGATGACGATCTATCGAAGAGAAAGATTCGAACAGATAAAATAGGAATAGGAGTGCTTATTAATGATCTCAGCAAGCGATTTACGTGCTGGTATGACTTTTGTTCAAGACGGAAAATTGATCAAAGTTTTAGATGCTAGCCACCATAAACCTGGTAAAGGAAATACTGTTATGCGCATGAAATTACGTGATGTACGTTCAGGTTCAACGTATGATACAACTTTCCGTCCAGATGAAAAATTCGAAAAAGCAATGATGGAAACAAAAGCAGTTCAATACTTATACAGCCAAGATGATGTTGCGATCTTTATGGATCTAGAAACTTATGAACAATATGAAATTCCAGTTTCAACGATTGAAGCAGAAATGAAATACATCCTTGAAAACATGGAAGTAAAAATCCAATTTTATGGGGACGAAGTGATCGGCTTGACTCCTCCAACAACGGTTGTCTTGAAAGTAGTTGAAACGCAACCTTCTATCAAAGGTGCAACTGTTACTGGCTCAGGCAAACCTGCCACAATGGAAACTGGGTTAGTCGTAAACGTACCTGACTTCATCGAAGAAGGCGAATTACTAGAAATCAATACACAAGAAGGCACGTATCAAAAACGCGCGAATAAATAAAAGTAAAACCCGCCATGATTTTATTCATGGCGGGTTTTACTTTTACAAAGCACTTTTATGTTCCATCAGCTCTGGATAATATTCGAATTCTGCGAAGAGTTTCGGGTCGTAATCCACAAAACGTTTGACCCAGTTTTTAGTTTCAAAGAACGCGCGGATTGTTTGATTTACGGGCTGATAAGGAGCATTCAAGAAAGCAGTCAATTGACTTAGCTCGGTTTCCAGCAGAAAAAAATTTTTAGGATTGTAAAATCGATAAAAAGGCAGCATGACATTAGTAGTCACTAATTTTTTTTCTAGAAAGAGTGATTCAAAGGTTCTTAAGGTGACACCGTATTGTCCGGCACGTAAAATCTCTAGGATTCCTTTGCTGTTTTTGACAAGTTCCAGATACTGGCTGTAGGGCAAATAACCGGCTTGTTCGTTGCCGCGTTTAGGTAGGATGTGATAGAAGGTTGAGAGTCCCAAGGATGCGAAGCGGTTCTGTAATTCCAGTGCTTGTCGTTTACGCCCATTATCGCTGGCTCCAAAGAATATATCGTACTTTGGCGGATCGGAGAAGTCCCACATGGCTGCAGTATAAAAAGAGCTATTGTGTTTGAGACCTAGATCACGTGCTTCTAATGGATCAAAATGATAAATCTCATCGATCGCCGATTCTTTTTGTGCGGCATTTAGTTTACGATAGTGCTCCAGTTTAAAGTGATTCCAGAAAAATAGAACGATCTTGGCCTTAGTGAAGGGCCGGATATGGGCAGCCATTGCTGGCTCAAAGCCGTAGTCTAAAAAGATGATCAACTGAAAATTTTTCAAGTAGCGGTGTAAGTCCTCTGGGCTTGTGGAAAGCAGCTCTTTCCCCGAGCAAATGTCGATTTCAGTGATGGCAGGGAAAAAGTATAGGGATCGCTCTTTCGGGACGATTAAAACTTCGGTATTTTTCATTTTTCTCCCAGCTTTCGGATAAAATTTTTCCAATCATAGCGCTTTATATAACGGATAGCGACTATTATGCTTGGGAAAAATAACACAGCTAACGCATAAAAAGGAGAAATTAAAAAAAATGTTTTGTTTTTGTACGAATAGCATCGCGCAATACTGATTAAACGCAAATACGTTATCCATTATAGAAAGCCGCTCTTACTGTAATTAACTTTGAAAAGCGCGACTGACAAAAAAGAGACTGTCTATGGGATAAGACAGTCTCCAGAAGGATCGAATGTGTGAAAAACTAAACGACAGTCACACAAATATAATAAATTCTAAAAAATTAATGTACCCGATTAAAGCGTGAGAGCCATTGTTTGTAGGGCAATACGCCACCTAAGAAATAAGTGATAATTGCTTGGGTAGGAATCCAAATCACGGTTTTAATCAGCCGTGGTGTCCAAATGATCCAACTATTCAATGGCACCTGATACATCATGGCTAGCCAAAGTGGGGTCAAGATCAAATTGATGAGGATCGTCGTTACCAACACTGATTGAATGGAGTTCTTCCAAGTGATTTCTTTCTTATAGAAGAAGTAGCCGTAAATCGCTCCTTCTAGAAAGGCGTTGATAGTGAAGCCAATAAAAAATGGTGCCTTCGCGAAAAGCGACATGCCAATAAAATCAGCGATGACTGAGCCGATACCTGTCCAAAATGGACCGAACAGCATTCCCATAATAATCTCTGGGATAAAGGTAAAGCTGACTTTGACAAATTGTGTCTCGATTCCTAATATCCGTGACAAGGTGACCATCATGGCAATCAATAGTGCCATCATTGTGATACTTCTAGCATCGAGTTGTTTCTTCATTTCTAGCATCTCCTTATAGAGTTGCTACATCTGCATGCAGCGAATGCGAAAATAAAACCGCAGACTAAGTCTTTCGTCCAGAGGACAACATCCCATCCCTCCAGCACTTAACGCTTTATTTTCTACTCTGATTATTTGGGGGATTCCCCGCAAAAATAGTAGCATAGAATGAAAGTGGAAACAATCTTTTCATCTTGCGCTTACAAAATTAACGTCAAATTTTTAGAAAATTCCCTTTTACGTTTGTGAAAAAAATAGTAAGATAAAAAACGGTAACGAAAGAAAACGTTTGAGGAAAGTGGGAGTTTGATGTATACACCAAGTGAGACAGCGGATATTTGTAGTCAAAAAGGATTTGAAAAGGTTCAAAAAAATTTGATTGCTAAGCTGTTATTGGGGTTTATTGGCGGTGCAATGATCTCATTAGGTTATGTGGCCTATATGAAAATTGTTGCCATGACACCAGAAGAATTGAGTTTTTTAGGGACCTTTATCGGAGCGGCTGTTTTTCCGATTGGGCTGATCGTTATTTTGCTGGCTGGCGGAGAATTGGTTACTGGTAATATGGTGGCAGTGGCTTCTGCTTGGTTCAATAAAAAAGTGAGTGGGGCCCAAGTCATTCAAAATTGGCTGGTGATTACTTTGGCCAACTTTGCTGGAGCTTTGTTCGTCGCCTATTTCTTTGGTCATTTGGTTGGTCTGACCAGTCAGGGAAACTACTTGCATGAACTACTTACGGTAGCCGATGCCAAACTCGCAGCGACGCCCTTGCAGGCTTTTGTTTCAGGGATCGGTTGTAACTGGTTCGTGGCGTTAGGAGTTTGGTTAAGCTATGGCTGCAAAGACTCAGCTGGTAAGATTCTAGGAATCTGGTTTCCAATCATGATCTTCGTTTTGCTAGGCTTTCAACACAGTGTGGCGAATATGTTCGTGTTATCCGATGCAATCATTGAAGGTCATATCGGGATTGCAGCTTTTTTCAGCAATATTATTCCAGTCTACTTTGGTAATATCGTCGGTGGTGTGCTGTTCGTAGCATTTCCTTATTACATGTCTTATCAGAAGGGACATTAAAAAGCCGGCTGGGCTTCGCTTTTATAGCGAAACCCAGCCGATTTTTATATGTCTTGAAAACCACCTACTATGCGAGTGGTTCTCGATCACACGAGTGGTTTTGATTCGAAGGTAGGAAACGAATCAACCAAAGAGGAGATGACAAAATTTTTGTCATCTCCTCTTGCTTGCGCATAAACGGGATTCTTAGTAGAACGTTTTTATGAGCATAATGTGTTTTTTATATGAGGCAGCTAAGAGAAAGATCAGTGTTTGGATGATAAAATTCTTATATTGATTGTGAAAAGTTTGTTATAAAATTATACTGTTTTTGATAATTAAAATGAAAAGAAACGGGGGAGAGTAAAATGAATTTCTATCGTAGGTGACTTTGATTGTCAGTGACGAGAGTTTCTAAGGTAGCAAATCCATTTTTGAGCCTTTTTCGTTATCAATCTGAACTAATCATTTGATTATTTTTGGAACCGCTTAACAGATGGAAGCATTGCACCTTTAAAAACTCAAATTAAAAGATCGGTGATCTTTATCAAACAAGTTGAAATGGAGTGGTTAGGTGTTAGTAGCAGTCGCTTTTCTTATCGTATTTGGTTCCCTATATGGCTTGATTTATTTAAAACGTAAAAAATGGTCTTTTTCTAAGCGAGTCGTTACGGCTTTGGCGTTGGGAATTATTTTAGGGTTACTTTTTAATCAGTTGTTATCTAGTACAGAAGGCGTGATTCTTTCTGATTGGATCGGAATTATTGGAAGTGTTTATGTAAAATTATTGCAAATGATTGCAGTTCCTTTGATTTTAGTGTGTGTGTTATTGGCATTTACTAAAATTGAAATCAAAACCAATGTCTTGATGGTTGGATTGTCGATCATTGGGACGTTAGTGGTAACTGCTGGGATTGCTGGCATGGTCGGAATCGTAACGGGATATTTCTCGAAGATTGACGGAAATGCTTTCAATATTTCGCAAACCGCTTTGCACTCAGCCAATGAGTTGCAAAAGAGTTATGTTTCCGGTGGGGAGCAAACGCTAACGATGCCCCAAAAAATTGTTGCGATCTTTCCGTCGAATCCGTTCTTTGATTTGACTGGTCAACGAGCTAGCGCAACGTTAGGAGTTGTAATCTTTGCTGTCTTTTTAGGGATCGCTTATTTAAAGATTAAAGACAAAAAAGTCAAAGAAGCTAAATTATTTAAAGACATTGTCGATAGTGCTTATGAAATTGTCATGTCGGTAGTTCGTTTGTTCATTTCTTACGCCCCATATGCTGTACTGACTATTATGATTGCAACGATTGTTAATAATGATGTTACAGCCGTGCTGAAACTAGCTAAGTTCTTTGCAGTTGCATATATCGGTATGTTGGCAATGTTTTTGATTCAGTTGTTAATTTTGACGATTTGCGGGTTGCCCCCCGTTCGTTATTTATCCAAGGCATTCCCGGTGTTGGCATTTGCTTTCATCACGGCTTCCAGTGCGGGATCGATGCCGATGAACATCGAGATGCAGGACGAATTAAATATTCCTCGCGGGGTTTCAAGTTTAGCCGCTTCCTTTGCGACATCCATGGGGATGAACGGCTGTGCCGGAGTTTATCCTGGAATCGTAATTGCAATTGTAGCGATGACGCAAAATATCAATCCAATTGACCCTCAATTTTTGCTATATGCCGGTTTGGTGATTGCTTTGACTTCTTTTGGAATCGCCGGAACAGGCGGTGGGGGGACAGTTGCCGCAATTATTTCTTTATCCGCTTTAGGTTTGCCGGTTGGGTTAGTCGGTGTCTTTATTGCTGTGGAACCATTGATCGATATGGGACGGACGGCGCTTAATCTAAATGGTGGTGTTGTCGCTAGCGCCGTGACTTGCAAAGTAAATCGCATTAAATTGTCACAGAGTAAATAGTTTGTCCAACTTCCTCAGAAATCTTTGAGGAAGTTTTTTATATGTCCTGAAAACTACTTGCTCTGCGAGTGGTTCCAGCGAGGTATAAAAAAGCCTCCCAAAATTGATAGACTGATGATGGTTTCTCGACCGCATCACGAACAAATTTAGGAGGACCTTTGTAAAAAAAGGATAATAAAAGTTTCGTATATACAAAATGGAGATGGAAGTATCACGCAGAACAAACCACCCGTGTGAACGGGTGGTTTTGATTATTTTACCAAATGCTGACACGTTTTTCAGGAGCTAAGTACATCGCATCATTCGGTTGGATATCAAAGACTTGATAAAAATCTGCTAGATTTTGGACTTGGACATTGGCTCGTAATTTGTTCGGCGCATGAACGTCGATTGATAAGAGTAATTGGGTGTATTCTGGGCGAGCCTTCATCCGCCAAATCGTAGCCCAATTCATGAAAAAGTCTACAAGATCAACATCGGCATCTTTTTTGGCAGCTTCTAACGCACAGCTTAAGCCGCCGGCATCGGCGATGTTTTCTGAGACAGTCAATTTTCCGTTGACCTTTCCACCCGCGATTTCTAGGCCGTCGAATTCTGCAATCATTTGATCGGCCAATTTTTGGAAATGTTTTTGATCGTCTTCCGTCCACCAATTGTTCAGATTTCCGTACTCATCAAAAAGTGAACCATTGTTATCAAAGGCATGGGAGATTTCATGGGCGATCACGGCACCGATCCCGCCAAAGTTTTGACTGCTGGATTGTTTTAAGCTATAAAAGGGTGCTTGTAAAATCGCCGCTGGAAAGACAATGATATTCCGGAATGGATGGTAATAGGCATTGACCGTATCTGCGCTCATTTCCCATTCAGCGCGCTCGACCGGCTGGTTCCACTTTTGATAATCAGCCAGGCGTTTTAGTTGGCTGAAATGAAGAGCGTTGGCTAGCAACGTCCCGCCTTGTTCAGCAGGAATTACTTTGAATTGTGAATAAATCGGCGGAATCGTTGCTGGATAACCCACATGGATTCCCAGTGCTTCCAGTTTAGTAATGGCCTTTTCACGAGTCGCTTGACTGAGCCAAGTATTGTTGTTTAAACGTTCTTGGTAAATACTGACCATCCGTTGGACCATCTGCTCGACATCTTTTTTCGCTTGTTCACCAAAATATTTTTTGCCGTAATAATCACCAACAACTTGATCGAAACGTCCAGAAGCAAGATAGAAGGCCGCTTTTTCTTGTGGGCGAGCTTCTGGCGCGCCAGAAAGGGCCCGGCTGTAACTACCGCCGACTTGTCGGAATTCTTCGCTGAGGTAAGCAGTCAAGGCATTGATCGTCATGACTAGCATCCAGCTTTTCATTTGCGGGAAGGTCGCTGGATTTACTAAATCATTAAGCTTTTCAAAATAAACGGGCTCGGTCACGATAATTTTTTCGGGAATTTCACCGACTAAACCTACTAGTAAATTGTTCAAATCAAGATGTTGGCTGTGTTTGACAAACTCAGCACCGCTTTCGGGATTACACATTTTGCTGTAATCGGCATTTTCTTCTGCACTTTTTACGTGAGGGGCTAATAAGCGATCATACTGCAAGGCTTCATCGGTAATTTTTTCGGCCTGATCGGCTTCATAGCCGGCTAAAGCAAAAAGTTTCAAAGTCATTTCTTTAAAAATTGCCAAAAGCTGTGGTGCTTGCGGATGATCCGTTTCGTAGTAGGTCTTATCAGGTAAGATCAAACTAGGTACGCCAGCAAATAAAGCATTAATTTTTGTGTTTTTCATGTCAGCATCAACATCTAGCCCAAATGGTAAAGGTAGACCTTTAAGCATCCAACTGCTCAATTGTTGATCCAAATCGGCTAAATTTTTCAATTCAGCCACTTGATTTAAGATGGGGAGCAGTGGTGTAGCACCATCTTGATCGCGTTTTTGATAATCGTTAGCTAGTTGAAAATAGGTGATGTATTCACGCATTAAATCATTTGGGATCAGAGCAGCATTTTCGCTCATTTTTTTAGTGTCCCTAAGTAATAAATCGTCGATCTCATCCACTAGATCTTGAAAGCCACCGGTGGCCGGTTTATCTACTGGAATCGTCGCGTGCTCGATCCACTCGCCATTGACAGCTTCATATAAATCCGTTTTGATTTTTGTTTTATCCATGAAAATTTACAGCTCCTTTGTATTTGTTCTTCCGTCTATACTATAATAAAACAAATAATGCGTTACTCATAGAAAAGAACCTTGTTTTGAAAAGCTTGGCTGTAACGGTTCTAACTAAAAGAAGGGTGTGAATGAGTAAAAATGACTTATCCAACGGATCGCTGGATCGAACTTAACAGTTTTGAAACGTATCGAGAGTGGAAAACACCGCATGGCTACTTATGCGGAACCTACGCCAGCAGTGTTCTATTGGCTTACTGGCAGGATCAGTTGGCTGAGAATATTTTGCCATGCGAACTACGAAAAAAAGCGAGCGGGGAAAACGAAAAATTGATTCAAGTGTTGCAACCACTTCTGCAGCCGCTTGATTTTCCGACTGTTCCGCTCCAAATTTCAACTGGATTAAACCGCTTCTTTCGGCGCTACGGGCTAGCGTACCGGGCACGGGGAACCGCGGCTGGTTCTTGGCAGCGGGTAACGAAACGGATCTTGAATGGTGAACCAGTTATGCTGGGACTTTTACAGCTGCGTGGTAGCAGTTATAAGAATCACTGGGTGGTGGTCCATGGTTTTATGGAGACGGCAGCAGGCGAACGTTTTTATAAAATTCACGATAATTGGGGGAACAGTGCTGTGGTAATCCCTGCCAAATGGGGAAATGGGACGATTTCTTTGGTTCCACAAAAAAGCAAGGCATAAAGCCGAACAAATAAGTTTGAGCCTGGCGCATGAAAAAAGTAAAATCTGCGGCATCCAATACAAAATATGTTAAACTGATGGTACAAAACTACTTGGAGGGACACCATGTCAGAAGAAAGTAATGATAAGTTTAAAATTTTTAGCCTTAACGGGAACCGCCCCTTGGCTGAAAAAATCGCAGCTGTTTGCGGCGTGCCATTAGGTAAAAGTACGGTAAAACAATTTAGTGACGGAGAAATTGCGATTAACTTGGAAGAGACGGTTCGTGGCTTTGATGTTTATTTGATTCAATCGACGAATGAGCCAGTGAATGATTATTACATGGAACTATTGATCATGATTGATGCGTTAAAACGGGCAAGTGCGCGAACGATCAATGTGGTGTTGCCGTATTATGCCTATGCTAGACAAGACCGCACAGCTAAACCGCATGAGCCAATCACCGCTAAGTTAGTGGCCAATCTACTTTCGGATGCTGGCGCGACACGAGTCTTAACGCTTGATTTGCACACGGTGCAAGTCCAAGGGTTCTTTGATATTCCGGTGGACAATCTGTTTACGATGCCGTTGTTTGCTCATTATTACCGCCGTCGCGGCATGGTGGGGGATGACTATGTAGTCGTTTCACCGAAAAATAGCGGCGTGCAACGTGCACGTAGTTTAGCTGAGTATTTAGACACAGCGATTGCGATTGTTGACGTTGCAGAAGAAGGAAATCCTGATTCTGGTTATGTGATCGGTGATGTCGAAGGACGTTGCTGTATCATGGTGGACGATATTTTAAATACCGGCAGTGTTTTCGCTAATGCTGCTAAAACATTGAAAAAAGCTGGTGCTAAAGAAGTCGTTGCTTGTGCTTCCCATGGATTATTATCTCCTCCTGCAAAAGAGAATTTGGATGCTGCGGATATCCAAGATATTTGTATTACCGATTCTGTTTTGACTGCACCTGAACGTCATCCTGAAAAACTATCAATTATTAGTTGTGCAGAATTGATGGGGGAAGCACTGAAACGAATCCATCAAAATGAATCGGTCAGTCCATTGTTTACGATGGAACGAAAAGATTTTAAATAAAAAGGCTACAACATCCTTTATAACAAATTAATTAATGTCTGGCTTCACGAACAAGTTTTATAGCTGAGCGACACAACGGCATGGCTGATGTGGACCGTAACTATTTGGTGCTCAAAAGCTAAGCGCGTTCATGAAGCCATTATTATAGAAAGGTTCGAAGTTTTGTGGAAAATATTTATTTAGATCATGCGGCGACGAGCCCCATGCATCCAGAAGTCATAGCGACGATGACAGAAGTCATGGCTGAAACGTTTGGCAATCCTTCAAGTATCCACTCCTTTGGTCGGCAAGCCGCAGGTCAATTGGAACGGGCACGGGAAATCATTGGTAAGAGTCTCGGAGTCAAATATAATGAGATCATTTTTAATAGTGGAGGAACCGAAGGCGACAATACGGTGATTTTAGAGACTGCTTTTGGCCGTCAACAAGAAGGAAGACATTTGATTACCACTCAAATTGAGCATCCTGCGGTGATCAACACGATGAAGTATTTGGAAACCCAAGGATTTGAAGTGACTTATTTGCCAGTCGATCGTAAAGGAAATATTTCATTGGCTGACTTTGATGCTGCTTTGCGCCCCGATACGATATTAGTATCGATTATGTACGGCAATAATGAGATCGGAAATTTGATGCCAATCAAAGAAATCGGCGAGCGTTTGCAGGAGCATCCCGCGTATTTTCATACCGATGCCGTTCAGGCCTATGGCAATCAATGGATTCGCCCCCATGAATTAGGGGTTGATTTTTTAAGTATCTCGGCGCATAAAATTAATGGACCAAAAGGAGTCGGTTTCCTTTTTAAGAGCGACCAAGTGAAGTTGCAACCGTTACTGCGTGGTGGCGAGCAAGAAGAGAAGCGTCGCGCTGGAACAGAAAATTTAGCCGGTATTTGTGGAATGGCCAAAGCCGTCGAGCTGTTAACTGAAGACGAACGAGAAAAACGGCGTAAGTTATACGATCAATTCACTCAGAAAATTTTGGTGGCTTTAGATCAAGCGGGAATTGATTATCAGGTGAACGGAGATTTAAGTAATAAATTGCCCCATGTCTTGAATTTACGTTTTAAGGGAATCGTCAACGACTTGTTGCTGATGAAATTAGATTTGCAGGGGATCGCGGTTTCGACCGGTTCTGCTTGTACTGCTGGAACAATTGATCCCTCCCATGTCTTAGAAGCGATGTATGGCAAGAATGCACCAGAAATTAAAGAATCGCTACGAGTTAGCTTTGGTTATGGCAATACGCTAGAACAAGTCGGTTATTTTACTGAACAGCTAGTGGCCAGCATTCAAGAACTGACAAAGTAGATTGAAATGACTGCTACTTATCTTTATAATTAAGAATGTAAGAATAAAAGATGAGGTGAGCAGATGGCATTTACGAAAACAGCGACAATCAAAGGATCAAAATATTCCTATGCATTAGCACCAACCGCCAAAAAATATACATTGCGGGATAACGGCTTTACGGAAACGAGTTCCGGTAATTTCCAATTAATTCGTCCCTTACAAGCGACGCCCCAAAGTAAAGAAGGTTTCAAATTAAAAATCACTGTTGCTAAAGATCTCGAAAGTTTTAAAATGTCGGTAACGACAGCCAACGGATTAAAAGCCGTCGATATTTTTAAAGACAGTAAACAAGAGCTAGTTCAAGAAAAATTTTATTTTTTATTGGATGGAATGATTGATCGTGGCTTGTTTGTAAAAGAAGAAATTTAAAGATCAGGCGAATCTTGGCTGTCAAGATTCGCTTTTTTCGTGGGCAAAAGCAAATCAGCTAATTATTTATGAGTTAAAATTAACAGGTTATTTCTCTCAGGCCATTAATTTAACGGTACTATATTTATATTTCGCTTTCCATACTGTGATATTCACCTTTTTTTCATCATTTTTTTAAGGCTTAAGAGCTTATAATTTAGTAGATTATGGTACACTAAGATTAAGAAATTGTTGGAAACGAAGGTGAGAAGTTGGTTCACAAGATACATACAATCGTGCATCACAAAATTATCTCTGATTTTCGTCTCTTGTCTGGGCTGACCGTCTCCATTGAAGACTGTGCCTATTTGACGAAAACGTTTCAAAAATATGGGATAGATGATTATTACATTAGCAATTATCAAGGTAACAGTTATTTAACTCGCTATGTGGATTATTTTATTGATGGGATTCCTTGCTGGAAATATAAAAAGCAGTATTTGATTCCTTTGATTTTTCGTGATATGCCGGATACCCAAAAAATGTTCACAGATATGTATCGCTGGGAAGGCTTTTTTATTCTATTAGATTGGTATCTGAAATATAATCCGGAAAAAGTCTTGATCAAGTGTAGTAAAAAAAACAAGAAGATAGAAGTCATCGATACCGCGTTTTTAGTTTTTCGTTTGTGGGAAATTTGTGATGGGGCAGCTTTTCCCATGGCTAATTTCAATAATCTTTCGGAGTTTGAACAGTGGAATCAGGTCTTCCATTTGATTGATACCGGCAAATCATTTAAGCGAACTAAGGAATTTGATGCGACTAAAGTAGAGGATCTGACTCAGTTAGAAGCTGTCCTCACGATTATAAAATTGAAATACCAAGCACTTTTGCAAAAACAAGGCTACCAAGTTTAACTTGATAGCCTTGTTTATTGTTAGATTGAATGAGTTGACAATGGAAAAGGGCATTTTTCTGAGAGAGATGGTAGAATAGAAGAAACAATTCGAATTCGTTTGTAGGTGATTAGAATGAAATACTTTATCTCAGATACGCATTATTTTCATGAAAATCTTTTAGGCGATAATGATTTTGCACCACGTTTGTTTGCTACGGTGGAAGAAATGAACCAACAGCTGATTACTGCTTGGAATGAGGTAGTAAATGAGAAAGACACGGTTTATCATTTAGGTGATGTGGCGATGCATCCCCAGTATGAGCGTGGCTTTGCGGAGATTTTTGCTCAATTGGTGCAGTTAAAGGGGAAGATTGTTTTTATTAAAGGCAATCATGATTCGCGAACATTTTTTAAATATTTAGCGGCTCATGATCCCAAACTGGCAAATGGCGAAGACAAGTTTGAATTTCATGATGTAGGAGTTATTGTGAAATTTAACCATCACCAATATTATTTGACCCATTATCCGATGTTGTTAGGCAAGACATTAAACATTCGTAATTTGCATGGTCATATTCACAATTATAGTATGCCGATTGCAGAAGACATCAATGTCGGTGTTGATGCTCCCGAACGAGGATTTTTACAGACGCCGCTACCTTTTGGTACACCGATTTCTGAAAATCTGATCGATGAAATCGCTGCGTATAAAGAGGCCGAAATAAAGAAATTGAAATAATTCAGTTAAACAAAGAGCCCGCTTCAATTGAAGCGGGCTCTTTGTTTATTGATGTGCCAGAACTTTTTGATACAGCTGTTTGGTTTTAGCCGCATCTTTGTTGGTGTAATAATAGTCTCGCGTTTTAGTGCTAATTTTTAAAATGGGTTGCGATTGATAATCAACGAAAAGCGTCGCCGACTGGCCATCAACTTTAAAACTGCCGATAGCATAATTATTGGTAGCAAGACCGCTGACTTTCATTCCAGCCGCGGGCATCTGATTGATCAAAGCGACATTCTTCATCTCAGCGTAAGGGATTTCGCTGGCTTTAGTCAATGGACCATCCAATCTGAGGGCTGTTTGTTTCGCTTCATAAGTCAGTGGGTTTGGATGATAATCTAGAATATACAAGGGTACGACCGTTACTATCATTGCACCGATCAGGACAACTGGTAAAAGCGCCATTAAAATTTTGCCGCCAGTTCGACCTAAGTTGACCGTCAAGTTCATCCCGATTCGGTCTGGCAGCATCAAGCGATGATCTGCGGGATTACAGTAGAGGCCATAGCGCCAATAATAATCATCCCCGGCATAACGAAAACTTGGTGTTTGGGACAATAGTTGATCCTGTTTCTGACGTAAGCGCAGCAGCCAATAGAAAGTGGCGCCACAGAAAAAGAAGATCAGCGCAAATTCTACTACCATCATAAATGCAAAGAAACGGTCACTGATGTTCATAGTCAGCATCGGGATATAAACAATCAAAATGACGAAAAAGCTGCTAACCACCATGAAGGCCGACCAATAGAATTTGGTTAGATCATTGGATTGTTGATTGATCTGGGCGTCATTAGTCAAAGCTTTGACTGGCAGGCGCTGGATTGCCCACCAACCTAAAATAAATAAAACGAGGCTGAAGCCACAAATAGCAAATAAAAGCCAAGTAAAGTTTGCTAGCTGGAATAGATTTAATAATAAGAGCAGGACAAATGCGAGACCGAACCACCAAGGTGAAACCAACTTACGATTTTTCGCAAGCACAAGTTTTGTATCGATTTGAACTGGTTGTGGGGTCAATTGCCAGTCGTTTTCAACGATTAGTTGGTGACCTTTGCGAATATAACGAATCTGGAGTAAGTAGCCCGCGCCTAGGGTGATAAACAACAAGACGAAAAAGAGAATCATAAAAATAGAATCTTTCATAGGAATTAATAATGTCAAATCTAAAAGAGTTAACCCCCAGGCCAATTGAAACTGACGCTTCCGATATGCTTGGCGAAAAGCCAAAACCTTGGGATCATTAATCTTATCTGCTGGAAAAGTATTTTCGATGATCACATAGTTATGGGGTTTGGCGGCTAAAGAACTGGTAAAGGCCATAATGAAATTACAAAAAAACAAAACGGCTAAAATAATTGGGGATAACATTAGGCATCTTCCTTTCTAAAACTTGACAAAATTTGTTGAACTTTTTTCTGAATAGCTTTCTCATCAGGTTCGGCTAAGTAAAGCTCGGCTAACAATAAGGTAAGGTTTTCTTCATTTTTTTCCGTTGCTGTGACAGGAAGTGGAGCAACCAAGGTACCTTTGCGCCGATCGGTGATCAAATAGCCTTCTTCCCGCAGCTGTTGGTAGCCTTTTGAAACAGTCATCGTGTTGACACCTAGCTCATCAGCAAATTGTCGGACGGTAGGCAATTGTTCGTTCGGTTTTAGTTCGCCACGAGCAATCCCAATAATAATTTGTTTACGTAATTGCAAATAGATCGGTTCTTCTGAATGAGGATCGATTTCTAAAATCATTGGATGACCTCCTTTGTATTGTTTATATTAATATAAACGATACAAAAATGCAAAGAAAAGAATTATTTATCGAAAATTTAGGATTTATGTTGTATAATGCATCTTACTGAAAAGTTGCGACCTTCAAATCGTAGAGTTTTCGGAAATCTATTTTGAAATGATGGTGATACTGTGTCTAACAGCAACACACGAGTCGTCGTAGGAATGAGCGGCGGCGTCGATTCATCGGTAACAGCTTTGTTATTAAAAGAACAAGGGTATGATGTAGTCGGCATTTTTATGAAAAATTGGGACGACACTGATGAAAATGGTGTTTGTACCGCGACAGAAGATTATAAGGACGTGGCGAAAGTCGCAGCTCAAATTGGGATTCCTTATTACTCTGTCAACTTTGAAAAGGAATATTGGGACCGTGTTTTTGAATATTTCTTAGCGGAATATCGTGCCGGTCGCACGCCAAATCCTGACGTAATGTGTAACAAAGAAATCAAATTCAAAGCTTTCTTGGATTACGCAATGGAATTAGGGGCAGACTATGTGGCCACTGGGCATTACGCTCAAGTCGAAAAAGACGAAAACGGTGTGGTTCATATGCTGCGGGGCGTGGACAACAATAAGGATCAAACGTATTTCTTAAGTCAACTGTCACAAGAACAATTAGCTAAGACGTTGTTTCCTTTAGGCGGCATGCAAAAACCAGAAGTTCGCGCAATTGCGGAACGCGCTGGCTTAGCAACTGCTAAGAAAAAGGATTCAACCGGAGTCTGCTTTATCGGTGAAAAGAATTTCAAACAATTCTTAAGCAACTATCTGCCTGCCAAAAAAGGCAAGATGGTAACACTTGATGGTGAAGAAAAGGGAACCCATGACGGTTTGATGTACTACACGATCGGTCAACGTCAAGGTTTAGGAATCGGCGGTGGCGGAAAAACCAACGATCCATGGTTCGTGGTTGGAAAAGATTTATCAACCAATACCTTATACGTCGGACAAGGTTTCCATAATGAAGCGTTATATGCGACTAGTTTGGATGCCAGTGAAATTCATTTTACAACCAATGAAGATCGGCCAAAAGAATTCAAATGTACAGCGAAGTTCCGTTATCGTCAACAAGATGTACCAGTAACGGTTCGTTTACTGGAGGGTGATCGGGCAGAAGTGATCTTTGATGATCCTGTTCGTGCAATCACACCAGGACAAGCTGTTGTATTCTATGATGGCATGGAATGTCTAGGTGGCGGCTTGATTGATCATGCCTATCAAGCAACTAAAGAATTACAATACATTTAAATAGGTTGATAGTTTGAGCCCACATTGAAATGTGGGCTCTTTTTTAGTTGTAAATTCGAACATGGAACCTTTTTATCAAAAATATTTACAGAAAATTCTTGAAAAATGGAATGATTCTCTTTACATACCCATCTAATTGTGGGAATATACTAATTAAAAAATTATTAAAAATGGAAGAGAGTTGGGTGAGTTTATGAATGGTGTTGTTCTTTTGGTTTTTGCAATTATTTGTTTTGTCGCTGCTTATTTTATTTATTCTCGATGGTTGGAAAAAAAATGGGGAATTAATCCGAAAGCAGTGACTCCGGCGATTGCCTTAGAAGATGGTGAGGATTATGTACCAGAACCAGCGTTTGTGGTTTTTAGTCATCAGTTTTCATCAATCACTGGCGCGGGTCCCGTTACTGGACCAATTATTGCAGCCATGTTTGGCTGGTTACCGGCATTTTTATGGATTCTATTTGGCGGGATTTTCTTTGGGGCTGTTCATGATTTTGGTGCACTGTATGCTTCAGTGAAAAACGAAGGGAAATCAATTGGGTTGATCATTGAAAAATATATCGGTAAAGTGGGTAAAAAATTATTCCTATTATTCTGTTGGTTGTTCTCACTATTAGTTATCGCCGCCTTTGGTGATATTGTAGCGACAACTTTTAATGGAATGACACCAGATGTACCGGCTACGGTGAATACGGCTAATGCTTCGGCCGCTTCGATTTCAATGTTGTTTATCGTTTCTGCCGTTTTAGTTGGTTTGTTCATGAAAAAGGTTCATTTAAAAGGGATTGCGATGCATATTTTTGGGATTGTAGTTCTATTGGTGACATTGGCTATTGGGATAATGTTTCCCATTTTTGCGGATAAACAGACTTGGTTATTGATTGTATTTGCGTACTTATTCTTAGCTTCTGTCATGCCGATTTGGTTGTTAATGGCACCACGTGATTTTTTGAGTACGTATATGCTGTTAGGTATGATCGTCGCCGCCGTTTTAGGACTTTTGGTTGAGGCACCCATGGTTAAATTGAATGTTTTCAATGGTTTTGCAGTACAAGATGCGATTGGAAATGTGAAGTATTTATTCCCAATTCTATTCATCACCGTTGCTTGTGGTGCAGTCTCTGGTTTTCATAGCCTAGTTTCTTCTGGAACATCATCAAAACAGGTGAGCAATGAAAAACATATGCGTCCGATTAGTTATGGAGCGATGATGTGTGAGTGTGTCTTAGCGGTCGTTGCTTTAGTTGTGGCTGGTGCAGTTGCTAAAAATGGTCAATTACCAGCAGGAACACCTTTTCAAATTTTTTCTGGTTCCGTTGCTGGTTTTTTAACAAAATTCGGTCTGCCATTGAATATTGCTCAAGCCTTTATGACCATGTGTGTATCGGCTTTAGCTTTGACATCATTGGATTCAGTGGCTCGAATCGGACGGATGTCTCTGCAGGAATTCTTTTATGAAGAAGGAGAAGAACAAAGTGGGTTAATAAAAGCACTTACCAATAAATATGTAGCGACGATTGTCACTTTAGGTGTGGGCTTTGTTTTATCACTAGGTGGCTACAACAGTGTTTGGCCGTTGTTTGGCTCAGCCAACCAATTATTGGCAGCGATGGTGATGATTGCAGTGGCTGTTTATATGAAGACGTCAAAAAAATCAGGCGTGATGTTTTATATACCGATGGGGATCATGTTGACAGTCACATTTACTGCGCTAGGGATGTCAATTTATGGCTTAGTAACGAAATTACTTCAAGCGACAGAGTATGTAGTAACAATTCCACCAGTTCCAGCGGCGGGTCAATTTGTTTTCTTATCGGATGGTTTACAGTTGATATTTGCTTTATTATTATTAGGTCTAGGTTTAATGGTGGCCAACAAGTGTCTACATTCTTTAGTTAATGTCGATACTGAAGCTGCAGATAGCCGAGTAGCTGAATAAGTTGCTAGGTTGAATGCTAGTTTAAATGAATAAAGAAGACACTGCTGATTGGCAGTGTCTTCTTCGTTTTATGAAAGACTTTGAGCAAAATGAGCCATCGCAACTTTAACTTCGTTTAATTTCTCAGGTTTGATCAAAGGAAATAATTTTTCTTGAATTTTTTTAAATTCTTGGAGACTTAACGCATCGGTTTCTTGGTCGGCAAAACTTTTAATCAAAATTGATTTTGCTTCTTCTTCTTTGCCTTCAATCGTATTGTTTAGGAAAAAATCTAAAAATTTTAATTGTCCATCAAGCATAGTATCCACTTCTTTCATTAGTTTCATTCAATAGTATAAAAAAATAAAGGGAAAGTTGCTATTAATAAGTCTTGAAAGCTAATGAGTTTCTTGCGGTTGTGGATCTTTTTCGGCAATTTCTTTGGTGTTGCGATGAACTAATAGATAATTGACTAACACTAATGCCGAGGTGGAAATAAAGACGCCGCGATAACCAAAAATAGAGGAAACGCTGGAACCAATCATCGGCCCGACAACATTTCCGGCTGCTTGGAAGGACTGATTATAACTAAAAATTCTTCCAGCGGCATCATGAGGCGAATATTTAGTAATCAAGGCTTGGACAGCTGGCAACAGACAGGCATCAGAAATTCCGACTAAAAAACGTAAAATGGCTAGTTGCCAAACATTGGTAACGATGGCCATCGGTAGAAAGACCAACATCGCAAAAATCAAGCCAATACCTAAGACTTTTTCACTGCCGATTCGATCGCCGAGACGACCAAAACGAGGCGCGGCAATCAAGGTAGCAATTCCTGGGATGGAGGCAATAATGCCACTGACCAAGGTGACGTTCCCCTGATTATGCATTAATTGTCGAATGTATAAACTAATGATGGGGCTGATGGAATTGTTCGAAGCCTGAATGATCATCGTCGTAATAAACATCCCGATAACTACATGAGGGTATTTCAAATTGTGAAAAATCTCTTTTGCCGGAAGCATATCTTTTTTTTCAACTGGCGTAAATTCTTCGCGAACGAAGAACAGGCTGAGTAGGAAGACTAGAAATAAAATACTTCCAGTAATAAAAAAAGTCAGCCGATAGCCAAAAATTGAAGCCGTCACACCGCCGACTAATGGGCCGAGTAAGTTTCCGGTGACAGCACCGGTTGCCAAAGTACCAAGGACTTGACCACTTTTTTCTCGTGGAGTTCCAGTGGCAACTAAGGCGGTAGCATTACTGATATAGCCAGAAAAAACACCTTGTAATAGCCGGAGGCCAATCAATTGATAGACATTGCCGACGATTCCCATCAACCCGATGACAAATGCCATCCCGAGAGAAGCCCGTAACAGCATTAATTTTCGTCCTTTTTGGTCGGCTAAGCGTCCCCACAAAGGCGAAACAATCGCAGTGATCAAAAAAGTTGAGGAAAAAGTAATCCCACTCCAGAAATTTAACTGCTGATTGGTGTAGCTGCCTAATGAATCGATGTAAAGGGACATAAAAGGCATCACAAGACTAAAGGCAATCCCGGCCATAAAAGTACCAAACCATAAAACGATCAAATTTTTTTGCCAAGTGGGTCGTGGTTGAACTAATGCATCTTTGAGTTTACTCAAACTTAAAAAAGCCTTCTTTCAATTTTATGAAATTACCATTGTTAGTTTTCATTATAACTCGGGGAAAGGTCATATAAAATTGAACTGCTCTGTGTTAAAATGAAATTAAGAAAAAATACAATGTTTTTCTGAGAAACATTTTTTGGGATTGAATTTTTTTAAGGTAGTTATAGTAGGCGAAAACATTTTTCTTGAATTTTTATTCCATCATCCTTATGATTGAACTGAAAGAAGGGGAGCGGGATGTATCAAGTAATTACCATGTATGGTGATAACGAACCTTGGTGGTTTTTTGAAGAGTGGCAAACCGATGTTCAAGAAACCAAAAATTTTGCTGACTTTGACGAAGCAGTGCTTTTTTATGAGGATCGCTGGAGTGAACTTCAAAAGACTAATACATATAGCAACGCCAAACATAATTATTTAAGCGCATTTTGGAACGACCAAGATGAACGCTGGTGCGAAGAGTGTGATGATTATTTGCAACAGTATTGGGGTCTAGCGCTATTAAAGGATGGTCAACCAGTGACTGTTGACAGTAGAAAGGAATTTTATGAAGCAGCTAATTATAGCGGAAAAGCCAAGTGTTGCAAGAGACTTGAGCAAGGTGCTTAACGCGAATCAAAAGAATAAAAATTATTTTGAAGGACCCAATGTTATTGTGACTTGGGCCCTTGGTCATTTATTGAGCTTAAAAATGCCCGAAGACTTGAATAAAGAGTGGCAAAGTTGGCAGATGGAAACTTTGCCGATGATTCCTAAATACATCGGGATCAAACCGCTGCCGAAAACCCGCGGACAGTTAAAAGCCATCCAACAGTTAGCCAAAAGAAAAGATGTTTCTGAAGCCGTGATTGCCACCGATGCGGGGCGTGAAGGAGAACTGGTCGCTCGCTGGATTTTGGAATATGTGAGATTCGAAAAACCAGTCAAACGCTTATGGATTTCTTCGCAAACCGATAAAGCAATCAAGGATGGTTTTAAAAAGCTAAAACCAGCTAAAGAATATGACAATCTGTATTACTCGGCTTTAGCTCGGGCAAAAGCTGACTGGTTGGTAGGTTTAAATGTGACGCGAGCATTGACGGTCAAATATGAAGATAGTTTATCGGCTGGTCGGGTCCAAACACCGACATTGGCGATGGTTCGTCAGCAAGAGAAGAAAATCGAAAAATTCCGACCGCAAAATTATTTTGTGATTTCTCTAGAAGTCGATGGACAGAAAGCCAAACTGAATCAAAAAAATCCTTATGCTATCACAGAACGTGAATCAGCAGAGCAATTAGTCAAAGCATTGTCGCAGCAAAAAGGGACAGTGACTGATATTACGGAAAAAGAAAAAACCGAGCCGGCACCGTTGCCCTATGATTTAACCGAAATTCAGCGGGAAGCGAATGCGCGTTATCAATTTTCCGCGAAGAAAACATTGTCGCTAGTCCAAAGTTTGTACGAGACGCATAAAATCGTCACTTATCCAAGAACGGACAGCAAGTATCTAACGAATGATATGAAAGCCACCATGAAGGAACGTCTGCAGGCGGTCAGTGATTTTGCACCAGAAGTCAAAACTTATATCAAAAATGGCGCACAAGTAAAACAAAAGCGTGTGTTCCAAGACAACAAAGTGACGGATCATCATGCCTTGATCCCCACGGAACAACGAGCACGTTTTGAAAAGCTCTCCACCGATGAACAACGAATCTATAATATGATTGTGACGCGTTTCTTAGGATTGTTTGCGGATGCTCACAAAGAAAGTCAGCAAAAAGTCACCGTGACGTTTCAAAAAGAAACCTTCACTTTCCGCCAAAATAAAGTTTTAGTGGCTGGCTGGAAAACGGTTGAAGAAGCAAAGAAAACGATTCAGTGGTCTGATGGTATGAAGATAGTACCGAATTTTACGATTGAAAAAGCGTTGACTACTCCACCCAAACCGTTGAATGAAGGGACCTTATTGGGTCAGATGGAAAAACATAGTCTAGGAACTCCCGCAACTCGTGCGGAAATCATTGAAAAACTGATCAAATCAGAATTGATGGAGCGAACGACTAGCGGCTTAATGGTTTCACCTAAGGGCAAGCAATTACTGGAACTGGTGAATCCATCGCTAGTGACACCAGAGTTGACTGAGAAATGGGAAAAGCAATTAGAAGCGATCGCTGATGGTAAATATAGCAGTAAGCAATTCTTGCAGGAAATCGAAGCGGATACGAAAAAATTAGTCAGTGAAGTCAAACATAGCGATAAAAAATACCAAGACTTCTCAATTACGGCAAAAAAATGTCCAGAGTGTGGTTCGCCACTACGGGAAAAAAATACTCGCGATGGAAAAATTTACAATTGTACCAACCCTGAATGTAATTACCGTCGCCGTAAAGATCCCAAGGTCTCCAACCATCGCTGTCCACAGTGTCACCGTAAAATGGAGATCATCGATGGCAAGAATGGCTCATACTTCCGATGTAAATACGATGGAACGACAGAAAAAATGTTAGACAAAAAAGAACGTTCGAAAAAAATGACGAAACATGAAGAACGGCGGCTATTAAAAAAAGTCAACAGTCAAGAAGAACCACAGGAAAGTCCTTTAGCCGCAGCTTTAAAAGCCGCGCTGAAAGAGCAAGACTAAACGTAACGGGCTATGATATCAAAAGATGACTTCACTTTCCAAATGGAAAGCGGAAGTCATCTTTTTTTGTTGGTGTAATAACTTTTTTAGGAAATTTTGGCTAGTGGTTCGTGGCTTTTTTCATACTTTCTTTTTGCAGCGAGTAATAATGTCTCAAGCTCTGAAGGGGTGTTAGTCCGATAACGTTCAAAATCAAGGATCAAGGTATAGATTTCTCTAAAGTCCCCTTGGACCATTTGACTAATAGGTAAACGATAATAAAGCGTAAAGAGCTTTTTAGTGAGCGAAGGATGTTCAAAAACAAATTTTTGTCCTTTAGGCAGAATCTCATGTCCTGCCGCAGCTAAAAGATCAAAACCTTCTTTGAATGAGTCTGCTAGGGTAGAAAGATCTCCACTTTTTCGGATCGTTTCAGCTGAAAAATCATAAAGGTATTCAAACGAGTTTTGAATCATAATCATAGTCGCATGATTTTTTAGCCAATCATCTAATTTTGGATCATAATGCCACACATAATTTGTATGCTTGAATACCCGATCTAAAATAGGTGCAATCGCGAAGTTTTCGTGTAGTGAACCGATTTTCATCTGCCCTTTGCCAAAGCGCAAAACAGAAAGACCTTTTTCAGTGTTAGTTCCACCAGTCATTTGAAAACCAAAATAAATATCTTTTGGTAGGCGGCTTTTTTCCTGCAGCTTTTTTTCTAAGTGGGCGGCATCGATTTGATTGCCGATAAACAGAATGGTTGAGCTGCAGTTTTGAGCTAGCGGGTCAAGGACCGCTGGAAAATCACTGTACTTCATCGTTACAAAGATCAAATCATAGAAATCATCTGGTTGAAGGGTTTCGATAACATGGACAGGATCTTTTGTGTGCTTGTGCTGAATGACGTGATGTAAGACCAAGCCTCTTTCTAGTAGCTCCTTTTTTCTTTTGCCACGAGCTAGTAGGGTAACTTGATTATTTCCTTTAATGAGGGAGTGAGCCAAGTAGCTACCTTGGATTCCGGCACCGTAAATTAAAATTTTCATATTCTTCCTTCTTTCGAAATCAACAGGTGTTGATTAATCAACTTATGATCATTATAATAGAAGAGGATTGTAAGCTTTTCAATCAACAGATTGTTATTTTTGTTGATAATTGAACAGAAATCAAAAAATGATCGGAGCTTGGAGATGGATCGACGGAAACGCAAAACGCAAAAATCAATTACTGCAGTCTTTTATCAACTTTTACAGCAAAAAAGTTACGAAGAAATATCTGTGAGTCAAATCTGTCAAGTGGCGGACATTAATCGAGGGACATTCTATCTGCATTTTATTGATAAGGATGACTTGTTGGAACAAAGTATTACACATGAAATGGAAAAGTTAGTGGCTTATTGTGAGGCAAATGACGGCACGAGTGAGCAGAGCAAGTTAGAAAAGACCTTTGAATATATTGCCGCCCACCGTGGTTCGTTGCGTCGTTTACTGGCGGCTGATAAACAAGGTTTCTTTGCGCAATTTCAAATGAATTATTTTAAAGCGCAATTGACGAACTATTCACCCTTAACAAGTATCTTTTTTGCCCATGGACTGGTTGGCTTATTGGAGCATTATTTACTGAATGATGTTTCTGAAAAAGAAATCGCACTGGAGCTGGAAAAAATAACCCATGCGTTTCAAGAACAGGCATAGATATTACGATAGAAATAATTAGTAGAAATGGAAAAAGAAAAGGGTTACAATGTAAATGGTTTATACCATTTCGGGAGGGATTTTTTTGAAGTCAAGAAAAGATGAAGTATTAGAGGCGTTAAGCGCAAATCCTAACGAACTGATGGCACAAGAATTGGCTGATCAATTAGGGGTTGATCGGACGAATATCAGCCGCTATTTGAATGAATTAACAAAAGACGGGGCGGTGAAAAAAATTGATGGCCGTCCGGTGAAATTTCAAATCGCAACAGTATCAGCTGAAAAATATATAAATTTTGATAACTTAATTGGTCGCGAGGACTCATTGAAGAGTCAGATTCAAAAATCAAAAGCGGCCATTTTATACCCACCACGGGGCTTACATACGATTATTTTTGGTGAGACTGGAACGGGGAAGACGATGTTTGCTGAGTGTATGTATCGTTTCGCTGTATCGGCCAATGTCTTAGCGGAAAGTGCACCATTTATTACTTTTAACTGTGCTGATTATGCTCAAAATCCGCAGCTCCTTTATGGTCACATCTTTGGTGTGAAGCGAGGAGCTTTTACCGGAGCGGAAGAAAACCGGGAAGGCTTGATGGAAAAAGCCGATGGCGGGATTTTATTTCTCGATGAGATCCATCGTTTGCCACCGGAAGGTCAGGAAATGCTCTTCACCTTCATTGATAAGGGAACCTTTCGTTCATTAGGCGATGGACAGGAAAAACAGGCGTCAGTTCAAATTATTGGGGCCACGACCGAAACAAGTTCGACGTTTCTATCGACCTTTAATCGTCGGATCCCAATGCAAATCGAGTTGCCTTCTTTAGCCGAGCGTTCTTTGGATGAGCGTTTAGCAATCATCAAAGAGTTCTTACAGCAAGAAGCCAATCGGTTAGTTCAAGAAATCGCGATCGATAAGCGCAGTTTGTTGGCCTTCTTACTTTATCATGCTGAAGGAAATATTGGACAGTTGAAACGTGATTTGAAATTGGTTTGCGCGAAAGCCTTTCTTCATTATCAAACGAGTGATGATTCAGAAAAATTAATGATTGTAGAAGAAGATTTACCCTTGGTTGTCCAAAAAGGACTGCTGCGGATCAACGAAGTCCAAGATATGCTGAAACCATTTTTGGACAAAAAAAATCTTTATTTGACCTTGAAACCCGGTACTGAAGAAGTCGTTTGGGGACAAGATCCTAATAAGGATATGGAAGTCTATAATTCCATTACGTATAAGCTTGAAAAATTGGGACGGGAAAATTTATCAGAGATTGATCTAGAAGAATTGATATCAGATGATGTGGATCAATATTTTGAAACCTATGTGGAGGAACTTTCCCATACGAATGTTTATCAGGAAATTATTTCGGATGACCTTTGGCAGCTAGTCAATGAATTATATGATTTTGCTGCAAAACAATTACAGCGGGACTATGATGAAAAGGTTCGTTTTGCTTTTGCTTTACACATTAATTCCACGATTGAACGGATTCGGGGCAATCAATTTATCTCACCCCCCAATTTGAATGATATCCGGCGGAATTATTCAAAAGAATTCCAATTGGCGATTGAATTTTCTAATCAGATCGAAGAAGCCTATAATATTATGATTCCTTTAGACGAAATCGGTTTTATTACAATGTTTTTGACGATGGATAACCATGAAGCCCAGAAAATTGATGAACGGCAAGT
>WPCI01124271.1_pt1 | contig 166128 bp, 166 predicted proteins | sample 5399871 | NCBI WGS metagenome assembly WPCI01 (sample SAMN12869469, study PRJNA574797) | sludge metagenome | isolation source: wastewater treatment of pH7 | place: China:Beijing | collected 2019-05-20
CGCCGGGTGGTGAGGATCCAGTATGGCGTCGGATCAGCGGGATCGGTGATCTCGACGCGGATTCCTCGATGGATGAAGCCGCGCACCAGCAGATACGCTCGGGCATCTGCGCCGGGGCCGATTGCCCGCCGCAGCCCGGCATCGTCGAGAAGTTCAACTTCTCCGAGCGCGGTCACCGGGATTCGCGCGCTACCCGCACTGAATTCTCCGCCTGAAATCTGGACGACGGGTGACATGACTACGAGCGATCCTGCGATGAGGAGATATACCGCGATCGCGATGGGAATGGCGAGCGATGCCTGAATGGGCGTGATCACCATATATACCGCGGGGAGGAGCAGGAGGAGCGCAATCATCAATCCGGGTGATGGCCACAGTCGTTCGCGGTAGTTCGAGGGTGAAACCTTGCTCATGTTCTTATTATCTCTTGTTGTCTCCCGTGAAACTGCTGCGCGTCGTAGAGGATGATCCGCTAGCCTGTCTGGGTGACTGATGTGATTGAGCTTCCAATCGTTGGTGATCCCGCGCAGATTCCTGCCTACGCGCAGCCTGGTGATGCTGGCGCTGATTTGCGCAGTGCTGAGGCGTTGGTGATCGGCCCTGGTGAGCGAGCGCTCGTGTCAACTGGCGTGCGTTTCGCCCTGCCTGAGGGCTATGTGGCATTTGTTGTGCCCCGCAGTGGCCTCGCGGTGAAGCATGGCATCTCTGTGGTGAATAGCCCCGGCACGATTGATGCGGGGTATCGCGGTGAGATTAAGGTTCCGTTGATCAATCACGACCTGCATGATTCATTTGAGATTGCGCCTGGTGATCGGATTGCGCAATTGATTGTGATGCCCGTCAGCCGTGCCGTGTTTGTTCCGGTGGCGGAGTTGTCTGAGAGTGTGCGGGGCGAGGGCGGATTCGGTTCGACCGGCGTCGGCGTTCAGGCCTAGGATTTAGTCAGATATACGCAGGATCTCGGCGCCTTCCGCCGCGATGCGAACGAAAGAAGCAGTGCATATGAGTGACGAGACAGCAAAGGTTTCGGAGGAGATCGAGCTCGCCGAGACAGAGGCGGTTGTCGAGGTCGATTCATCCAAGTCGGCTCCGGCTGATCGTGAGACGGCTGGTCCCTTCGATTTGGTCGAGGTCCCAACGATTCGGCCTTACGTTGACTTCGGTGGGATCAAGGTTGCTCCGCGTGAGGGTTTGCAGCTTCGCCTTGAGGTCGATGAGCGCGCGAAGCGTGTGGTCGCGGTGACACTTGATTATCAGGGTTCGCTTTTGCAGGTACAGGCGTTTTCTGCGCCAAAGACGACCGGGCTGTGGAACAAGGTTCGTGGCGAGATTGCCGCGCAACTGTCTTCGCAGGGTGCCCGCGTGCAAGAGGCAGAGGGCGTGCTGGGTGCCGAGCTTGTTGCGGTGACTCCGGTTCCTGCCGATCAGGGTGGTGGCGAACGTACGGTTCGGTTCATTGCCGTGGACGGGCCTCGTTGGATGCTTCGCGGCGTCATTATGGGTGCCGCTGCCGATGACGCTCAGGCGCGCGAGGGCGTGATTGAACTCTTCCGTGACATGGTGGTCGTTCGCGGTGATCAGCCAATGCCGCCGAGCGAGCTGCTTGCGTTGCAGGTTCCTGCCGGTGTCGCTCAGAACACTGCACAGAGTCCTGCCCAGGGAACGACTCAGGCGTGAGCGATCTTCCGCGCGATGAGGCGCAGCCCGAGGGTGACGACGCAGGAGCGGATCTGGCTGCGGCACATGCGCCGCAGCCCACGGCTGCTGAAGAACTGCAACGTCAGGCGTTGAAGGGCAGCCTTGGTCGCGTGGTTTCGGCCGGTATGTCGGGGGAGTCGGTCAGCGCCAGCGGTGTGCTTGCTGCTATCGGTGGCTGGCGCGGTGTGCTGGAGTCTCTGGTGCCGGCGACGATCTATCTGCTGGTGTTTGTGCTCACGAAGGATCCTCGCCTGTCGGCGATTGCGCCGTTGGCGATTGCCGGGGTTGCGGTGCTGTGGCGTGTGCTTCGAAAAGAACCTTTGACGGCGGCACTCTCGGGCGTCATTGGTGTGGTGGTGTGTGTCGCGGCGGTGATGTTTTCTGGCGAGGGTAGTAGCTACTTTGTGCCTGGCTTTTACATCAATGGTGCATGGATTCTGGCGCACACGATTTCACTGCTGGTGGGTTGGCCACTGATTGGTGTGCTGCTTGGTTTTTTGCGCGGATCGCTGACGGAGTGGAGGACGATTCCTGCGTTGCGCCGCACCGCGCAATTGGTGACGATCTTTTGGATCCTTGTGTTTGCTGCACGCCTGGTGGTGCAGCTGCCGTTGTATTTCGCGGATAACACGAGTGCGCTGGGTGTTGCCCGCCTGGTGATGGGGGTTCCGCTCTTCGCGCTCGCCATTCTCTTTACTTGGTTGCTGCTGTCTCGGGTGAGTGCTGTGGTGGATGCAGCGCAGAAGGAGGCGGAGGGGGTTCGCGCAGAACCGTCTTCATCAGATGAATGACACGCCGAGGGAAGGCGCGCCGAGAATGCTGCTGCTGATCCTCGCGCCATGATCCGGGTATAGAATTGTCTTGATATCGAGATAAATTTCGGATGGAGTGGTGATGGCATCTCTCAATAGTTTCGGCGCAATGACAGCCCTTGAAGTGGGCGGCAAGTCATATCAAGTGTTCGACATCAACAAGGTTGAGGGCGCAAAGCGACTGCCTTACAGCCTGAAGGTGTTGCTCGAGAATCTGCTGCGCACTGAAGACGGCGCGAACGTCACCCAGCAGCACATCGAGGCACTCGGCGGCTGGGATCCAAACGCCCAGCCCGACACCGAGATCCAGTTCACTCCCGCTCGCGTGATCATGCAGGACTTCACCGGTGTTCCTTGTGTGGTCGACCTGGCAACCATGCGCGAAGCAGTGGTTGACCTCGGCGGCACTCCAGACAAGATCAACCCGCTCGCACCGGCTGAGATGGTGATTGACCACTCGGTGATTTCCGACGTGTACGGCGTCGCTTCGGCGGCCGCACGCAACGTTGAGATCGAGTATCAGCGAAACGGCGAGCGTTACCAGTTCCTGCGTTGGGGTCAGGGCGCCTTCGACGAGTTCAAGGTGGTTCCTCCTGGGACCGGCATCGTGCACCAGGTCAACATCGAGTACCTGGCACGTGTCACCTTCACTCGCGAGATCGACGGACAGACCTTCGCATATCCCGACACCTGTGTCGGCACCGACTCGCATACCACCATGGAAAATGGCCTCGGAGTGCTCGGCTGGGGCGTGGGCGGTATCGAAGCAGAGGCTGCGATGCTCGGTCAGCCCATCTCGATGCTGATCCCTCGCGTGGTTGGCTTCAAGCTTTCCGGTCAGATCCCTGCTGGCGTTACCGCGACTGACGTCGTGCTCACCATCACCCAGATGCTTCGTCAGCACGGTGTGGTTGGCAAGTTCGTTGAGTTCTACGGTGAGGGCGTTGGATCAGTTCCGCTCGCGAACCGCGCGACCATCGGCAACATGAGCCCAGAGTTCGGTTCGACCGCTGCAATGTTCCCGGTCGACGATGTCACCCTTGACTACCTGCGCCTCACCGGTCGCAGCGAAGAGCAGCTGGAACTCATTAAGGCGTACAACCAGGCACAGGGGATGTGGCACGATCCCGCAGTTGAACCTGAGTTCAGCGAGTACCTCGAGCTTGACCTCTCGACCGTTGTTGCTTCGATCGCTGGCCCGAAGCGTCCGCAGGACCGCATCGAGCTCACCAGCTCCAAGTCACAGTTCGAGAATGATCTCAAGAACTACGCGCAGGCCTCAAACCCAGCCAAGGTGAAGGACCAGAAGGGCCAGGAGTTCGTGCTCGATCACGGCGCTGTCACCCTTGCTTCGATCACCTCGTGCACCAACACCTCGAACCCATCGGTCATGCTCGCTGCGGGTGTGCTCGCCCGCAATGCGGCTGCAAAGGGTCTCAAGGCGAAGCCTTGGGTGAAGACTACGCTGGCTCCTGGATCAAAGGTGGTGACCGACTACTACGAGAAGTCGGGTCTGAACCGCGATCTTGAGGCACTCGGCTTCTACACGGTGGGTTACGGCTGCGTGACGTGCATCGGAAACTCGGGTCCGCTGAACGAGGAGATCTCGCAGGCGGTCAACGACAACGATCTCGCAGTGACCGCAGTGCTTTCGGGTAACCGCAACTTCGAGGGTCGCATTAACCCAGACATCAAGATGAACTACCTGGCGAGCCCGCCACTCGTCATCGCGTACTCGCTGGCCGGCACCATGGACTTCGATTTTGACAACGAGTCACTTGGCACAGACACCGAGGGCAATGACGTCTACCTGCGCGACATCTGGCCGGACCCGGTTGAGGTGCAGCAGATCGCAGACGCCTCGATTGATAGCGACATGTTCAAGGCAAAGTACGCCACCGTGTTTGACGGTGACGAGCACTGGACCTCGCTGCCCACGCCAGACGGCAACACCTTCGCCTGGGACGAAAAGTCAACCTACGTGCGCAAGGCACCGTACTTTGACGGCATGTCGCTCACCCCGTCACCGGTTACTGACATTACCGGCGCGCGTGTGCTCGCAAAGCTCGGTGATTCGGTGACCACCGACCACATCAGCCCCGCGGGTAGCTTCAAGGCTGAGACACCAGCCGGCCAGTACCTTGTTGCCAACGGCATCGAGCCAAAGGACTTCAACACCTACGGCTCACGTCGAGGCAACCACGAGGTGATGATCCGCGGCACCTTCGCAAACATCCGTCTGCGCAACCAGCTCCTCGACAATGTCGAGGGTGGGTTCACTCGCGACTTCACCCTCGAGGGTGGCCCGCAGTCGTACATCTACGATGCCTCGCAGAACTACCAGGCGGCCGGTGTGCCTCTGGTGGTGCTCGGCGGCAAGGAGTACGGTTCGGGTTCATCGCGTGACTGGGCAGCCAAGGGAACCAGTCTGCTCGGCGTCAAGGCAGTCATCACCGAGAGCTTCGAGCGTATTCACCGTTCGAACCTGATCGGCATGGGTGTGCTTCCGCTGCAGTTCCCCGTTGGTCAGAGCGCTGACAGCCTTGGCCTCGACGGAACCGAAACCTTCGACATTGCTGGTGTGACTCAGCTCAACGAGGGAGTGACCCCGAAGACGGTTGCGGTCACCGCAACCAAGGCTGACGGTTCGGTCATCGCGTTTGACGCGGTTGTTCGCATCGACACCCCGGGTGAGGCTGACTACTACCGGAACGGCGGCATCCTCCAGTACGTGCTGCGTTCGCTGGTCTAAGCTCCACACACATACCACGGCGGGGTCTTCCCGTTCGCTGCTAACGCGGCGGGCAGGGGAGGCCCCGCCGTGGTGTTGCGTTCTGGGCTGTGCGTATGTGTCTGCGCGGTCAGCCTGGAGTCAGCGTGGCCCCTGCTGCCCCCATGTGTGGGCCGCGTTCGCATGTGGGCCGCGTTTGCATGTGGGCCTGTGCCCGTGCGCTCGGGCTTCCTCGCCTCATGCGCACTGACTCGGCTGCCCTCATCCCGACCCTGTGTTCCGCCGCTGCGATCCAATCGTGCGTGCGCGTTCCGTCCGTGCCTTCCGCCCGTACGATCCCGCCGTGCGCCTGATGCGCCTGATGTGCCTGATGCGCCTGGTGCACCGTCCCCAAGCCTTCGCCACGCCCACCCTCAAAAGAGCAACGTTAAGGTTAGGCTTGCCTAAGTCGGATGTTATCGTTACGCTCGTAGTGTTGTGCACAGGACGTTGCGTGAGGGGAGCTCATGATGGGCGGAGGCGATTCTGCGCCGCCCACATTTCGTCACCTTCGCGCGTCAATTCATGCCTGTCTTTCGGCGCGGGTGAGTGACATCGGCGACGAGCTTCGCGCGGCCAGTGTCGAGCGGCCAGCGTCGCGCGGCGATTGGCAGCAAGTTCCCGGTGCTCGCATCCGATTCAGGCGCCGAACACTCTTGCTCGCGTGCGTGCACCCGATGGGCAGCTGAATACAATGACGGAGGTAGCGTAATTATGGCCGCAAACTGGCAACGCGGAGTCATGCGACTCATGCGGATCGCAAATCACAAGGCTCGGGTAGTCTCGATAGAAGACTTCACTCCCTGGTATCGGCGAATCGTATTCAGCAGTGAGTCATTGCTTGATGGGTTGGAAGTGTTTCCTACGCTCTGGCTCAGACTCTGGGTGCCTCACCCCGCAAAAGGCGAAGGATTCCTCGTGCAGCGAGGCTACACCTTCGTGCGGGTTGATCCAGTGGCGAACACATTCAGCCTCGATTTTGTGCTGCATGAGACTGCTGGCCCGGCTGGTGATTGGGCGAAAATGGTGGCACCCAACGATCGTGTCGAGGTCGCTCTTACTCCCGCGAAGATCAGCATTCCCGAGGGAACGCACACGCTCGTACTTGCCGGGGACACCACAGCCCTCCCCGCGATCAACACCTGGCTCGAATCAGTGCCGTCAGAGATCGTGACGCGTGTCTTTATCGAAGAGGAGCATCACGACCGGGAGGATCTTCCCACTATCGCCAGAGAACACGGCAGTTGGCAGTGGGTCGACCGTGAGGGCGAACGAGGTGCTGCGCTTGCGCGCGTGATGCGAGAGCAACTCACCGAACAGTCCGGTCAGTATGTGTGGGGTGCAGGCGAGAAGACTCTCGTGAAACAGGTGCGAAGTGTGCTCCGCGAGCACCTGCACCTTGAGCGCGGACAGCACTTTACCCAGTTCTACTGGATCGAAGGCAAGGCGACCGGCTAGTGCGTTCATAACGATCGACGCGCGGGCCTGGCATCCGAATGCGGAACCACGCAAAGGGTGCCCCCGTCAATTGACGAGGACACCCTTTGCGTCGTGCAGGAAGCACCCGCTTAGTTCGCTGGACCAGCAATCGCTGGATCGTGGAACTTCCCGCCGAATGCGCGCTCGCTCGCGCCCACGCGGTCAAGGTAAGGGGTCGCCCCACCGCACTGGAATGGCCAGCCAGCACCAAGGATCATGCAGAGGTCGATGTCTTCGGCCGCAGCGACGACACCCTCATCGAGCATGAGCTTGATTTCTGCGGCAAGGCCCTCTTCAACGCGACGCAGGATCTCTGCCTCATCGGTTGGGGTCTTGCCAAGGGTGAGCGCTTTCTTGGCTTCCTTGGTGAGGTCTTCGACCTTGCCTGCCTTGTTCTTCTCGACAACCTTCTCAAGCTCAGCCGCCTTGTGGAGGTTCTCCGAAGCATAGAATCGCTCGGGGAACGCACCCACCATCGTGTCCTGCACGTGTGCGGCAACCTTCCAGCCAACCAAATCGATCAGCTCGAACGGTCCCATCGGCAGGCCGATCGGTGCGTAGGCGCGCTCAACGGTCGCCACGGGAGTGCCGGTATCGAGCGCACGAGCGGCTTCACCGAAGACCTTCGCAAGCAGTCGGTTCACGACAAAGCCTGGTCGATCCGCGGTAATCACTGCACTCTTGCCGAGTCGCTTTGCGACGTCCATCGCAGTTGCCAGGGTCGCATCGTTGGTGCTTGGCACCTTAACGACCTCGATAAGCGGCATCACTGCGACAGGGTTGAAGAAGTGGAAGCCAACGAGGCGCTCTGGATGCGCGAGCTTGGCGCCAATCTCTTCCACAGAGAGCGAGGAGGTGTTGGTGGCGATGATCGCGGTTTCTGCGAGGAAAGGCTCAACCTCAGAGAACACCTGCTGCTTGACTCCGAGCTCTTCGAAGACGGCCTCAATGACCCAATCACAGTCGGCGAAGTCAGACTTGTCTGTGGTGCCGCTCACGAGAGCGCGAACCTGATTCGCGTCGTCCTGAGTGAGGCGACCCTTCTCAAGCATCTTGTCGATCTCACCGTAGATGTAGGCAATGCCCTTGTCGACGCGAGCCTGATCAATATCGGTGATCAGCACTGGCACGCGAAGCTTGCGTGCGAAGAGGAGCGCAAACTGGCTAGCCATCAGGCCGGCACCAATGATGCCCACCTTGTTGACCTTCTGTGCGTGGCTCTTGTCTGGCGCGCCAGCGGGACGCTTTGCGCGCTTCTGCACGAGATCAAATGCGTAGATCGACGCATGGAACTGATCACCCGAGATGAGATCAGTCATGATTTCATCTTCGCGCTCAAAGCCCCGCTCGATATCGCCATCCTTTGCGGCGCTCAGCAGCTCAAGTGCGGCATAGGGAGACTTCGCAGCCGTGCCGATCTTCGCCTTGAGAGTATCGCGGGCAATCTTGATCGCGATTGGCCACTTGGTGAGGCGCTCCATTTTTCCAGGAACGTTGGGGCGCTCGACCTTAATAGCTCCCGTGAGCACCTGGTCGGCCCATCGCACCGAGTGCTCAAGGAAGGCAACCGAGTCGAACATGGCGTCGAAGAGGCCGAGTTCGAACGCCTGCTTTGGCTTCAGCATGCGATTGTTCTTGAGCGGATTGGAGACGACAATCTCAATAGCGTTCTCAATACCGATCAGGTTCGGCACCAGAGTGGCTCCGCCCCATCCGGGAATGATGCCAAGGAAGACCTCGGGGAACGCGAGCGCGGCAGCGTTCGCATCAAGGGTGCGGTAGTCGCTGTTCAGTGCGATCTCCATCGCGCCACCGAGTGCCAGGCCGTTCACGAAGGAGAACGACGGCACGCCGAGCTTATTCAGCTTGCCGAGCACGAAGTGACCGAACTGCACCATGAGCTTCGCGTTCTCGCGGTTCGCGAGGGAAGAAACCTTCGAGAGGTCAGCACCTGCAGCGAAAATGAACGGCTTGCCGGTGACACCGACCGCTGCGATCTCCCCGGCAGCAGCGCGAGCCTTGAGTTCGTCAAGCACCCCACTCAGCTCGTTCAGGGTCAGGGGCCCGAGCGTATTCGGGCGAGTGTGATCCTCGCCGTTATCGAGCGTAATGAGCGCCATGGTGCCGCCAGAAGGCAGCGCGAGGTCGCGCACGTATGAGTGGGTGACCACCTCGCCCTCGGCAGCGGCGAGCAGTGGCGAGAAATCGATCTTGCTGTAGTCAGTCATTTCGTTACTTGCCCTTCTTGCCGTCGAAGTGTGGATTTTCCCAGATCATGGTGCCGCCCTGGCCGAGACCAACGCACATTGCAGTGAGGCCGTAGCGAACATCTGGGCGTTGCTCGAACTGGCGAGCGAGCTGGATCATCAGGCGCACACCGGAGGCAGCGAGTGGGTGTCCAAGCGCGATTGCTCCGCCCCAAGGATTGACGCGAGGGTCTTCGTCCTCGATGCCGAACGCATCGAGGAAGGAAAGCACCTGCACAGCGAAAGCCTCATTGAGTTCAAAGAGACCGATGTCTTCGATAGTGAGACCGGCACGCTTCAGCGCCTTCTCAGTTGATGGCACCGGGCCAAGTCCCATGACCTCGGGCTCGACTCCGGCGAAAGCGAAACCGACCATACGCATCTTGGCCTGAAGGCCAAGCTCGCGCGCTGTGTCGCCACCTGCGAGTAGCGACATGGTTGCGCCATCGGTCAGTGGCGATGAGGTGCCGGCTGTGACTCGACCGTGCGGACGGAACGGAGTCTTGAGAGCGGCGAGCCCTTCCATGGTGGTCTGCGGACGACGACCCTCGTCTTCTGTGGCCAGGCCCCAGCCGTCTGCATTGCGCGTAGCAACTGAAACGAGGTCGTGCTGGAAGTCTCCGCGATCGTAGGCAGCCTGCGCCTTGTGCTGGCTGAGCATGCCGAAACGATCGGCGCGCTCTTTTGTCAGCGCCGGAAAGCGGTCGTGCAGGCGCTCAGCAGTGAGACCCATATTGAGGGCTTCTGCGCTCACCATCTTCTCCGCAACAAAGCGGGGGTTTGGATCTGCCCCGATTCCCAGTGGGTGACGACCCATATGCTCAACACCGCCTGCAATCGCGATGTCGTATTGGCCAGCGCCGATGGCGCCGCCCATCATTGCGGCGGTGGTCATCGCGCCGGCGCACATGCGATCCAGCGCGTAGCCAGGAACGCTCAGCGGAAGCCCGGCAAGAATTGCGACTGAGCGGCCGAGTGTGAGGCCCTGATCGCCCTGCTGGGTGGTCGCAGCGATACCTACATCGTCCACCCGATCGAGGGGGAGTGCTGGGTTTCGCTCAAGCAGTCCTTGCAATGCCTTCACCGCGAGATCGTCGGCACGGGTTCCCCAGTACATGCCCTTTTCACCTGCGCGTCCGAACGGAGTACGAACTCCGTCTACAAAGACAACTTCTCTCATTACGGCCACCATGCCTTTCGAGTGTGAGTGGTTACTTACCCATCCTAGGAAGGATGCTCATAAAGGTGGAGATGCAACGTGCAACATCACCTGCGAGTGCCGGTTGCCCGACGGGTACTTTTATGTGAGGTCTACAAAAACAGCCGCCAGAATAGGTGCAGTTAATACACATTGCCAGGGGCGAGCCCCCAATTGCGCCAGCCGCTGCTCGATGGCTTCGATCGTCGGCTCAGTCGGAGGATCCCAGACCACACGACGCATAATGTCTGGGGTGAGTAGATTCTCTACTGGCATGTGTTGGCGCTCGGCCTCCGCCGCAATCGCCTCCCGGGCCGCGGCAAGCCGCTGTGCCGCCTCAGGGTAACGCTGTGGCCAGTTGCGGTGGTGGGGCATAGCATCTGCGTCGCGAGGCCGACGTCGCTGATGTGGCACCTCAGCAGTCTTGCCCTTCAAAATCGCCTTCCACCAGCGGTTCAATTCACTCCTGCTGGCTCGCCCTCGGAAATCCTTGTTTGCAGAAAGTTCGCCGGGTGATCGGGGATTCATTGCGGCTGCCACGATGAGTGAGGCATCCGGAATCAAGCGGCCGGGCGCGATGTCTTTCTCGCGGGCCAGCTGATCCCTGGCGAGCCAGAGCTCGCGCGCGAGGGCGAGTTCGCGAGGGGAGCGCAGCCGATTGCCCCCGGCGAGCTTCCGCCAAGGTTCTTCAGCTGCGGGCTTCGGCTCCCTAGTGCGCACTGATTCAAACTCTTGTGCAGCAATTTCAGTCTTGCCCTGGGCCGAAAGCTCCTGGGCGATGGCGTCGCGCAGATCAGGGAGAAGCGCCACGTCGAGCGCCGCATATTCAAGCCAGTCCTGTGGCAACGGCCTGGTGGACCAGTCTGCCGCGGAGTGAGCCTTCGTCAAGTGAATGCCGAGCAATTGCTCAACCACGCTGCCAAGCCCCACCCGCTCAAGTCCAAGCAGTCTCGATGCGAGCTCAGTGTCAAAGAGCGACTCCGGCATGAGTCCCAAAGCGTCAAGGCAAGGCAGATCCTGGCTTGCCGCGTGAAGGATCCATTCTTCACTGGACACGGCCTCACGCAACACAGAGAAGTCGTCAATGAGCGTTGGATCGAAGAGGAACGTTCCCGACCCTCGTCGGTACATCTGCACCAGATAGGCGTCAGACCCGTAGCGAAAACCGGAAGCTCGCTCCGCATCCACGCCCACCGGATCGACGCCGTTTGCAAGCGATTCAGCTGCCCGCTTCAGGCCATCGGCTGTTGTCACAAGAGACCAACTGGTCTCAAGTTCTTTTTGGTCTACCACTCGTTATGTACCGTGTCCGTTGCGACGTGCCCTATGTGAACCAAGTGAGGCAACGCCTTCGTGATGGGGGAGTCCAGCCAGAAGGCACAGTAATTCGCCCCAGGCTTCGGCATGAGCGGCGAACTCGCTGTCTAGCGGAGTCCAAGAAGCGCGGATCTCGATCTGCGCAGCATCGCCCTGCTCTTCGAGCGTACCGAATCCGGTTGAAAGTGTCTTGGTCGCAGTGCCAGAAGCGTAACCGTAGGCTGCCTCGCGCGAATCGAGGGCATCGACCAGCCATGACCAGGCCACATCGGCAATGAACGGATCGATACCAATTTCCATCTCAAGCGGGGCCTGAGCAAAGCAAACGATCCGAAAGGGTGCACCCCATTCTTCAATTGACGCGGGATCATGCATCAGAATGAGTCGACCGGCACCATAGGGGGAGTCCCCCTCGTCTGAGGGATGGGTGCTGCCCTGCACGACTCCCGCGGCAAATGCAATCGAGCGTGGAGCGATCCGCTCTGGAGCTGGGATTTCGCGAACCTGAAGCTCGCTTCGAAACGCCGCAGCGCGCAACTGTTCGACCGCGTACTCGAATTCCGCGTCATCGCTTTCCACAGCTGCATTCACACTCGTGACACTAGAGTTTGAGGAGAGACTTCGAACGTTGCCACGCCGAGCACCGTCCGAATGTCCTTTGTCGAAAGTGAGGCACGAATGCGGTCATCTCGCAGGGGTCGGTCGGTCGAGCGTGTGTTCCTAGGACTGGGGCTTGGCGTCGTGGCAGGCGGTTCCGCCGCACTCGCCTGGCGATTTGCCAACCAAGTGCTCACTCCTGCTGCGCGACCCGAAAGCAATGTTGAAGTGCTCTCGCTGCAAGCCGCTCAGGATTCACCCAGCAGCATGAAAGTGTGGATTTCAGGGCCTGATAGTGCCCTTGAGGGGAACTACTCATTTATCTTTGATGCGCACGATCGGGCAACGCAAGATCGTGCCGGTCATGCGAGGCTTGGCCCGGTAATTGAGCGATCCGGTGCCGGGCGCAAGGCAAGGGTTGCCCGCAATGTCATCAGCGTGGAGCGTGGCGATTTGCGGGTTGGCGCGCGCGGACGGATTACCGGTTGGTGGTATACGGAGCCAGAACAGCTTGGATATGCCACCCGACTGGTCTCTATTCCCATGCCGAATGGAGTGAGCTGGGGGTGGGTGATTGAGCCTCCAGCAGCGAAACCCGGACGCTGGGCAGTGCATGTGCACGGAAGGGGAGCTCTTCCGCACGAGACTCTTCGGGGGGTGGAGCCATTTGCCGAAGCCGGGATCACCAGCCTCGTGATCGCTTACCGCAATGACGTGGGTGCTCCTGCAGGGGTGAGCGGGAGATATGGCCTCGGACTGTCCGAACAAGAAGATGTGGATGCCGCAATCGGCTGGACTCGCACGCAGGGAGCGACACGCGTCAGCGTGGTCGGCTGGTCAATGGGCGGAACCGCGGCGGTGATTGCCGCGGGACTGGGCCGAAACCGCGACCTCGTTGACGCCCTGGTGCTGGACTCACCTGCACTTGATTGGCCGCATTTGTTGCGGCATCAAGCTGCGCTCGCGCATCTTCCGGAGGTGATTGCCGAACTTGGTGTGCTGCTGCTTCGCGCGGGGTGGGTGCGGGGTGCAATAGCCGGTGTTCGCGGTACGGATGTCACCGCGTTGACTGCGCGGCGTCTTGCTTCATTGATTCAGGTGCCGACGCTCATTCATGCGAGTGCAGGAGACACCTTTGTGCCCTGGGAGGGGACGTTGAAAGTGGCTCAATTGCGTTCTGCCGTGGTGAAGTTGCACCCCTCACGCGGAGAACACGTCAAACTTTGGAATGCTGATCCCGTCGGGTGGAAGCGCGAGACCGATCGCTTCCTCGCCGATCTTTGACCCGACATGAATAGAGCGCTCACGCGAGGAGGCCCGTGTTCCTGATAGTGCTCACGACGCTGCAAGCATTTTGACCGCTGTAGTATTGCACTCGATGTCAAATAGCGCTGAGCACACTGCCGCCCATCTGGTCGACCGCCATCCCGAAATCTCGGGGACCGAGTTGGTGGCGACCTTGGTTCCTCCCCGTCAATTCGATGGCGCCTCCTTTGAGTCCTATCGTCCAGATGACAACTATCCTTCGCAGAGCGAAGCAAGGGACACACTCCGAGCGTTCTCCGAACCAGAGACGCCAATCTCTCGGGGAGGCGGCTTTCTTGGCTTTGGCCGCAAGAAAGCGGCTGCTGAGCCAAAGCAAGCGTCGATTACGAAACCGGGCGTCTATCTTGACGGTGGTTTTGGCGTTGGAAAGACACACCTGCTTGCCGCGACTTGGCATGCGACGCCCGGACGCAAATACTTCGGAACATTCATCGAATACACGGCGCTCGTGGGCGCACTCGGATATGCGGGCGCCCTTGGCGTGCTGCAGGGGGCACGACTGATCTGTATTGATGAGTTCGAGCTCGATGATCCTGGTGACACCATGCTTATGACGCGGCTGATTGGCGATCTCACCGCGACCGGATCACGTATCGTCGCAACTTCGAACACCCCACCGAATGCACTGGGCGAGGGGCGCTTTGCGGCCTCCGACTTTATGCGGGAGATTCAGGCGATGGCGGATCGCTTTGTCACGATTCGCATTGACGGGGTCGACTACCGCCGGCGCGATCTGGCCGGTGACGCGGTCTCTCTGAGCGACGACGCGTACCGCTTTACCCTTGCCGATGTTGTCTCTTCTGGTGAACGCATGACGGATGATTCTTTCGGCGATTTGGTGGCTCATTTGGCCACTGTGCATCCGTCGAGCTACATCGGGCTGTTGAACGGCGTGCGGGTCATTGGGTTGCGGGACGTGTTTGAACTCACAGATCAGTCTGCTGCGTTGCGCTTTGTCGCGTTTATTGATCGGGTGTATGACGCTCAGATTCCGATTCGGGCTACCGGTCTCACCCTGACTTCGATCTTTGGTGGGGGCATGCTTGACGGCGGATATCGCAAGAAGTACCTGCGTTGCATGTCGCGTTTGAACGCGCTCACGCAGAGTGAACTCACCGCGTGAGCGCGCCGACCCGTGGCGCCAAACCTGGAGCCACGGGCGCTCTTGCGCATTAGGACGTCCTGCGACGGCCCGCTCTGAAGCTCTGCACGACGAACGCGAATAGTCCGAGGAGCAGCACCGCGCTGCCGAGCAGCAGAAGCGCGTGAGTGCTCTCGCTGCCGGTGTTCGGTAGCTTTCCGCCGTTGCTGTTGCCGCCATCATCGCTGTGTTGCTTCACTCCGCTCACGCCGTACGGGCTGAAAGACGTTCCGTCGAAACGTACCGTCGTACCCTCTACAGTCGCGGCAAGGGTCTCCATGTCGCCAGAAGCAAGGCGATGCTGCACCTGGATATCGCCATACCCGGGACGCGCGACTTCCGGCAGCGAGATGCTCACTGAGGTCCCGGTTGCTGGTTGCCAATTTGCACCACCAGCTTTCGGGTTTTCAAAATGGATGTCATGCAGAGCAAGCAACTCTCGCCCTGCAGTGAGCGTTCCAGCAAACACCGCGGCGTCTTCTGAATACACCGGATCTACTCGCAGCCGCACGTACCACGGGAGTTCGGCAGCGGCAGCTGTGATCCCGCTTTCAGGATCGACATGGTTCACCTTTCCGGCAGCGACAGTAGCGGTGACGAGTCGCGCAAACACTGAATCTGGGAATGACGCATCTTCTTCATCACTCATCTGAGCAAACAGTGCCGCGACGTCGAACACCGCATCGGCTTGTGCGTATGAAGTGATCTGTTCTGGGAGTGCGAGAATCGCGTCGATGACCCGCTGTTGCATTGCGCTCGGGGCAATTGTCAGCACCCCTGGTGCGAAGGTGACCGAATAATTCGGATTCGTGAATGCTTCGTCTTCTACGATCTGCACTTCGCCCACCTGCACGGGGCCGGCGAGTTTCAACGAACCCGCCAGGCTGTCCCCGCTCACGAGCGTGGGCGAGAATGTAGGAGTGAGCTGCGGCACCGGGTCGCCAATCTGCATCGTCGCCGCTTCGGCTGACACTGTCACTTCGCGCGGTGTCACCCTCAGTTCGTATGTCGCGACCGCCTCGTCATAGACATCATCTCCTGCGATCTGCGCTGTAACTGTCACGTTCCCAGCGTTCAGCATGATCACGCGCCCCGTCACCGGATCAATCTGGGCAACCGGGTTCAACGCGGGAACCGACCAGGTCACCGCGCCGGTTCCGAGTGCACCGACCGTCTCCAGCTCGAAGGCAGCATTTCCGTACACGGTGTCGATCGTTGCCGGTGCCACGATCGCGAAGTCTGGCTGCGGGATCCCAGCGACACTCCTGACACGCTCAGGTGACTGGGCTGCTGCGAAGTACGTAGGTGTACCGGTAAAGAGCGCGTGATAGCGATGCTCCCCGCGCGCCGGTTGCGAGATCGTTACAGACGCCACACCTTCGTGGAGCGTACCGGTGCCCACCAGCGCGGAGTCCTCGTAGAATTCCACCTCTCCAGTCAGTGCTGCGGACGCTTCAGCGGGCGACACGACCGTCGCGGTCAATACGAGGGGAGTGTCCGTGGACTCTCCGCCCTCTGCTCCAAGAGCTACCAGGGGAGCCGTTTCGCTCACCATGACGTCAAACGCAGGAGTATCTGCTGCGTCGTACACGCTGTCTGCTGCAACATGCCCAGTCAGCTGAAATGTGCCAGCACGCTCGACTGTCAGCGTCGCGCCATCGACCCTTGCGATCGAGGGATCTGACGAGGTAAAGGTCACCGCACCGGTGCCTTCGTTCCCCGCAAGCGATAACGTGAATGGCCCGCTGCCGTACGTCACGTTTGCCTCAATGCCAGTGATGGTCGGGTCTTGATGCCCGAGCACAACCGCGAAGTCTTGCAGTTCTGCGGTGGCAGGGAGGTAGTCCGCATCGCCCGCGAACTCAGCCCGGAATCCGTACACGCCCAGCTTTGGTGCCGAAGTGATGGCCGAGACTGCGTTTCCGCCAGCATCGGTTTCGACGGCGCCGCCCAAATCGATTGATGGGCCTTGCGTCTGAGTGAAAGTCACTTCTTTTCCGGCGTGAAAGCCGTCTTGTTGGTTACCAAAGACCGCCTGCACACTGAGCGCTGCGGGCCGTGGGAGCTCGCTCGCGACCACGTTGTTCGCCAAACCGTTGAGTGCCAGCGGCGGTTGTGCTTTCTCAATGGAGAAATGGGCAGTAGTGGTGCCGACATAGTTTCGTCCAGTTGCAGTCAAGGTGATGGCACCGGCGTCAGTTCCGGCATGGACGTTTTCGCCGTACGTGACCGTGTAGTCACTACCTGCTACCAGGTCATATGTCTCACCAGCGCTTCCAGTGAAGGTCGCAGCGACCTCAGGGGTGAGCTGTGCGTCGGCAAATGTAAATGGTCCGCCCGTCACCTCCGCAGCAACATCGCCCAGGTCCACTGGTGTCACTGTCACTACAAATGGTGATGATTGGGCTTCGTTCCACCCATCCGAACTTGCTTTCCGCGCACGCACCGTGGCCTTTCCAGCACCCTGAATAGTCACCTGCCCACTGCTTGGGTCTACTGTCAGCACATCATCGCCTGAAAGCACCTCGTAGCTCACCGCTCCTGTGCCCGCGCCTCCATTTGTGGTCAAGGTAAACGGCGCATCGCCGTACTGCACCTGGCTCGGAGCCGACACTGTGAGCGCGGGATCTTGGTCAGCCGCACCGGGTATCCAGCTCACTTCGGACGATACCCCGACATACTTTCCGTCGTCGCCAAGGAACTCGGCTCGTACCGTCTGCTCGTCACCGGATTCCAACGGCTCATCGGCCACATTCAATAACGTAGAGACTAACGTGAACGATGCCCCTGGGGTGCTGAATGATGCGCCGCTTGCGTTGAACGCATCGTTTCTCGCAGGCGAGGTATCGCTGCTCAAGTGCAATAATCCCTCATTGAGCGTTGCAACCCCGTTGCCTTCGCTATCAGTAGTGAGAGGTACCGGATCACCCACTGGAACACCATTGAGGTAGAACTGCACCATGCCGCGCGGGGTCCCACCAGCTTCACGCTTATCCACGGTCATCGTGAAACGCGCCGATAGGCCTCCCGATCGCGTGATCACGCTTACCGGGGTTGCCTCGGCAACCGTCACTACTTGAGACGTGTTGGTCGCCTTGGAATATGTTGCGTCGGCAGCTTTGCTTTGTGTGATCGTGAACGTGCCTGCATGATTCAGGGTCAGGACCCCATCCCCAGCTGGAGTCGTGTCGCTGAGCGATGCAACGGTCTCGTCAGAAGAGGTCAATGACACCTGACCGTCTCCGGAGCCACCTGAGGTGGACAACGAAATTGGAGCATCGCCGTACTTATATGTGGTCCCTATACCGTTGAGGGTCAAGGCATCTTGCTCGGCAGACACCACTCGATAGCCAGGAACTACCGCGGACTGGCTAGAGTCATAACTTGAATCGCCAGCAAACGAGACGTAGTACGCGTATGTCCCAGTCGAAGGTGCATCCACCGTGTAGGTGGCCGCACCAGAAGCATCTGTCGTTGCGCTCCCTAAGAGCGAGTAAGGTTCATCGCCTGACTGCTGCCAGAAGGACACGCTCTTCCCTGCGAGGCCTTTCCCGCCGGCGCTCAATGAAGCTGACAATACGACATTTCCTGGACGGGTCTGCCCGCCAAGAGGGTTCTCGTCAATGGCCAAGAGCGTTGACTGAGAAAACTCGAATGCCACTGCTTGGTCGTTCGTGGCAGCAGTGATCGGGAAACGGTACGCATTCTTCTCAAGCGAAATCAAGTCACGGCCATTGCCCGTTGCTGAGGTCACGTTGCCTCCGAGGGTCGGTGAAGCGGTATAGGTGACGGCGCTCCCGACCGCTACATGATCAACCACAGTGTTCGGCGTCACCGATCCTCGCCTGGCCACCATCGGTGCTGACAGATTCACTGTCGGAATGCTGCTTATTTCCGCCTGGTCGTTGCCGCCCACGCCGATGTCTGCGGCCTTCTTGCACGTGCTGATACTCGGGCCACCGAAGGCTCGAACTGTGCCCGTCGTATTGATCGTTATGGGTGGTGCCGGTTGCCACATCGGATCGTCGCTAGAAACGATGGCAGACATCGTCCCGCCCGTGCCAATTCCGGCTCCGCCGCCCCAGCACTGTGGCGGCAACACCGCGAGATTTCGCGGTTCGCCTCCGTAAGCGGTGACGTTTGCGTTCCAGTGAATAGAAATCGCGCCCATTCCATCGGTGCTGATAGGCCCTGTCGATCCAATACCGGCACCGTTTTTACTCCCTCTTGCGGTCACGTTTCCACCGAAGATCGATACCTGCCCAGGAGCTTCATTGTGCAGCGCTCCGCCCCCGATCCCGGCATTGTCGGAGGTCGTTGCCGTAGCTGAGAGTTTGCCGGTGTTCCTGGCCTGCGCGTAAATCGACAGGCGTGAGCTCTTCGGGACCTCGATTCCCGCGTGACGATGGTACGAAGAGACGATCGTGAGGTCGCAGCTGTCGCCGAGAATCAGATTGAGTTCTTTCGAATCAGCAACCAAGACGCTGTCGTTCAGCGTCAGTTTGGAATTGCAGTAGAACCAGCCGAACTTCGCACCATTCGTGAAATTGGAATCAACGGTGGTGGCATTTACCGTGGAGACCGTTCCGCTCGCATCGCTCACATAGTTCGCGGGCACCATCGGAGCAAAGAGAAATGCGGCAGTTTGTGCGCTATTTGATGCGGTGACTGGGAAGCGGTATTTGCCGCTCCCGAGCGAGGTCATGTCGACGTTGTTGCCCTGCGCTGCTGCCACGCTCTGCCCCGCGCCCGGAGCAGCGGTATAGGTGATGGCACTTCCCACTGCCACATGATCAACTTTGGCATTCGGCGTGACTGTCCCGTTCCCAGTGACCGATGCACTGGCGGTGATCGTGGCAATGCTTCGAAGCGTGCCTTTTGCAATATCTGGTCGGCTTGAACAGGGCCAACCGGCTTCACCGCTCTTGGCTCGGACCAATCCGGTGGTGTTGATCGTGAGATCAAGTGGAGTATTCGAAGTAGAGTTTGCGGCTCCAATACCCGGAGCGCCCTGCGAACAACTCAGCACGCCACCGCTTCCGTTCCCGCCATTTGCGGTCACGTTTGCGTTCCAGCTCAGCGAAATAGCACCCATTTCAGCGGTGACGAAGTTGCCGGAAGCTCCGATTCCCGCGCCGTCTCTCGCCCCGGTTGCGGTCACATTGCCGCCGAAGATTGAGATGCGACCCGGCGCCTCCCGAGTGCTGTAACCGCCGCCGATACCCGCGTTGTGATCTGCGGTAGCTTGAACGTTCAGCTTCCCGGTATTTCCGCTCTGCCCGTAGATGGCGAGACTCGAGCCTTTGGGCACCTCAATGCCAGCGCTGTCGGCAGAAGAGGACTGAATTGAAAGATTGCAGTTGTCGCCAAGGATGAGGTTTAGGGTTGCTCCACTAGCAACGAGCACCCGGCTGTTGAGCGTGAGGTTGGTGTTGCAATAGAACCAGCCAGATTTTGCTCCGCTGGTGAACGTCGCATCAACGGTGTTTGCGTTCACGGTCGAAACAGTGCCGCTGGCGCTGCTCACGTACTCGACCGACACCAGCGCTGCTTGAGCGGGAGCCGAGACTGCGATGACTCCACCAATACCGAGACCCAGCGCCACCGCAGCGGCAAGCACCTTTCGGGTATTCCCGAGAAACCTTGGCAGTCGCGGGGTATTCACAAAGATGCCGGGTTCATTGTGTGGTTTCAAGCTCTTCACCTTAAGTGTCCGTGCTGGCGCGTGCACTCATGGGTGTATGAACCACTGCCGCGAGCGCACTACTTATATATAACTGGAGCACACAGAGGGGCGGTTCATGCCAGAGATGACGCAACACAAGTAGCGATTCTCTTGCAATTGAGTGCAAAAGCAGACGGCTTGCCGGGAAGATCGATTTCTTGGGTCTTGAGCTAGGTAAACGGCACGCGATTGCCGGCCGACGGGGAGACCACAGATGAGGAGGCTACGACCACGATGCTGACAACAACGACCCAGCGAGCTCGATCGAGCGATTGAGTGGGCCGCAGCGGCGAGTGGGCCGCAGCGGCGAGAGAGCAGAGAGAAAGCGATGTCCAACTGCATTGGGCGTCACCCGTCTGAGCGATCGGGAGTACACAAAAGGCAGGATCAACATGATCCTGCCTTTTGCAGTTCGCGTGCGCGGAGGGGGACTTGAACCCCCACGCCCTAATACGGGCACTAGCACCTCAAGCTAGCGCGTCTGCCATTCCGCCACCCGCGCGAACTGTCTGCCGGACCTTTCCGGCGAACAGGAAATAAAGTACCACGGATCCGAGGTGCAACACGAATCCGGCCACCTGCGACACGCCGTATGCTCGCCTTTTCTCTCACTCAGGCGTAGCCTGAAGCTAGGGTAAATGCTCGCGAAACTGTTGATTTTGCAGGGGAGAAACCGAAATGAACAATCATAAAAATAATTCTTTTGGTGACCACGAGTCTGATCCGGCACACACCCCGGGCAATGGTTGGGTAGATGAGGGCGGTGCCTCACACCTCGGACCCGCGACGCACCTCACTGCAGAGGAATCCGCCGAGGATTCTCATGAAGATGAACAGGATCTTCAGGCAGAGCAATCGACCGACGCCTGACGTCACACTTGAAACTCTCGTGCAGTCGCTCGATACTGTGGAAGTATGACTTCACAACTCTCTGAGACAGCCAGAGTGGCACGAGACCTGATCCGTTTCGATACCTCGAACAGAGGTGAGGGTGACGCCAATCCTGAATCAGAGGCGGCGGGGTACGTGGTCGACTACCTGCGAGACCTCGGACTCGATCCGATCACCATTGAGTCGGCACCCGGGCGCACGAGTGTCGTCGCGCGCATTCCCGGGAGCGACCCTTCACTGCCCGCGCTGGTCCTGCACGGCCACCTCGACGTCGTACCAGCCGATCCGGCGAACTGGAGTGTTGACCCCTTTGCAGGTGAAATCAAAGACGGCATGCTCTGGGGGCGCGGCGCCGTAGACATGAAAGACATGTGCGCAATGATGCTCACCTCTGTCGCTGAACTCCTGCGCGCTGGCGAACTCCCCAGACGAGAATTGATCCTCGCGTTCTTCGCTGACGAAGAAAATGGCGGTGTTTATGGTGCCCACTATCTGGTCACCCATCACCCAGAACTCTTCGCCGGAGCAGCCACCGCGATCAGCGAGGTCGGCGGCTACTCGATCGACCTCAACGGCACACGCGCCTATCTCATTCAAACCGGAGAGAAAGCACTTGACTGGATCCGCTTGCGCGCTCGTGGCACAGCGGCGCACGGTTCGCGAGTGTGGTCAGACAACGCCGTCACTCGGCTCGCCGAAGCCGTCGCCGCTCTTGGCCGGCATCAATGGCCCGTCGCACTCTGCGATACGACACGCGAATTGATTGCTGAGATTGCAAGGATTTACGGAGAAGACCCAGAAACGGTCGATGCTGAGCAGATTGTGCTTCGCACGGGCACCGCGGGCGGGTTCATTCAGGCAAGTCTCAGAAACACGAGCAATCCCACAGTCCTACACGCCGGATACAAGCACAACGTCATCCCAGATACTGCTGAAGCGCTCATCGATGTGCGTTCACTTCCCAACGATCAACCCGGCATTCTTGACAAGGTGCAGCAAATCGTGGGTGAGGACATTGACATCGAAGTCGTGCACAGCGATATCGGACTCGAAGTCCCCTTCGCAGGAGAAGCAGTCGAAGCGATGATCGCAAGCCTGCGCGCTCACGATCCAGAAGCGAAAGTGCTGCCATATCTGCTTTCGGGAGGCACCGATAACAAGGCGCTGAGCCGTTTGGGTATCACCGGCTATGGCTTTGTGCCGCTACGGCTCCCAGCCGATCTCGACTTCCCGGGAATGTTCCACGGAGTGGATGAGCGTGTTCCGCTTGCGGCGCTAGATTTTGGTCATCAGGTGCTCGCCGACTTGCTGCGTCGATACTGAGATTTCACGAAGCCACGTTAGTCTGGTCTCTGGTTCTCGCACGGCCAGAGCAAGAACCCGCAAACTTGCTGGACCCGGTATCGGCTTCAGCAGACGGAGGACACAACGCACATGGGCATCTTTGAAGCCATTCTGCTCGGCATCATCCAGGGACTCACCGAGTTCCTCCCGGTCTCGTCGAGTGCGCACTTGCGCATCGCCAGTGAACTGATGGGAATAGGCGACGCCGGAGCGGCGTTCACCGCCATCACCCAACTCGGCACCGAGACGGCAGTTGTGGTCTTCTTCTGGCGCGACATCACCCGGATTATCGGCCGCTGGTTCCGTTCGCTGACGGGCGCCGTGCCCCGACGCGATCCTGATGCGCTTCTCGGCTGGTGGATCATTCTCGGTAGCGTACCCATCGTGATTGGCGGGCTGCTTTTCGAGGACGCGATCGACCACACCCTGCGCTCACTCTGGTTTGTCGCGATTGCACTTATCGTGTTCGGCCTGCTGCTTGGCTGGGCCGATCGGGTAGGCAAGCAGGAGTTGTCGCTCACACAGATGGGTTGGAAGCACGCTCTCATTTACGGCTTCGCACAAGCCATGGCGCTGATCCCCGGAGTATCGCGCTCAGGTGGCACGATCACGGCTGGTCGGCTCATGGGCTACACCCGCGAACAGGCCGCCCGGTACTCCTTCCTCCTCGCGATCCCTGCGGTCTTTGGGTCTGGCGGATACAAGTTGGTCAAAGCCATCGGCGACCCAGGGAGCACACCAATGGGGCCGACACTGCTCGCGACTGTCGTCGCCTTCGTGATCGCGCTCGTAGTCATCGGCGTCTTTATGAAGTACATCTCGCGAGGGAGTTTCATGCCCTTCGTGATCTACCGAGTGGCTCTGGGCGTCCTCATTATCGTGTTGCTCACAACCGGCGTCCTTGACGCAAACGGTGCACCAGCCGCGGCTGCGGCAGTCGGGAGCGCTCAGTGAGAACCTGGACCGCGCCCACGCTGCCGACGCTGCCAGGAATTGGCCGTCCGCCGCGACTCTTCAACACTGCCAATGGTCGCCTTGAACACCCGCCCATCGCGAACGAGCAAGCCACGCTGTACGTCTGCGGCATCACTCCCTACGACGCCACGCACCTGGGTCACGCCGCCACCTATCTGGCCTTTGACCTTATGCAGCGAGCCTGGCGCGATGCGGGCATTGACACGGTGTATGCACAAAACATCACCGATATCGATGACCCTCTTCTCGAACGCGCTGCGGCGACCGGGGTCGACTGGAAACATCTCGCCGATGACCAGATCTCGCTGTTCCGCAGCGACATGTACCGGCTTGGCATGATTCCTCCAGCTCACTATGTGGCGGTCACCGAACGGATCGACGAGATCGCCGTCGCAGTCGCCCGACTGGGTGAACTTGGTCTTGCCTATGCGGTGCCAACGGCAGACGCTGAAGGCGAAGACCTCTACTTTGATGTGCGTTCGGCTGAACAGTCCACCGAGTGGCGTCTGGGCGATGTGGCGCCCTATGATCGGGCACTCATGTTGCAGTTGAGTGCAGAACGCGGAGGGGATCCTCGCCGCGAAGGCAAGCGCGATCCGCTTGATCCGCTGCTCTGGCGCGCGGCACGCGAAGGTGAACCGAGCTGGCCCTCCGTAGTGGGTGAGGGGCGCCCAGGCTGGCACATCGAGTGTTCGGTGATTGCCGCCGGTGCGCTCGGCAATGCCTTTACCGTGCAGGGCGGCGGCGGCGATCTCGTATTCCCGCATCATGAATTTACCGCTGCGCATGCCACCGCGCTTTCTGGCACTCCACTTGCCCACGCCTATTGCCATGTCGGACTGATCTCGTATCAGGGGCACAAGATGTCAAAGTCTCGCGGCAATCTCGTCTTGATTTCACGTCTGCTTGAGGCTGGAGCCGAGCCCTCGGCGATCAGGCTGGGGATTATGGCTCACCACTATCGCTCGGAGTGGGAATGGTTCGACGAGGATTTGCAGACCGCGCACCGTCGGCTCCAAGCGTGGCGTGCAGGGGTTGCGCGCGAATCGGAGGATCCGCTGGACGCGCACGAAGTGCTTGCTCAACTGCGTCAGGCGTTTGCGAACGATCTCGACACGCCGGTCATGCTTGCAACGCTCGATGCGGCGCTGGATCGCGGAGTAGATAATCCCGCGCTCATTTCTGATGCGGTGTATGCGCTGTTGGGAGTCCGCCTGCTGCCTGAGTCGGAGATGGACGCACACGGCGAAGAGCCCTGCCCGGTAGAGCACTAGGCGGGGACTCTGGCGCTGCCTCCCGAAACTCTGGCGCTGCCTCCCGAATGAGTGCTAACGGGTGAAGTCAGGGGAGAGGGCGCGGCCGCTAGGCATTGGTGTCAGGCTGCTGCCCGTCTGTTCCCTCGTCATGAGGTGCGGCATCGGGCTCGATATTGAGATACTTCTCGAACTCATGAGCGATTGCTTCGCCCGTGGTTTCGGGAGATGCCGCCGCGTCACGAGCCGCTTCGAGGGTGCGAATGTAGTTCGACATGTCTTCGTCGCTCGCGGCCACACGGTCAATATTTGCTTCCCACTCGGTCGCCTCCGCCAAGAGATTTCCGCGCGGGATCACCACATCTAGCAGCTCTTCGAGCTTGTCAAGAATGGCGAGCGTGGCTTTCGGAGAGGGGGAACTGTGCACATAGTGGGGCACCTGAGCCCAGAGGGTCATTGACGGCACTCCGGCTTCGGCAAGCGCAATGTCGAGTACCGTAGTGATCCCGGCAGGCCCCTCATAGTCGCTGCGTTCTGCACCGAGGCGCGCCCGGAGATCGGCATCTTCACTGCTGAGCGTCGTAATGATGGGACGAGAGTGAGGCGAATCTGAGAAAAGCGAACCGATCAGAATCACCGTATCGATCTGCCAAATGTCAACGAGATCCACGACTTCGTCAGCGAAGGCATTCCAGTCTCTCGCGGGTTCCACACCAGCGAGCATAAAGATATCGGTGACTGGGGTGCCATTGATTCGTCGAATGGTGTCTTTGCGTGGCTCGGTGTCGGTGCCGGGACGCTGAACCGTGCCGTAGAGACGAGTTTCGGGCCATTCGAGCACCCGTTGTCCGTGAGCATTGAAGCTTACCTTTGGGCGGTGGACTTGGTAGTCGACGAAGCCGTCAGCACCGATGGCATGCAAGAGCTCTGCCCCGGTGAGTGCCGCGAGATGCTGCAACACCGTGCTGGTGGCCGCGCCAGCGTCACTCCAACCTTCAAACGCGGCAATCAACACGCGTTCTGCTTGGGAATTGTGTGCTGCCTCATTCATCCTCTTAGGATAGCCCTCGTGCTCGCACACAGGCTGCGCGCTGAGTTCCCAGCTAGAATCTTGAGTGATGATTTCTGACGACTTTGCTGCAGTTCTGTGGGACATGGACGGCACCCTCATCGACTCTGAACCGCTGTGGATCGAGACTGAATTGGCGATGCTGCGCCGCTACGGTCTCGAAATGACAGCCGCGACACATGAGCGCTTGATTGGTTCAGGGCTGTGGGAGGCTGCCGAACACTTTCGAGAGCTCGGTGTGCCGCTCAGCGCTGATGAGATCGTCGCCGAGTGGGTGCGCGATGTTTCGCGGGGGATCGCATCCTCGGAACCACAGTGGCGGCCCGGGGCAGTGGAACTCCTGCACGAACTCGCGCAGGCCAAGATTCCCTGCGCGCTCGTCACAATGTCAGTTCGATCGCTCGCAGAAGCAGTCATCGCGATGCTCCCAGCCGGGAGTTTTTCGGCCATCGTTGCGGGTGACGAGGTAGAGAAAGCGAAGCCCGATCCCGAACCATATCTTCGGGGTGCTGCAGCCTTGGGCGTGCCCATTGAAGCCTGCATCGCCTTTGAGGATTCGCCGACAGGCCTCACCTCGGCATTTCGTTCCGGCGCGGCGGCTATTGGAATTCCCAATATGGTGTCCCTAGACTCGGCTCCGGCGCATCGCCTGATTCCGAGTCTTGCCGACATGAGTATCGACCAACTGCGGCAATTGCACCGCACAATTCGAGCCGAGCTGGCTCATCCAGAACCTTCGAGTGTCACCGAGGAGCACACATCGTGACCGAGCACACCCCTCTCGCCTCAGGCGAGCCTGAAATCACACATGCGCCGCGCCTGAGCGGCCCGTTTGGCTATGGCGATCGCGTCCAATTGACGGGCCCGAAGGGGCGTCTGAACACTGTGACCCTGGTGCCAGACGGAGAGTTTCACAGCCATCGGGGAATGCTTAGGCATGCAGACCTCGTAGCTTTGCCGGACGGCTCTGTCGTCACCAATAGCAGCGGTGAAGAGTACTTGGCGTTGCGCCCGTTGCTCAGTGACTTTGTGATGTCGATGCCTCGCGGTGCGGCGATTGTGTACCCGAAAGACGCGGCACAGATCTTGTCACTGGCCGATATCTTCCCCGGTGCGCGGGTCGTAGAGGCAGGTGTCGGTTCAGGCGCGCTATCGCTGCATCTGCTGCGCGGGATCGGGAGCACCGGTGAGTTGCTGTCGTTTGAGCGACGCGAAGAATTCGCCGAAATCGCACGGTCGAATGCCGCAGCCTTTTCTGGTTCAGTTCCATGCAATTGGAGCGTGACCGTCGGGGATCTGCAGGATGCGCTGCCAGCTGCGTGTGCACCCGCATCGGTTGATCGTGTGGTGCTTGACATGCTCGCGCCTTGGGAGTGCGTTGACGTCGTGGCCGAGGCTCTGAAGCCCGGTGGCGTCGTCATTTGCTACGTCGCAACGGTGACTCAGCTGTCTCGCGTCGCCGAGGAGTTGCGCCGATCAGGCCTGTTCACACACCCTCAGGCGAACGAAACCATGGTGCGCGGCTGGCATGTTGAGGGCCTGGCGGTTCGCCCGGATCACCGTATGGTTGCACACACTGGTTTTCTGATCACGGCACGTCGACTTGCTCCCGGGGCGAAGCTCCCTCAGCTCAAGCGTCGCGCTTCAAAGGGCGAATACACGGACGAAGATGTTGCCGCTTGGACCCCCGACTTGGTGGATGCAGACGGCACCACTAAGGAATGGAGCGAAGAGTCGATTGGTCAGTGGGCCAAGAGCGACAAAGTGCTTCGTAAGAAAGTTCGTGAGGCTCAGCGTTTTGCGCAAGAGCGCGGCGCAGCGGAATGATCCCTCGTCTCAGTTAAGCTATGTAAGTTGTCGCATTCTTCGAGAGGTTGTCATGCGCACTCGTGTTCTTCCCATCGCCGCCGCCACCGCTGTGTTGGCTTCTGTGCTCACCGGTTGTACTGCCGCATCACAGGCTGAGACCTGTGAGCCACTGTTCCTGCCAAGCGCGCTCACTGATGGCGTCACCGTTTCTGGTTCGACTGCAGAAGATCTTTCGATCCAGGTGCCAAAGAGTAGTGGCAGCATGAATGCCCACCGAAGCGTTATCGCTTCTGCCGACGAGGCAGCTGGCGAGGCTGACGTGGTCACTGCTGGTTCGTTGCTTGAAGCGAATCTGGCGTTTGTGAATGCAGAGACCGGTGAGATCCTCGACGTCACCCCTACTTTTGGTTCGGGCCGCGGTCAGCTTCTGCTCGCTTCAGCGGATCAGGGGCCAGTGGTCGGCGGGTTGCTGTGTGCCGCTGTGGGAGACACCGTGGTGACCGAGTTGTCACCTCAGGACAGCATGGCGATGGGCGTCGATGGCCAGCTGGTTGTCGTCGCCGAAATCAACGCCGTCTATCCTTCACGCGCAGAGGGCAAGATGCGCGCACTCTCCACTGGTTTCCCCGCGGTGACGAACGATGAGACCGGACGCCCGGGCATGGTGCTCCCGCCCCAGCAGGCTCCCACGAAGGCGAAGAGTGCACTCCGAATCGAGGGCGCTGGCGAGAAGGTTGCTGCGTCAGACAATGTCATCGGCAATGTCTTGACGGTGAGCTGGGAAGGCCAGTCTGTTCGCAATACCTGGGACGAATTGCCGTCGGCGTTTGGTGCTGAGGGTGACGAGGCACAGACGGGAGCAAGCTTCCGCAGTCAGCTCACCGGATATCCTGTGGGTTCGCAGGTCGTTGTCATTGAGCCAACGGGTGACGGCACCGCACGCGTGAGTGTCGTAGACATTCTCGCCGTACTTTAGGCACCGCATGGCAAGCTCGTCAGTTCGAAAGCGGGTGCCAAGCGAGGAGCGAGTGTTCAGTCTCGTGCTCGCACTCGTGGCGAGCCCGCAAGGGCTGACCAAATCTGAGCTGCTTTCGAGCGTGTACGGCTATGCAGAGCGGTACGACCCGGGCAATCCCGATCCCGCGATTGAGCGCCAGTTCGAACGCGACAAGACGCAAGTGCGTGACCTCGGTATTCCCATCGAGACGATCGAGACTCCGCTTGAAGCTGGCAATAACCAGCTGATGAGGTACCGGATCGTAAAGGATCGACTGCAACTGCCGGAGCGCGTGCGCTTCACTTCAGAAGAACTCACGCTCTTGAAAATGGCTTCTCTGGCATGGCGTGACGGCAGTCTCGACTCGGCTTCGCGCTGGGCCTCAATGAAGTTGGTTTCGCTCGGCGTGAATCTTGACGTGCGCAATCTCGGTATTGCGCCCTCGCTTGGCATGCGTGAAGCGGCGGCCATTCCACTGCAGTCCGCGATTGATGAACAGAGAATCGTTCGCTTCTCGTACCGTTTGCCAGGAAGGGACACCTCACTCGATCGCACTGTTGCACCGCTTCGACTGCATCGTGCTGAGGGGCGCTGGCATCTCGTCGCCCACGATATTGAGCGCGCTGCGGAGCGAGTGTTCTTATTGTCGAGGATCACCTCAGAGGTGCGGGCGCAGCCAGAGTCTTTTGATCCTGCGTTGCTTGAGCGCGCCCAGCCCGCGCTCGATGAGATGTTCGATCTCGTGAATGCCCAGCGAGCCACGGTGCGTGTGGAGCGCGGTTCAACCGCCGAAGCCCGGCTTGAGCCACGCGGATCGACAGCTGAGCGTGCTTCTGAAGAGGCCTCGGGCGTGCAGATTGAGGTGGGCACGCTCGACTATTCGGCGCTCGCCAGCGAGCTTGCCGGATATGGCGAAGAAGCCCTTGTTGAAGCACCAGAAGTCCTTCGTGAAGAGACCGTGCGCTTGCTTGCTCAGATTCGCGACCAGCACAGCGAGGCTGCACATGGCTAGGCAATTCACCACTTCAGACCGGGTCATGCTCTTGATGTCGTTGATTCCCTATCTCGATCAGCATGGACCAACGAGCGTCACTGAACTGGCCGCGGAGTTTGATGTTGCCCCGCAGGCGCTTCGCCAATTGGTGCGATTTCTTGGGGTTGCCGGGGTGCCTGGCGAGACTCAGACGTACCAGCACGAAGATCTCTTCGATATTGACTGGGACGCACTTGAACAGCACGATCTGGTGAGTCTTACGCACATCGTCGCGGTCGAGGAGACGCCAAGGTTTTCTTCGGTAGAAACCTCGGCGATGATCGCCGGCTTGCATGTGCTGACTCCCATGCTGCCTGTTCATTTGCAGACGGTCGCGCAGAGCACTGCCGAGAAATTGGCTGCGGTGCAGCCTATTGACGGTCCGCGGCGGTCAGTGACCGCGAGCAAAGATCCGGTGCATGAGCGGCTCTCCGAGATCACCTCAAGCATGGCGCAGGGGCAACGACTTGAATTTGAGTATCGGGATGCCAGTGGTGCCTCGACACACCGTCGGGTCGAGCCGCTGCTGTTGAGCCAGTCGGGAGACTCCTGGTATTTACGAGCGTATTGCCTTGATCGTTCAGCGGAGCGGACCTTCTTGCTTGATCGTATGCGCGCTGTGCGCATGAGTGAGGAGACCGCGGATCGCGCACCCTTGGCTGCTGGCACACGGCAGCCCGGAGTAGACGAAGCGGCACTTACCGCTCGTATTCGCCTCACTCCCGCGGCGCTTCGCAACATCGCAGATTTTGCTCCCAGGGTCACTGCACACGAAGACGGCGGCTGGTGCGAGGCCGAACTTGAGCTGCTGCACCCTGCCGTCGCTGTTCGCTTGGTGCAGGCGGCGCCCGGTGAGCTTATTGTTGAGTCGCCTCCAGCTGCACGCGAGGCTGTGCGCTTGTGGGCGGCTCGCGCACTTGCTCGTTACGACGTGTAAAGAGGCGATTCACGGCTACGCGCTACTAGACTGACGGGGTGGCAAAGAAGAGTCGCGGGCGCAAGAATCCCGAAGGCAAGATGAGTCTTGGCGCTCACCTTGTTGAGTTGCGCAATCGACTGTTCATTTCTGCGATCGCCATCGTGTTGGGCATGGTTGCCGGCTGGTATCTCTCTCCGTGGGTGTGGGACATGCTGCGACAGCCGCTTGAGGCATTGCGCGAGAATGGCCGCGAGGCGCAGATCATGTACACCGATATTTCGAGTGGCTTCGATCTGACCGTGCAAATCTCGCTCGGGATCGCCGTCATCATTGCCAGTCCGGTGTGGTTGTACCAGATTTGGGCGTTTATTGTTCCTGGCCTGACGCGCCGAGAGAAATGGCATGCTGTCGGGTTTCTCGGTGCAGCGGTGCCGCTGTTCCTTGCAGGTGTGTATGTCGGCTGGACGGTCTTGCCGAATATCGTGCGCTTGATGGCGAGTTTTCAGCAATCGCAAGACGCGTTCAACATGGATGCGCGTACCTATATCGACTTCACCTTCAAACTGCTCTTCGCCGTGGGTGTTGGCTTCGTGCTGCCGGTGTTGCTGGTGCTCTTGAACTTCTTGGGCGTTGTTCGCGGGAAGTCCATTCTGAAACAGTGGCGCATCGCCATTATCGCGATTATCACCTTCGCCGCGATCACCACCCCCGCGACTGAGCTGATGAGCATGTTCATTCTTTCGGCGCCGATTGTGGTGCTGTATTTCGCGGCTGCCGGTGTGGCCATCTGGCACGATCGCATCGCTGACAAGAAACGCGACAAAGAGTTCGCCGAGTATGAACTCGACGACGTCAGCACGAGCGGAGACAATTCGTGAACGACTATCCTGCACTCGAAGCATTCGAGAAAAGGATCAGCTTCGGACTCGATGCATTCCAGCGAACGGCGTGTGAACGCCTTGAGGATGGCCGGAGTGTGCTGGTCGCCGCTCCTACGGGGTCGGGCAAGACCACGGTCGCAGAGTTTGCGGTCTATCTTGCTAGACGAGAGCAGGATTCGAGGGTCTTCTATACGGCCCCTATCAAGGCGCTCTCGAACCAGAAATTTCGTGAGCTTTGCGCCGAATATGGTGAAGACGAAGTGGGTCTCCTCACCGGAGATGTGAATCTCCGGGGCGACGCCCCCATTGTCGTGATGACCACCGAAGTGCTTCGAAATATGATCTATGCCGAGAGCGCCGCATTGGCTGACTTGGCTTTTGTTGTGCTCGACGAGGTGCACTATCTTGGCGACCGCTGGCGGGGCGCAGTCTGGGAAGAGATTATTCTGCATCTGCCTGAGTCGGTGCGTCTCGTCTCGCTCTCGGCAACAGTGTCGAATGCAGAAGAGTTCGGTGACTGGATGCACGCGGTGCGAGGCGACACTGATGTGGTGTTGAGCGAGCACCGTCCGGTGCCGCTGTACCAGCATGTGCTTACTGAGAAGGCGCTCCTGCCGCTCTATGTGGATGCCGATGGTGAGCTTGTCGAACGCGGAAAGCTCAACCCCGAATTGCGTAGCCTCGCAAGAAGCGCGCGGGATCGCGACGGCGACACTTCGCGGGGCAACCGTGCTTCGCGTGATCGCGGCTCCGAGCGCTATCGATCGCAGCGAGATCGCAGCCGGGGGAGAGCGCCCGTGCGTCGGGTGAAACGGATCCGCCGCTCGGATATGGCTCGTGCGCTTGAAGAGACCGGTTTGTTGCCCGGTATCGTCTTCATTTTCAGTCGAAACGGCTGTGATCAGGCTGTCCAGCAGTGCCTCTTTGAGGGGATTCGGCTGACGACGCGTGAAGAACGCGACGAGATTCGCCGAATTGTCCACCAGGCCATCGCAGGCCTCGATGAGGACGACCTTCGCATTCTTGGAGTAAGTTCGTGGATCGCGGGCTTGGAACGCGGTGTCGCGGCCCACCATGCGGGTCTATTGCCCCAGTTCAAAGCCGTGGTAGAGCTGCTCTTTCAGCGACGCCTCGTCAAACTTGTGTTTGCCACTGAGACCCTTGCGCTCGGGATCAATATGCCCGCGCGTTCCGTCACGATCGAGCGTCTCGACAAGTACAACGGCGAGCAGCGAGTGCCGCTGACCTCGGGTGAGTACACCCAGCTCACAGGCCGCGCTGGTCGCCGCGGTATCGACCATGAAGGCCATGCGATTGTGGTGTGGGGCGACGGCATGGATCTCGAAGCGGTCGCGCATCTCGCGGCGGCACGTTCCTTCCCCGTCCGGTCGAGCTTTAAGCCGACGCCGAACATGGCAGTGAACCTCTTGCAACGAATGTCACACGATCGGGCGAGAGACACGCTTGAATTGAGTTTTGCGCAGTTCCAAGCGGATCGCGATGTGGTCGATCAGGCTCGGCAGTTGCGGGCAGAGCAAGAATCATTGGCCGGGTATGACAGGGCCGCGAGGCGAGCGACCGGTGCCGACAAGAAACGTTGGGAGGATCGTGCTCGAAAGCTGCGCAAGCAGATCGAGCGGGGCCGTCGCCGCGTGGAAGCGCGCAGCGGCACGATTGCTCGCACATTTGATCGCGTTGTGGCCGCGCTCGACGAACTTGAGTATTTGCGCGGCGACGAGGTCACCGAGTGGGGGCGTCTGCTTGCGCGCGTCTACGGTGAGCGTGATCTGCTGGTGGCCGAGTGCTTGCGGCATGACGCTTGGCGGGGGATTGACGCTGGCGGCTTGGCGGCACTGTGTTGTGCGCTGAGTTACGAGCCACGCCGAGATGATGAGCCTGAGGGGCGGTGGCCTGGTGGGTCGTTCCGTCACGCATTTGAGCGCACCCTTGATCTTTGGGAGTCACTTGACGAGGTCGGTGAGCGGCACAGACTTGGCGGGGCCGAGATGCCTCACGCTGGGCTCGCTTCTGCGATGCAGGGCTGGGCGAATGGGTGGACGCTGAGTCGCACGCTTGAAGAGGCTGAGATTGGTGCCGGTGATTTCGTGCGCTGGGCGAAGCAGACGATCGACTTGCTCGATCAGATTGCGCAGGCCACCGAGCATGCCGAGACCGACCAGGATCGGCTCGCCCATTTGGCTGTGCTCGCGCGTGAGGCGAAGCGCAAGATTCGGCGCGGGATCGTCGAGACTTCGAGCGCCGCGTGAGCAAGCACACCGTTCCTCTTCGAGCGCCACAGACGCTTCCCTGGTGGCTTTCACTGTGCGCGGCTGCAATTGGAGGATTCTGCCTTGATCTTTCCGCTCCCGCCGTGAACTGGTGGCCGGGTGCACTGATTGGCACCGTGTTGATTTTTGCTGCTGTCTGGCAGCGGACAGCCGGGGCAGGCCTGCTGTTCGGTGCCGTGGCGGGGGCGGCGTTCTGGATGCCACACATTTCTTGGCTCACGCTCTACCTTGGGCCGGTGCCGTGGGCTGGCCTCTCAGCCGTGATGATTGCTTGGTTTGCGCTTTTCGGCTTGCTGACCGCGCTCGCTACTCGTGGGATTGCGGCGCTGGTGCAGCCGAGCATCTGGCTGGTGCTTCTTCAAGCAGGTGTTGCTGCCGGGATCTGGGTGGCACGAGAGCAGGTGCAGTCGACCTGGCCTTACGGCGGGTTCTCGTGGGGCAGACTGGCCATGCTTCAAGCCAACGGTCCGTTCGCTGAGCTTGTTTCTTGGACCGGTTTCGCTGGTTTGAGCGGGGTACTTGCATTTGTCTGCGCGGTGGTGGTGGCGGTGCTACTGCAACGTCACTTGAGCTTCCTGAAGAAAGGCCTTGCTCTTGCGGTTGTCGCTGCTTTTGCCCTCGGTCTTTCTGCAATTCCGATCGCGTCGTTGGATCGCACTGGATTGCTCCGAGTCGGCGGCGTGCAGGGCAACTCGAAGTCAGGTATTTTTGACGACCGTGAGAACGGTGATGTCTTTCAGGATCACCTCTCGGCAACGTCCAAGATGCTTGATGAGCTTGAGGCGCGAGGCGAGCAGCTTGACCTGATTGTGTGGCCCGAGAACGCCGCAGAATTCCAATTGCCGCAGCAGCGGCTTCGGGCTTTCGAGATGCAGCGCTTGGCAACCCGCGCCGAGGCTCCAATCGTGGCTGGCTCTGTGCTCCAGCATCCCGACGATAGCTACACCAATAGTGCGGTGGTGGTCGATCCTTCTGGTGTCTCAGACCTCCGGTATGACAAGCGCAGGCCCGTACCGTTTGCGGAATACATGCCAAATCGCGCGTTTTTCAGAGCGTTGGCTCCCGATCTCGTGGATCTTGTCCAGCTTGAATACAGTTTTGGCCAGTTGCCGGCGGTGCTGCCGCTTGAGACGAGCGTGGGCACGGTGCGTGCCGGGGTAGCGATCTGCTTTGACATTACCTTTGACGAACAGGCTGTCGCGCTCATGAATGGTGCGGGCGGCAAAGACGGTGGGGGCGAAGCTCAACTGATTCTCGCGCCCACGAATAACGCCGACTTCGGACGCACAGACGAGAGCGCCCAGCAACTACATATAGCGAAGTTGCGTGCCATTGAGACTGGCCGTGCGGTGGTGAACGTGTCAACTGTGGGCACGAGCGCGATCATTCTTCCAGACGGAAGCCTGGCAGATGAGCTTGTTCCTTTTACCGCTGGCTACTTGTACGCCGAAGTTCCACTCGTCGAGGGCCTCACACCCGCGCTACAATTTGGCGCCCTCGTAGCTGGAGCATGGGTAGCCTTCGGACTGCTGGGAACCGCCGCTGGAGTCGCGGGGCTGCGACGACTCAAAGGAAATGCTCGTCGCGACCGCGATGCCTAGCGGCGCTAGGTTCTCGTATTACGCGCCGCGACGCGCGCGAAGCAATTGCAGACGCTCTTCAAGAAGCTCTTCGAGTTCTTCGCGGCTGCGGCGTTCGAGCAGCATGTCCCAGTGAGTGCGCTGGTTCTGGCCTTTTTCCTCAAACTCTTCCCGGGCGGCTTTTCCGGCTTCGTCGTCAAGAAAACCGAGTTCGCCGCTTCGAGGATCAAACCACTCTGGGGGCACCTCGGCCTCAGAATCGAACATGACCGAGAATCTGTTTCCGCGATCGGTCAAGTACTCAACGCGCTTTCGCGGTGAAAACTCGATGCCCTTGTCGCCCTGCAGACTCGTCGATCCAATGCGCGATCCGCGCAGAGTTCGCTCGGCCATGTCTACCTCCATGTCTCGCATGCCAGGAGCCTGGCATCACGTCGCAACGGCTGTTGTTCCTTGCAGGTTAGCGCTCGAAGCCGTGAAGCAACAGACTTCGTGTCCGTATCGTCATATTTCGACCGATACGCTTAATGACATTGGGAGCACGCTTGTCGTGTTCCGACCACTCTTACCGAAGGAGACATCTTGACTCAGCCGCTCGCAGCAGGCAGCCTTTCAGGAAAGCGCGCCCTGGTCACCGGGTCATCTCGCGGCATCGGCGCTGACACTGTTAGCTATTTCGCCAACGCAGGTGCCGATGTGGTGGTGAACTTCCGCAATAAGGCGCCCCGCGCAGAGAAGCTCGCGACTCAACTTCGGGAGCTGGGTGTTCGCGCCCTCGTGCAGGGTGCTGACCTCACCGATGCTGACTCGCTCGCGGCGATGTTTGCTCAGGTGCAGGAAGAGTTCGGCGGTCTCGACATTCTCGTGCTGAACGCTTCGGGCGGGATGGAGAGCGGCATGGCTGAGGACTACGCGCTCAAACTGAACCGTGACGCGCAGCTTGCCGTGCTTGATGCAGCGCTGCCCCTTCTGGGCGAAGGATCCCGCGTCGTCTTCGTGACAAGTCACCAAGCGCACTTTATTCACACGACCCCGACAATGCCCGAATATGAGCCGGTGGCGTTGTCAAAGCGTGCGGGTGAGGATGCCTTGCGCGAGCGGATCCCCGAGCTCGAAGCTCGCGGCATCGAGTTTGTAGTGGTTTCAGGCGACATGATCGAGGGCACTGTCACGGCGACCTTGCTTGAGCGTGCCAACCCTGGCGCCATCGAAGCGCGCCGCGAGTCGGCAGGCAAGTTGTACAACGTCTCCGAGTTTGCCGCAGAGGTGGCGCTTGCCGCTGTAGAGCCCGTTCCGGCCGACCACACGCGGTTGATCGGTGATACCTCAGCGTTTGCTCGCTGAGTCGTGACGCCCAGGTGCCGGGTCGTTCATCTCAGGCAGGTGAACGACCCGCTGCACCTATTTGTTTTCCGGCGTCCCAGAGACGCGGTCGCACCTCACAGCGCTCGTCGAGCTTCCCGGTGTTCCTTCCTTGACGGGAGCACACTCTCGTCGTCAACCGCGCTCTGAAAGATCGTGTTACCCGGGATCCCTCCACGAAAGGCGCACGGTGGCCCTATTGCAACCTCTTTCCTTCGCAGATTCACAGCTCAAAGACCTGCGCGCTGATCTTGTTCAGGCCGAGTATCGAGCGACTACCGTCCGTGCGCTGCTTGGCCAGGCCGCAGATGAAGCTCGGCTTCGCGGCGTGAGCGAGCCCGCTGTAATCATGCTCGAGCAGCGCGAGGAATCGGCGCTCGCTGTGATGATCCGCTTGTTTCTGCTCGGCGAAGCGCTCAGCGCAACTCAGCTGGACGCGTCTTTTCCGCGTCTGGGCAGCGCTGGCTTGGCGGAACTCGGGATCTGCCAAGCGATCTCCGGGCAGTTCACAGCGGCACTTTCGCTCAATCCAGTCGAATTGCCTGGACCGAGCGCAAACAATGAGACCGCTACACACGACTGGTTGGTTCTCTCGGATCTTGACGATCAGCTACGCAATGGCCCGGCCCGGGCCGACCATGTGATGGGGGTAGGGGGAGCGACACGCTCACTCCTTGCCCAGCTGCCACTCGGCGACAACAACGGCATGCCGCAGCGAGCGCTTGATTTGGGGACAGGCTGTGGAATCGTTGCGCTCTCTCTCGCACGCGCCGGTGTGACCGAGGTCGTAGCGACCGACATCTCCGCAAGGGCGATCGAGATGGCCAGAGCGAATGCGCTGTTGAACGAGATCGACATCGTGATCGACTTTCGACTGGGCGATCTGTTCTCGCCCGTCGCGCAGGAGCGATTCGACTTGATCGCCTCGAACCCGCCCTTTGTGATCACTCCAAGAAGCGAGGATGCAACCACCGCCCGCTACGAGTATCGCGATGCCGGATTCGTGGGTGACGACCTCGCGCGCCGCGTGGTTGCTGAAGCGCCGCAGTTCTTGAGCGACGGCGGCACGCTCGTGTGCTTGGCCAATTGGGAGAGCCACTGGGGAAAACAAGGATTGCATCGGGTGTCTGAGTGGATCTCAGCAGCGCAGCTTGACAGCGCACCGTTGGCAGCCTGGGTGATCGAGCGTGACCGTCTCGCACCCGAACAATACGCAGAAACATGGATTCGCGACGGCGGTGTGAGAGCGGGCGATCCTGAGTTCTCAACGCTCATGCGGGCGTGGCTCGGTGACTTTGCAGCCCGCCGGGTTACCGCAATTGGCCTCGGTTCAATCAAGCTGCAACGCCTGAGCGATAGCCAGCAACAACGCTATTTCATGCGTGAGCAATCGGGGGAGCCGTTGCTCCGCACCGAGTATGCGCCCGAAGCATTTGCCACGGTCGGGCTCGGTGCGACGCTCGATCGAGTGTTCCAGACCGCAGTCTCGGCATCCCTGATGACCGATGCTCAGTTGCTGGCACACACGTGGTACTGCGCTGACACGGTCACTGAAACCCGAGAGCATCGTCCTGGGCAGGAAGCGCCATTTTCGATCCAGCTGCACAGCACACAGCCACTGGCTCGTGTCGTCCACGCAGATCCCCTGCTTGCCGCTGCTGTAGGGGCCTGCGATGGTGACCTGACGCTACACCAGATCGCCCAAGCACTCGCGCAGATTCTTGAACTTGATGCGGACGCCTGCGCTGAGGCTCTCGTCACCGGTGTTCGCGAGCTGATCTGGCTCGGAATACTTGAAGCAACCCCACGATAGAATAGGCAAGCTATGCTTCGTACGATCGACCTACGTGGTCAGAACCTATCCCGCGCTGAGTTGCTTCGTCTGGTGCCTCGTGCTGCCGTCGACACCGCTGCCGCTACCGTTCAGGTGCGTCCGCTGGTCGAAGCTGTACGAGAGAGAGGCGAAGACGCACTCCGCGAGCAGGCGCGCGAATTTGATCGGGTCTCGGATCATGCGCTCCGCATCCCCGCCGCGGAGATCCAGGCATCGCTTGAGAGTTGCCCGCCTGAACTGCGCGATGCCCTCGAACAGTTGATCGCTCGGCTACGAGTGGCCTCTGCTGCACAGGTCCCTGCCGAGCAGATCACTCGCTTCAACGATGGCGCCACCATCACGCAGCGATGGCAGCCGGTGTCACGAGTGGGGCTGTACGCGCCAGGCGGCAAAGCCGCGTACCCGTCTTCTGTGCTGATGAACGCAGTGTCTGCCCAGGCCGCAGGAGTGAAGGGCCTCGCGCTCGCTTCGCCCGCGCAGCTCGACAATCGTGGACGGCCGCACGAGTCTGTGCTGTGGGCGGCTGCCCTCGTTGGTGTCGATGAGGTCTATGCCATTGGTGGTGCTGGCGCGATCGCGGCATTTGCCTACGGTGTTCCATCTATTGGTCTCGAACCTGTAGACGTGGTGACAGGCCCAGGAAATGTCTTCGTGGCTGCCGCAAAGCGGGCAGTGACGGGACTCGTGGGTATCGACAGCGAAGCCGGCACGACCGAGATCCTCGTGATCGCCGATGCTTCAGCGAACCCAGAGTTCGTCGCGGCCGATCTGGTGAGCCAAGCAGAACACGACGAGGCGGCAGCTTCTGTGCTGGTCACTGATTCGGCAGACTTCGCTGCGCAGGTTCGAGACGCAGTGACACGGCGGGTGTCTACTACCAGGCACGCACATCGTGCACAAGAAGCGCTTTCTGGCCCCCAGTCGGCTGTCATTCTCGTGGATTCACTCGCTGAAGCGGCCCGAGTCAGTAACGCCTACGGCCCGGAGCACCTCGAGATTCAAACTTCTCAGAACGATGACGTGCTCGCGCAAATCAGTGATGCCGGTGCAATCTTTGTCGGAGGTTTCACTCCGGTCAGCTTGGGCGACTACCTCGCAGGATCAAATCACGTGCTCCCCACAGGCGGAACCGCACGATTCTCAGCGGGTCTGGGCGCGCACACCTTCTTGCGCCCGCAACAGATCATCGCCTATGACCGTGATGCGCTCGAAGAGGTGCATGCACCACTGCTTGCAATTTCCGCTGCCGAAGGCCTTCCAGCTCACGGCGAGGCAGTTTCTGCTCGCTTCGAAAACGAAAGGTAACGCCGGTGCATTGCCCCTTTTGCCGCCATCCAGATAGTCGCGTGATTGATTCCCGCACCAGTGATGATGGTCTGTCCATTCGACGTCGTCGCCAATGCCCTGAGTGCGGGCGTCGTTTCAGCACTACCGAGACGGCGAGTCTGACTGTCATCAAGCGATCCGGTGTGGTGGAGCCATTTAGCCGTGAAAAGGTGATGAGTGGCGTGCGCAAGGCATGTCAGGGGCGCCCCGTGACCGAAAGCGATCTTGCCGTGCTCGCACAGCAAGTGGAAGAGTCGGTGCGCTCCACTGGCCAGGCCCAGCTCGATGCGAATGACATCGGCCTTTCCGTGCTCCCGCATTTGCGCGAGCTCGATGAGATCGCCTACTTGCGTTTCGCAAGCGTCTACCAAGCTTTCGAGTCACTCGAAGACTTTGAAGCAGCGATCTCAGGGCTGCGTCAGTTTCCCGGCACCGGTCAGATTCCAGTGTTGAACGAGAGCGCTGACACAAAGAAAGAGAACGAATAATCGTGCGAATGTATCCGGCGCTTTTCAACACTGTGCTGCGGCACCTAGACCCAGAGACTGCTCATCACCTCGCCTTTCCGGTGATCCAGGCAGCTGGGATCGCGGGCGGACTGAGCCGCATGGTGTGTGCGCCTGATCGCAGCTTGCGCGTGCGTGCGCTTGGCCTCGAGTTTCCGAGCCCCTTTGGTATCGCCGCTGGTTTCGATAAGAACGCCGAGGGAATTCTCGGGCTCGGTGCATTGGGCTTCGGGCATGTCGAGATTGGCACGGTGACACGGCACGCACAAGAGGGAAATCCCAAGCCGCGCATGTTTCGGCTTGTTGATGATCGCGGCCTCATCAATCGAATGGGTTTCAATAACAAGGGCTCAGCGAATGCGGTGCCCAGAATCGAACGCGCCCGCCTTGCCAAGCATCGCCCCATCATCGGCGCGAACATCGGCAAGAGCCGCGTGACAGAGGTTGAAGACGCCGTTCCTGACTATGTCTTTAGTGCTGAGCGACTTGCGCCGATCGCTGACTACCTGGCAGTCAATGTGAGTTCTCCCAACACGCCCGGCTTGCGTGGCCTCCAAGAACTTGATTCGCTCGCGCCGTTGCTGAGTGAAGTGCAGCGTGTCGCTGGATCAACGCCGTTGCTCGTGAAGATCGCACCTGATATGGACGATGAGCAGCTCGACGGGATCGTGCGTCTGGCGCTGGATCTTGGCCTCGCAGGCATCATTGCCACGAACACGACAGTGTCTCGCGAAGGGTTGTCGGCATCTGCATCGTCCGTGGAGGACATGGGCGCGGGCGGGTTGTCGGGAGCGCCGCTGAAAGAGCGTTCGCTCCAGGTGCTTCATCGTATTCGTGAGACCGCGCCAGATCCGGAGTTTTGTGTGATCTCGGTTGGGGGAGTCACTACCGCTGCAGACGTGATCGAGCGACTCGAAGCGGGGGCAACCCTGGTGCAAGGATTCACTGCTTTTATCTACGAGGGTCCGCTGTGGGCTCGGGAGATCAATCGCGGTCTCGTGAAGGCGGGGTGGCGTTCGCGCTCGCGCTAGTGCGTTCGTAGCGGATCGCCCTCACTGCGCCTGCGTGGAGGGATCAATCTGCTCATACGAAGAGTGTCCCGGTTTCGATCACTTCGAAAGCGGGACACTCTAGGTTGGGGGGGGGACCACAACGGGCTGGCCGATCGGGCAGCACGTTCAAGACGCTTCACCTGCGCGACGAAGAAGACAGAACAGGCCATTTCTGGTCTGTTCTCGAGGAGTCGGCGACGCCCTGCGGGCTCGTGATCGGTCAGCCCGCCAAATCACTCAGGAAACTGAAGACGCTTGACTTGAGGCTTCGGCATGCGAAGCATCCGGAACTGGAAGGCGCGCATGGCCGCATACCAACGGAATCCCGGTTGCACGTTCTGTTCACCAAACTTGGCGCCAAGCTTTGCTTTGAGGCGCAGTCCGAGGAAGACCGCATCAATAACTGAGATGCCAAGGTAGCCCCAAATCGCGAAGAGGCTGATGACCTGCCACTGTGCGGGAAGGAACGTCATGATGAGCACCACGAGCATCGCGGGAATGAGGAATTCACCCAGCGAGAAGCGTGCGTCTACATAGTCACGAACGTAGCGACGCTGTTGACCCTTATCGCGTGGTCCAAGAAATCGCTCGTCGCCCTGCATCATTCCCGTGCGGGCGCGCTCGCGAAGCTCAGCTTCTTTCTGGCGCTGAAGCTTTCGGGCTGCTTTGTCGCGGGATCCAACAAGCGGCTGCGCCTTCGCGGCCTGCGCCTCTTTCCGGCTCGGAGTTGGGCGACCTTTGCCGGTGGGGGTGGTCTCTTCGGGCTGCTGTTCGGCCGCTCCCGATTCAGCGGTGCTCTTGTTTGCCACGCCATTCCTTTCGCACTGCGCGTGTTTCGGGCACACCGAAATACGCTATTCGTCTGTATCAAGGATAGTGCGTCATGGTGCGCGAGGATACCGCCCAAGGGAGGTAGACTAAAGCTATGAGCGACACAGTAATGACGCCTGCGCATGGGGTGACAATCACCGATGCGGCACGCGAGAAGGTTCGTAAGCTTCTCGATCAAGAAGGACGCGATGATTTGCGCCTTCGTATCGCCGTGCAACCGGGTGGTTGCTCGGGCCTGATCTATCAGCTGTTCTTCGACGAACGCACTCTTGACAACGACGCAGTCGTTGACTTTTCGGGAGTGCAGGTCGTGGTCGATCAGATGAGTGTTCCTTACTTGAGTGGTTCGACAATTGGTTTCGAAGACACGATTCAAAAGCAGGGATTCACCATTGACAACCCGAATGCGCAGGGAAGTTGCGCTTGTGGCGACAGCTTCAGCTGACGACACCCCTGCCTCGTGTTCAGTAAACCCTCAGCTTCGCGCTAAGCTATTCCAGAGAGTCATCAGCTTTGTCTGCTTGCAGGCAACTCGACAGTCAGTTTCGAAAGGTATGCGGTGCGTCCCAATCGTCGAATGAAATGGGCCCTGACCGGCGTTGCAGTCTCTGCTGCGTTGGTCCTTGCCGGTTGTACACCGGCCCAGCAGCGGGGATTCCTCCCCGAAGGGTCAACCAACGCTACGGAGCACACTCCGGGCATCACCAGTTTGTGGGTTAACTCATGGATCGTGTTGCTCGGTGTCGGTGTCATCACCTGGGGGTTGATCCTCTGGGCGACTATTGCTTACCGTCGCCGTAAGGGGCAGACCGGTCTTCCGGTGCAGTTCCGCTACAACATGCCCATCGAGACCTTCTTCACTGTGGTTCCAGTGATCCTGATCCTCGCGTTCTTCGGCTTTACCGCCAAAGAGATGTCGCAGATCGAGGCTCGCTACGAGAACCCAGATAACGTCGTTGAAGTTATCGGTAAGCGTTGGAGCTGGGACTTCAACTACCTGAACGACGACGTGTACTTCCAGGGCGTTCAGGTGCAGACCGATGAGAACGGTTCTGCGATTCCTGAGACCATGCCGGTGCTGTACTTGCCGGTTGACAAGAAGACCGAGATTCGCATTGAGACTCGTGACGTCATTCACTCGTTCTGGGTGGTCGAGTTCCTGTACAAGAAGGACATGATCCCAGGCCAGACCAACTACATGTCGGTCACTCCTCAGGAGACCGGTACGTACATGGGCAAGTGTGCAGAGCTCTGTGGCGAGTACCACTCGATGATGCTCTTCGAGGTTCGTGTCGTTGAGCAGAGCGAGTACGACGCATACGTCAAGGCACAGCGTGAGGCTGGGTACGAGGGTCGTGTCGGCCTCGACTACAACCCGTTGCAGGACGAGTTCTTCGGTGACGAAGCTAAGGCTCAGAACGAGTAGTGAGAAGCGAGAGTAAGAAGATGAAGAAGGGCAACGTGATCGTTTCGTGGCTTACGTCCACGGATCACAAAGTGATCGGTTACATGTACCTGATCAGCTCGGTCGTGTGGTTCATGATTGGTGGCCTCATGGCTCTGATCATCCGCGCGCAGCTGTTCGCTCCCGGTCTCGAGATCGTAGCGACCAAGGAACAGTACAACCAGCTGTTCACCATGCACGGCACAATCATGCTGCTGATGTTTGCGACTCCGCTCTTCGCGGGCTTTGCAAACGTGCTCATGCCGTTGCAGATCGGTGCTCCTGACGTGGCGTTCCCACGTCTGAACGCTCTTGCGTTCTGGCTCTACACGTTCGGCTCGCTGATTGCAGTTGGCGGCTTCCTCACCCCTCAGGGTGCGGCTTCGTTCGGCTGGTTCGCATATGCGCCACTCTCTGACGTCACGTTCTCACCCGGCGTGGGTGGCAACCTCTGGGTGCTCGGACTGGGCATTGGCGGCTTCGGTACGATCATGGGTGGCGTGAACTTCATCACGACCATCATCACCATGCGCGCGCCAGGCATGACCATGTGGCGTATGTCGGTATTCACTTGGAACACCCTGATCACCTCGATCCTGGTTATCCTCGTGTTCCCAGTGCTCGCAGCGGCCTTCTTCGGCCTCGCAGCAGACCGTATCTTCGGTGCACACATCTTTAACGGAGAAGGCGGTGCCATCCTCTGGCAGCACCTGTTCTGGTTCTTCGGCCACCCCGAGGTCTACATCATTGCGCTACCGTTCTTCGGTATTGTTTCTGAGGTATTCCCGGTATTCAGCCGTAAGCCGATCTTCGGGTACAAGACGCTTATCTACGCGACCATCTCGATTGCTGCCCTGTCGATGACTGTGTGGGCTCACCACATGTACGTCACCGGTTCGGTGCTGCTGCCGTTCTTCGCGCTGATGACGATGCTGATCGCCGTTCCGACCGGTGTGAAGATCTTCAACTGGATCGGCACCATGTGGCGCGGATCGATCACCTTCGAGACTCCGATGCTGTGGGCCCTTGGCTTCCTGGTGTCCTTCGTCTTCGGTGGTCTGACCGGTGTCATCCTTGCTTCGCCAGCACTCGACTTCCACCTCTCGGATACCTACTTCGTTGTGGCTCACTTCCACTACGTGATCTTCGGAACTGTGGTCTTCGCGATGTTCTCGGGCTTCTACTTCTGGTGGCCAAAGTGGACCGGCAAGATGCTCAACGAGCGCCTCGGCAAGATCCACTTCTGGATTCTCTTCATTGGCTTCCACACCACCTTCTTGGTGCAGCACTGGGCTGGCGTCATGGCGATGCCACGTCGTTACTACACCTACCTGCCAGAAGACGGCCTGACCTGGATGAACCAGCTCTCGACCGTAGGTGCAATGATCCTCGGCGTCTCGATGATTCCGTTCCTCCTCAACGTCTACCTGACCGCCCGCAACGCGCCGAAGGTCACCGTAAACGATCCATGGGGCTTCGGACGTTCGCTGGAGTGGGCAACCTCTTGCCCACCGCCACGCCACAACTTCACCTCGATCCCGCGTATCCGTTCCGAGTCTCCTGCCTTTGATCTCAACCACCCTGAGGTCAGTGGCGTGAAGCAGCCCGGACAAGAGGGCGAGCCTGCGCTCGCTCAGGCGAAGTAACGCGGAAAGGAAAGAAGAACCATGAAGTCAAACATTGTGATCTTCGGGATCCTGACTGCTTACTTCCTGATCGTGGGCACCATGTACACGGTTTGGAACCTGATCACCCACGGCTACATTGAGTGGGCCGGCACGACGGCAATCCTGCTTTCGGGTGGCCTGACCGCGATGATCGCTGTATACATCTGGCTTGTCCAGAAGAAGCAGGGTGGCGTACTGGTTGAGGACCGTCAGGACACCGACATCGATGATGGCGATCCTGAGCTCGGCGAGTTCAGCCCGTGGAGCTGGTGGCCGCTCGTGTTGGCGTTCTCGCTGTCACTGGTCATCCTCGGTCTCTGCATCGGCTTCAACTTCTGGTTGAGCTTCCTCTCACTCCCGATCGTGCTGCTCGCAGTCGTCGGCTGGGTGTACGAGTACTACCGCGGGCACTTCGCTCGCTGATTGGTCCGCATTAGTCGTGACTATCACTATTAGGCGAGGGCGAGTAGAAGACGCTCCGGCGCTTCTCGCCCTCGCCGTCCAGTATCAGACTGGGCGCGAACCTATCGGGCGTGACGAGTTTCTTGTCGCGCTCGATAACGTGCTTCGCCACCGGGACCAAGAGACCAATGTGCTCTTTGTTGCAGAGCAAGACGGCCGAGTATCTGGCTATTCCCTGCTCACTGTGTCTCGCCTGCTGCACGCACCTGGCTTGACTGCGCACTTGCAAGAGATCGTCGTCGACGCAGACGCACGTGGCCACGGCATTGGCGATCGCCTGATGCAAGCCAACGAGCACTACTGCATGGGCCGCGGTGTCCGTCAGCTTTCTGCTTCAACCGCGCGCATCGGCTCCTTCTACAACCATCGTGGTTTTGAACCAGTTGGTGAGCACTATCGTAAGGTGCTCGAGCTCGGTTAGTTCTCCGGCTCACCCATGTCTTCATCAGACCACAGCGCAGACCCTGCCGCTCACTCAGTGAGCCGCAGGGTCCGTCGTCGTCCAGGGGAGAATCGGGCACGGCTTATTGAAGCGGGAATTCGCGTGTTTGCCCAGCACGGGTATCACGGCGCCTCGACTTCAGCGATCGCCACCCTTGCCGATGTGCCCCAACCGCATGTCTATGCAAGCTTCCGCACCAAACAAGATCTGTTTTTCGAGTGCGGGAACGAGGTCGTCACCAGACTTCGTGAGTTTGACTTTCACATCGCCCCGAGCGCTCCGCTGAGCTCTGATCTACAAGTGCTTGGGGAGTTCGTGCTCCAGTGCATCGCCCACAGCCACGACACGAAGCTGCAACCTCAACTGGGCGAACTTCTCCGTCGACTCTCAGCGCCGCAGGGGACTGGCGGACTGTCGCTGCTGGTGACCGCCGCGGCGACAGGGATATTGCGCTCTCAGCACGACGTTCACGGCTCTTCTGCACAAATAGACGCTTAGCCTTCCTTGGCGCTGCGTGATCGCCTCTTTCCTGGATCGTCGCGGCACAACTGCCAGGCAACCACGATTTCGTGAGCGGGAGATCTCGCGTCAATCCTGACGAGTGTTGGCGCCCATACCTGCCACGAGGCTACTGATGGATGTGGGAAGCCGCCTGCAATCCATGAGTGTCGTGTTGCGGGGTAAGCACTCAGCTTGCACACATGGGATGCAGCGTGCCTCGTCTTGCACAGCGTCCTTATAGGATGCTTCTGCGGCCGACGCGATAGGATGCTTCTGCGGCCGACGCGCGCCTGTATCGCGTGTGCGGCCTGCATCAAGGCCGCGGCCTGCAACGAGTGCTGCTGCCTCTTACCTCTAGAGATGCTCGCATCCGTGATGGGACTGGCGTGTCCGTGATGGGACTGGCATGTCTGTGGCTGGATTGACGTGTGCGGTCCAGTCAGCGTCTATTGCTGCGACCAAGGTGATCGGTACGTTGGTCGCGGGAGGCTCGGGTTGTGCAGAATAGGGGAGATGCATGGCCCATGCGGGTGTGCGCGGGAGACGCGAGGCTGATCGTGAGGGCTCAGAAGGTGAAGCGCCTGGCTTCAGTGGGGGAGGCGAGGCTTGCATCGGCTGTGGATGAGCGATGGTGTACACAAACGAGTGAGGCCCCATCCGGAAAACCGGACGGGGCCTCACTTCGTAGCAACTTGGCGTTAGTGGCCTTCGTGCTCAGCCTGCTCGAGTTCACCCTGAGTTGGGGGAACCACGCGATCCTCAAAGAACCAGCGGCTGAAGCCTGCCCGCAGGCGACGTGAGAACGGAATTCGTCCATCATCGTTCGGACGAAGCATGAGCGGCTCGTAGCTGTGGTAGCTCACCAGCTCCCAGCGCTCGTACTCGCTCACTGGCTTGTGCACCTCGACGTACTCTCCACCTGGCAGGCGAACGATACGACCCGACTCGTAGCCGTGCAGCGCGATCGAGCGATCCTTCTTCTGAAGTGCGAGGCAGATCCGCTTGGTCACGATGTACGCCACGATTGGACCAAGGATCAGCAGCAGCTGCAGCGCGTGGATCACGCCTTCCATCGAAAGCTGGAAGTGAGTTGCCATGAGGTCCGAGCTTGCGCCCGCCCACATCACTGCGTAGAAGGTGACTCCGGCAGCACCGATAGCGGTACGGGTAGGAGCGTTACGTGGGCGATCCAGGATGTGGTGCTCACGCTGGTCTCCGGTCACCCAAGCCTCTACGAATGGGTAGATGGCGACGAGGATCAGGAAGACGCCGATGAGCGCGAGCGGAATCAGCATGTTCCACGACCAGGTGTAGCCGAACCATTCGGTCTCGAGCCCAGGTGGGATCAGACGCAGCATGCCGTCGGCGAAGCCGATGTACCAGTCAGGCTGGGTACCAGCAGACACCGGTGATGGGTCGTATGGTCCGTAGTTCCAAATTGGGTTGATGCCCACAAAGGTAGCGATCAGCATGATCACGCCGAAGACGATGAAGAAGAAGCCGCCGGCCTTCGCTGCATACACAGGGAGCACGGGGAAGCCAACAACGTTCTGCTGGGTCTTGCCTGGGCCAGGGTACTGAGTGTGCTTGTGGATGACCACGAACGCGAGGTGCAGTGCGACAAAGAGGATCACAAGTGCAGGCAGCAACATAATGTGCAGCATGTACAGACGTCCGACAATGTCAGTACCGGGGAACTCGCCACCGAAGAAGAAGAACGACAGGTAGGTGCCGATCACGGGGATCGCCTTGATGATGCCATCAATGATTCGCAGGCCGTTACCCGAGAGCACGTCGTCGGGCAGCGAGTAGCCGGTGAAGCCCTCAGCCATTGCGAGCACGAAAAGCACAAAGCCGATCAGCCAGTTGAGCTCGCGAGGCTTGCGGAATGCACCCGTAAAGAAGATACGGAGCATGTGCAGGCCGATCGAGGCGACGAAGAGTAGTGCTGCCCAGTGGTGCACCTGACGCATCAGCAGACCGCCGCGAACCCCGAACGAAATGTCGAGAGTCGAAGCCATGGCGGCCGACATCTCTACACCCTTCATCGGGATGTATGCACCGTTGTAGTGGGTTTCAACCATTGACGCCTGGAAGAACAGGGTCAGGAAGGTTCCCGAAAGCAGGATGACAACGAAGCTGTAGAGCGCAACCTCACCGAGCAGGAACGACCAGTGGTCTGGGAAGACCTTACGTCCGAACTCCTTGACAGCGACACCGATCTTGGTGCGGTCGTCAATGTAGCTTGCAGCCTTAGCGGTAAACGTCGATCCGCTCTGGTTTTGCGTGGAAGGGGTAGTCACAGTGCTCACTTGAGGCGCTCCCAGAAGCTAGGTCCGACAGGTTCTTCAAAGTCGCTACGTGCAACCAGGTATCCCTCGCTGTCCACCGTAATGGGGAGCTGCGGGAGTGGGCGCTTGGCTGGGCCAAAGACGACCTTTGCCTGGTCGCTCACGTCAAACTGCGACTGGTGGCAAGGGCAGAGCAGATGGTGCGTGTGCTGCTCGTTCAGAGCAACGGGGCAGCCAACGTGCGTGCACACCTTGGAGTAGGCGACGATGCCGTTGTACGACCAGTCCTTGCGGTCCTCAGGCTCGGTGAGATCTGCTGGATCGAGACGGATCAGGAGGACAATCGCCTTTGCCTTCTCATCAAGCACATGCGTTGCCTGGTCAAGGTTCTCTGGAACCACGTGGAACACCGAACCGATGGTGACATCAGCTGCCTTGATAGCGGCGCCGACCTCGGCACCACCAAGGTCACGAGCCAGGCGAGTGCCCTTTTCCCACATGGTGTGCTTCAGCAGGGTGACCGGATCCTGATCCTGCGGAGCAAGTCCGCGAAGCAGGGTGATACCCGGGATCGGGAACGCGACGAGCGCGCCGATCAGGCTATTGCGAACCAGGGTGCGCCTGGAGAAGCCCGACTCCTTGTCTGCGAGCTCGAAGACCTCGGCAGCAGCCTCACGGGTTGGCTCATCGCTCGGCACCGGATGACGCTCATCGATTGACTCGTGGTCAGCCATGATCGCCTTGCCCCAGTGCACTGCACCGATACCAATTGCGAGCAAAGCAAGCGTCATGCCGAGTCCGACGAACATGGTGTGCAGACGGATCTGCCACAGCTCGCCGGTCTCAATCGGGAAGAACATGTAGGCCAGTACGGCGCCCAAGCTTCCTGCGATTGAGAGGTAGAAAAGCGTGTATACCGTGCGCTCTGCGCGCTTCTCACGCTTCGGGTCGAGATCGGTGACCCGCTTACGATGCGGGGGAAGACCGGGGTTCTGAACGACATCGTGCGCAATTACCGCGGTGCCTACCGCTGCGCCTGCGTTGTCGTGGCTCTGAGCGGGGACAACGGCGTTATCGCTGCCGCTGTTCTTCGCTTCCTCTGCCATGATGCTCCTTGCTTACTGACTGTTCTTGACGATGATGATCTGTGCGTTGTCGACTAATTCGACTTCGCAGTGACCCACACCGTGAGCGCGACGATAATACCGAGGCCGATGACCCAGATGAAGAGACCCTCAGCCACTGGACCAATCGATCCGAGCGTCAGACCGCCGACTGCAGGCTGATCCTCGATGTACTTGAGGTAGCTGATGATGTCAGACTTCTGCTCTGGGGTGATGTTCGCATCGTTGAAGACCGGCATGTTCTGCGGGCCAGTCACCATTGCCTCGTAGATGTGCGTTGCAGGAACACCGGTGAGCTTTGGTGCCCACTTGCCCTGAGTCAGTGCGCCACCAGCGCCAGCCACGTTGTGGCACATTGCGCAGTTGATGCGGAACAGCACACCACCGTTTGCGACATCGCTATCGCCCTGGAGGTACTTTGCGTCTGGCAGATCTGGTCCTGGAGCCAGCGAGGCAACCCAAGCAGCGAGCTGAAGAGTCTGCTCTTCGTCAAACTGCTTTGGCTTCACCATGCCCTGTGGGCCCTGGAAAGCGAGAGGCATACGACCGGTACCAACCTGGAAGTTCACCGAAGCCGCACCAGAGCCGATCAATGAAGGGCCATCGTTGGTGCCTTCAGCGTTCAGGCCGTGGCAGGTGGCGCAGTTCGCGCCGAACAGCTTCTCGCCAGCGGTGAGGTTCTTCTCATCTTGGCTGAACTTGGTCCAGTCAACCTCTGCCGTAGCGGAGGTCTGGTTAAACCCGGTGTATGCGGCACCGGTGACAAGCAGGCCGACTGCCACGAGGGCGACGGTTGCGAGCGGGTGACGACGACCAGTCTTGCTGGTGTTCTTCTTGAAGAGGGCCATGGTTCTCGGTAACTCCTGAGCTATTTGACCACGTAGATGACGATGAACAGCGCGATCCACACAATGTCGACGAAGTGCCAGTAGTAAGACACGACGACCGCAGTGGTCTCTTCCTTCATGGTGAAGTTCTTGACCGCGTAGACACGTCCGATCACGAAGAGGAACGCAATCAGGCCGAGGGTCACGTGGATGCCGTGGAAGCCTGTGGTGAGGTAGAACGCCGAACCATATGGATCACCGTTGAAGAGAATGTCTTCGGAAACGAAGGTTGCGTACTCCCACGCCTGACCTGACACGAAGATCGCACCGAGGAAGAAGGTGAGGTAGAACCACTCGACGGTGCCCCACTTCGCTGGAGACTTCCCGGTCGCGTACGGCTGCATGCGCTCTGCTGCAAACACACCTGCCTGGCAGGTGAACGACGACGCCACCAGGATCAGGGTGTTGATGAGCGCAAAGGTGAAGTTGTGCTTCTCCGTTTGCTCGACCCAAAGGTCAGGATTCATCGCGCGAAGCGTGAAGTAAATGGCAAATAGGCCAGCAAAGAACATAAGCTCGCTGCCTAGCCATACGATCGTGCCCACAGCGACCGTATTTGGACGCTTTACCGCAGACACGGCTGACTGAGTATTCATGGTGGTTGTCGTCACCCCTCCATTATGACTGAAAGTTTGGTGTGTATCTTTCACATTCACACGGCGCGCCGAACTATCCGCTGTGCGTTTTTGCCAGCCTACCGGGTTTCTCCTCATTCCTTTTCATCAGATGAAGTCGTGGCGTGGTGGGCGCACAGGGCCGAGATGAAGCAATTAGTATCTATATATGCTCGAAGAACGCACATGGCCTGTCGTACTCACCACGCTGCTTGAGGGAGGCGACCTCAGTGTGTCCCAAGCAGACTGGGCCATGGGGGAGTTCATGACGGGACTCGCGACCCCGGCACAGATGGGTGCGTTCCTGGTCGCGCTGCAGCGCAAGGGTGTCACCGTTGACGAAATCGTGGGGTTTCGCGACGCAATTCTTGCCGAGGCAAAAGAAGTGGCACTCCCAGCAATGTCGCTCGACATTGTCGGCACCGGGGGCGATCGATTCGGCACCGTCAACATCTCGACGATGGCGTCAGTAATTGCCGCAGCGAGCGGAATCCCCGTGGTAAAACACGGGAACAAGGCGGCAAGTAGCAAGTCAGGATCTTCTGACGTCTTGACCGCACTCGGAATTGACCTGTCACTCGAACCCGATGCTCTTGTGCGCAGCTTCGAAGAGGCGGGCATCGCGTTCGTGCATGCGGCACGATTCTTGCCGGGGTTTCGCCATGTCGCGCCGGTTCGCGCAGAACTGGGCATCCAGACCGTATTCAACTACCTTGGCCCGCTCTGCAACCCTGTTCGGCCAGAAGCCACAGCAGCCGGCGTCGCAGACCTCGCGCGCGCACCACTCTTCGCCGATCTTTTCCGGTTCAGAGGGGCAACCGCGCTTGTGTTCCGCGGTGACGATGGTCTCGATGAATTGACGACCACCGGACACTCACACATTTGGGAAGTCAGCAGGGGAGCGCTCACCGAGCACGATATCGATCCACGCGATCTGGGGCTGCCACGGGCGCGGATGGAAGATCTGATCGGAGGCGAACCAGAAGAGAACGCGGCCACCGTTCGTCGTGTGTTCGAGGGCGAAACCGGCCCGGTGCGTGACATCGTGTTGCTCAACGCTGCCGCTGGAATCGTGACATACGACCTCGTGCGCGACCCGGAATCGGTGGACCGTCCGATCCTGGAACGTCTTCGCGACGCCCTTGATGTCGCCGCACACACCGTCGACTCGGGTGCCGCACTGCGCACCCTCGATACCTGGGTGTCTGCGACGAAGCGACACGCGAGCGCGGGGGAGTAGCGCCCTCTGGTCTTCGGGCGCGAGCCCCGGAAGCTAGTACCTGATTGCGTCGATGACCTTGACCCGTGTCGCGACAATCGCAGGAACCAGACCCGCGAGCGCTCCGGTGAGCACCGCAGCAGCGAGGCCAATCAGGGCTGCCGAGAATGGGAATGGTGGAACGTCCTGCAACCCGTAAAAGAGCGTGTTCATGATCAGCGGGCTGCGAACGATTGCCACTGCCAGCACGATACCAAGCACACCCGCTACCGCTGTCGCGACCACACTCTCCATCATGACTGAAGAAAAGATTCGGGCACTACTCGCGCCAAAACTTCGACGCACACCGATTTCGCGGATCCGTTGACGCATCGCCACAAGCTGGATGTTCACCAGGCTCAGCCCACCGAGCAGCAAGACAATGCTTGAAATGGCGCTCGTGATGATTTGCATCATCAAGTAACTCTGTTCAAAATCAGGGCTGGCCCCTGAATCCGTGCGTGAGACTGACACCTTCACGCCCGTGGGCAGACCGGCGCGCAGATCCATCGCGAGTACCGGGCCGATTTCAGAGGCTTGCTTGCCCGAAATCCAGACCTCGCGGGCAACTGTGACCTCTTTCGGAACAGCTCCCACGCGCTGAAGATAGCTGTCATAGAGCATGTCGACGCGCAATTCCTGATCCCATTCACCGGCTTTCGGCAGCACTCCAACGATCTGGTAACTTCCGGTAAACGCATCTGTCATGTTGAGCACAGGATGCGACGCAAGTGGCGGGCTGCCGAGTCGCTCCCACAGCGGTTCGGAGACAACGACCGGGGGAGCGAGGAGCTCGGAGTCGTCGCCGCGAAACCAACGCCCGTCTTTAAGCTTGATGCGGTGGATCGTGGGATACGCCGGATCAAATTGTCTTGAGGGCACCATAGTGACACCCTCAGGCAGTTGCACCGGGACCTGCACCTGGCCATCGATCAGGCGCGTGGTGTGCGTGAACCCATAGCGCTCATTGACCTGAGAAAAACGCTGATCCGCGGCGTTCCAATCAACCGGGGCACCATCCTCAGTGTGGGTATCAATGCGGAGCGTGGCGATCCTGCCGCCCCATCGCTCGCTGTTCTCGAGCGTCGCCTGCTTCTGCAACTCACCAAGCCCCACCACCGCTGTGAGCGCAGCAACTGCCACCGCAATACCGATCAAACTCAGGATAACCCGGAGCTTGTGGGTGCGAAGCTCGCTCCAGGCCTCACCAAAGGTGCCGACACACGCGGCCGCCAGACGTGACCACGTGCCGTCGTTATCGATCCGCTCACTGCGACGCGACATGTGCGCCTCCTTCATCTGCGGAAAGCACCCCAAGATCGAGCCGAAGTCTACGTGCGGCGAGAGCTGCAACGCTCGGATCATGCGTAATCGTGATCAGCGCAGCACCATTCTCGCTCGCAACCTCTTCCAGCAACTCCATCACTGTGGTGCCTGTCTCAACGTCCAGGGCGCCGGTCGGCTCATCGGCGAGGATCATGCGTGGACCGCGCACGAGCGCGCGCGCAATCGCCACCCGCTGCTGTTCACCTCCGGAGAGCTGATCGGGCATGGAGTCGAGCCGATGGGAGAGTCCGACACGATCAAGCATCGCTTCGGCCAGCTGCGTGCGGTGCCAAAACTTCTGGCCACTTGCATAGCCGAGCGGCATCATCACATTCTCACGCGCGTTCAGTCCCGAAAGGAGATTGAACTGTTGAAAGACGTAGCCGATGCTGCTTCCGCGCTTGCGATCGAGCGCTGCTTTGCTGAGCTTTCCCGTGTCAATGCCGTCGAAGATCACCGATCCCGAGGAGGGGGAGTCGAGGAGTCCGAGGATGTTGAGCAGCGTGGTTTTTCCTGATCCGCTTCGGCCGACGACCGCGACATGCTCGCCGGACTCGACGTGCATCGTGATCTCGTGCAAAATATCGAGGCGGCTGCCATCGGGGAGCTCGACGTGCTTCGAGACTCCGTCAATCTCAATGAGACTCACCAGCTAGTGCCCGTCTCGCAGACTTCCTCACCAGGAGCGACTTCGTAGCAGAACTCCTCGACCGGAGCAGCAATCCCGGGCACGAACTGGCGAATCTGGTCACCCTCGTTCAGGCCAGAAAGCACTTGCACCAGGGTTCCGTCGCTCACGCCGAGTTCAACCTTCGTCTCGGTGGTTGCCCCATCTGCGCCAGCGAGCCAGACGACGCCGGTGCCGGAACCGCCCTTGACCGCGGTTGCTGGGATGGCGAGCACGTTCTCTGCGGTTCCCACCGCAATATTCAGCTGAGCTGGAAGGCCAGGGAACACGATCTGATCGCCGGGAATGCTGCAACGAACACTCGTCGCGCCGTCCTCTGAGACCTGCGTGCTCAAGCCTGTGCACACGAACGGAGCTGGGCCACCCGTGATCGTCACCTCGGCCTCTGCGGGGGCGTTCAGGAGGCGATAGAGCTGAACCGGTTCGACTGTGGCGAGAAGGTGGAAACGGTCCGGGGTGAGCTTGCCGATCTCGGTGCCGGTGGTGACATCTTGCCCCGCGACAATACCGAAGCCTGAGAGTCGGCCTGACTCGGGGGCGACGACGTCGACTCTGTTGCCATTCTCAATTTTGACGGTAAAGAGGGCTTGTCCGGCAGCGACGACACCTCCGTCTCCCACGTGGACCGCGGTCACATTTCCGCTTGAAGTGGAGCGGAGCGTGGTGTCGCTGTCCCTGGCAATTTTGCCCTGGAGAGAGAGGTTATTCACGATGGTGGCGGTCTCTACTGAGACCACGGGATCAGAAACGGAACCACCGGGGCTGATCGTGGACTGATCGTCGGCCGAGAAGAACGCCATCTTTGTGAGCGAAGCCGCGATCGCCCCAAATGCGAGCACCATCAGAATGGGGAAGACCCAACGTCGCCAAATCACCATTGCTTGCATCGCCTTTCGGTTCTCCGTCACGAGACGTTTCTCCAAACTATCGGGTGGAACTGCCATGCAGGCTGGGAGTCCTGTCTACATGTGTGAGAAAAAGGCACTTGCACTGGAGCTTCACTGGGAACGATTGCGAGGTTTCGCCTTGGCCACGCGTTGCAGTGTGGTGTTGGTTGGCGGTGTCGGTTGGTGGTGTCGGTGCCTCAGGGTCGCAGGCACCGGCTATGGTTGCAGTAGGCAGTTCATGGCACTCAGGCGCACAAGGGGCTGCGTAGAACCGGAGCAATGGCAATGATTCGGATGAACCCAGGCGAGGCGGAAGCGCGCCAGATTGCGCTGGCGGTCGCGCAGCAGGCAGCGACAGAATTTGGATCGGAATTCTCCGGCGCATTTCTGCTCGGTAGCCTGGCCCACGGCGGCTTTGCGCTGAAATCAAGTGACATCGACATTGCGCTGGTCTTGCATCAGCTTGATGCCGAGACTGGTGCGCGGGTGCGGCAACTTACCTCAGCTGCAATTGCGTCATTCAACTCGCCGCTCACAGCGCGGGTGTCTGTCTTTTGGGCTGATCCTGCGCATCTGCGCACCGGAAACGAGGCGCATACCCGACTGGAGGCAGTGGATCGGGCCGATCTGATGCGATTTGGCGTCCTGATGTGGGGTGAGGATCTGCGATCCTTGGGCGAACTTCCGAGCGCGGCAGAACTTGTGCGTGCAGGAGCTGAGTTCGGGGCGGCAAAGTTTGCTCTCGAGTACCTTGCACAGTCCGCCGCTGAACTCGTGCGCGCGGGTCCGCGTGCCGCATCGAAGTATGTCTTGTTTCCAGTTCGGCTGAGTTTTACGCTCGCGACGGGGGAGATTGGCCTGAACGAGGCGGCCGTCTCGTGGTATCTGCATTCAAGTGGTGCGGCGCAGGAGCTTGTTGCTGCGGCGTTTGCTTGGCGCACAGACGGCTTTTCCTCAACGGAGGCGGCGACCAAATTGATTGCCGAGCAATCTGCCGCACTGTATCTCGATTACTTTCACGCGTATCGACAAAGCGCGGATGTGCCGGAGGCGCTGAGGGAGGAGTTTCAGCGTCGGGCGACTTCGATCGAATCAGCCAAACTGACATAATACAGATTATCGAACTCTCTTGATCTTGCCTCGCACCGTCTCGAGGGATCGTCGCGCCTCCAGTATTGCCCATTCGTTCCCAGCCCTAGCGCGTTAACTCCAGCAAGCCCAGCCTTAGCGCAGTGGCTCCAGCAAGCCCGTTACGACCTTGGAGCTTTCGAGCAGCTCACTGGAAGTATCACCGCGACGGCCAGGCAACCACGACGCCCACCGGATCAAGAAACCGCACACATCCAGCTGGCGTCACCGTGCAGGCATCTGTGCGTTACGCGAGACGCAGCGCGCGTTGCCGTGGAGCCCACGCCACGCGTGCGTGGCTCGCGGTGTCTCGCACGTATGCGCATCACGCAGCGATCGCTGTACGCGATCCTCGTCACGCAGCCCACGGCTTGCAAAGCTGACATAACGTGACACCAGCCGGGTGATTCCAAACACCACCGCTCCGCAAGTTCCCTCAGAAACGCCACAGCGAACACACCAGGGGCGCCGTTCTCGCGAAAGAACGGCGCCCCTGGCAAGAAGAGCTACGATCGTGCGTTAGCTCGCATCACGCGTCTTGCGTGTGCGCCACACGACGGCGCTACCCGCGGCAAGCAACGCCACCGCTACCCCACCAAGCCACCAGAGCGAAGTACCGCCGGTGTTCACGAGGCCTGAGGACCCGGGTGCCGCAGGAGCGGGTGCTACGAAAGCGTTCCACACATCAGCGTCATCGACCTTCTTGCCCGAGTGTGCGCCAACGGCGGTGACTGAGGCCCGGTCGCTGTGCTTCGCACCTACAGCCACGCCCTGCAGCGTTCCGACGCACTCGAACTGAGTGCCAATCTCGAAATTGCCTGACCACTCAGTACCGGTAGTTCCATCGGGGAACTCACACACGAGATCCATGAGCTTCGCGTCTCCAGCAAGAACCTGATCCTTGACTTGGATGTCACGCAGCGATTCACGACCGTCGTTAGAGATCGTGAAGGTGATCTTCTGACGAGCCCCCGCAGCAAGCTCCTTACCTGGGGCCTTGTCGAAGTCTCCCTCGAAACCATCGTTCAGCAGTGCGCCAGAAGCATCGTACTCAGGCTGTTCCCCCTCATCACTCCACTTCACGATGCTGATACTCGGGTCGCCAACTGGGTAGATCGTCGCGGTCGATCCAGCGATCGTATTCACGATCGGCTGAGAAGTGTCGTTGCCCTCAACCGCGAAGTATGCGATCACACGCCCCTGATTTGGGTCAAGATTCGTGCCCGGCTTCTGACGGATCGTCACCGCACCAGCGGCATAATCAACCACTACATTGCCATTCAACTCGATCTCGTTCTCCGCCAGCACCTGGTCGTTGGGAACTCCCGCAGCGTCAACGTCTACAAATCCGAGGAACTCGACGCTGCTCGGCAGCACATCTTGGCGGGTAAAGATCGTGACAGGGAACTGCTGACCGTAGTTTCCGCGCGGGATCAACTCAATCGAGTAGACGAACCGAGGTGCGACGAACTCGCCGTGCTCAATCAAGGCGTCAAGATTCGACACCCAGCTGCCAGTCTCGGTGTCGTAGATCCGCTTGCGCATCTCTGCCTCATCACCGAAAGACGTCGCCTCAGATTTCTGATCGCTCCAGTAGTCCCAGTCGCTCTTTTCGCCAAGCAGCGACGCGCGGTTATAGATCTCAAACGTCTCCTTGCCCGTGAACGTCACCGTCGTCAAGGTAATGTCAACGATCCACTTCTGGCCAGCATCCTGTGCAGCGACAAGATTCTTTCCCGCGTCGCTCAACTCGATCACGAGCTTGCCTGCGCTGTCTGTGCTCACGGCGAAGTGCTCCTGCGCCAACGCGGTGCCGCCGTAACTGCCAGTGACAGGAATCGTCGAGAGGTCGGAGATATCAAACACCGAGGTGTCTACCTCATCGACAATCTTGCTGTGCAGTGGATCAATCTGTGGCTTGGCCGTATCAATCGTGAAGCGGTACGGAATCTGCGCCCGCTCCCCTGGGTTCACTCGAACCTCGTCAGATGCCGTTGTCTTATTGAAGGCTGCCGAATCATTCACTCCTGATTCGTAATCCTCCGGCAACTCGACCACTGCAGCATTGTGCTCACGATCCACTGTCACGCCATCCGCGTAGGTGAATGATGCACGGTTGTTCCAAGGGAACTGGGTACCGCCAACCACGGTGCTGGTGCCAGCAGCAAGACCGGCCACAGTGTCAAGCTGAGCTCGAACGGTGATGTCGATGTCTGTCGTGTTGTCTTGCCCCACATTGATCAGCAGCTGATTGCCCACGAGAGCAAACTTGCCGACGTAGGCAGTTGCCGCGAAGTCTTCTGCGGTGCCACTGAAACCGGCCGCCTCACTCAGCGCCACGATTGGCCCCGCGCCCGCGACAGAGATAAAGCCCGGCCCGGTTCGCCAAGAAGCCTGCTCAATCAGGGTGTCACTGATGACGACGTTTCGATGCAGTGTGAAGTTCGGGTTGCGCTTGTCCCACGGAGTCAGATCAGCGTGCAGCACGTAGTCCATCTCAGCTGCGGGCGACAGATTGCCCTGGTCGTCGGTAAGCACATCCTGCAGCGTCCAGTTGCCGCGTTTCGCGAAGTTGTCCCCCACTCCAACGCCTGGGATGTTTCCGCTCAACGATACCTGTGCAGAACGGGACTCGGTGCCCCCGAACGTGACCTCGTTTGCCAGCGTGACGGAGTAATCGCCGGGCTGGTTGTGGCGGTCCGTGAACCGCTCATGGAGTAGTTGCTCAAGCGCCTGCACATCAGTGACTTTGACCTCATAGCTGATCCGCAGCGTGGACTGCGCAGGAACGTCGACGGTTCCGGAGAACGCGTTTCCGGTGATGACCGGAGTGAAATCGTGCGCTGCGGTGCCGTTCACCGTCGTCAGCGTGGTGACGAAGGAGTTCGACACATAGGCGAGACCGTCGCCGAGCAGGTCTGCGATCTCATATCCAGTGCGCGCCTGTGCGGATCCGAGCACGAGCGTGTAGGTCAATACCTGATCGGCAATCGTTGGCTTCAGACCAAGGAACTCATAGTCTGGCGCACCAGCGATCCGCATGTAATCGTTCAGATTGCTCGGCTGCACACCCTTGTGGTAGCTGTCGGGAACCTCGACAACGGGAGGCTCCACGTTTTCTACGACAAGGTTGACTCCGCCCTTGTCATCGCCGATCGTCCAGCTGATGGGCGAGGGTGTCTCGTGGTCAACCTGCTCAGCAGTGAGGTTGATGACGAACGCGCCCTCCGTGACATCCTCAGGAATAGGATTCGCGAAAGTCACCGTGATGGTTCCATCTGGATTCGCAAGCATTGATTCAACTGCTGCGTTTCCTGGCAACTGACCATTCACCGTGATTGACGGCGGGAGAGAGATCGTAATTTTCTCGCCGGCGATACTCTGCTTCGCGTCATATTGCACGCGGAGTTGGATACCGTCGCCCTCCGGCACGGTGGCGTTGCTGCCGACTACCTGCCCCTTGTGCAGCACATCAATCGCAATCCCGGCGTTCGCGGCTTGCGCAGTTCCTGCGGTCACGCTGATCAAGCCAAGACTCAGCGCGGCCATGCTCAGCATCGCAATCACGCGTCGCGCCACTCCCCTGCGGCGCATCGGTGTGTGTTCTCTCATCTGTGGTCTGTGCTCCCCTTCAAGATCCAGATCGGTCTCGACGCTGCCTCGCAAACCTTGCGTAGACATGCAAAACGACCCCGGGCGTGAGAGATCCTTCTCTGCACGTGGGAGTCGCAACTCCCCAGTCAATCGGTGGGCCAGACACCCCATTCACCACGCAGGCGGTATTTCACCCTGAGCTTCACCCCGGGGCCTCTCCCCGCGCTCGCCGCTCGGATCAGAAGGTCACGTACTGGCCGCGAGAGGTCACCAGTGAACTCCCGCCCGCGGAAGACAACAGTGCGATCACGAGGCCTGCGGCTGCTCTTCAAGCTGCTGCGTCAGGAGTCCAAGCAGCGCAGCCTTCGTGAGGGCAGCATCACGAGAAGAAACGTCAAGTTTGCGGTACACGCTACGCAACTGCGATTTCACGGTATTGCGTGAAATAAACAGTTCAGCAGCAATCTCATCGGCCGAACCGGTTCGCTCAAGCATTCGTAAGACGGTGGTTTCGCGAGGCGTAAGCTTCGGTGGCACCGGATCGGCAAGGCCCGGTGCTGGCGAATGCAGTGCACTCGATTGCAACTCGGATTCGGTCACTCCAAGGCTCCTCAGGAACTCGGAAACCCCCAGTCGATCCTGCGGCGGGATCGAAGCCATCGGCGCTTTGAGTGTGGAGATCCTCATCATCTCGACCACGCGGTTGGCACTCAAGTGTGCTTCAGACATCTCACCAGAACGCAGAGCACAGCAGGTCAATACCAACTCGGCTTCAAGCAGGTGACGCGGCGCCGTCGAAGACTCGATCACTCTGGTCGCTTGAATCGCTGCCGCGGCGGGGCGGTCGAGGGCAAGTTCAATTCTGGCCAGCAGGTTCCTCGCGAGTGAACCGTGCTTTGCTGACCTCGCGGCGATCTTCCTGGCCGACTCTAGCTTCCCCACGGCAAGCAAGAGTTCCGCCTCGGCAGCATCGAGAAAGCTCCGATCGAGCGGCGTGCTCTGCTGCTTTCCGCGCAGATCGCGGAGCTGTCGTAACCGGAGGAGTCCGAGTTCTGCCTCTTCGGCATGAACGTCACGACGTGCAGAGACGAGCGCGAAGAGTCGCCAGTGCTCACTCAGCTCCTCCACCTGCGCTCGAGCGTGAAGGTGTTGCGACACCGCTTCAAGATCACCATCATCGAGGGCGATGATTGCTCGCGCCAAGTTGAGGAAGTCGGCGACGTTCGTCTCGCGCCAATTCATCGGCCACGGCAGGGATTCTGAGGCCGCAATGAGGCGACGGGCGAGCGGCACCTCACCATTGAGCGCGGCGAGTCCAGCCCGCATACTGAGCGGATCAACCCGGTCTGCCCTGCCAGCGCTCGCATGCTCAGCGTCGGCAAGCTCAAAGCATTCCCGCGCGAGCGAGACACCACGAAGGTAGAACGCGCTCACCCCGAGGTGCACGTAAATCATCGGGCCAAGCCGGTTCAACGATTCAAAATCTGCATCGCTCAGTGCCGCGAAGTCGGCATACGCCCGTCGCAGTGTCGCCAATGCGTCTCCGGAGAAGGGCATCAAACGCATCGCTGCTGCTTCGAATGCCCGATAGACGACGCGTTCTCGATGTGAACTCCGCGAAGGTTTCACTCGTTGCAGTAACGCCTCTCTTGCCATGAGCTGCATCGCTCGTGGCCGCGTATCGGGATGCGCGTAATTCAGCATGATGAGCAAGATGATGATCGCCGGATATCCGCGAACCCTCGACAGCGGCACCTTGCTCAGCACCGCCAGCGAGTCCACGCGAGTTTCAAGCAGCTCCACCATGCGCGAGAGCGCAACCTCGTTTGCGAGTTCGATCTGATCGCTCGTGAGCGCAAGCTCAAGTGCGACCAGGGGGGCTTCCGCAATCAATGAGGCGTGGAGCGCGTCGGCAGTATCTTTGCGCTGTGTGTGGTCGCTCAAGTAGCGGTCTGCATCCTCGCGAAGAATCTCGCGGATAAAGGGGTGAATACGTACCCATTCCCCCTCTCCGGCAGCGACACCACCTTCGCAGAGCCGATCGAGCAGTCTCGGTGAGAGCCGCCACGCAAGCAGCACTCGACGATTCAGCTGCGGTACGAGTGCCAGACGTACCGCAGTCCGGTAATCGCCCAAAATGGCCTCGAGCTCGGTGCGGAGCCGATGCCTGACTTGCTCACGAAGAATCGCGCCCGTGTGTTGCGGTGTTTCGAGTGCTGATTTCACTGCGAGAGCAAGTCCGGCACTCCGGCTGAGCAGCGCCGCGTACGCCTCGTCAGGAAGACCTGGAGATGCGTGCCGAATCTCAGTTTCAGTGATCAGCAGGTCAGCAGCGGTCATCAGTTTGATCCCTGCTTCACACCACGGAGCAATATCGACCGCGGTGTGCGCGCGCCGACTCGCGAGTACGACCTGAAGCTGTGGCGAAGCGTTGATGACGTGCCCCAGTGATTCACACTGTGAGGCTCTGAGCCGTTCTGCATGATCAATCACCAAGATGCCCGGGCCGGCAGCTGCGAAGCTACTGATCTCGTTCATGGGGAGATACCCCGAAAGATCTGGTGTGCACCACAGTGAACGATCTTCCCTGGTCTGCAGCCAGGAGGCGATCAGGGTGGTTTTCCCTGAGCCAAAAGGTCCGGTGACTACGGTGATGTCAGGCCATGCATCAAGGCGTGCGAATAGCCGAGGTCGCGCGAAGCTATCGGCCGGTACGCGCGGTATCGGCCGCACCCCCGGCATATATTCACTTTGATTCATATATCAGCGTGCGGGCAGCCAAGAAACTCCCATTTCTCGCGCCGGCCCATCACCGCACAAGCGAACACCGCCTGCACTCCCCTTATGCATGGTCAACGTCTGAGGAGAGGCATGTTCCCCGACAGATAGCTGTCGCCTACTCCCCCTGAGCTTCGAGCCTATCGTGATTTCTCAGTCCGGCGCCAAGCCAGAGCGCAAGTTGATCTCTCGCCGAAGCACGTGTCACGAACAGGTCGCAGCAAAGGTGCGAACTGACAGCAGACTCGCCCCGATCAGGGCGATTTCACCGCCGTTCAACATGAGCGAATCGCTCCGCGTGACAGCGGCGTAGGCGAGGAGCGCACAGGCACCAAGCAACACGGCGATTCCAGCGAGAGTGAGCACAATCGACACGATTCGCGAATACCCGCGAAGCCCCCGCCCCGAGCTTCGCGATCGAGTGCGATGGGGTGCAATCATCGCCACAATCGAGGAGGCAAGCACAGCGAGTGCCAACGATCCGAGCAAGTCACTCGGTCGATGCCACCCGTACTCAAGCAGCTGCCAGGCGACGATTCCGAGCACGACCGAACCAGCGAGCATGACGATCCCGCGCGCCGACGCAGGAACCGCCCAAATCAACGCTGCAACCAGTACCGCGTACACGGTCATATGCCCACTCGGAAAGGTATTTGCCGCGTCAAGCTCAAAGAGCTGGGGCCGCTCAAGCCACCTGTCTTTCAATACCTGGGAGGCGAGGATCGCAAGCGCACTGACCGCGGTAACACTCAAGGCACGCGCAATTCCGTGCACCCACAGGGCGATGATCCCAATCACCGCGAGCGCGATCAATACCGTTGTCGTGGTGACAAGCTGCAATGGCCCTGCCGGGTCTGCTTCAAACGCTGAAGCATCCAGCACACTTGCCTCTGCACGCTGCCCAAGAAAGCTCCCCACCCCAAGCAAATACGCGAGCACGCCCACGAGCAACGCCAGCAAGGCATAGATGAGCGCGCGCAATCTCGTGGTCATAGTCGTCGAGCCTAGCGAGCGAAACTTTCAGTCTGCTGAGGCGAGCAGGCGCGTCGGCGCGTCGGCGGTACGAACCGCCCACAGCGCGAGGGCGGCAGCAGTCGACACATTGAGCGAGTCAACGTCGTGCTCCATCGGGATCGTGACGCAGCGAGTCGCAGAAGCGAGGGCGCGCCTGCTCAGCCCCTCCCCTTCGGACCCGAACATCAGGGCAAGCTTGGCGGGCACGTCGCTCACAAAGTTGGCAAGATCCTCGGCGTCTTCTCTGAGCGCAAACGCCGCGAGCTCGTATCCCGCTTCTCGGATCATTGGACCGGCTTCACGCCAATGCGGCAGACGTGCCCACGGCACCTGCAGCACAGCACCCATGCTTACGCGGACGGCCCTCCGATAGAGCGGATCGGCACACGCCGGTGAGAGCAGCACTCCATCAGCACCGAGAGCGGCAACAGACCGAAAAATGGCGCCAACGTTGGTGTGATCGGCAAGATCCTCAAGGATGACGATGCGTCGGGACGTCGCAAGCAATTCTGCTGGGTCGCGAGGTGCCGGGCGGTGCATCGAAGCGAGGGCCCCGCGGTGCAGGTGAAAACCAGTCAGTGATTCAAGCTGAGCCGCGTCACCGAGGTACACGGTCACCTCTGGATGGTCGGCAAGCAATGGTTCCATGCTGGGGAGCCACTGTTCAAGAAGCAGCACCGCGCGTGGCTCGTGTCCAGCGGCAAGGGCACGCTCGATGACCTTCGGGGACTCAGCAAGATAGAGCCCCGATTCAGGCTCCAGTTTTCGGCGTAATGCCACGTCGGTCAGGCTGGTGAAGTCTTCGAGGCCTGGCAGTGTGAGGCTGTCGATCCGCTGAATTCTCATACGGCGCTCCGCTCGGCGAGGGGTGCCCCAGTCTCCCGCAGAAACGCGACCATCTCTTCGGCGGCATAGTCGACGGCCTCGTAGTGCACCAGGTGGCCAACTCCCGGAACCACGCGAAGCTCTGCCTGCGGCACGCGTTTTGCCAGTTCAAGTTGCGCTCGCAACGGTGTGATGTCGTCACGATCGCCCGCAAGAAAGAGCGTGGGCGCGTGAAAATCTGAGGCATACTGTGTGACCGTGTGTGAGACGGAAGCTCGGAACGCCTGCAGCAGCGTGCGACTATCAGAAAACACGCTGAAGTATTGGTGATGTTGCTGGTGGATCCATCGACGAAGCTCAGCATCCCGCGTCTTCGCCATCACCTCACTCATCAGGCGGACAACCAGTGGATTGCCAAGCAGTGCCCGTGACGGGGTCTCTGGCAGCACATCCGCGCAACGATAATAGGCAATCGCGAGCTGGGTCATGAGCGCTTGTGGCCCCTGAAGTGCAGGAGCAGAAATCGGGTTGATCATCAGGATACGGCTCGGTGAAAGCCCCTGCGAGAGTGCGTTTGCGACCACCAGTGAACCAAATGAGTGGCCAAGGATCGCTCCTCTCGATTCGGTGCTCGTGACCTGCGCCATAAACGCGACGAGCCATTCGCCATACAGTGCCAAATCGTGCGCTCGATCAGGGATCGCCGGGGTCTCACCAAAGCCAGGAAGGTCGGGCACGAGAATGCGCAGTTCGGGGGCGAGCGAGACCGCCGCTTGTGCGAGCCCCTCCAGGCCGTGATGGTCGCCGCGAAAGCCGTGCACCAGCACGAGCAGGGGCCCATCTGTGGCACCGTACTGCCAGGCCCGGGTATGTATTCCGAGCGTTGGCACGTCCAGGGTCTCAATTGCGTGATTCACCCCATGAGTCTATTGCGTGCGTATCCGCCCAGCCCGTATGCACGGAGGGAGCGGCGCTGGCAGCGCTGTCTGCACTCCCTTTCGATAGGGTTAAGCACGAATGAAAGGACCGCTTGTGACGAACACGCTCCCGCTCTGGGCGGAAAACATCGCCGTATTCGATACCGAGACCACAGGAATCGACACCACGCAGGATCGCGTCGTCAGCAGCACGGTGGCGCTGCTGGGCAAGAGCGGCGAAGTGCTCGAACGGTACGATTGGCTGATCGATCCCGGAGTTGAGATTCCGGCTGCTGCGGCCCGCGTGCACGGCATCACCACCGAGGTCGCTCAGGCCAGTGGCGTTGAAGCTGCTGTGGGCGTAGCTAAGATTGTCGGCCAGCTTGCCGAGATGATCGACCGCGGCTTTCCGATCGTCGCCTACAACGCACCTTTTGATCTGTCACTCTTGCGTGCCGAAGCCACCCGTCACGGCGTCACCTGGCCCAGCGAGATCGCCCCGGTGATTGATCCGCTGGTGATCGACAAGCAGGTGGATAGGTTTCGCAAGGGGAAACGCACACTTGAGGTTGTGAGCGCTCACTATGGGGTGCTGCTCGATACCGCTCATGATGCTGGCGAAGATGCCATCGCTGCCGGTCGCGTATTGCAAGCGCTCGCACTGCGATATGCACACGTCTTGCCGGAAGATGTGATGGAACTGCACAAGGCACAGATTTCTTGGGCGGCAAGCCAGGCGGCAAATTTTCAGGAGTACATGCGCAAGGTTCGCGATCCGAACTTCGTCGCCGAGGGGAACTGGCCGATCCGCTAAGCAGACAACAAAAAAGCGGCGGGGTCTCCCCCGCCGCTTTTTAATGTCGCGAAACTTACGCGCCGAAGCCCTTGAAGCGCTGGTTGAACTTCTCAACGCGGCCAGCCGAGTCGAGGATGCGCTGCTTGCCGGTGTAGAACGGGTGCGAAGCGCTCGAGATTTCAACATCGATCACTGGGTAGCTCGCGCCGTCAAGCTCGATGGTCTTGTCGCTGGTCAGCGTGCTGCGAGTGAGGAAGGTCTCGCCCGAAGCCAGATCGCGGAAGACGATGGCGTTGTATTCGGGGTGGATCTCGGTCTTCATGATGTTCCTTTGAATGGTATTTGGGTGGGAGGAGCGTTGAAACGCTCAAAAACTACGGTGCGAAACTCTCGCGGTCAGTGCACCAAGGTTCTACTTTAGCAGAAAAAGGCTCAGGATCGGGCAGTGGCGGCGTAACGTCCACGCTCGTGAGAGAGTTCGAAGGCCATTCCGAAGGTTGCAGCAAGGTGCTCCTCCGTCAGCGTGCTCTCGATCGGGCCGGCTGCCTGCACCAATCCGTCACGCACCAGCATGACGTGAGTGAACCCTGGCGGGATCTCTTCAACGTGGTGGGTCACCATGATCATGGCTGGCGAGCTGGGCGATTGGGCAAAGCCAGAGAGCATCTGAAGCAGCCGTTCTCGCGCACCGAGGTCGAGGCTGGCGCTTGGCTCGTCAAGGAGCAACATCTCTGGATCGGTCATCACCGCGCGAGCAATCATGGCCCGTTTGCGCTCACCATCACTCAGTGTGCCGAACGGCGCGTCGGCGAGTGGGGTGAGATCCCACTCGGCAAGAATTCGATTTGCCTGGCGCACATCCATGTCGTCGTATTGCTCGTTCCAGCGGCCCTCGACTCCATAGGCTGCGGTGAGGACCAGATCGCGCACGGTTTCATTCCCGGGGATCCGGCGCGCGGTCGCCGTTGAGGCGAAACCCAGACGGTTTCTGAATTCCCAGATATCAAAGGTGCCAAGCCGCGCACCCAACACGTCGACAGTTCCAGTTGTCGGGTAGTCGTTGGCCGTCGCAATGCGCATGAGCGTCGTTTTTCCGGCGCCATTTGGGCCAAGGATCACCCAACGTTGAGACTCTTCAACTTCCCAGTTGATGCCGCCGAGGATAGCTCGGCCGTTTCGAACGTAGGTGACATCGCTAAAGCGCAACACATTCGTCATAGAACTAACCCTATCCTTGTCGGTATGACTTCTTCTGGTGCCACACGCCCTCTGATCGTGCTTGATTGCGACTCGACCACAATTCAAGATGAGGTAATTGAACTCCTCGCAGAATCTGCGGGAACTCGTGAGCTCGTTGCCGAGATCACCGAACGTGCCATGCAGGGGAGCCTCGATTTCTCTGCAAGCTTGAAGGAGCGAGTCGCGACGCTCGCTGGCACACCAGAGTCAGTGTTTGCAGAGGCCTACAGCAAGGTGCGGCTCTCCCCCGGCATTCGTGAGCTCATTTCTGAGGTGCACGCACGGGGCGGCAAAGTGGGTGTGGTCTCTGGCGGGTTCCACGAGGTGCTTGATCCTCTCGCAGCGGATCTTGGCTTGGACTTTTGGCGGGCAAATCGGCTTGAGGTGAGCGAAGGGGTGTTGACTGGGCGCACGGTCGGCCCTGTCATCGATGCCGCAGCAAAAGCTGTCGCATTGCAGGAATGGGCCGAAGAGACCGGCATTCCGCTCTCGGCAACGGTTGCCATTGGAGACGGCGCGAACGACCTCAAGATGATGGAGATCGCCGCGCTTTCGGTCGCATACAACGCGAAGCCCATCGTTCGAGAGCAGGCAGATGTGTCGATCGAAGATGATCTTGCTCAGGTCGTCGGTATGCTCGATCGTCTCAGCGCATCGGTGTAGGTGCAACGCTTCTTTGCCGCGGTGCAATGAGCAAAGGCCGGGGAACTCACGAAGTCGAGTTCCCCGGCCTTTGCTGTTGAGGCGCGAGCCCTAGTGCCCCATGCCGAGGCCGCCGTCAACTGGAATAACCGCGCCTGAAATATAGCCAGCGTCATCCCCCGCGAGCCACGCGGCAACGCCAGCAATCTCGGTCACCTGGCCGAATCGCGCGGCAGGGATTGAATCAAGATACTGCTGCTGCTGTGCCTCGGGCAGCGCCGCGGTCATATCGGTTTCAATGAAGCCTGGAGCAATCACGTTTGCGGTGATCCCACGACTCCCGAGCTCGCGCGTGAGCGAGCGAGCGAAGCCGACCAGCGCTGCCTTCGAAGAGGAATAGTTAATCTGTCCGGGTGAGCCGTACAGCCCCACCACACTAGAAATCAAGATCACGCGACCAAAACGAGCTTTCAACAGCCCCTTGGCTGCCCGCTTCACCACGCGGAATGTTCCAGTCAGATTCGTGTCGATCACCTCGGTGAAATCTTCTTCGCTCATTCGCAACAGCAGGGTGTCTCGCGTGATTCCCGCATTCGCCACGACCACCTCAACCGGTCCAAGCTGTGCTTCCACCTCGGTGAACGCGGCGTCAATTGAGGCCGAATCATTCATTTCGGCGCGAACTGTCAGCGCACCCTCCGGTCCCTCGCCGGAACGGGCAGTCACGGCGACCCGGTGCCCCTCCTCGATCATGCGCTGGGCGATGGCATATCCAATGCCTCGATTGCCTCCGGTAACGAGAACGGTGCGGGCGGTGCTCATATGGATCCTTTCATCCGATGACGCCCAGCCTAGTAGGAGTGAAGCGGAGTAGGCTTAGCCAACGTGGCGAAGCAGTACAAACTCACATCAGTCGGGGTGAACCCAGCACGGGATCGCTCCTACCGTATGCGTATGTACTTCCTCACAATGACCCTTCGCATGGCGTGCGTCATCTCGCTGTTCTGGGTACGGGGTCCCTGGATCATCCTGGTAGCCATCGGCGCGATCGTGCTGCCCTACGTCGCAGTGCTGATTGCGAATGCCGTCTCACACGTTGGCGGCACCGCACCCGAGGCCCCCACTCCGCACGAACTCACCAGCCCCACCACTGCAGATGATCAGCTCAGTCACGACACACCGAGCCAAACGATTATCGTGATCGACGCTCCCGCTGAACGGCGATCACACAGTGGCGAGTCACACCCATGATCGGCATGCTTGGAGGCATCCACCCCGAGGAACACGAGTGCTCGCGTGCGGGGTGCACGCAGACCGCATTCCGAGCGATCCGCTGGCGAAACCCGAAGATTCATGACGTCGAACGCCGCAAGATCTGGCTCGCCTGTGAAGATCACCTCGATTATCTGAGAGACTTTCTAGAGGCGCGCAGCTTCCCGCTTGAAGTGGTGGCGATTGCCTCGTTGCAAGGGGCCGCATCCGAAGAGAGGCAGGAATGACCACAGCACCGCAGATCGGTTGGAGTTTTCTTCGTACCAGGCGCTGGATTGGTTATTTCTCCCTGCTGATCGTATTCAGCATCGCCTGCGTCTGGCTTGGCAATTGGCAATTTGAGCGCCGTGCAGAAGCCAGGGCTGAAATTGCGAGGATCGACGCGAACTACGACGCTTCGCCGATGGCATTGGGCGACGCACTGCCAAGCTTCCCTGATTTTGATGAGGACGCTCGCAAATGGCAGCCCGTTGAACTGCACGGCAGCTACGTCGGAGAAGTGATTCTGGCCCGAAACCGTCCCGGGGTGCAGGGCGTGGGATCGAACCTTGTCCAGGCTTTCCAGAACAATGACGGAACGGTCGTCTTTATTGACCGGGGCTGGGTGCCCGTCTCTGGCACGGACCAAGTGCCCGCGGGACTACCCGCAGCACCCGAGGGGCAAGTGACCGTGACTGCACGTCTGCGAGCGAGCGAGCCGACGATCCCCGGCCGAACCTCAGTCGGTCGTTTTGTCGCGAGCATCAACGCCACAGAACTTGCCAAAGTAGCCGGAATTTCAGGCGAGGTGTATACCGGGGCATACGGTCAATTGATCGAAGAACGACCCGCCGCCGAAACCGGAGTGCTCGCCAGCCGACCCGAGCGCGATGAGGGCCCTCACCTCTCGTATGCATTGCAGTGGTACGTCTTCATTCTGATTGCCACTATTGGCCTCGCCTATGGTGCCCGTCAAGAGTTCCGCTCATATAACGCCGAAGGCGAATCTGTGCGCAGAGAGGACGAGCGACGAGCGGCCCGCAAACGCAAGCGTGGCCCGAGCGACGCCGACGAAGAAGACGCACTGCTCGGTCAGTAGCTCTCTGCACGACTCTCCCCCAGCTAGGCTGCGTGCGCGAGGGGAACAACTAACATTGATGGAATGCATCCCTCCTTGCCACCACACAGTGTTCGACGGTTCACTGCTTCGCTTTGCGCGGCGCTTGTGGTGCTGCCGCTCATCGCTTCGCTGGCTGCCTGTTCGCGAGTGCCAGATCCAGAAGAGAACATCGAGTCGCTCACTTCGGTAACCGAGGCACCAAAACCACCGGCGGCTGCTGAGGAATACGACATCAACACGCACCCCGATCCGATCGTTGAGGCCGCAGAGTGCACGCCGTATCTCGTGGTGACTGCGCGCGGAACAGGAGAACCAAAGAAGGGTCAGTTGCTCTCACCGGTGGCACGCGCAGTCAAGAAAGCGCTCCCCAACGAAGTGACGGTGAAAGATCTTGACTATCCGGCCGACACCGATGTCAACGAGGGAGGCACCTATGCGGTGCGGCTGCTCCTTGACACACTCAATGTGCAGGCGGAGGCGTGCCCGCAACAAGAATTCGTATTGCTGGGATACTCGCAGGGCGCACTCATTATCGGAGATGCGCTCTCGCCGCTGGACGCGCGACTCGTCGGTGCCACCGTTGGCGAGCTCAGCGAGGATGCAACACAGCGTGTGGTCGCGGTCGTGCTGTACGGAAACCCCCGGTTTAGTGGCGAGGAAAGCTACGATGTCGGCACCTTCGACTCCGAACTGGGCGGCATTCTTCCGCGCACCGTGGGCAGCCTAGATGCGTACACGGATCGCATTCAAGACTTCTGCGTACGAGGTGACTTCATCTGCCAAAGCAGTATGGATCTCGACGAGAAGGGCCACGTGGCCTACTTCAAGAACGGCATGCAGCAGGAAGGCTCAGACTTCGTCCTCGCCAAAATCGCTCAGTCAAAGGCTCAGCGAGCTGCCACACCGGGAGACGCCGCCACTGACAGCGTTCCCGGCGACGAAGCCACTACGCCAGCTCAATGAGTTCGAGGTATTCCTTCGACCAGTGATCCTCAGTGCCCTCGGGCATGATGAGCACTCGCTCGGGATTCAGGGCTTCGACCGCGCCCGGATCGTGCGAAACGAGCACCACCGCTCCACTGAAGTTCGCGAGTGCGTCAAGAATCTCAGCGCGGCTAGCCGGGTCCAAGTTGTTCGTTGGCTCATCAAGCAGCAATACATTTGCGCTCGACACCACAAGCATCGCCAGCGCCAGACGGGTTTTCTCGCCACCCGAAAGCACCCCCGCAGGCTTGTGCACATCATCACCCGAGAAGAGGAACGAGCCGAGCACCTTGCGAGCCTCAGTCTCCGTGAGATGCTGCGACACAGACACCATGTTCTGCAAGACGCTCGCCTTCACGTCGAGGGTCTCATGCTCTTGGGCATAGTAGCCGACCTTCAACCCATGCCCGGGTTCAAGTTGCCCGGCGTCTGGTTCATCGACTCCCGCGAGCAAGCGGAGCAGAGTGGTCTTGCCTGCGCCATTCAGACCAAGCACCACCACCTTTGAACCCCGGTCAATTGCCAGGTCAACCCCCGCAAAAATCTCCAGCGAACCAAAGGACTTTGACAGCCCCGACGCCATGAGCGGCGTCTTGCCACACGGAGAAGGCTCCGGAAAACGAAGCTTTGCGACGCGATCCACCTGACGCTCATCATCAAGACCTGCCAGCATCTTCTCGGCGCGAGCCACCATCTGATGGGCGGCTGCAGCCTTGGACGCTTTCGCGCCAAATTTCGCGGCCTGGTCTTTAAGCGCAGAAGCCTTCTTTTCGACATTGCTGCGCTCTTTGCGACGTCGCTCTTCATCAGCTGCGCGCTGGCGGAGGTAGAGTTTCCAGCCCATATTGTAGACATCGATGACCTGGCGGTTCGCGTCAAGATAGAACACGCGGTTCACCGTCTCGCCGACGAGATCAACATCGTGGCTGATCACGATAACTCCCCCGCGGTAGCTCTTCAAGAAGTCACGCAGCCACACAATACTGTCGGCATCGAGGTGGTTGGTGGGCTCGTCAAGGATCATGGTGTCAGCATCGCTGAACAAGATTCGCGCGAGCTCGATCCTGCGGCGTTGCCCACCGGAAAGCGTGCCGAGTGGCTGATCAAGCACCCGATCAGGGAGTCCGAGATTGTTTGAAATCGAGGCGGCCTCAGCCTCAGCAGCATAACCGCCCAAGGCTTGGAACCTGTCTGTAAGGTTGCCGAAGCGACGCATCGCCTTTTCAGCGATCTGCGGGTCCTCGCTGGCCATGTCTTCAGAGGACTGCTTCAGTTGCTGAGTCAGAGTGCCGAGCCCTCTCGCATCAAGAATGCGGTGCCTGGCAAGCTGATTCGGGTCACCAGTGCGAGGATCCTGCGGCAGGAATCCGAGTTCGCCACTGACGGTGATGCTGCCCTCTGCGGGTTGCAGCTCACCAGAAAGTGTGCGCGTAAGCGTGGTTTTTCCGGCACCATTTCGCCCGACGAGCCCGATTTTGTCTCCGGGATTCACGCGGAAACTGACGTTGCTCATTAGGCGTCTTGCGCCAACGTCGATAGCTAGGTTCTCGACGGTGATCATCTCTGTGTTCTTTCGTACATACTGGCAATCACGCTAAAACCGGCAGTTTTGGGAAAAACTGCCGGTTTTAGGTGAACCTGCCACTCATTGTTGATGGTGGAGCCACAGCGCGAAGCCCAACCGCTCCGCGGGGCATTGGGCATTCAGCCCCACTGGGGCTAAATTGCGAAGCCCAATGCCCTCATCATGTCGCGGCCATCATCGGTAATGCGCTCTGGCGTCCAAGGTGGCATCCACACCCAATTGATGCGGAATGCGCGTACCAACCCGTCGAGCGACTCTGCGATATCGTTTTCGATCACGTCTGTCAGAGGGCAGCCTGCGCTTGTGAGAGTCATCGAAATGACCAGCGCATCGTGCTCCTCGTCGAAGGCAAGATCGTAAATGAGACCGAGATCAACGATATTCACGCCAAGCTCAGGGTCGCTCACGTTCTTCAACGCTTCGAGCGCCTGCTCCTTGAACTCTGAGTCGATTGAGGCGACCCCTGTTGTCTCTTCCATAGTGACAGCCTACGCGTTCGAGGCCTCAGTGAGGAAGCGATCGTAGCCTTCGTTTTCAAGACGGTCAGCCAGCTCTGGGCCACCCTGCTCTGCCACACGGCCGTTCACGAACACGTGAACGAAGTCTGGCTTGATGTAGCGAAGGATGCGCGTGTAGTGCGTGATCAGCATGATCCCGAGTCCGGTCTGCTCCTTCGCACGGTTGACACCCTCCGAGACGATCTTGAGCGCGTCAACGTCCAAACCGGAGTCGGTCTCGTCGAGCACCGCGAAACGTGGCTTCAGCAGTTCGAGCTGAAGAATCTCGTTGCGCTTCTTCTCGCCACCCGAGAATCCCTCATTCACGTTGCGCTCAGCGAAAGAAGTGTCCATGCGCAGGTTTTCCATCGCACCGCGAACATCCTTCATCCAGGTGCGAATCGCAGGCGCTTCACCATCGATGGCGGTCTTTGCGGTACGGAGGAAGTTGGCGTTGGTCACGCCTGGGATCTCCACTGGGTACTGCATTGCCAGGAACAGACCTGCCTGTGCGCGCTCATCCACCGACATCTCGGTGACCTCTTCGCCATCAAGCAGGATCGATCCGCTGGTGATCTCGTAGCGTGGGTGACCCGCAATGGCGTAGGCGAGCGTGGACTTGCCTGAACCGTTCGGTCCCATAATCGCGTGGGTTTCACCCTGGCGGATGGTCAGGTCGACACCCTTCAGAATTGGCTTTGCGCCCTGATCGGTCTCGACGCTTACGTGCAGATCCTTGATTTCAAGAACGGAGCTCATGCTGCAATCTCTTTCGTAACAGTTGGGTCAATGTAGACGTCGTCACCCTCGATTTCGACGACGTAGACGGGAACCGGCTCAAACGCCGGAAGGTTGCGGGGCTTGCCCGTGGTGAGCGAAAACGCGGATCCGTGGGCCCAGCACTCCAACTCGCCGTTCTCGGCGAAACCCTCGGAGAGACTGATCTGGCCATGAGTACAGGTGTCGCCGATAGCGTGCACCGTCCCCTCGCTGTCCATGACCACGGCAATAGGCACACCGTCAAGTACGACGCGCACCGCCTGATCCTGGAACAGCTCACTCACCGAGAGCGCTCGCTGACGACTCACGCACTCACCGATTCAGCGAGCTCAGCCTCGACTGCATCACGCAGGCGCTCCTGAGTCTCAGCGTCGTCGATTTGCTGAATCACTTCGAGCAAGAAGCCGTGCACCACGAGTTTGCGTGCTTCTTCTTCGGAGATACCACGGCTGCGCAGGTAGAACAGGTGCTCGTCGTCAAAACGACCGGTTGCACTCGCGTGACCTGCACCGGCAATGTCGCCAGTCTCGATCTCAAGGTTCGGGATCGAATCGGCACGGGTGCCCTCGCTGAGCACCAGATTGCGGTTCTGCTCGTAGCTGTCGGTCCCGGTTGCGCTGTTGCGGATCAGCACGTCGCCGATCCACACCGTGTGCGCGCCTTCGCCTTGGAGGGCGCCCTTGTAGTTCACGCGGCTGCGAGTATGGGGAGCATCGTGATCCATGTAGACCTGATGTTCGAGGTGCTGGCCGGCATCGGCGAAGTACGCGCCGAGTGCCTCACCGTTTGCGCCTTCGTGATCAAGGTGAATCGACGGGTTCAGACGAACCAGCGCGCCACCGAGCGTGACCACGATGTGCTTCAGGGATCCATCGCGGCCCACAGTGGCATAGTGGCTGGCCAGGTGCAGGGCGTCATCTGCCCACTGCTGCACGCTCACCACAGTCAGCTCTGCGCCTTCGCCGACCACAATTTCGACGTTTTCGCTCAGCTGAGCTTCGCCGGTGTTCTCAAGGATTACGAGTCCACGCGAGTGTGGCTTCGCTTCGATGACCGTGTGTGCGGCACGTGCGGCCGAGCCGAGAGCGGAACGATCCACAATCGCCGTGACCTGCTCTTCTGCAGTAACGGTGATCAGGTGGGCTTCGCCAAAGGCCGACCATGCAGCGGCGGCGCCACGCTCTTCGGGTGTGCCAGCACGCCCAATGCGAGCATCGTCGCGTGCGATCCACTCGCTCGTGACACCGGCAACCTCAGTCACGGTGAGCGGGGTGCGGGCACCGTCGAGTTCACCGTTGAGCAAGCCATCGATCTGTGCGACTGGGGTGTACTTCCAGTTGCCCTCACGACCGGTGACGGCCCCAAAATCACTGACATCAGTCGAGGTGAAGCGTGCGCTTCGGGTCTGCACTGGTACGTGCTTCGCCGCGCCCTCCGCGTCCCAACCTCCGTCTGAGTGTGCCTTGAAGCCGTGCTGAGCGGTCTCAGTGCGTTCAGTCAGCGCCATTATCCGACGGATCCTTCCATGCCCATCTCGATGAGCTTGTTCAGTTCGAGTGCATACTCCATGGGCAGCTCACGAGCGATTGGCTCGATGAAGCCGCGCACGATCATTGCCATTGCTTCTTCTTCGGCGAGTCCACGGCTCATCAGGTAGAAGAGCTGGTCTTCGCTGACTCGCGAGACGGTGGCCTCGTGGCCGAGCTCTGCGTCGTCAGTACGAATGTCGATTGCCGGATAGGTGTCGCTACGCGAGATTGTGTCAACGAGCAGTGCGTCACAGACCACCGAGTTCGCTGCGTGGTGCGCGTTGGCGTCGACCCGGATCTCACCACGATAGCCCGTGCGTCCGCCGCCACGAGCGATCGACTTCGAAAGAATCGAAGACTTCGTGTGTGGGGCGAGGTGGATCATCTTCGCACCGGCGTCCTGATGCTGACCGGGGCCAGCGAAGGCGACGGAAAGGGTCTCGCCCTTTGCGTGCTCGCCCGTCAGGTAAATCGAAGGGTACTTCATGGTGACCTTGGAGCCGATGTTGCCATCGACCCATTCCATGGTGGCCCCTGACTCAGCAACGGCACGCTTGGTCACGAGGTTGTAGACGTTGTTCGACCAGTTCTGAATCGTGGTGTAGCGAACGCGAGCGTTCTTCTTCACGATGATCTCAACGACAGCCGAGTGCAGCGAGTCGCTCTTGTAGATCGGCGCCGTGCAGCCCTCGATGTAGTGAACGTAGCTGTCTTCGTCAGCAATGATGAGCGTGCGCTCGAACTGACCCATGTTCTCCGTGTTGATACGGAAGTACGCCTGAAGCGGGATCTCGACGTGGACGCCCTTGGGGACGTACACGAATGATCCACCCGACCAGACGGCGGTGTTCAGGGCAGCGAACTTATTGTCGCCTGAGGGAATCACGGTGCCGAAGTACTGTTCGAAGATTTCTGGATGCTCTTTCAGAGCGGTATCCGTATCGAGGAAGAGCACGCCCTGCTCTTCGAGATCCTCGCGAATCTGGTGGTACACGACCTCAGACTCGTACTGTGCAGCAACACCTGCCACGAGGCGCTGACGCTCGGCCTCGGGGATTCCGAGGCGCTCGTAGGTGTTCTTGATCTCCTCTGGGAGGTCTTCCCAGCTGGTGGCCTGCTTCTCGGTCGAGCGAACAAAGTACTTGATGTTGTCGAAGTCAATGTCGCTGAGATCCGCGCCAAAGGTGGGCATTGGCTTGCGATCGAAGATCTGCAGTGCTTTCAGACGGCGCTGCAGCATCCACTCGGGTTCATTTTTCAGCTTTGAGATGTTCCGAACCACATCCTCACCGAGTCCGCGCTTTGCGGTTTCACCCGCGGCGTCGGCATCATGCCAGCCGAACTCGTACACCCCCAGACCTTCAAGCTCTGGGCGGTCAATCAGCACTTCTGGCATCGTGTCATCCCTCATTCTTCGTAATGCCTCAGGGATTGGTTACGCACACGAAAGAACGGGTACACAACTGGTTCCCTGCGGCAGTGCAGTATTCTGGGCGTCGGACGAAGCATTCCTCGGTGGTGGTTGCCACCGGCGGTCGCTTCGCATTACGCAACCACAGCTTCTCATTCTACAGATTCCGCCACGAAACTGGAATACCGCGAAAGCGCCTGTCGCCGCTGAACTACTGGGAATGAGGATTCTGTCGAGAGGAGTCGTTTTGTCAAGCGCGAGCACCGTCACGGTGGGGGCCACCAATTCTCCGGGGTCAGCGTCTCGAGCTTTGCGCATCTTTGCGTGGGCGTCGTTCGTGTTGAACACCCTGATTATTGCGACAGGTGGCGCCGTTCGCTTGACCGGTTCCGGCCTTGGCTGCTCCGAGTGGCCTTTGTGCACACCGGGTTCTCTGGTTCCTACGTCAGAACTTGGCGTGCACGGACTCATTGAATTTGGCAACCGAACGATCTCGGGTCCGCTCCTGCTCGTTGCGATACTCGTGGTGGTACTGACCTGGAAAATTCGTGCGGCGCGCCGCGATCTTGCTGTGCTTTCTTGGGTCGTCCTCGGGCTCGTGCTTCTGCAAGCGTTCGTTGGTGGCGTAATTGTGTGGGAAGAACTCAAGGCTGTGCTGGTCGGATTCCACTACACCGTCTCGCTCGTGATCGTGTGCATCACGGCCGCCTACCTGGCACGTATGTACGAAGTTGGCGGACCTCGCGAGGCTGCGGCCCCGAAGGGCTTCAAGATTCTGACGCACGTCACGACGCTGGTGATGTCGATCTTGATTTTCATGGGTGTGCTTACCACCGGATCAGGACCGCACTCAGGCGACGAGAACGTGGTTCGCCAAGGATTCGACGCGACTCTGTTGAGCCATCTGCACGCATGGCCGGGCTACATCGCCTTTGCGCTGGTCGCGACGCTCGTGGGCTGGGCAGTATCGAAGCATCTGCGCGCTGCGCGCTGGTCAATTGCTCTGCTGGCGATCCTGGTCGTACAGATTGCAGTCGGAATCTATCAGTCGCGTCACGGTCTGCCACCTGTGCTGGTAGGCATCCACATGGTGCTCGCAGCCTTGGCCGCCGCGACCATGACCGTCACTGTGCTTCGCTTGAAAAAACCGGTGGCTGAGACGATCTCGGTCGAGGCGTAGCTCCGACCTCTTCACGCTTCTCGTAGCAACGCCGGGTCGGCCAGTTTCACTTGTGTGTCTGGCTGACCCGGCGTTGCGTGTACCGTGCTGAGCGTTGGATCGCTCCGCAGGCGCAGGGATTACTCCCCTGAGGCGATGATCTCTGCGTGTGGCATCAGCATCCAGCCGCGAGGGTCATCAGCCCATTTTCGCCATCCATCAGAGATTCGCTGGAGCCTCGCTTGATCTGCCAGGCCGAGAGCAATTGCGTTGTCGGCGAATGCGGACTGGAGCGCCCGATCAGCCCACATGCCGCCCCACCAGGCGCGATCCTCATCGGATTCAAATAGCCAGAGTGAAGCGGTACAGGTCACCTTGCTGAATCCCGCTTCACGCGCCCACTGCTTCAGAAAACGCCCCGCTGCGGGTTCGCCGCTCACTCCGCGATGTACTTGCAGATAGAGTTCGAGCCAGTCTTCGAGTTCTGGCATTCGGGGTGAAATAATCACACCCTCGTAGTCAACGTCGCGAGCGGCGACGACTCCCGTCGGACCCGCGACTCGGCGCATTTCACGCAGCATTGCCACCGGGTCAGTGACGTGCTGAAGCACTTGATGCGCGTGCACCACGTCGAAACTCCCATCGTCATAGCTGAGCTGGTAGGCGTCAGCCACTTCAAATGAGAGGTTTTCGAGTCCGTGCGGAGCAGCATCTTGATTCGCTTTGGCCACCACATCGCCTGCGGCGTCAATGCCGACGACCTTGCCTGGGGCGACGAGCCGGGCAAAGTCTACGGTGATGGTGCCCGGCCCTGCACCAACATCGAGCACGCTGCGCCCTTCGCTGAGATGGTCAAGCAGGTACCCTGCGGAGTTCTCTGCCGTTCGCCAGGTGTGAGAACGAAGCACGCTCGCGTGATGTCCATGTGCATATGCGTCTGCCATACACACATCATACTGTTAACCATATGACGAATTTGGGAGTCGGAGTCCCGCACCCTTCGTGGCACCCGACACCAACGGTCGGGCTGTGGCGATCCTGCTGACGGGCACCACCTTCGCAATCGTCGCTGGCGTCCCAGCGGGCGCACTACTTGCTACGGCACGGAGCCTCGCCGCACGAAGCCGTACCGGCCCGAGCGTAACGGCAAAGTCGCACGCTGCAACGGCCACCTTGTGAAGAGGACATCTTGGCAAGAACCCTGACCTCAGAGAACCAGCAAGTGCTGGAAACGCAGGACCTGCGCGACCATTACCACAAGCCCCACGGGGTGCATGACGGGAAGCCGCCCGCATCCGCTACGCCACGACGCTTCAACAACGTCCTGGCCTCAGACAGCTAGCGCACGCGCTCACTCGCGATGAGCGCCTGCTCCAGATCCGACCAGAGATCTTCGACATGCTCGATACCGATACTCAGGCGCACCAAAGATTCGGGCACCGCAACCGGCTCAGAAGGCAAACGACGACGACGCTCAGCAAGCGACTCCACGCCGCCCAAGCTCGTGGCGGGGGTAAACACCCTGAGTGCATCAACAAAACGCTCGGCGGCCACCTCTCCCCCTGCCAGCTCGATCGAAATCATCGCCCCAAAGCCGTCCAGCTGAGCCACGGCAAGCCTATGCCCGGGATCCCCCGGCAATCCGGGGTATCGCACCCGAGATACCTCCGAGCGATCTACAAGTCGCTGCGCAAGCTCGGCCGCCGATGATTCGGCACGATCCAGACGAACCGACAGTGTGCGCATCCCTCGCAGCGTGAGCCAGGCCTCAAACGGCCCAGGAATTGCGCCCTGCAAGGCACGCTTTCCCAAGAGTCGTTCACGTACCGCCGGATCCCCCGCAATTGACACACCCAGGAGCACGTCGGAATGACCCGCAATGAACTTCGTCGCTGAATGCACCACGAGATCGGCCCCGCAACGCAATGGCTGCTGCCGGAGCGGCGTTGAGAAAGTGTTATCAACGACAACGAAAGCGCCGGCAGCCTTCGCGCCGGAGATAAGCGTCGGCAGATCGAGCACATCAAGGAGCGGATTCGTCGGAGACTCGAACCAGACAAGATCAGCCCCAGCGCACGCCGCGATAGTCTCGTCGACCCGAGTGGGGTCGACCTCGCGAAGCGTGAACGCCCCAGCGTCCTGCAGTTCACGCGCCAAACCGATTGTCCCGTTGTAGGAGGTGCCTGGAACAACCGCCACTCCCCCGATCGGGACCAGAGAAAATGCGGCAGCCACCGCCGCCATCCCCGACGCATAGGAGATACCGGGAATGGGCGAACCCTCCAAGGCCGCAAGAGCGGCTTCGAGCGGCTCCCAACTGGGATTGCTGAAGCGCGCATACACGCGATCATCGGGCTCAGGAGCCTGCGATCCAAGGAAAGTTGAGGTCAGCGTGATCGGCGCATTCAACGCAGCTCCGCGCTCGCGAGGAGGCCTTCCTAACGCAACAACTGAGGTGTCTGGATGATGCTGTTCCGCGTGCTCGCTCATGCGAAGTAGCCTAGCGGCGCGGGCAATTCACTCGCGCGTCGCACTGACACACAGCGTCTCATTTCCGAGAACGCGCTCCGCAGTGAGCAGTGGGTGGCTTAGAACGGGAGCAGCGGATCAATCGCAATCGCGAGCGACAGCAGCGAGAGGTAGCCGATTGAACCGTGGAACACCTTCATGGGCTTGCCCTCTTGCCCGCGGATTGCACTGCCGTAGAGGCGGTGCGATTCAACGATAAACCAGCCACCGGTGACGAGGGCCACCACGGTGTAGACGATTCCCATGTTGGCGACAGGGATCAGCAGCAAGCTCGACGCGACCGTCGCCCAGGCGTAAAGAATGATTTGCAGGCCAACTGTGGCGCGACCGCGCACCACACCGAGCATCGGCACACCGGCGTTCGCGTAGTCATTGCGGTACTTCATTGAAAGTGGCCAGTAGTGCGGTGGCGTCCAAAGGAAGATCACGAGGAAGAAGATCCAGGCAGGCCAGTCAAGCGACTCAGTGACCGCGGCCCAGCCGATGAGCACGGGGAAACATCCGGCGATCCCGCCCCAGATGATGTTCTGCTCGCTATGCCGCTTAAGAATCAGCGTGTAAATCACTACATAGAAGAAGATTGCGCCGGCAGAAAGTGCTGCCGCAAGCCAGTTCGTGGTCAGCCAGAGCCACGCAACTGAGAGCACTCCGAGTACCCAGGAGAAGATCAGCGCATTGCGATCACTGATTTCTCCGGTCACCAGAGGCCTGCTCGAGGTGCGCTTCATGCGGCGATCCATGTCGCGGTCGATGTAGCAATTGAATGCCCCAGCAGAACCGGCGCTCATTGCGCCGCCAAGCAGCGTCGCGACGACGAGCCACAAATTGGGCAGTCCACCCTGTGCGAGGATCATCGCTGGCACCGTGACCACGAGCAAAAGCTCCATCACGCGCGGCTTCGTGAGCGAGACGTAGGCCTTTACGGTTCGCTTGAAGCCGATCTTTTCAGGTCGCGTGCCTGACTGAACTGAGGATACGGTTTCGCTAGACATCACATCTATCGTACCTCCTCTCACGCTAGGCTGTTCTTGGTGCTCGAATTCAGACGGTCGAGCCCTCATCTTCCATCGCGCAGTCCTCCTGCGCGTGAACCCAGAGAGGCCGGTCAGTGGGCGCAGAATTGCAGTGGGACGAGCTTGATGATCGCGCGGTCGATACCGCACGAGTACTTGCCGCGGACGCCGTAGAGAAGGTCGGAAACGGCCACCCAGGAACCGCAATCAGCCTGGCCCCCGCAGCGTATCTGCTGTACCAGAAGGTCATGCGGCATGACCCACGAGACACCGACTGGATTGGTCGCGATCGCTTCATCCTCTCCATCGGACACAGCTCGCTCACCCAGTATGTGCAGCTCTATCTCGGCGGATTCGGTCTTGAACTCGCAGATATCGAGGCTCTCCGCACGCTGAACTCGAAGACACCCGGTCACCCAGAGTTTGGTCACACCGCAGGCGTAGAGATCACCACCGGCCCACTCGGTCAAGGTCTCGCTTCTGCAGTCGGCTTTGCATATGCGCAGCGCTACGAGCGCGGGCTCTTCGACCCTGAGTCGCCAATTGGCCAGAGCCCCTTCGATCACTTCACCTATGTGATCGCTGGCGATGGCGACCTGCAAGAGGGTGTGACGAGCGAGGCCGCCTCACTCGCTGGGCACCAAGAACTCGGCAATCTCATCGCGATCTACGATTCAAATCAGATCTCTATCGAAGACGACACCGATATCGCTTACAGCGAGAATGTTCGCCAGCGCTATGAGGCGTACGGCTGGCAGGTACTCGAAGTTGACTGGCGCGCGGGCGGCATGAACGGTGCGGAATACCGCGAGGATCTCCCCGCGCTCTACGCGGCGATTGAAGCGGCGAAATCCGAGACCGCTCAGCCCACGCTCATCATTCTGAAGACGATCATCGGCTGGCCCTCACCAGGCAAGCAAAACACCGGTGGGATTCACGGCTCGGCACTCGGCGCCGAGGAGCTTGCCGGGCTGAAGCTTGCACTTGGCTTCGATCCCGAAGCGCACTTCGCCGTTGCTCCCGAGGTGATCGCTCATTCTCGTGCACTCGTTGATCGTGCCGCAGCGGATCGCGCAGCCTGGCAGCAGAGCTTCGACGCATGGGCAAGCACCCACCCCGAACGCAAGGCACTCCTTGATCGCCTTGAGTCGGGTGAGCTTCCAGCGGGTGCGGCCGATGCCTTGCCAAGCTTTGAGGCAGGCAGCAGCGTTGCCACTCGTGCAGCCAGCGGCAAGGTCATCAATGCCCTCGCGCCCCTCATGCCCGAACTCTGGGGCGGCTCGGCCGACCTTGCCGGTTCAAACAACACGACGATCAACGGCGCTCCATCGTTCGTCCCAGAACGCCACTCTACGAGCACTTGGCAGGGCAGCCCCTACGGCCGCGTCTTGCACTTCGGTATTCGCGAGCACGCGATGGCTGCCATCGTCAACGGAATTCAGCTGCACGGAAATACCCGGAGTTATGCCGGTACATTCCTGCAGTTTGCTGACTACATGCGTCCCGCGGTACGACTCGCGGCACTCATGAACGTGCCGAGCATTTTTGTGTGGACCCACGACTCCATCGGCCTGGGCGAAGACGGCCCCACGCACCAGCCCATCGAGCATCTGGCGGCGCTCCGAGCAATTCCGAACCTCGCAATGGTGCGTCCCGCCGACGCAAACGAGGTATCGATCGCGTGGCATGAGATGCTCAGTCGCCAGGCCGGTCCCACTGGCATTGCGCTCACCCGCCAGAATGTTCCCGTGTTTGCCCGCGGTGAGGGTGCAGCAGCAGGTGAGGTATTCGCCTCTGCCGAGGGTGTTCGTCAGGGCGCCTACGTACTAGCCGAATCGCCAACAGGCACGGTCGACGTGATCCTCATCGCCACCGGTAGCGAGGTGCAGCTTGCGGTTGAGGCGCGCGAGCAGCTCGCCGCCGAGGGTGTCGGAGCCCGTGTCGTCTCAGCTCCGTGCCTTGAGTGGTTCGCAGAGCAACGCGCTGACTACCGCGAATCGGTACTACCAACCGCGGTTACCGCCCGTGTCAGCGTTGAGGCGGGAATCGCCCTTGGCTGGCGTGAATTCGTGGGCGACCGCGGTCGTTCAGTGAGCATTGAACACTTCGGAGCCTCGGCAGACGCCGCTACGCTCTACCGTGAGTTCGGCGTCACAACCGAAGCCGTCGTCATGGCAGCACGCGAGTCCATCGCAGCTTCCTAACCCCACCCCGCTTCCAGAAAGGACGGCCCGATGAGCAACGCACGCACAACTGCACTGAGCAACGCTGGTGTCAGCATCTGGCTCGATGATCTCTCACGCGCTCGAATTGAGAGCGGAAATCTCGCTGAACTCATCGAAGGCAAGAATGTCGTCGGTGTCACCACCAACCCGACGATCTTTGCGAACGCTATCGGTTCGGGTGACGGCTACGGCGAGCGGATCGCTGAGGCCGCGCGCAAGGGCCTCAGCGCAGAAGAGGCCGTCTTCGCGTTGATGTGCGCTGATGTCGCTGACGCCTGCGACGTCCTTTCGCCGGTGGCAGCTCACAGCCATGGACAAGACGGACGAGTCTCGATCGAAGTATCGCCGACACTCTCACGCGACACCGCAGGCACCGTTGCACAGGCACGCGCGCTGTGGGCTCAGGTGGATCGTGAGAACGCGATGATCAAGATTCCTGCCACGACAGAGGGTCTTGCTGCTATCACCGAGGTGGTGGCCGCCGGAATCAGCGTGAATGTCACGCTCATCTTCAGCCTTGAACGCTACCGTCAGGTGATCAATGCGTACTTGACTGGCATCGAGCAGGCACGCGCTGCTGGGCACGATCTTTCCAAGATCCACTCGGTGGCTTCGTTCTTCGTCTCACGAGTCGATACCCTCGTCGATGCCAAGCTCGATGCCCTGGCCGCAGCAGATCCCTCGCAGGCCGAGAATGTTGCTGCGCTGCGCAGCAAGGCTGGCCTCGCAAACGCCCGGCTTGCATATGAAGTGTGCGAAGAGAGCTTCTCAAGCGAACGCGCCAGACACCTTCTCGATCTTGGCGCGAATGTGCAGCGTCCGCTCTGGGCATCCACCGGCGTGAAAGACCCCGCCCTCCCCGATACGCTCTACGTCACGGGACTCGTTGCAGAGCAGACGGTCAACACCATGCCGGAGGCAACGTTGAACGCTTTTGCAGATCACGGCGAGCTTGCGGCGGTTGCGCTGCATTCGACATACCGTGAGAGCGACACAGTGCTCAATGAGCTGGACGCGCTCGGCGTCGACTACTCCGAGATCACGGAGTTTCTCGAAACCGAAGGTTTGCAGAAGTTTGAGGTGTCCTGGGCAGAACTCCTGCAAAAAGTAGAGTCGGCCTTGCAGGGGGCTCAGTGACCATTCGCCTCACGGTCAGCGACGAGTTGCAGCTCGCGAGCGACTCGGGAATCGATCAGCTCGTGAGTGATCGATTCGCGAGTCGACTGCTGCGCAAGGACGCCTCGCTCTGGGACGAAGCAGCGAAGGCCGAGTCTGCACGGCGTCTGGGTTGGGTCGACCCATTTGCGCTCTCTTCGGAGGTGCTCGGCATTGCCGAACAGCTGCGCGATGAGCTTCGTGAACGGGAGATCACCCAGGTTGTGCTCTGCGGCATGGGAGGCTCAAGCCTGGGGTCTGAAGTGATCGCGCGCGAGGCCGGAGTGACACTCCACGTGCTCGATTCCACTCATCCCGACGTGATTCGTAGGGCGCTCGGGGGCGAACTCGCGCAGACCATCGTCGTGATTTCTTCGAAGTCAGGCAGCACGCTTGAGACCCGCACCCACGCTGAGTTTTTCCGCGGCGCATTCGCTGCGGCCGGGCTCAACCCTGCTGCGCACATGATGTACGTCACTGACCCGGGATCGGCGCTCGATGCCTATGGCGACGAGGGCTATCGCATTGTGCATGCTGACCCCACTATCGGTGGACGGTTCTCCGCACTGGCCGCATTCGGCATCGTGCCAACCGTTCTTGCCGGCGCTGACACCGGACGGCTCCTCGCTGATGCCGCGAAGGTACATCCGGAGCTGTTTCTCGACACACCCGACAACCCCGCGCTTCGCTTGGCCGCTGCCATCGCCGGTGCGCTTCCGGAACAGTACATTTTGCTGGTGAGCGAACACACCGCACAACCTTGGGGTCTTGGCGATTGGGTAGAGCAGCTGGTGGCAGAGTCCACGGGCAAAGAAGGAAAGGGTGTCCTTCCGATCGCTTTGTCGCCGGATGCGTACCACTTCCCCGAATTGCCGGCGAATGCGATTCAGGTACGCATCGGAGCTCCAGCGAGCGAATCTCGATCGATCGGTATCGAGGGGGCACTGGGTGCACAAATGCTGCTCTGGGAGGTAGCCACTGCTGCCCTCGGCAGGCTGATGGGAATCAACCCCTTTGACCAGCCAGACGTTGAGGCAGCGAAGATTGCCGCACACACGGCACTCGAAGAGGGCGACAGCACCATCGAGGTCGATGCCGCGAGCGGTGATGAAGCACTCATCGAACAATTGCGTGCGGCTCTCCCCCGCAACGGCTACCTTTGCATTCAGGCTTTTCTCGATCGCGACTCCGCAAAGGGAGCAGCGGCACTCGCGCTCAGCAACCGGATCGCGTCGGAGCTTCAGGTTCCGGTCGCTCTTGGCTGGGGGCCACGCTATCTGCATTCAACCGGGCAACTGCACAAGGGCGGCCCGGCTCTGGGCGTGTATTTGCAGCTTGTTGACGCGACAGCTGCCGAACTGCCGATCCCAGGTCAGCGCAACGGAACCGCAGAACTCCTTAGAGCGCAGGCTCGTGGTGACCGCGAGGTGCTGAGATCAAGGGGCAGAGCCGTGGTTACCCGGGCCGTCTAGCGAACCGTGTAGGGGCGTACACCGCAACCATTGCACAAACGAAGGAAGGGTTCACTCAGAGAGTGAACCCTTCCTTCGTACTGAAACCTCAGTGACTACGCACTCGCTTTCGCGCTGCCGCGACGCTGACGAAGCTTCTGCAACGCCTGCTCAAGAAGCTCTTCAGCTTCTTCGGGAGTGCGACGTTCCTTCACATACGCGAGGTGCGTCTTGTAGGGTTCATTCTTCAACAATTCGGGGGGATTCTGACGGTCTCGTCCAGCGGGAAGTCCGCTGTGAGGCGAATCGATCTGCTCCGGAATCTCTTCTGGATCAACATCAGCCGCGAAGTAGCGGACAGTCTCATTTCCCAGAATATCGAAGTAGGAGACGGCGATTCGCTCGGCGCGTACGCCATGATCCATCTCGCCCATCGGGCCCGAACCAACTCGGGCGCCGCGAATAGCATTGCTGCCAGACACGTATTACCTTTCTATGGACGTTGCCGTCCGTGAAGTGATCTCTTGCGAATGTCGTGCGGGTGGTTAGACGACCGAGAAACGGGCAATCAGCCCGAGTCCGACGATGGCCGCAAACCATACCAACGATACGACCACGGTGATGCGGTTCAGATTGCGCTCGGCAACACCTGAAGAGCCAAGGCTCGAAGTCACACCGCCACCGAACATGTCGGAGAGGCCACCACCGCGACCCTTGTGCAACAGAATAAACAGGGTGAGCAGCAGACTCGTGAGCACCAATACGCAGATGAGTGCGATCTTCAAAATGAGCACTACGGCCGACCTTTCAATGTTTGCAAACCAACGTCAAGTATAACGCGCTAGGCGCCGGTCACGTGCTTCTTAAACTGCACGATTCGCGAAAACTCCTGAGAATCAAGGCTCGCGCCCCCCACGAGTGCCCCATCAATATTTGCCTGACGGAGGAATCCCGCGACATTTTGACTGGTGACGGAACCTCCGTACAGCACGCGAGTTTCGGCAGCAACCTTCGCTCCACGCAGTTCAGCAAGACGCGCGCGGATGGCGCCGCAGACCTGCTCTGCCTGCTCAGCGGTCGCCGCCTCACCGCTACCGATGGCCCACACAGGCTCGTAGGCGATGACAAACGAGGCATCCTTTGGCAGCGTTGCGATCGCAGCTTCAAGTTGCGCGAGCGGAACGGCTGCTGCACCCTGAGATTCGAGGTCTTCAGCAGTTTCTCCCACGCAGATCATTGGCACCATGCCCTGCGCAGCGACCGCCTTCGCCTTGGCTGCAACGACTTCGTTGCCTTCTCCGTGGCCGTGCCGACGCTCCGAATGACCCACCAAGACGTAGCGAGTATCGAGCTTGCTCAGGAACTGTGCCGAGACGTCACCCGTATAGGCGCCGGAAAGGTGTGGCGACACGTCCTGCGCGCCCAGCGCCAGTGAGAGCTTGTCGGCGGCCAAGAGCGTCTGTACGGAGCGAAGATCCGTGAACGGAGGAAAGACTGCGACCTCAACCTGGCCGTAGTCGTGCTTCACGTCTTTGAGGGACCACGCGAGCTTCTGCACGAGTGCAATCGCCTGCAAGTGGTCGAGATTCATCTTCCAGTTTCCGGCGATCAGCGGCACTCTGGCAGCGAACGATTCCTGCGGTTCAGTCGATTCTTCCTGCTCATTTGCAGCAAGCGTCTGGTTTTGCTCGCTCACGCAAGCACCTCCAATCCTGGGAGAGTCTTGCCTTCGAGATATTCGAGGCTCGCTCCACCGCCAGTAGAAATATGACCGAATTGATCATCAGCAAATCCGAGCGCGCGCACGGCGGCAGCGGAATCTCCCCCGCCAACCACAGTGAAGCCGCTTGTTTCAGTAAGCGCGCCTGCCACCGTGCGGGTGCCCTCAGCAAATGCTGCCATTTCGAACACACCCATTGGTCCGTTCCAGAACACGGTTGCCGAATCGGCGATCACCTTGGCAAAGGTCTGCGCAGTTTCAGGTCCGATATCAAGCCCGAGACCCGCAGCGCCGAAACTGCTTGATTCAATCGCGTCTGCTGGCACGATTTCGTGAGCGGCATCAGCAGCGAAGGCCTCTGCCACGACGATGTCAGTGGGCAGCACGATTCGCACTCCGAGACGATCAGCCTCAGCAAGGTACCCGCGCACGGTGTCAAGCTGATCCGCTTCGAGCAAGCTCGCTCCGACCGAGTGTCCCTTCGCAGCCAAGAAGGTGAAGAGCATTCCCCCGCCGATGAGCAAGGTGTCTACCCGGTGCAAGAGGTGAGAAATCACGCCAAGCTTGTCGCTCACCTTGGATCCACCCAGCACCACAGTGTATGGACGCGCTGGAGTGTCAGTCAGACGCTGAAGCACCTCAAGCTCGCCAGCGACCAGACGCCCTGCTGCGCTGGGCAGCAGCTGCGCAAGGTCATAGACGCTCGCCTGCTTCCGGTGCACGACGCCGAAGCCGTCTGATACGAAGGCGTCACCGAGCGCCGCGAGCTGAGCTGCAAAGTCACGTCGGATCGAGTCGTCCTTGCTCGTCTCCCCCGGATGAAAACGGAGATTCTCAAGCAACACGACGTCACCGTCCCCGAGAGCGGAGACAGCAGCACGTGCCGCTTCGCCTACGGTCTCGGGGACGAACTCGACGGGGCTTCCCAAGAGTTCTGCCATGCGCACCGCCACCGGCTGCAAAGAGTACTTCGCATCTGGTTCACCGTTCGGCCGACCGAGATGACTGATCAACACGATTCGGGCGCCAGCTTCGCGAAGCTCACGAATCGTCGTGAGCGAAGCGCGGATACGCCCGTCGTCGGTGATCACCCCCTCTTTCAGCGGAACATTCAAGTCGCAGCGAACGACGACCGTCTGTGAACGCAGGTCACCCAGTGACTCAAGTGTGCGCATCGCTTTGTGTGATCCTCTCGGGGATTAAATCAGGCCAGGAGTCTGCGCGCGTGCAGCCTCGAAGCGCTTTGCAACATCGGCCCAATTGGCGATGTTCCAGAATGCCTTGACGTAGTCAGCGCGAACGTTGAGGTAGTCAAGGTAGTACGCGTGCTCCCACACATCGAGCATGAGCAGCGGAACTGTTCCTGCTGGCAGGTTGCCCTGCTGATCGAAGAGCTGAACTACGTTGGCGCGCTGTCCGAGAGCGTCCCAGGCGAGCACAGCCCAGCCGCTGCCCTGCACACCCATCGCGGTCGCAGTGAAGTGAGCCTGGAACTTTTCAAAAGAGCCGAAGTACTCGTCGAGCGCAGCAGCGAGTTCGCCCTCTGGACGCTCGCCGCCCTCAGGTGACAGGTTGTTCCAGAAAATGGTGTGGTTGACGTGACCGCCAACGTTGAACGCAAGATCCTTCTCAAGCTTGTTCACCGCGGCAAGGTTGCCGTTGTCACGAGCTTCAGCAAGCTGTTCGAGCGCCGTGTTTGCACCGGTGACATACGCCTGGTGGTGCTTGTCGTGGTGCAGCTGCATGATCTTGCCGCTGATATGCGGTTCGAGAGCCGCGTAGTCGTAGGGAAGATCGGGCAGAGTGTATGCAGACATCTTTTTCTCCATTCGTGAACTATGTTCTCGCGCTCTCTCAGTCTAGTGTTCGAGCGCCTCGCACGGCAGGGGTCGCGGCGCGCATCAGCACGCTGCGAGCGAAACTACATCACATCGAGCTCTTCAGGCAGATTCGCCTCGGTGCCGGGAATGCCCTGTTGCTCAGCAGACTTATCTGCCAAGGCGAGCAACCGGCGGATACGGCCAGCAATCGCGTCCTTCGTGAGCGGCGGGTCCGCCTTCGTCCCCAGTTCATCGAGACTTGCGTCGCGATGAGTCAAACGGAGCTCTCCGGCGTAACGAAGATGCTCGGGAACTTCGTCGCCCAGGATCTCAAGCGCACGTTCGACACGCGCACACGCCGAGACTGATGCCTGTGCACTGCGACGCAGATTGGCGTCATCAAAGTTGACGAGTCGGTTTGCAGTGTTCCGGGTCTCACGCGCTTTGCGCAATTCGTCCCATTTCGCCTGCGCCTCGACTGCGCCCATAATTCCAAGCATCTGACCGATGGTTTCGCCATCTCGAATCAGCACTTTGTGCTGACCACGAATCTCTCGGCTCTTTGCCTGCACGCCCAAGCGTCCAGCTGCACCCACGAGCGCCATAGCTGCTTCATTCGTTGGGCAGAGAATCTCGAGGCTGGCAGAACGACCGGGAGGGGTCACGGTTCCGCGTGCGAGGAATGCACCCCGCCAAATAGCCGCGAGTTCTGCGGGCGATCCTGTGGTCAAGCGATTGGGCAAGCCACGAATCGGTCGACGCTTCTGGTCGAGCAGGCCCAGCTGACGAGCGAGTGTTTCGCCATCAAGCACGCGGACCACAAACTGCGGAGCTCCCGGGCGGGTTGATGCAGCAGGCATTTGCTTTGCATCTGAACGAACCCCGTACAACTCTGCGAGATCTTTGCGCACACGCTGCACGATCGGCGGCGTGTGGAGCTCGGCTTCAAGAGCGATGCGACCCGAAATCGTGTGCAGCCCACCGGCAAGACGTAAAACGGTTGCAAGTTCGCTCATGCGTTCACCCACCTGCTGGGTGACCACGCGAACGAGTTCGTTTTTCACGTCAGGGGTCGAGGGCAATCCGATTCCTTTCAAAGGGGTTTCAACAAGTGTCTGGGCAGCGCTATTCGCGGCCTAGATCACGGTGGCGCAAGCTGACATGGACGCCTGGCAATGCGGCGAGTCGGTCTGCGAGCTCGCGTGCCATCGCGACGGAACGGTGCTTGCCGCCGGTACAGCCTACAGCGAGAGAGACATGCCGTTTGTTCTCGCGCTGAAAACCGGCGAGCATCGGCTCAAGCGCTGCCACATAATTGTCGAGAAATTCCTGAGCGCCTTCGCGGCCCATCACGAACTCCTTCACCTCCACGTCAACCCCAGTCAACGGGCGCAATTCCGTCTCCCAAAACGGGTTGGGAAGAAAGCGCATATCGGCCATCAAATCGACGTCTGTGGGCGTGCCATACTTGAACCCAAAGCTCTGCACCGACAGCTGCAAGCCGGGCGTGTCTTCATCGCTGAAAAGCTCTCGAGTCGCCGTCGAAAGCTCGTGCACGTTGTAGCGCGAAGTATCGATCACCACATCGCTTGAAGCACGAAGTTCTTGCAACCGTTCGCGCTCGAGACGAATCCCGTCAACGAGGCTTCCCGCCTCGATCTGCAGCGGGTGCGGACGTCGCACTGACTCGTAACGACGCACCAGAATGTCGTCTGTCGCGTCAAGGAACACCACGCGAACCGTAGCGTTCTCACGCAGCTCGGTCACCGTCTCTTGAATGTCCTCGAATAGGTCCCGACCGCGAACATCAATCACGGCCACGATACGGGGCAACGCTCCCCCGGACTTATCCGCCATGTCTGCAAGAGTTTTCAGCATCGCCAATGGCAGGTTGTCAACGACATACCAGCCAAGGTCTTCGAGCGCGTTCGCCACAGTGCTCCTGCCGGCACCAGACATGCCTGTGACGATCAAGATTTCCTGCTTCATCGCCTGACGATTCACGGCTATTCCTCCCGGACTGAAGTGTGCTCTTCGCTTCGGTCTAGCTTACCGTTTGCCACATTCTTCGTAAGTCTGTCATGGATAAGCTCAGCCAACTGCGAGCCAACTCCCGGGGCCGAAGAAATCTCACTCAATGAGGCCTCGCGCAAGCGTGTCACCGACCCAAAATGCTTCAACAGGGCTTGAACGCGTTTTGGCCCGAGCCCCGGGATCTCAGAGAGCTGACTCGCAATCGCGGTGCTGCGTCGCTGGCGCTGAAACGTGATGGCAAAACGGTGCGCCTCGTCACGAATACGCTGCACCAAGAAGAGCGCTTCACTTGCTCTGGGGAGCACCACCGGAAATGGGTCGTCTGGAAGCCAGAGCTCCTCCAGTCGCTTTGCCACACCCGTGAGCGCAATATCGGTGATACCCGCCTCATCCAGCGCACGCTGTGCCGCCGCCACTTGCGGGGCTCCACCGTCAACGATCAACAACTGCGGCCGATCCCGGTAGCGTCCATCGGGCAAGGCACCTGATTCGACCAACTGGTTGAGCTGTATCGCTCTGCGCAAGACCACTTGATAGATGCTGTCGGTGTCGTCAGTCGTGTGTTCGATCCGGTACTTGCGGTAGGCGCCCTTCGCCGGAAGTCCGTCTTCAAACACCACGAGTGAGGCGACCACACCGGTGCCTTGCAGGTGTGAAACGTCAATACATTCAATCCTTAGCGGCGGTTCACCCATGTCGAGCGACTGCTGCAACTCGGCAAGCGCGTCGGTCCTCGCCGAGATATCGGCCGCCCGTTTGAGCTTGTATCGCAGCAGATGCTCGCCCGCATTCAAGGTCGCCCGATCCATCAGCGCCGCCTTGTCACCGCGCTCCGGGATCTGCACGCGCACTTTGCCGCCGCGTGGTCGACGCGTGCGAAGGACGCTCTCAAGTGCAGTGTTGTTGTCGGGCAACATGGGTACGAGGATCTGCGGGGGTGGTTCGCGATCATCCTCGTACGCAGACTGTATGACTTGTTCGAGCAGAGCATTCGGTGAGTCGTCGAGTTCGACGTCAACGAGCCAACTGCGTTCACCCCGAATACGTCCACCCCGAATAATGAACTGATGCGCTGCAGCCGAGAGGTCATCGTATTTGAGTCCGAAGACATCTGCGTCGACGTCATGACCGAGTGCCACGGAGTTGCGCTCCATTACGTGTTCGACCGCAGCCACCTGATCGCGCAGACGTGCCGCGTCTTCGTATCGTTGTTCAGCGGCCGCGTCGCGCATCTCGCGCTGCAGGTGTTTGCGTGCGCGGTCATCACCACCGTTCAAGAACGCGACCAGTTGTCCAACACGCTCTCGATGCTCCTCGACACTTATCTTCCCTGAGCAAGGCCCGTAGCAACGGCCAATCTGCCCGGCAAGGCAGGGCCTCCCGGTGTGCATGGCTCTGCGGTAATCGGCGTCGTTGCAGGTGCGGATGGGAAAAGCTTGCTGGAGGAGTGCGGTCATTTCACGAAGCAACCACACTTTGGGATAGGGGCCGAAGTATCGGGCGCCCTTGATCTTTTCGTTTCGAGTGATCAGCAGGCGCGGGGCTTCTTCCCGCAAAGTTACCGCGAGGTATGGGTAGGTTTTGTCGTCTTTGAATTGAACGTTGAAGGGTGGCTTGAACTCGGTAATCCATGTGTGCTCAAGCACCAGAGATTCGGTGTCGGTTGCCACCACCGTCCAGTCCAGACGGGCCGCAAGCGCGAGCATGCGTTGCGTCCTGGGCTGGATCGAGCGCAGCGGTTGAAAGTAGTTCGCCAGACGGGCGCGAAGGTTCTTTGCTTTGCCGATATAGAGCACTCGCCCGTGGCGGTCGCTAAAGCGATAGACGCCAGGGCTCGTGGGGATTTCGCCCTGTGCTGGGCGAAACTTCTCCCTATTGTCGGGTACTTCGGTCAACGCTTGCGGGCTCCTGGATGCTTTGCCAGCGCTTCCGCGAGGAAGCGGCCAGTGTGGCTCTCTGGGTGAGTCGCGAGCTGCTCAGGCGTACCGGTGGCAAGAATGGTTCCTCCCCCACTGCCACCCTCTGGCCCCAGGTCGATGACCCAGTCACAGCTGCGAATCACATCGAGGTTGTGCTCAATAGTAATCACGGTGTTGCCCTTGTCGACGAGCCCGTTCAGCACGAGCAGCAATTTGCGTACGTCTTCGAAGTGCAGTCCGGTAGTGGGTTCGTCAAGCACATAAATGCTGCGTCCGTTGGAACGTTTTTGGAGTTCCGTTGCGAGTTTGACGCGCTGCGCCTCTCCACCGCTGAGTGTCGTCGCTGCCTGTCCGAGGCGAACATAACCAAGACCGACATCAACCAGCGTCTTCAGATACCGATGAATACTCGAGATGGGTTCAAAGAACTCTGCTGCCTCTGCAATCGGCATATCAAGCACTTCACTGATGTTCTTGCCCTTGTAGCGTACTTGGAGCGTTTCTCTGTTGTATCGCTTGCCCGCGCAGACTTCGCAGGCCACATACACGTCTGGGAGGAAGTTCATTTCGATCTTCAGCGTGCCGTCACCAGCACACGCCTCACACCGGCCACCCTTCACGTTGAAGCTGAACCTGCCAGGTAGGTAGCCACGAATCTTCGCTTCGGGTGTTTCGGCAAAGAGATTGCGGATCTTGTCAAAGACGCCGGTGTACGTGGCTGGGTTCGAACGAGGCGTACGCCCGATCGGAGCCTGGTCAACGTGCACCACCTTATCCAGGTGTTCAAGACCGGTCACTCGGGTGTGCTTGCCGGGCACCTGACGTGCCCCGTTGAGCTGATTAGCCAACACGCGATACAGGATGTCGTTGACGAGGGTGCTCTTTCCGCTGCCGCTCACGCCCGTCACAGCGGTCATCACTCCAAGCGGGAAAGTGGCGCTCACGTCTTGTAGGTTGTTCGATTTCGCGCCAACGACCTTGAGTTCGCGACCCTTCTCACGCTTGCGGCGTGTGGCGGGAGTGTCGATCGCTCTGCGACCGGTGAGGTAGTCAGCGGTGATCGAGCTGTCGTTCTCAAGCATTGAGGTGTAGTCACCGGAATGCACCACAGTGCCGCCTTCGACACCGGCTCCTGGTCCAATGTCGACGATCCAGTCGGCCGCTTCGATTGTCTCTTCATCATGCTCGACCACGATCAAGGTGTTTCCGAGATCACGTAGCTTGACGAGCGTCTCGATCAGACGACGGTTGTCCCGCTGGTGCAGGCCGATGCTCGGCTCATCAAGCACATACAGCACACCGGTCAAGCCCGAACCGATCTGGGTTGCGAGACGGATCCGCTGGGCTTCCCCGCCGCTCAAGGTTCCGGCGGCTCGGGCGAGGGTCAGATAACCCAAACCCACTTCGATCAAGAAGTTAAACCGGAGTCGAATTTCACGCAGCACCTGGGCGGCAATCTTCGCTTCCCGCTCGGTCAGCTGTACCTCATCAAAGAATCGCTGCGCGTCGGTCAGACTGAATTCTCCGACCCCTGAGATCGACTCACCATTGACGGTGACGGCAAGCACTTCTGGCTTCAGACGCTGCCCGTTACACGCGTGGCAAGGCACTTCCCGCAAGAACTCTGCCCACCGCTCTCGGCGGGTATCGCTCTCGGCTTCGGCGTACTGCCGCTCGATAAAGGGAATCACGCCCTCGAATCCGCTGCTGTATTTGACCTCGCGACCAAAGCGGTTCTTCCATCGCACATTGACCTTGAAGTTGTTGCCGTAGAGCACAGCCTCACGCACTTCTTCTGGGAGCTTCTGCCAGGGAGTGTCGAGGGTGAATTCAAGATCGTTTGCGAGGCCCTTCAGGAGCTTCTCGTAGTAGTTGTAGAGGCTCTTCCCCTGGCTTGTCCAGGGAACGATGACGCCCTCAGCGATGCTGAGTTGTGGATCACCCAATACCAGGTCTTCGTCCACTGACATGCTGGTGCCGAGGCCGGAGCAACTGGCGCAGGCGCCGAATGGGGCGTTAAACGAGAAGGTGCGTGGCTCGATCTCTGTCAGCGAGACAGGGTGGCGGTTTGGACAGCTGAGGCTCTCGCTGAAGGTCTGAGTGCGATCCTCAGCCTTCTCTGCCCGATCTACAAAGTCAATTGTGACGAGCCCGTTGGCGAGTTTCAGTGCCGTTTCGAGTGAGTCGGTGAGGCGACCAAGTCCCTCCGGACTGGCCACCAGTCGGTCGATCACAACAGAAATATCGTGTTTGACCTGTTTCTTGAGCGTGGGTGGCTCGCTCAGCTGGATCAATTCGCCGTCAACGATCGCCCGCGAGTATCCGCTTGCGGCCAGGTCTTGAAAGAGGTCAACGAACTCCCCCTTCTTCTTGCTCACCACGGGAGCGAGCACCTGGAATCGCGTGCGCTCTTCGAGTTCCATGAGGGTGTCGGCAATTTGTTGCACGGTCTGCGAGCGGATCTGCTCGCCGCAGATTGCACAGTGCGGGATACCAACGCGCGCCCAAAGAAGACGCATGTAGTCGTAGATTTCAGTGATCGTTCCCACTGTGGAGCGGGGATTTCGGTTCGTCGACTTTTGGTCAATACTGACCGCTGGGCTCAAGCCCTCGATGAAGTCGACGTCGGGTCGATCTACCTGACCGAGAAACTGCCGCGCATATGCGCTGAGACTCTCAACGTAACGACGTTGCCCCTCGGCAAAGATGGTGTCGAAGGCGAGACTTGATTTTCCGCTGCCAGAGAGCCCGGTGAAGACCACCATCGAATCTCTCGGAATGGATAGATCTACATTGCGCAGGTTGTGTACTCTGGCGCCCTGCACACTGATCTGCGCATGCGCGGCTGAAGAGCGTACGGGGGATGCGTTGGGTGCGGGATGCTTCGAACTCACCCTCACATCCTAGTGGAGCAAAGCAGAAAAATCGAAGATATGTTCGATGAGTTTCGCTCACGGCATCACACGATCCCGGCCCCGTCACTTTCACACAGCAAACCGCATCCCGCTGCGTGCAGCGTCTGCGAGATGCAGCAAACCACTCCTAGCGGTGACCTGCCTGGTCCATGCTTCGGAGCTCCTTCTTGAGCTCAGCAACCTCATCGCGCAAGCGCGCCGCGAGCTCAAATTTGAGTTCTTCTGCCGCCGAGAGCATCTGCTCGGTCAGATCGGCAATCAGTTCTTCAAGCTTTGCGGAGCCCTCAGCCGCGATCGCGCCAGCCCGAGCCGCGCTCTTCCCCTTGGCCCGCTGCGGCGAGACGCCCTTTCGCTGCGCATGCGCCCCCGTTCGTGAGAGCAGGTCCTCGGTGTCGGCGGCTTCGCGACCAAGTACCTCGGTAATGTCGCCGATTTTCTTGCGCAGAGGTTGCGGATCGATGCCGTGTTCGGTGTTGTAGGCAATTTGAAGTTCGCGTCGGCGCTCAGTTTCTTCTATTGCCATCTTCATGGAGCGGGTCATATTGTCGGCGTACATATGCACCTCACCGGAGACATTTCGCGCCGCTCGTCCGATGGTCTGAATGAGAGAAGTGCTAGACCGGAGGAAGCCCTCTTTATCTGCGTCCAGAATCGACACAAGGGACACCTCTGGAAGGTCAAGACCCTCTCTGAGCAGGTTGATGCCGATAAGCACGTCAAAGACTCCGGCGCGAAGCTCGGTGAGCAGTTCCACCCGTCGAAGCGTGTCTACATCGCTGTGCAAGTAACGCACTCGCACGCCTGCCTCTTCCATGAAGGTGGTGAGTTGTTCGGCCATCTTCTTGGTCAGCGTCGTCACCAGCACACGCTCGTTGCGTTCGGCACGAATTCGGACTTCTTCGAGGAGGTCATCAATTTGACCCTCGGAAGGTTTGACCACGATCTTCGGATCGATCAGGCCGGTGGGTCGAATGATCTGCTCGACCACACCATCGGCAAGTTCGAGTTCGTATGTTCCTGGGGTGGCAGAGAGGTAGACAGTCTGGCCAACCCGCTCTTTGAACTCACTGAACTTGAGCGGCCGGTTGTCGAGTGCGCTCGGAAGCCGGAACCCGTGATCGACGAGCGTGCGCTTGCGAGAGGCGTCACCCTCATACATCGCACCAATCTGTGGCACGGTGACGTGGGACTCGTCAATGACGACGAGGAAGTCATCTGGGAAATAATCAAGCAGGCAGTGCGGGGCCTCTCCTGGTTCGCGCCCATCGATATGTCTGGAATAGTTCTCAATACCTGAACAGAAGCCAATCTGTTCCATCATTTCGAGATCAAAGGTGGTTCGCATGCGCAATCGTTGCTCTTCGACCAGCTTGCTCTGCTTTTTGAGTTCTGAGGTACGCGCGGCAAGTTCGGAACTGATGGTTCCCATGGCGCGATTCATCACGTTGCGGCTTGCAACGTAGTGCGATCCTGGAAACACTGACACTGTATCGACCTGCTTCATCACGTCACCGGTGACAGGATGCAGGTAATACAGGGCCTCAATTTCGTCTCCGAAAAACTCGATCCGAATCGCGAGCTCTTCGTACATTGGAATGATCTCGACGGTGTCGCCGCGGACGCGGAAGTTGCCGCGCACAAACTCGATGTCGTTGCGCTGATACTGCATATCTACGAATCGCCGCAGCAGCACATCACGATCAAGCCGATCACCCACAGCCAGTGGCACCATCGCATCGTAATACTCTTCAGGCTTGCCCAAGCCATAAATGCACGAAACAGTCGACACCACGACCACATCGCGCCGGCTCAAAAGCGCGTTGGTCGTTGAATGTCGCAACCGCTCAACCTCAGCGTTTACTGAGCTGTCTTTCTCAATGAAAGTGTCGGTTTGCGGAACATAGGCCTCAGGCTGGTAGTAATCGTAGTACGAGACGAAATACTCCACCGCGTTGTTTGGCAAGAGTTCTCGAAACTCATTTGCGAGTTGCGCCGCGAGGGTCTTGTTGTGCGCCAGTATGAGAGTCGGACGCTGCACGGCTTCAACCAGCCACGCGGTTGTCGCAGACTTGCCAGTGCCAGTGGCACCGAGCAACACGATGTCAGTCTCACCCGCGTTGATCCGCGCAGCGAGCTCGGCGATCGCCTGCGGTTGATCACCGCTTGGCTCGAATTCGCTAATGACCTCGAAGGGGCGCACGCTGCGTGTGGGTTCCATGTCTACGAGTGTAGAAGCGGCCACCGACATTCTGGTGAGGATTCGCTCTCAGCGCGCGCCGTGATGCTGTGGCCACGCCGTATGCGTGCGGGGATTGCCGCGCGACACGCCGATCCCACGTGAGCACGTGCACAAAAAACGGCGGCCCCGTACGAATACCGGGCCGCCGTCAAATGACGAGCTTGAGACTATGCGAACCAGAGTCCGAGCTCGCGCTCGGAAGAAAGCGTTGAATCGCTTCCGTGCACGAGATTCTGCTGGACCGCAACGCCCCAATCGCGACCGAGGTCGCCACGAATCGTGCCTGGTGCGGCAGCGGTAGGATCGGTCGCGCCGGCAAGCGAGCGGAACCCTTCAATCACTCGGTTTCCCGACACACGCACTGCCACTACCGGCCCAGAAAGCATGAACTCAACGAGTGGCTCGAAGAATGGTTTGCCCTGGTGCTCCTCGTAGTGAGCCTCGAGCAGTTCGCGAGAAGCCGTCACCATGCGCAGATCTACGATCGTGTAGCCCTTCGCTTCAATGCGGCGCAGAATCTCGCCGGTGAGTCCCCTCGCAACGCCATCAGGCTTTACCAGTACCAGGGTCTCTTCTGCGTGCATGCTCTCTCCTTGTTCTCTCGAGAAACTCTCTCGGGTCTAGCCTAGCGAAACTACCCTTGGATTCCATTGGCCGCAAAGTATGCTGCTCGGCCACGATCAATCTGGGCGCCCTTGATCATGCAGTACACCCACAGCGCCGTAAACAGCAGACTCACCACAAGTGACATCGGCAGAATAAATGCCGTAGCGAGCATCAGCGCGTGCACGCCCCACCCGATCCAGATACCCACTTTGCCGACTCGCATGAATCCGAGCGCAAGGATGCAGGCAAAGGCGAGACCGCCGGCGATCCACAGTCCCAGCTCCCGTGGCTCCAAGAGACTCAGCCCAAAGATCGACAACCCGATGAGCACCACGACAATCAGCTCAAAACCGAGCGTAATCGAGGCAAGCGCGCGTTGCGTTTTTGCGGCGACTTCCCCACGTCCAGCGCCTGCGAGGCGCATCGCCGCGTTATGTGCCGCAGTTTCAGACGGTGAGAGTTGAAGTTCGTCGTCGTTCTGGTTCAGGCTCATACGTTGCCCCATCCTTCGTCTCGAGCAATGAGGATCGCCTCGCCTGCGAGCAGCACGGATCCTGCCACGAGCACGGCGCGCCCTTCGGCTTGAGCCGCCCAGCTTCGAGCTGCGTCGAGGGCGTCGCCCAAGGTCTCGGAAACCTCTGTCTGGCCACTCCAGTTCAGGGTGCCAACCATTTGATAGAGGTCTTCAACTTCGAGCGTGCGCGGAGATGCGACGGGCGCGAGGAAGAGCGCGTCTGAGATCGGTAACAGCGCCTCGAGCACTCCACTCGCGTCTTTATCAGCCATCATGCCCGTGACAAGCGCCGTTTCAGTGAATGCGAATGACTCGGTGACTGCGCGGGCGAGTGCTTCGGCACCGTGCGGGTTGTGCGCTGCGTCTACATAGACGATTGGATCAGCGCTCACCAGTTGCAATCTGCCAGGCGAGGTCAACTGTCCGAGCCCCTCATCAAGGATCTCTTCTGGAACTGGTCGTTCCGCACCGAAGAATGCCTCAACCGCGGCGAGAGCGAGGGCGACGTTTTGCGCTTGGTGCGCACCATAGAGCGGCAGGAACGACGGCGAATACTCATGCCCGTGCATGCCGCGTAGGGTGATTTGGCGCCCTCCCACTGCGAGCAGATCCTCGGTGACGTCAAAATCACGACCGCAGACGAACAGCTTGACGTTTTCGCGTTCGGCGGCAGAAACGATTTCTGCCAACGCCTCACTTGTTTGCAAGGCCGTGACCACCGTGCTCGTGGATGAGACGATTCCTGCCTTGGTTTTTGCGATGGTCGCGATGTCATTGCCGAGGATCGCGGTGTGGTCGAGATCGATTGGAGTGAAGACCGCGACTTGCGCATCGACGATATTTGTCGCGTCCCACTCTCCGCCCATGCCCACTTCAATGACAGCCACGTCTACTGGTGCATCAGCGAAGATCGTGAAGGCGAGCACGGCGAGAGCTTCAAAGAAGGTGATCGCCCCCTGACCTTCAGCCTCAAGTTGAGCATCAAGTACTTCAAGAGGCATGCGGAGTTCATCCCATGCCTCACTGAGTACATTTCCGTTCACCGGACTACCGTCGAGCTGGAAACGCTCCGTGAAATCAACCAAGTGCGGGCTCGTAAAGAGCCCTGTCCGCAGGCCGTGCGCGCGAAGCAGCGACTCAATCGCACGACTCGTTGAAGTCTTGCCGTTCGTGCCCGCCACCTGGATCACAGGAAACGACAGCTGCGGCGAACCAGCAAGTTCGGCGAGCCTACGCACCGGTTCGATGCGCGGGCGAGGATGTGCCTCTCCGACACGCTGCAGCAATGATTCGTAGACGCGTGCAGCAGCACGCTCGGCGCTCGTCATTTTGCAACCTTCTGCAATGCGATGGCAAGCACGGCTTTCTCGAGACCCAGTGCGCCAGGAGCGGCAGCGAAGTCCGCAGCGAACGGCGCGCTCGTCTGCACGATCTCAGCGCTCGGCGCCTCGTCGTTCGAGGTCAACACAACAATCGAATGAGCGAGCGTCTCATTGCGGATCAGTTCAGCGTGAGATTCGAGCGCTCCAACGTGTTCCGGCGCAGCCAAGAGCGCCAGCGCAATGCGGTCGCTAACCTCAAGCCCCGCGCCCTTTCGAGCCTCTTGCACCGCACGAATCGCATCACGAGCGATTCCCTCAGCCTCAAGCTCGGGTGAAGTCTCGGTGCGCAGGAGCACGAAGCCGCCTCCCGGAAGCAGTCCGAGGGCATCACGATCATCATCTCCCGACGCAGTCGTGAGTGTCAGCTCGTACTCCCCTGCAAGCAACTCGATACCACCAGCGGTGACAACCCCATCAAGTTCGGTCCAATCTCCAGATTTAGCTGCCTGAATAACAGCTTGCACGCTCTTTCCGAGCCTTGGACCGGCCGCCCGAGCGTTCACGCTCAGTGTCTGCACAATGCCGTACTTTTCGGCACTGTCGTCTTTCAGCGCGCTGATCTTCACCTTCTTGACGTTGAGCTCTTCAGCAAGGATGCTCGCGAACGGTTTCAGCGCGTGTTTGCGAGAGGTGATGACTTTGAGTTTCGCCAGCGGCAGTCGTACCCGGAGGCGCTGCGATTTACGCAGTGCGAGCGCCTGAGAGGTGATCTGGCGCAGCTCGTCCATGGCGTCGACCAGCTCATGATCGGCGGGGAACGCCTCGGCCGACGGCCAGTCCTCAAGGTGCACCGAGCGGCCACCGGTGAGTCCGCGCCACAGTTCCTCGCTGACGAGCGGGGCGAGGGGTGCGGCCACTCGGGCCACGGTTTCGAGCACGGTGTAGAGCGTGTCGAAGGCTTGGCGGTTCTCGGGGCGACCGTTCTCACTCAGCACGCCCTCCCAGAATCGGTCTCTGGAACGGCGGATATACCAGTTGGTGAGCACTTCAGCGTAGCTTCGCAGCGCTTCGGCCGCCGACGTCGTATCGAGCGCTTCGAGATGCGTTTCCACTTCGCGCACCAGAGAGCCGGTCTTCGACAGAATGTAGCGATCCAGCGGGTCGGTACTGTCGGTGCGCCACTCACCTTCGATGCCATCGGCATTCGCGTACAGACTGAAGAAGTACCAGGTGTTCCAGAGCGGCAGCAAGAACTGGCGAACACCCTCTCGGATGCCCTCTTCAGTCACGATGAGGTTTCCGCCGCGCACCACAGGGGATGCCATGAGGAACCAACGCATGGCATCCGAGCCGTCGCGGTCAAACACCTCGTTGACGTCTGGGTAGTTGCGCAAGCTCTTCGACATCTTGTTGCCGTCGCTTCCCAAGACAATGCCGTGGCTAATGACATTCTTAAAAGCGGGACGGTCAAAGAGCGCCGTTGCCAGCACATGCATCACGTAGAACCAGCCACGAGTCTGCCCGATGTACTCGACGATAAAGTCAGCGGGTTGGTGTTCGTCAAACCAGTCCTGGTTTTCGAACGGGTAATGCGCCTGAGCGAACGGCATCGAGCCCGAATCGAACCAGACGTCGAACACATCCTCGATACGCCGCATGGTGGACTGTCCGCTTGGGTCGTCCGGGTTTGGCCGAGTGAGTGAGTCAATGTAGGGCCGGTGCAGGTCAATTTCGCCGCTCTCTGGGTTGACCGGCAACTCGCCAAAATCACGCTCAAGCTCTTCCAATGAGCCATAGACGTCAACCCGAGGAAAATCTGGGTTGTCGCTCTTCCACACCGGAATGGGGCTTCCCCAGTATCGGTTCCGGCTAATTGACCAGTCGCGTGCACCCTCAAGCCACTTGCCAAACTGACCGTGCTTCACGTTCTCGGGAACCCAGGTGATTTCCTCATTGAGTTCGAGCATTCGTGGCTTGAGGTCGGTGACTCGCACAAACCAGCTTGACACTGCTTTGTAGATGAGTGGATTGCGGCACCGCCAGCAGTGCGGGTAGCTGTGTTCGTAGCTCTGCTCCCGCAGCACCCGTGAGCGCTCACGAAGCAAGCGGATCAGCGGCCGGTTCGCCTCGAACCACAGCTCTCCCGCAACATCGGTGACGGCGCTCAGGAAGCGTCCGCCGTCGTCGACGCTCACAATCGTGGGCATCCCGGCGGCCGAGGTGATCCGCATGTCGTCCTCGCCGTAGGCAGGCGATTGGTGGACGATACCGGTGCCGTCGCTCGTAGAAACGTAGTCATCTACGAGCACCCGCCAGCAGTGCTCCGTGCCCCACTTTTCCGCGTCGGCGTAGTAGTCAAAGATCCGCTCGTACGCGACGTTTTCGAGCTCTTTGCCAAGGATCGTTCGCTCGACAGCTTCACGCACTTCCTCTGCCGATGAATAGCCAAGATCCTTTGCGTGGCCCGCGAGCAGATCGCGTGCGAGCAGGTACTTTGCGGCACCGGCTTCCCCACCGTCGGCTGCGCCAGCTGGGCCGGCGGGCACGATCGCGTAGTCAATCTCGGGGCCAACCGCGAGGGCAGCATTCGTGGGCAGTGTCCAAGGGGTGGTGGTCCAGGCGAGGGCGCGCACTCCCGTCAAGCCCAGTTCCGCTGCGCGTGATCCGTGCAGCGGGAAGGTCACGGTGACGGAGGGATCCTGACGCATCTGATAGACGTCATCGTCCATACGGAGTTCGTGGTTGGAGAGCGGTGTTTCGTCGCGCCAGCAATACGGCAGTACCCGGTGCCCCTCGTAAGCGAGGCCCTTCTCGTGCAGTTGCTTAAACGCCCAGAGAACGCTCTCCATGAATCCGAGATTCAGCGTCTTGTAGTCGTTTTCAAAGTCGACCCATCGGGCCTGGCGAGTGACGTACTCTTCCCACTCGCGAGTGTAGAAGAGCACGGATTCACGGGCCTTCTTATTGAAGACGTCGATTCCCATATCTTCAATTTCGCTCTTCTCGGTGATGCCGAGTTGCTTCATCACTTCGAGCTCAGCGGGAAGGCCGTGCGTATCCCAGCCGAAACGTCGCTCGACTTTCTTGCCCCGCATGGTTTGAAAGCGCGGGAACACGTCTTTGGCGTAACCGGTGAGCAGGTGACCGTAGTGCGGCAGACCGTTCGCAAAGGGAGGCCCGTCGTTGAACACCCACTCTGCACAGCCCTCACGCGCTCGAATTGACTCGCGGAAGGTGTCGTCTGCCTGCCAAAACGCGAGCACGCTCTGTTCTATGTGGGGAAACGACGGCGAGGGTGCAATGCCCTCAGTAGCGCGAGGCTCAGCGTGCTTGGGGTGTTTCGCTGCGACGGCGTCCGTCGGCTGCTTTGGGTACGTCATGTGGTCTCCGGCTGATCGTGTACTACGTTCTGCCGGGACGAGGGAAGCTGACGTTCACCCCGCGGTACCACCCCGCTTGCCACATATTCATGGCCTCTTCATTTGGCTGTTTCGGGCCGACCCGTTCGGTTCTACTGAGCCACGCTCACCCACTGGCGATTGCAGCTGTTCTTCCGAAGACTCCCCGGTGATGGCCGGCTCATAGTCGTGTACACAAGCCTACTTCATTCGCCGAAAGTTCGCCCATTTGCCCCGCAATGTAACGACTGAGTAACGAATGAACGTGAGTGAAACACCCGATCAAATCAATAAAATGCAAACATTTGGAGGCAAAATCGGCGATGGTGCCCTTGAAGAATATGCGGACCCATTGCTAGCGTGGATATCAGCGTTGAACGCGGTGAGTAGTTCACACGCCGATTGCAGCGAGCAAACCGCGGTATTGAAATTCAATTTCCCGAACAGCTCGGCCAATCACGTGTACACCGTGTCCGCAATACATGATCTGGCCTTTCGAGAGGCCTCCCGGTGAGTGGCGCCATTTTGTCGAGCCACACCCAAGCGCGACTTTGGCGCGCCAATTTCACCGGGAATACCCGAGGAGTACAGCGTGAGCATACCCACAGCTCAACCCGACGCAACACAACAGCACAAGCAATGGCAGGGACCGGCAGTCTCCGTCACATCCGCGTACAAGGTATTCGGCAAACGACCCAAAGAAGCCGTCAACCGTCTGCGCGAAGGCGCAAGCCGTGAAGAAGTCCGACCGCATGGCACTGCCGCAGTCATCGACGCAAGTTTCGATGTGCAACCCGGCGAAATCTTCGTCGTGATGGGACTCTCCGGCTCCGGAAAATCCACGCTCATTCGCATGCTGAACGGCCTGAACCCCACCACCAGCGGATCAATCACCGTATTTGGAGAAGAGGTCGTCGGCCGAGAAGCGAAAGAACTTCGCGAACTGCGCCGAACCCGCATGTCAATGGTGTTCCAGCACTTTGCGCTCCTCCCCCATCGCACCGTCCTTGAAAACGTCGCCTACGGTCTTGAACTGCAAGGAACACCGCGAGAGCAACGTATCGAACGCGCAAGCTACTGGCTCGAACGTGTCGGTCTCCAGGGATGGGAACACAGCCTCCCCGAGGAACTCTCGGGCGGAATGCAGCAGCGTGTCGGAATCGCCCGCGCGCTCGCCGCAGACACCGATGTGCTGCTCATGGACGAGGCATTCTCGGCACTGGATCCGCTGATCCGCCGCGAAATGCAAGAACAACTCGTCGAGCTTCAGCAAGAACTCGGCAAAACTATCGTGTTCATCACCCACGACTTGAACGAAGCGATGTTTCTCGGTGACAGGATCGCCGTGATGCGCGACGGCAGAATCGTACAAATCGGCACGCCAAATGAGATCCTCACCGACCCTGCGAATGACTACGTCTCTCAATTCGTGCAAGATGTGGACCGCGCCCGTGTGCTGACCGCAGCCGATGTGATGGAACCTCCACACGCGGTGGTATTTGCTTCGGCGGGACCGCGTACCGCGCTCAGGCTCATGCGAGATCAGCAAACCTCAGCGTGCTTCGTGACGACCGCAAACAGAAAGCTCCTCGGCGTCGTGCGCGACCGCGATGTGCTTCGCCAAGTGCGCGAGGGCAGCACCGATTTGACGGAACGCCTGCGCCCAGCGCCCGGCGTTGTGAAGCAAGACCAGATTATTGCTGACCTCTTTGAGCTTGCGGTGGAAAGCCACCTCCCGGTGGCGGTGACAGATGATCAGGAGCGCCTCATCGGAGTGGTTCCCCGAGTCACGCTGCTCGCGGCACTCGCGGATCTGCCCGCCACGACCACAGAGATTCCCATCATCGAACCGACACCCGAAGTACCGGCAGCAACAATCACTGCCGCTCTCGAAAACCTCACTCAAGACGACGCACAGGAGGCACAGGCATGAATCCCGAACTCCCCCGCCTCCCACTCGGTGATTGGGTAAAGGTTGCCCTCGACTGGTTCAGAGTTACCTTCGACTGGCTCCTTGATTTCTTCAGCATGCTCTTCAAGGGCTCGGTGGAGGGACTTGTTGACCTGCTCGTCGCGATTCCCTATCCCGCGCTGATCCTCGTCTTCGCGTTCATCGGCTGGCTGGTGCGCTCATGGAAACTCGCCGTTGGGACAGCCCTCGGCTTCCTCTTGATTGCGTTCATGGATCTCTGGCACAACGCCATGCAGACCCTCAGTCTCGTCATGATTGCGACGCTCGTGTCGGTGATTATTGCCATCCCGCTCGGAATTCTCGCAGCGCGCAACGACAGGTTCAGCGCCTTCATCAAGCCCGTGCTCGATTTCATGCAGACGATGCCAGCATTCGTCTGGCTGGTGCCTGCCGTGCTGTTCTTCAGCATCGGTTTCGCGCCTGGGGTCTTTGCAACCATTATCTTCTCAATGCCGCCGGGGGTTCGCTTCACCGAACTCGGCATTCGCGGCGTTGACGCAGAGACCGTTGAAGCGGGATACGCCTTCGGGGCGACCCCGGGGCAGATCCTGCGAGGGATCCAGCTTCCGCTCGCCATGCCGACAATCATGGCTGGAATCAATCAGGTCATCATGCTCTCGCTCTCGATGGTGGTGCTCGCCGGCATCGTCGGCGCGAACGGTCTTGGAAAAGACGTCGTCACCGCGGTCTCAACCGCCAAGGTTGGCCTCGGCGTCGAAGCGGGTCTCGCCATCGTCGTGATCGCGATCTTCCTCGACCGAGTGACCGCCGCACTCGGAAACCCGAACGACCACCCAGATTCACTGCTTGGCAAACGCAGAAAGAAGCTCAAAGCCAAGTAGCCGACACACCTGCCCCCAATCACAACGCAGTCTGCGTTGAACGAAAGGAAACACCATGAAGAAGCTAGGACTCACCGGAGTGCTCGCACTCGGAGCCGCAGCAAGTTTGGCGCTCGCAGGCTGCTCGAGTGGCACCTCGAGTGCGGGCGGCGAGGGTGGCACGGGAGACACCATCACGCTGGGATACATTCCATCATGGACCGACGGTCTGAGCACTGCCTACCTGCTCGAAAACCAGCTCACACAACTCGGCTATCAGGTGGAGATGGAAGAGCTCACAGAGGCGGGCGTGCTCTACGCTGGGCTTTCCCAGGGCGATATTGATATCTACCCATCGGCGTGGCCCGAAGTCACTCATGCCGAGTACATGGATCAGTTCGGTGACTCACTCGAAGACCTTGGTGCATACTACGACGACGCAAAGCTCACCATTGCTGTGCCGAGCTACACCGATATCGACTCGATCGATCAGCTCGCAGCACACGCTGACAAGTTTGGCGGCGAAATCGTCGGCATCGAACCGGGTGCCGGCCTCACCGGCGTGACCGAGAACGAGATGATGCCCGCCTATGAGTTGAACGACAAGTTCACCCTGCTCACCTCGTCGACTGCGACCATGCTGACCGAGCTTGGCAACGCAATCGATAAGAAGGAAGACATCGTGGTGACCCTTTGGCGTCCGTTCTGGGCGTACGACGCCTACGACGTCAAGGATCTGAAGGATCCGCTCGGTGCCATGGGCGGTTCGGAAGCGTTGCACTTCCTTGGCAAGAAGGGCCTGGCCGAACAGTACCCAGATATTGCTGAATTGATCGCAGGAATCAAGCTTGACGATGCCTCATACGGCTCGCTTGAGTCGATGGTGACCGGTGATGAATATGACGGTGACCCTGCAGCAGCCGTCTCGGCGTGGATCAAGGAACACCCAGAAGCCTTCCCGACGCTGATCACGGGATAACACTCATTCACTGCTGGCGGTTCTCGGCTCTGCAAGTTGCGAGCGAGGATCGCCAGCAGTGCTGTGTGACGGACTACGCGGTGCGCCGACGAGGGCGCAGCACACGCACCAATGCCGCGATCAGCCGCCATCCCAGTAGGCACACCCCGAGTGTTCCTGTGGCGACCAGCACGAAGGGAAGAGGCGCACCTCCTTCGGTGAACCACACCCGAAGCAGCATTCCGAGAGCGACGGTGCCGATCCAGATTGGCACCCCGCTGCGCAGCACCGCAAAGGGACGTTGCCATGCGAAGGAAAGCAGCCATGCCGCAAGCATCGCGAGCAGGAACGGCCAGGCGGTATGCAATGTACCCATGAGCGAGGAGACTTCACCGTGTTGGGTGCGTCCACTTGATGCAAAGATCAACACGAAAATCGTGTCGAGCACGAGAGCGATGAGGATCGTGCCACCCCCGGGGAATCTCTTGATCGGAGAAACTTCGCTGTGGTCATCATTCATCTGCGCGCTCACGAGACCACCCTATCTCGCGTGCACAGGACAGCGCCGAGCGCGACTCACTCAAGCACCGAGGTATCGCTACGCACCGGATCAGTCATTTCCACCGTGAGGGTAACTGGACGCTGAGTCACCGTGTCGGGAAGACCGAATGTGTGCGTTGCGGGCGCCATGTCAGCGGTGCATACCTCGCTAGGTGAGGGAACGAACTTCACCAGCAGACTCGCGTCAGAGCTCGCCTCAATTGAGTTCGCGATCGGCACGCAGCTACTGCTCCCCCAGGTGACAACCGCGAATGTCTTCCCCTCGTCGATCCATCCGGTGAGGATCTGCTCGCCGAGCCGGTCATCGTCCACCCGATCCTCCCAGCCTTCTGGGATCCCGGGAGTCACGCTGTCACTGACCTCCATTGCAGGGGGCGCCGTCTCGGGTTGCGGAGGCGTGCCCTCACTCGCACAGCCCGACATGACAAGCACCGCCGCGACGAGCAAGAGTGATCTACCAAGCTGCAGTTTCATGATGACCCGGGCCTCTCGGAACGTTGAATTGTTGAAGATGTCTTCACCAATAATCATCATTGTCGCATCTCCTCAGCACACCGGGTAGGACTGCCCGAGCACACAAGCGAACGAGATAGACTGGTGCGGAACACCATCAGGCACCAAGACCGCAAATCTGCGCCGGTCGAACACTCGGTGCCGCCCATAGCGAAATCGGAGACCAGACATGAGTGCGATCCCAGACAAGCCACAACTCGAGGGTCTCGAAGAAAAGTGGGGGGAATTTTGGGAAGCACAAGGCACGTATCGCTTTGACCGTGCCGGAGCCGAGCGCGACACGGTGTACAGTATCGACACCCCGCCGCCGACCGCTTCAGGTTCATTGCACGTCGGCCACGTATTCAGTTACACGCACACCGACACAGTCGCGCGCTTCCAGCGCATGCGCGGCAAGCGCGTCTTCTATCCAATGGGATGGGACGACAACGGCTTGCCAACGGAACGCCGCGTTCAGAACTATTACGGCGTGCGCTGTGATCCATCGCTCCCCTACACTGCAGATTTTGTGCCCCCGCACGAGGGTGGCGACGGAAAGAGCATCAAGGCAGCGGATCAGCAGCCCGTCTCACGCCGCAACTTTATTGAACTGTGCGAACGCCTCACCGTCGAAGATGAAAAGCAATTCGAGGATCTCTGGCGCACGCTCGGCCTCTCAGTCGACTGGCAGCAAAGCTATCGCACGATTGGTGAGGAGTCGCTTCGCGCGTCACAGCTCGCCTTCATTCGTAACGTCGAACGAGGCGAGGCCTACCAGGCGCAAGCTCCAACCCTCTGGGATGTCACCTTCCGCACTGCGGTAGCGCAGGCCGAGCTGGAAGACCGCGACCAGCCAAGCGCCTATCACGCCCTCGCATTCCATCGCACCGATGGTGGCGGAGACATCGTCATCGACACGACCCGCCCAGAATTGCTTGCGGCCTGCGTCGCGCTCGTCGCCCACCCAGATGATGAGCGTTATCAGCCGCTCTTTGGCACTACCGTACGCACCCCGATCTTTGAGGTCGAGGTGCCAATCGTCGCCCACCACCTCGCCCAGCAAGACAAGGGCACCGGAATCGCGATGATCTGTACCTTTGGTGACGTCACGGACGTGGTCTGGTGGCGAGAGCTCGACCTTCCCAACCGCGCCATTCTCGGTTTTGATGGTCGCATTATCTCCGAGGCTCCCGACGCAATCACGAGCGCCGCTGGGCGCGAGGCGTTTTCGCAGATCGCTGGTAAGACTGTGTTCAGCGCGAAGCAATTGGTTGTTGAGATGCTCCAGGCGAGCGGCGAATTGCAGGGTGAGATCCGCAAGATCACGCACCCGGTCAAGTTCTTTGAGAAGGGCGACAAGCCCCTTGAAATCGTCTCGACTCGTCAGTGGTACATCAAGAACGGTGCCCGTGACGAGGCTCTCCGCGAGCGGCTACTCGCGCACGGAAAAGAACTCGAATGGCACCCAGATTTCATGCGCGTTCGGTACGAGAACTGGGTGGAAGGCCTTTCCGGTGACTGGCTAATCTCACGCCAGCGCTTCTTCGGAGTGCCGATCCCCGTGTGGTACCCACTCGATGTTGATGGTAACCCCGTGTTCGATCAGCCGATTCTTCCTGAAATCGCCCAGTTGCCGGTCGACCCGTCAAGCGATGTCCCGGCAGGTTACACCGAGGAGCAACGCGGTATCGCTGGCGGTTTCCAGGGCGAGGTTGATGTCATGGACACCTGGGCGACCTCCTCGCTGACCCCGCAACTCGCCGGCGGTTGGGAACGCGACCAGGAACTCTACGACTTGGTGTTCCCCTTCGATCTGCGCCCTCAGGGCCAGGACATTATTCGAACCTGGCTGTTCTCGACCCTGCTCCGGAGTGAGCTCGAGTCCGGCACCCTCCCCTGGCGACATGCCGGAATCTCCGGCTGGATCCTTGATCCCGATCGCAAGAAGATGTCGAAGTCCAAGGGCAATGTGGTCACCCCTGCGGGGATGTTGCAGCAGCACGGCAGTGATGCAGTCCGCTACTGGGCTGCTTCTGCGAAGCTCGGCACCGATGCGTCCTTCGATCCACAGAACCCCACGCAAATCAAGATTGGACGACGCCTCGCCATTAAGTTGCTGAACGCGGCCAAGTTCACGCTCGGCTTCGATGCGAGCGGTATCGGTGGCGGGGTCACTGAGGCGCTCGACCGATCAATGCTGGCAAGCCTGGCAAAGGTCGTGGACGATGCCACTCGTGCCTTCGAAGCGTACGACCATGCACGTGCGCTCGAACTTACCGAGAGCTTCTTCTGGACCTTCTGCGACGACTACCTCGAACTCGTCAAAGAGCGTGCGCACGGCGGCGAAGGCCAAGCGCAGGCTTCGGCCGTCGCAGCACTGCGCGCGGCGCTGTCAGTATTCGTGAGACTTTTCGCGCCGTTCCTTCCCTATGCCACCGAAGAGGTCTGGTCCTGGTTCGAAGAGGGATCAGTACACCGCGCCGAGTGGCCACAATCGGCTGAACTGCGTGCGATCTCGGGCGAGGACGCAGATCTTGGTCTGCTTGCCCTCATGGGTGGCGCACTCATTGGTGTGCGAGGCGCGAAGACTGCGGCGAAGGCATCTCAGAAGACCCAGGTCGAACTCGCGGTCGTGCAGGCGCCTGCCGCCGACGCCGAGCGTCTGCGTCTCGCAGCGGACGATCTGGCTGGAGTGGGTCGTATTACGGAGCTGCGCATCGAGGCTGCCGATGTCGATGCTGTCACGGTGAGCGAGATCGTACTCGCAACTACCGAGACTGCTGGATAAGGGACGGTCGCACATCATGCAGTTGGGGGCACGTTGGAACGCAGGTGATCCACCGCATCGCAGTGTGCCCCCAACGCTGCATGACGCAATATCCGCACTCGAAGGTGCACACCCGCAGGCTGAGTCCTGGACCCTCACCTGGCTTGAGGGGCTGCCGCGTTGTGAGCTGGATGACCTCGCGCGAGTGACGCTTTCTCATTCTGGTGAGGTACTCTCGCAGGCAATTGGCAGTGTTGACTCTGAAGATGATGAAGATGATTGGCTGCGTTAACTCACGGCGTTTGCTCGCTACGAAGGAACCTCTGCGATGACTATCCCGCTTTCTCGTGTGTTCTCCCCACGAACGAGGCGTGCTGCTACGGCCGCTCTCACTGCGCTCGTGCTCTCACTTGGGGCCGTCTCTTGCGCTGCCGAGTCGGATGATGCCGGAGGTTCCCCCGGGAAGGGCAGTGATTCCACCAGCCCGGAGACTCAGTGGGAGCGCGAGAGCACGACTGAAACGCTCAATCACACACTTCCCGAGTCATTTCCTAGCGATCTCTTCGCGCTCCCGAGTGAAGCCACGATCTACAACACCGGTGAGCGCTCCGACTCGGAATGGTTCTTAGTACTGAAAGCTACCGACGCGGAGGCGGCCCGCGTGATCTGGGACGCGATTGTGCAGCAGAACATGTTCTCGGTGAGCGACGAAGCAACCACCTCGGACGGTGGCGTCTCGGCAACGCTGACGAGTGAATCACTCGCGGTACAGGCGCTGACCATCACAGATGCAGACGGCAGCGTGCTGCTCAGCTACGATCTCACTCGCACAATCGCCACGTCGTAAGCGCAGTTCTCTCGGCTCCGAAGCGAGGATGAGGCCGAGGCTGAGGCTGAGGCTGAGGCTGAGGATGAGGATGAGGATGAGCTTGTGGCCGAGGCTGGGATTGACACACTCGCACTTCGATCATGCTGCGATCTGAAACAGAGCGCGGCGTGACGGGCCGGCAGCGGATGGGTGGCTGACCGCGGCGCATCAGCCCAGACCGCGAGCTGGGGCAGAACGCACACCGATCAGGGCGAGCCGAATGCCGCGAGCTTGAATGCTGGTGCCGGTATGCGGCGGTAGCCCGCTACCGCCGCTTAGGCGCTTCGTTCTGCGGCTCCAGCGGCGCTGAGCACCCGCGGTGGAGCCTCACCTGTGACCGCCTCACGCGTCACAATGACCTTTGTGACGTCCGTGTTTGAAGGAACGTCAAACATCACCGGACCGAGCACATCTTCAAGGATTGCTCGCAATCCGCGAGCTCCGGTCTTTCGCTCGACTGCGAGCTCCGCAATTGCTTCGAGCGATGCTGGCTCGAATTCCAGACTCACGCCGTCGAGCTCAAACATGCGCTGATATTGCTTCACGAGGGCGTTTTTTGGTTCCGAAAGAATTCGAACAAGTGCTTCTACATCGAGCGGTTCAACAGTGGCCACCACAGGAAGGCGACCAATGAACTCGGGAATAAGCCCGAACTTGTGAAGATCCTCTGGCTGAACCTGCGCCAGCAACTCTGCTTCGTTCCGCTTGCTCTCTACTGGGGCACCGAATCCGATTCCACCTTTGCCCAGTCGGGTGCCGATGATCTCTTCGAGCCCGGCGAACGCGCCAGCAACAATGAACAAGACGTTTGTGGTGTCGAGCTGAATGAACTCTTGATTGGGGTGCTTTCGACCGCCCTGGGGCGGGATCGAAGCGACAGTTCCCTCAAGGATCTTCAGAAGTGCCTGCTGCACTCCCTCGCCGGAGACGTCTCTTGTGATCGAGGGGTTCTCTGCCTTCCGGGTGATCTTATCGACCTCGTCGATGTAGATGATCCCCATCTCGGCTCGTGCCACATCGAAGTCGGCAGCCTGAAGCAACTTGAGCAGAATATTCTCAACGTCTTCGCCGACGTAGCCAGCTTCGGTGAGCGCAGTAGCATCTGCGACGGCAAACGGCACATTGAGCTGACGGGCCAACGATTGCGCGAGGTATGTCTTGCCACAGCCAGTGGGGCCGAGCAAGAGAATATTTGACTTCGCGATCTCTACTTGTTCGGAGATCGACTCGGCGCTTGTGATCGACTTCGCTGCCCGCACTCGCTTGTAGTGGTTGTACACGGCGACGGCGAGAGACTGCTTCGCGCGATCTTGCCCAATCACATATTGATCGAGGAAATCCGCGATTTCTCGCGGCTTGTGCAGCGTGAACTCGCTCTGCTCAGTTGCAGAATGCTCGGCGAGGCGTTCTTCAATAATCTCGTTGCAGAGGCCAACACACTCATCGCAGATGTAGATCTGCGGTCCAGCGATAAGCTGCTGCACCTGCTTCTGAGATTTGCCGCAGAACGAGCACTTGAGCAACTCGCTGCTCTCGATCTTCGCCATTTGCGCCCCTCGTTGATCTATAAGGTAATCGGTTGCCCCGAGCCTAGCCCGAGCCACCGACATTCAGGATTCCGGCACGCCGCCCTCGTGCGAACGGCGTGCCGCTTCCCTCAGCGGTGAATCTACCCGAAACTACTGACCGATAACTGGCTGCGGGTTCTTGCGACTCGTCAAGACCTGATCGATGAGGCCGTATTCGAGTGCCTCATTCGCATTGAGAATCTTGTCGCGGTCAATATCCGAGTGAACCTGCTCGACCGTGCGCTTCGAGTGCTTCGACAGCGTCGATTCCAGCCACTCACGCATCCGCATGATCTCACGCGCCTGGATCTCGATATCGCTTGCCTGACCGTGGCCACCCTGGCCAGTCGAAGGCTGATGGATCAGCACGCGAGCATTCGGCAGGGCAAGTCGCTTCCCTGGAGTGCCACCTGCAAGCAATACTGCGGCTGCTGATGCCGCCTGGCCAAGGCACACCGTCTGAATGTGTGGCTTGATGTACTGCATCGTGTCGTAAATCGCTGTCATCGCGGTAAACGAGCCACCCGGGGAATTGATGTACATAATGATGTCGCGCTCGGTGTCTTTGCTTTCAAGCACGAGCAACTGCGCCATGATGTCATCGGCAGAGGTGTCATCGACCTGCACGCCGAGGAAGATAATGCGATCCTCGAACAGCTTCGCGTAGGGGTCGGTGAAGCGAGTTCCGTATGCGGTTCGTTCTTCAAACTGTGGAAGCACGTAGCGTGAGTTCGGCATCATCAGTGGTGAAACGCCTGCCTGGGGCTGGGTGTGTTGCATCGAAATGTCTCCTGTGCCGTCTTACTTCTTGGTTCCGCCGCCACCGACGACATCACTCGCGGAATCGCGAATGAAATCGACGAAGCCGTACTCCAGCGCCTCTTCTGCGCTGAACCAGCGGTCACGGTCACCGTCTGCATTGATCTGCTCAACGGTCTTCCCGGTTTGTGCGGCGGTGATCTCGGCCAGACGGTTCTTCATCGAGGTGATGAGCTGAGCCTGGGTTTGAATGTCGCTCGCGGTCCCGCCGAATCCGCCGTGAGGCTGGTGAAGCAGCACTCGCGCGTTCGGGGTGATGTAGCGCTTTCCTTTTGTGCCTGCGGTGAGCAAGAACTGGCCCATCGAAGCAGCCATACCGATACCGACGGTAACGATATCGTTGGGCACAAAGCTCATCGTGTCGTAGATCGCCATACCCGCAGTGATCGATCCGCCGGGAGAGTTGATGTAGAGGTAAATATCTGCCTCTGGATCCTCAGCAGCGAGCAACAAGATCTTTGCGCAGATCTCATTCGCGTTCTCGTCCCGTACTTCTGACCCAAGCCAGATGATTCGGTCTTTCAGCAGTCGCTCGAACACGCTGTTCGGCGCCATCTGTTCAGCCATAGCTGCACTCCTTCAATTCGTGCCTGATATGAGGCTACCGATTTCGTGGCCTCCGCGCGTGCCTGTTCGCCCTAGGCGTTCTCAGGGTGAAACGCACAGGACCCCCTCCAGATACATGGAGGGGGTCCTGTGAAAAGAAATTCGGAGAGCTTAGTTCTCTTCGTCCTTCTTTGCTGGCTTCTTCGCTGCCGGCTTCTTTGCGGCTGGCTTCTTCGCAGGAGCCTTCTTTGCCTCAGGCTCAGCTTCAGCTTCGGCCTTCTTGGCAGCTGGCTTCTTCGCAGGAGCCTTCTTCGCAGGTGCCTTCTTAGCTGGGGCTGCCTCGGCTGCCTCAGCGGCCTCCTCGACGATCTCTTCAGCCTCGTTTACTACCTCTGCGACCTCTTCATCGTCAACAGCGGTGAACTCGCTGAGATCGACGGCCTTGCCGTTCTTATCGACAACCTTCGCCTTTGACAGCGCCACTGCGAGGGCCTTGTTACGGGTCACCTCACCGAGGATCATGCCCATCTGGTTCCCCTGGCTGATTGCCTGGAGGAACTGCGATGGATCCATGCCGTACTGCTGAGCCGACTGGAAGATGTACTGCGAGAGCTCGTTCTGCGTCGGGGTGATGTTTTCAGCCTCAACGATTGCATCGAGCAGGAGCTGCAGCGCGATCTGCTTTTCGGTCGACTCGCGAACCTCTGCGCGGTGCTCGTCGTCTTCAAGGCGGCCTTCACCCTCGAGGTGACGGTGCACCTCCTCTTCGACGAGCTCTTCGCTCACTGGGATGCCAGCCTTCTCGATCAGAGTCTCGGTGAAGAGATCGCGTGCCTGGCGGCCCTGTGCGAATACCGAAGCCTGGGCGACCTGCTCAGCAAGGCTCTCGCGAAGCTCAGCAATGGTGTCAAACTCACTTGCGAGCTGAGCGAAGTCGTCGTCAGCCGCTGCGAGCTCACGCTCCTTGACAGCGGTGATTGATACCTCAACCTCAGCGTCCTGACCCTCGTACTCGCCACCGAGCAGCTGAGAGGTGAACGTGGTGGTCTCGCCTGCGGTCAAGGTCTCTACAGCCTCATCGAGACCAGCGAGCATGTTGCCAGCGCCAACCTCGTAGGAGACGCCGTTGGCCTGGTCAACATCGTTGCCACCAATACGAGCAACGAGATCGAGCTCGACGAAGTCACCGGTCTTGGCTGGGCGGTCGACCGTGTTCAGGTTTCCAAAGCGCTCGCGCAGCTTGGTCAGCTCCTGCTCAACGGCGTCGTCGCCGACCTCAGCGTTGTCAACCTCGATCTTGAGGCCGTCGTACTTCGGAAGCTTGAACTCTGGACGAGCTTCAACCTCGAAGACGAGCGTCATGACGCTCTTCTCGTCCTTCAGGTCAAGCCACTTCTCGACGTCAGCGCTCGGACGACCCATTGGCTGGGTGTCAGTCTCGCTGAGCGCTGCCTGGAAGAACGAGTCGAGTGAGTCATTCACTGCCTGCTCGATAACCGCCTGGCGTCCGACGCGCTGATCGATGATCGGCGCTGGTACGTGCCCCTTGCGGAAGCCTGGGATCGAGACCTGCTCAGAGATCGTCTTGTAAGCCTGCTTAAGGAAGGGCTCGAGATCAGCGATGGTGATATCGACCGTGAGCTTCACCCGAGTGGGGGTCAGCTTCTCTGCATTTGTCTTAGGCAATTTGGCCTCTCAATATCTCTGTGTGCAGTAGGACTCAATGTTGTTGTAAACCGAAAGAGGTTCGTGGTCGGGGTAACAGGATTCGAACCTGCGACCTCCCGCTCCCAAAGCGGGCGCTCTAGCCAAGCTGAGCTATACCCCGTTGACAAACAACCATGCAAGTCTAGCGGAACATTCGGCACCAGAATAATCACCGGTGGAAGTTCTGCCGAATTCCGCGAGTTTCTCTGCGTCAATTACCTTACATGCAGATTGATCTAGGATTCAAACTGAGCGGGAAGCTACGGCGGTTCGCCAGTGTTTAAGCCAAAGTTGTCAGTAGCGTTCATCGAGAATTGCGGGCATCACAAGTTCTCGAACAAACGAAGAATTCGACAAATTCAGCATTGCTCCGACGATTTCGACGACGTCGTGCACGGGGATGAGCGTGCCGTCACCGTGGGAGGCTGCCAGTGACCGAGGTTCGCTCAGGGAATGCTCCGTGTTCAGGTAGCCGAGTTGCAGCGTGCTCACAGCAAGTCGCTGGTCTCGATACCCCTCTCGAAGGGCGTCGGCAATTCCATTGAGCGCCGCCTTTGACGCACCAAAAGCCACTTCTGGACGACCGCTCCGCGGGAGTCCCGAAGTAGATCCAGTCAGCATGACTTTGGGCGACTCACTGCGCAGCAGAACCGGCAGCAAGCGCTTGAGAGTAAGGATCAGGGCAGTCGTATTGACTTCGAGTAACTGTTCGATGATCTCGTCATTTTCAGCATCGAAGCGGTATTCACTGGTGAAAGCCGCGGGTTCCCAGATGCCAAGATTCCAGATCAACACATCGAGTGATGCTGGCGCCTGTGCGGCAAGCACATCTGCCGCGGCCGCTGCGTTGCTGAAGTCGGCGGCGATCCACCGCGATTCCTCGCGATCAGGCACCGAGCGCGAAACCCCAATGGTTTCGTGCCCCTTCGCACGCAGTCCGTCAACGAACGCTCGGCCAAGCCCAGCGCTTGCCCCTACCACCATGACTCGCATGACACTGATTATGGCGTGGGCTTGGCCTGAAACGCCAACATGCCTCCTGCTTGAGGAACGCAGGAGGCATGTCGCAGGTCAGATAGCTCGCGCGCAACGTGGATGTCGCGCGCGAAGAGTGCTCAGCGCTTGACTAGTTCGCGCACTGCGCCAATACGCCCGTGAGCTTGTCTGTGTCTGCTTGGGTCGCAGTTCCATTTCGGATGGCCGTGTCGAGGTCAATGAACTCGTCGTAGCTAAATTCTTGCTGCACGACCTCAAAGCACTGATTGCACATTTCTTCTGAGGCACCCGGCTGGGCGGCACATGAGGCTACGAAATTCGCGCGGATTTCGGCCGGGTACTCCTCGCTCGCGGCTGGCGCGGGAGCGGGCGCTGACGTATCGGTCGCAGGCTCCGAGGCTGCTGGGCTGCACGCAGCGAGTGAGGCCGCGAGCACAATTGATCCGATAGCGGCGAAGATGCGGGCAAGATTAGATTTCATACACCTATCCTGCATTTTCAATCGAAGCAACGCAAACTCCGATCACAACAAGCTTGAGGGCGCCTGCCTGTGCAGCGAACGCCGCGCAGGGTCATCCCCCTGACACCCCCACGCCGAGCGTGCGCGAGCAGCACGATCTCGATCCCGAGCAGCAACAAAAAACCCGGTCCACGCAATGCAGACCGGGCTTATGGAGGGGATGACGGGAATCGAACCCGCGTAATCAGTTTGGAAGACTGAGGCTCTACCATTGAGCTACATCCCCGTAAATGGGCGATCACTCGCCATTTACGAAAACCCTCACACTGTGAGGGTTTCGCTCCCCCGGCTGGGCTCGAACCAGCGACATCCTGATTAACAGTCAAGCGCTCTGCCAACTGAGCTACAGGGGATCATTGCCTGGGCAACGTCGTTAAGCTTAGCAAGCCCGCGAAAGCCTGCGCAAATCCGACTCGCCGTGAACGTTTACTCTTCGGCAACCTCATCGTAAGCGGTCGCTCGGAGGGCCGTAGCGAGGCGCTGCACATAGCCATGATCGGCTCTGCGGAAGATTTCGTTGATGTCTCCCGCTCCCACCAGGTGACCCTGCTGCAAGACAAGCACATCGTGCACCAGCGCCTCCAACACACCAATATCATGGCTCACCAGAATCATGCTCGCCCCGGTGCGAGCACGAAACCACTTCAGCAATTCGACGATACGCGGACGATTGTTTGCGTCCACACCAAGTGTCGGCTCATCCGCAATCAGCAGTGAAGGCTGAAGCATCAACGACTTCATCACAGCGATCCGCTGTCGCTGTCCTTTTGACAGCTCATATGGGTACTCCTTGAGCTTCGTCAGCGGCAGCGAAACAATGTCCATCATCTCGGCGATCAAGGTGCCGAGTTCTTCGCGGTCGAAGTCCTTGGTGCGCTCCGAAATGGGCTGCAGCAGAATATCGCCCACATTCAATTCGGGTGTGAGCGTGGCACCGGCATCCTGGGCGAGGAACCCAACGTAGGCGGTAAGTCGCGTTCGCGTTCGCCGGCCGAGTTTGCGCATAGGAGCGCCCAACACAGTTGCATCTCCCCCGCTCACGCGCATGCGCGCATGCTTCTCGCCGGCATCATTGCCTCTGCCTGCAAGAAATCGAGCGACGGTCGATTTTCCTGATCCGCTCTCACCAAGCATCGCAAGTACATGACCCTTGCCAAGTTCAAAACTCAGCCCGTCGACGGCATTAAACGCCTTCGCGCCGCTGTGAGCTGGATACATCAGCGAAAGATCAGATACCGTCACTGCCGGGTCAGCATCTCTGACTGGCTCGATCATGCGGCTTGCCTCCTGTAGGTACATACCGGTACTTCAGAGTAGCGCGCACCTCACCACTATTCGGCGCGCAAACTCCGGCGTGCCGATTCCAAAGCCGCAAGTTGTTCCTGAATTCTTCGTGAACCTGGATCGCTCGGATCCCCGATCCGCTGCATTCTGGAAACGAGTTCAGACTTGAGTGACAGCAGGTCCCGATCAAGGAGCGAGGCAATCACGTCGCGCGAATAGGCAGGCAGCAACTCGGGTTTGTTTTGCGGCATGGGGGCAAAGGCGAGTTCGCGGATCAGTTCCCGGTAGGGCTCCGGAGCTTCGGCCAGCACCCGCTCGAACCACCCCGGCTCACCCATCGTCGACAGAGAGGCGCCGATGGCGTCGCGAACGACACGCAGTGCAGGATCAGCGACTTCAGCCGTGACCGCCTGGGCCATGAGATCAGGCCCCACCATCTCAGATTGCTGAATCATCGCCATGAGCGCGTCACGTTCCAGCCGCACCCCTGGAGTAGCTGGCAGTGAAGCCAGCGTGGCCCGCGGTCGGGCCGGTTCAGCGGGCGAAAGCTGATCTGCGAAGCGCCCCGAATCTTGCGCGTGACGCGGATCTCCGGGCCGAGTCTTCGTCGAGCGAGCTGAACCTCGCACCGCCCGCTGGACCTCACCAAGCTCCATCCCGAGCATGCGAGCAAGCTCACGCGTATAGCCTGGTTTGAGTGCTTGATCCTTGAGCTCCGCGATAATAGGAGCGGAAGCGCGCAGTGCTGAGACTCGCCCCTCAACAGTGTTCAGATTGAAACGAGAAATAGCCTGGCGTAAGGCGAACTCAAAGAGCGGAACCTTGGTGGTGAAGAGATCACGGACTGCCTGATCGCCGCGGTGCAGGCGGAGATCAGCGGGATCAAGACCCTCCGGCGCGACGGCAACATACGTTTGCGCGCTAAAGAGCTTTTCATCGCTGAAGGCGCGAAGCGCGGCCTTCTGTCCCGCTTCATCCGGGTCAAAGGTGAAGATCACTTCGGCTGCCGCATCATCGCCCATCACGCGGCGCAGCACTGAAATATGATCCCTTCCGAATGCCGTACCACAGGTGGCAACCGCAGCTTCCTCGCCTGCCAAGTGACAGGCCATCACATCGGTGTAGCCTTCGACGACGACAACCCGCTTGCCCTTGGAAATGGCACGCTTGGCGAGGTCGAGCCCATACAACACGCGTGATTTGTGATAAATCGGTGTCTCTGGGGTGTTCAGATACTTCGGGCCATTGTCGTCTTCGTAGAGTTTTCGCGCACCAAACCCCACAGTCTGCCCGCTCGTGTCGCGAATCGGCCAGACGATCCTGCCACGAAAACGGTCATACACCCCGCGTTGCCCCTCACTCGCCAGCCCCGACTGAGCAAGCTCCTGCTTGGTGTATCCCTGCGAGGCCAGGTGGTTCGTCAACGCATCCCAACCCTTTGGGGCGTACCCGACCCCAAATCTCGCGCACGCGGCCTCATCGAATCCGCGCTGCTGCAAGAACTCGCGCGCCACCTGCGCCTCTTCGGAGCGCAATTGCTCGGCATAGAACGAAGCGGCCGATTGGTGAGCAGCAAACAGCCTGGCTCGATTCGGGCCGAGCTCTCGCCGCTCATTTCCCTCCTCGTAGCTCAGCACATAGTGCAGACGAGCTGCGAGACGCTCTACCGCCTCGGCAAAGGTGAGATGATCCATTCGCTGCAAGAAACTGATCGCATCGCCCGACTCGCCACACCCAAAGCAGTGGTAGTACCCAAGGCTGGGGCGCACATGAAAACTGGGGCTGCGTTCGTCGTGAAAAGGGCACAACCCCTTCATCGAATCGATCCCGCTAGTTTTCAAGGCGACATGCTCACCAACCAAGTCAGCGAGATTGGTGCGTCGCTTGACCTCTTCAACATCTGAAGACTTAATTCGACCCGCCATAGCTGAATTCTAGTCAGCTATACGAGCGGAACATCGCACAAACGATGATGCCAAGAGATAGCGGCCTGGTCAGTGAGTGACGCCACTTGATCGATGACGACGCGCCGCGCCGCAGTCTCATCCGAGGCGGCTCGCAAATCAGCGGCAAATGCAGGCTCGAGTTCGCTCTCTCCGGTTTCCCAGAGCGCGTCAGCTAGCTCGGTGAGCAATTCACGCTGTCGGCGATAGGTCGGCTGGCGACGCCCGCTTTCCATCACAAAAGCGGCCACGATCCCCTTGAGCACCGCAATCTCAGCCCAAACCTCGCGAGGCACCACGACATTGGCGCCGTATCTTGCAAGTGGTTGACCATCAGCAGCTTCGAGAGTGTGCTGGATTGCCGCTCGAGCAAAACGACCAATCATGTCGCTCGTAAAGTTTTTGAGCTGTGCCTGATCGGCGCGACTTCCCTGCCAACGCGTGAGCCAAGACTCGGATTCGGCGATTCGCTCGAACGCCCCGCCCAGCTCATCTTCGGAGAAACTTCCATCAGCCCAATTTGCTACGGCGCGGATCAGCGTGTCGTGGCCAGATCTCGCGGTCAGAATCTCTGGATCGATAAACTCCCCGACCACAGCATCCTCGAAGTCATGCACGGAGTACGCGATGTCGTCACTGAGGTCCATGACCTGAGCTTCCACACATTTGCGCCGGGCTGGGGCACCCTGGCGCATCCACTCAAAAATCTCTCGGTCGTCTGCAAAGAAGCCGAACTTGGCAGATCCCGGGTTCGCCTCGCTCAGCGGCCAGGGATACTTCGTGCTCGCGTCAAGTGTGGCGCGAGTGAGGTTCAGGCCCACGCTACGGCCAGCAGAATCGAGCCGTTTGGGTTCAAGTCGGGCCAGAATCCGCAAGGTCTGCGCGTTGCCCTCGAAGCCACCGTACCCGTCAGCCCACACATTCAGCGCTTTCTCGCCGTTGTGACCAAATGGAGGGTGACCAAGGTCGTGAGCAAGACACGCGGTATCAACAATCTCTTGGTCAAGACCGAGAGACAGTGCGAGCTCACGCCCAATCTGAGCCACTTCAAGGGAGTGAGTCAGTCTGTTTCGGGCAAAGTCGACGCCCGCTGTCGGGCTGAGCACTTGCGTTTTGGCGGCGAGCCTTCGCCAAGCGCTCGAATGCAGCACTCGGGCACGATCCCGCGCGAAATCACTGCGATGGCCACCGTGCTGTTCGGGCAGGAAGCGTTCAGCATCATGCGCCCCGTATTCGCTCGGAGCTGGGGTGCGCTCAGCCACCGTCGACACCGTGGCCGAGTCGCTCGGCCTCAACCATTTCTGACAGGTCTAACCCGGCGGTCTCTCGATTGTTGAGCCAGCCGTCTGGCAATACCACACGTTTGGGACTGCCTGCCCTGCCGCGCTGCCCTTCGGCACCCTCTCCGGGATACGGCATTGAAGCATCCATCTCAGCAAAAATCTCGTCCATCTGATCGAGAGATTCAACAGCCGCGAGCGAGCGGCGCAGGTCTCCCCCCACGCCATAGCCCTTGTAATACCAGGCCACATGCTTGCGAATGTCACGGCACGCACGATCTTCTTCACCGTCATAGAACTCGACGAGCAACTCGGTGTGGCGGCGCATCGCCTGCATGACAAAGCCAAGTGGCGGTTTCGCGATCGCCTGATCCGCTTCTTCCCAAGACATCTCGCCAGCCTCCGCACGGAACGCGGCCACCAGATCCCCAAAGAGCCACGGGCGTCCAAGACAGCCACGACCAACAACCACCCCATCGCATCCGGTCTCGCGGACCATCCGGATTGCGTCTTGAGCGGACCAAATATCGCCGTTCCCGAGGATCGGGACACTCGTGATCGTCTCTTTCAGGGTTCGGATCGCAGACCAGTCAGCGTGCCCCGAATAGAACTCACTCGCAGTTCGCCCGTGCAACGCAATCGCCGCGACACCGGCACCCTCGGCTGCTCGAGCGGCGTCAAGGTAGGTCAGGTGATCCTCGTCGATGCCCTTGCGCATTTTGACCGTCAGCGGGATGTCGCCAGCAGCCTGTACCGCCTGTTCAACGATTGCCCGAAACAGATCGCTCTTCCAAGGCAGCGCAGAGCCGCCGCCCTTTCGAGTGACCTTCGGAACCGGACACCCAAAGTTCAGGTCGATATGATCGGCCAGGTTTTCGTCGACCAAGAATCGCACCGCTTCACGCACCGTAACCGGATCGACGCCGTACAACTGGATTGAGCGGGGAGTCTCGCTCTCATGGTGCTTAATCAAACGCAACGACGCCGGCGTGCGTTCGACCAGCGCGCGGCTCGTGATCATTTCGCTCACATAGAGACCAGCGCCATATTCGCGGCAGAGACGACGAAACGCCGTGTTCGTAATTCCGGCCATCGGGGCAAGAACGACAGGAACGTCCAGCGTGAGCGGGCCAATGCGCAAACGAGAATCGGGCAGAGTTGCGGTAGACATATGCTGGTATTGTCTCACGGACTGTCGCGAGCCCCTCGCACTCCCCGTGATTCGCACCCGAAGCACCTGGGACAGCGACCGAAGCCTTACCCGCTCCGGCGCAGACGCGATCACGTCATCACCATCACTGTGACCAGTGCCGCCAACAGCGCAGCGGACCGCTGGCCCAGCGAACCACCAGCCCAGCGGACCACCAGCCCAGCGAATCGCCAGCGCGCAAAGAGTGCGAGACAATTGATGGCATGTCGCTCTATCGGGAACAAGGAGTCGTGCTGCGCACCCAGAAACTGGGTGAGGCGGACCGCATTGTCACGCTCCTGACACTCTCCCGAGGCGTCATCAGAGTCGTTGCGAAAGGGGTGCGCAAGACAACCTCAAAGTTCGGGGCACGCCTCGAACCTTTTATGGTCGCGGATTTGCAACTCTACGAAGGCCGCACGCTCGACACCATCACTCAGGCCTCCACTCTCGGTGCCTACGGACATCACATCAGTCAAGATTATGAGCGCTACCGGGCAGGCAGCGCGATGGTCGAAACCGCTGAGCGTCTGAGTGAGGGTGGACCAGCTCCCGAGCAGTATCGCCTGCTGGTGGGCGCGCTGCGCACGCTCGCGCAGGGCAGCATTGCATCTGATTTGCTGCGCGACGGATATCTCTTGCGCGCCATGGCTGCCGCAGGGTGGGCGCCCGGCTTCGACGAGTGTGTGCGTTGCGGTGAAAAGGGCCCGCACAGCAGAGTGATCGTGCAATTGGGCGGCGTGGTCTGCGAACACTGTGCTGTGCCGGGTACCCCCCAGTTGGAGTCTGGAAGCATCACCCTGCTTGCCGCCTTGCTGAGCGGAGATTGGAACACTGCTCAGGCAGCAAGCGACACCGAACGAGGTCAGGCCTCGGGAATCGTTGCCGCCTACACCCAGTGGCATATGGAAAAGGGATTGCGGTCACTGCGCACGAGCTAGGGCGTGTCGATGACACCCGCACGAGCTCGGGCGTGTCAGCGACTCCCGCACGAGCTGGTGCGTGTCAAATCTATCCGCTTATGCCACGGGGTGTCGGGTGCGGGTGCTCACTGCGCTGTCACCGGAGGCTGCGCGCCGGTGAAGCCTCCCTCCGCCGAGCAGTCACCCGCGTCTCGCACCTTTTCCCGGCGCACCAGATTTCACAGACACGCCTGAGCCCGCAGTACAGCTATTCTGGTGAGCATGCGTCGAGCCCCCGCAGAGCTAGTCCCGGTCGATTGGACCGGTGAATACCCGCCAACCTTCCGTAGCCCAGTACCCAAACACATCGCGATTGTGATGGACGGCAACGGCCGCTGGGCAAACCAACGCGGGCTTCCTCGTGTAGAAGGTCACCGTCAAGGTGAACAAGCACTACTCGACGTGATCGCGGGTGCGATACAGGCAGGCGTCACTCACCTCAGCGTGTATGCGTTCTCTACCGAGAATTGGCGGCGTTCCCCTGACGAGGTTCGATTCTTGATGGGATTCAATCGGAGTGTGTTGCGCACGCGGCGCGCGCAACTGGATGCCTGGAATGTGAAATTGCGATGGGCCGGACGCAAACCACGACTCTGGGGCTCTGTCATCAGCGAACTCAAAGCATCCGAGCGCGCCACCGAGAAGAACACTGGGCTCACGCTCACGATGTGCGTCAACTACGGGGGACGGAACGAACTCACGGATGCGGTTCGCTCGATCGCCGAAGATGTCTCAGCAGGAAGACTCTCACCGCACGGCATCACCGAACGCACCATAGCTAGGCACCTCTACGTGCCAGAACTCCCCGAAGTCGATCTGTTCTTGCGTTCGAGCGGTGAGCAGCGCACGAGCAACTTCATGCTCTGGCAATCGGCCTACGCCGAAATGGTGTTTCTCGATACGCTTTGGCCAGATTTCAGCCGCAAAGATCTCTGGCATGCGATCGGCATCTACCAGGATCGTGACCGGCGCTTCGGCGGAGCAGTAGACAAGCCCACGCCGTCAGAATAGCCGCGGAACCCGCACTCTCGGTGGCTCCAAGGCGCTACCCGCCGCGAGCCCCTCGCCTGCGCCCTTGCTTCTGTTCGGCTTCACGCCACGCGCGTTGGGCAGGCGTCTCAGCGCCAAGCGTCGCTCCCAGACTCCCCTGGGTCTCATTTTGCCGACGCGTGGTGCCTCCGCGTCCGAGATGCCATGCGTGGGTGATCGCGAGTGCGAGCGCATCGGCGGCATCTGCGGGTTTCGGCGGGGCCGCCAGTCCAAGGAGCCGAGTCACCATCGCAGTAATTTGCGCCTTGTCAGCAGCTCCATAGCCAGTGATCTGCGCTTTCACTTCATTCGGAGTGTAGAGCGAGACTGGGATCCCCCGTCGTTCTGCAAGAAACATCACGACACCGCTGATTTGGGCAACACCCATCACGCTCGCCACATTGTCTTGCGCGAATACGCGCTCAAGGGCAATCCCGTCGGGACGTTGCCCGTCGAGCAAGCGCTCAATACTCGAACCAATTTGGTGCAGTCGAGCCGGTGCACTCGCGCCCGCCGGACTCTGCAGCACCTCAACGTGCTCAAAGTTGACCTTGCGGCCGTGCCCGGTCGTGACAATGCCGATGCCGCAGCGGGTGAGGCCAGGGTCGATCCCAATGATTCTCATCAGCGCACTCCCCTCTCGCCCGCTGCGGCACTTCGATGCGGCTTACTCGTCAGCTTCGAGCTCCGCCTGTACTTCTGGAGTGAGGTCGAAGTTCGAGAAGACGTTTTGAACGTCGTCGCTATCTTCCAGAGCGTCGATCAGGTTGAATACCTTGCGCGCGGTTGCGGCATCAATCTCGACCTTGAGGTTCGGCACGAACTCGGCGTCGGCCGCCTCATAGTCGATTCCCGCGTCAACGAGCGCAGTGCGCACCGCCACCAGATCAGTCGCCTCGGTGATCACTTCAAAAGCTTCACCATTTGGGGTCGAGTTCACCTCATCGGCACCGGCATCAAGCACCGCCATGAGCACATCATCTTCGGTGGTGCCTTCAGCAGGGACCGTAATCACTCCCTTGCGGGCGAAGTTGTATGCGACGCTACCTGGATCAGCCAGGGTGCCACCGTTGCGGCTCAGCGCGGTGCGCACTTCAGCTGCAGCACGGTTCTTATTGTCGGTGAGACACTCGATCATGAGTGCGACTCCGTTGGGACCGTAACCTTCGTACATGATGGTGGTGTATTCGACTGCGTCACCGGTAAGCCCTGCACCGCGCTTGATCGCGCGATCAATGTTGTCGCCCGGAACCGAATTCTTCTTAGCCTTGTGCACCGCATCGGCAAGTGCCGGGTTGCCTGAGAGATCGGGGCCGCCGATTCGGGCAGCCACCTCGATCACCTTGATGTACTTCGCGAACGCCTTGGCGCGACGCGAATCGAGAATTGCCTTCTTATGTTTCGTGGTTGCCCACTTGGAGTGTCCTGCCACGGGAGCTCCTCTTTCTTCTGTCTCTGTCGGTAGATTACGTGTGTGTGCGTCAGTTCGCAGGTCCAGGATCAACCGGCCATGCAGCCGCGACCCTCTCACGGACGTCACCAAGCAACTGCGGCATTGACTTCGTCTTCGCAATAATCGGGAAGAAGTTCGCGTCGGCTCGCCATCGCGGCACAATATGCTGATGCAGGTGTGCGGCGATGCCGGCACCGGCGACCTCACCCTGATTCATGCCGATATTAAATCCGTGGCATCCCATCACTTCTTTGAGCACACGCATCGCGATCTGCGTGATCTCACCAATCTCAGCGACTTCCTCGGCAGTGGCCTCATCGTAGGTTGAAATGTGCCGATATGGGCACACCAAGAGGTGCCCATTGTTGTACGGGAAAAGGTTGAGCAACGCATACGAGGTCTTGCCCCGAAACACGATAAGTGCCTGCTCATCGCTCAACTGTGGCGCACGGCAAAACGGGCAATCGTGTTCGTCGGGCTGATGGGTGTCGGCGACGTAGACCATACGGTGTGGGGTCCACAGCCGCTGCATCTCGTCTGGATCGCCCACGAGACCGCTCTGAGCGAAGTCTTCTACTCTGTCCACGCGCTCAGCACCTGCTCGTGCGTCTCAATCGAATGCAGAATGCGCTGGATCGCCTGCTCCACCGGCACGCCGTTCATCTGCGAGCCATCGCGGAAACGGAAGCTCACGGCACCGGCCGCGCGATCCTCTTCACCAGCGATGAGCTGGAAGGGAACTTTGGCCTTCGTATGCGTACGAATCTTCTTCGGCATCCGGTCATCGCTGTGATCGACCTCTGCGCGTACACCATGTGCGCGCAATTGATCGATCACGCCGTCAAGGTAGTCGCCGTACTGCTCAGCCACTGGGATGCCCACCACCTGCACGGGGGCCAGCCAGACGGGGAACACGCCCGCATAGTGCTCAAGCAGGATCGCAAAGAATCGCTCAATTGACCCGAAGAGTGCCCGGTGAATCATAATCGGACGGTGCTTCTCACCGTCAGCACCGGTGTATTCAAGACCGAAGCGCTCCGGCAGGTTTGGATCGACCTGCACGGTGGAAAGCTGCCAGACGCGGCCAATGGCGTCGCGTGTCTTGAGGTCAATTTTCGGACCGTAGAACGCGGCTTCGCCTGGGACTTCGGTGAGTTTCAGACCTGAAGCGAGTGCAACCTGCCGCAGCGCATCAGTGGAGCTCTCCCAGAACTCGTCTGAGCCGATCCACTTATCTTTCTCGTTGTCTCTCATCGACAGTTCGAGTTCAAAATCTTCGAGACCGAAATCGCGCAACATCGAGATGATGAACTCCAGCACCTTGCCAGCTTCGGCTTCGAGTTGGTCTTGCGCGACAAAGAGGTGCGAATCATCTTGGGTGAAGCCACGAACGCGGGTCAGCCCGTGCAACGCGCCGGACAGCTCGTACCGGTAGACCGTGCCATTTTCGGCAAGACGCAGTGGCAGATCACGGTAGCTGCGCGCACGCTCCTTATAGATGAGGATATGCATCGGGCAGTTCATGGGCTTGAGGTAGTAATCGACACCCTTCTTGGTGACGTTGCCCTCGGCGTCCACTTCCTCATCGATGCGAATCGGCGGGAACATGTCGTCTTTGTAGTTCACCAAGTGGTTGGACTGCCAGAACAGGTCTTCCTTCGAGATGTGCGGGGTATACACATAGGTGTACCCGCCCTCGATGTGCCGACGGCGAGCGTGCTGCTCCATCTCACCGCGAATAATGCCGCCCTTCGGGTGCCACACCGACATGCCCGAGCCGATCTCTTCGGGGAAGGAGAAGAGGTCAAGTTCTTTTCCGAGCTTGCGGTGATCACGTTTCGCAGCTTCTTCAAGACGAAGCTGATACTCGCGCAGCTCATCTTTGGTGGGCCAAGCGGTGCCGTAAATACGCTGCAGCATAGGATTCTTTTCACTGCCTCGCCAATACGCGCCAGAGGCGCGAGTGAGCGCCCAGCCGTTGCCAATCAGTCGCGTACTCGGCACATGCGGGCCCCGGCAAAGATCCTTCCAGCACACCTCACCGGTTTTTGGGTCAACGTTGTCGTAGATCGTCAGCTCAGCGCCACCAACCTCGACGTTCTCGTTGTCGCTGCCCTGATCCGCTCCACCCTTCAGCCCAATAAGCTCAAGCTTGTACGGCTCTTGAGCGAGCTCCGCACGGGCCTCATCTTCGGTCACGACGCGCCGCACGAAGCGCTGCCCCTGTTTGATGATCTTCTGCATCTCAGCAGAGATCGCCTTCAGATTTTCAGGAGTAAACGGCTCGGCTGGGTCGAAATCGTAGTAGAAACCATCGGTGATGGGTGGACCAATACCAAGCTTCGCCTCGGGGTTGATGCGCTGCACTGCCTGCGCGAGCACGTGCGCTGCCGAGTGGCGCAGAATATTGAGGCCGTCGACACTGTCGATCGAGACGGCCTCAACGGTGTCTGTCTCTGTCACCTCTGCTGCAAGATCGCGCAATTCGCCGTTCACGCGCATTGCGACGATAGAACGGTCGGTGAACAGGCTGAAACCATCTGCCACGGTTCGACTCCTTATGAGCTAATAGACCCATTTATCCTACCGGGTGTAGGAGCGGGAAAGCCGGGCATGGATTCCATGCGTGCCGAAGCGCAGCGATGCATGCCCGCTACGCCGCGCGAGTGCACTGAAGTTGGCCGACTCCCGCCACTTGCCGCCTGTCAGTGCACCCTACTGCGAACCTCACTGCCCCGTGGAGTCATTGAGCGACGCGGTGCCCGCGCAATCCGCGAAGCAACGCCGCTGCTCCGAGGACCGAAAGAATACCGGCGAAAGCGAGCGCCGGGGTTGGCGCAGACGCGCCCGTCACTGCGAGGGCGGGTGCGTGATCCTTGCCCCCAGTGGGTACCGCCTGAGGTGTGACACGAAGTGTGAACGCGCGAGTGATGATATTGCCATGGCTGTCATCGAGCGAGACCCTCACCTCGAAACTCCCTGTCGACTCTGGCGTTCCCGCGAGCACACCGCGCGCATCGAGAGCGAGGCCGGGTACGGGATCGCTCAGAAGACGATAGCTCCCACCCGTGAATTCGGGGCGAGTTGAGAAGTCAAGAGACACCGTGCTCCCAAGTTCTGAGGTGACTGTAGCTCCCTCAGCCGGTGCCACATCAAAGTCTGCACGCACCACCGGATAGCTCGCCGTCACTTGATATCGCGGGGCGGAGCCACGGACCTGATGCGAGTAGCTGGCCGAGATTTCTGCGGTTGCCGCGGAAAGACCTTGCCAGACTGCTCCCCCACCCGGGCGTGCGGTAGCCCCGGAGGCTACTTCGACGGGCGCACCGTCTGGCATCAGGAAATCACGCGCCGTATCGGCTTTCTGAAAGCTTGTCTCCGTGGCTGAGGGGTACACGGTTGCCAAGGTCACGGTCTGCCCTGAAAACCCCACCTGCTGCAATTTCGGCCAGCTATCCAACATCGAAATATTTGTGACGTGGTTGCCATTGACATTGAGAATCGTCAGCTCTGGTAGACCAGCGATCGTCATAATGTCACTCACCTGCGCATTCGGCACCGAAACGGTGCGGAGCTCGCGAAGACCACCGAGTGGGCTGAGGTCTGAGACAAGGGTGTCTTGGGCATAGATTTCCCGGAAGTTCGGCGAGTCTTGCAGAGCAGAAAGATCCGAGATCTGCGTGCTTGCGATTTCCAGGCGCACCAGCGTGGTGGAGCCTCGTAGGGCCGAAATATCGGTGATCTGAGTGCTATTGAGTGACACGTAGTTGAGACGCGGCGAGCCGGTAAAGGGTTCGATCGTGCTGATGGGGCTGCCCGCGGCGAAGAAGTACGCAAGGCGTTCAAGATTCCGTAGCGGCTCAAGTGAGGTTACGAGAGTTCGTTTCATCTCAAGATCACTGAGCTGAGTGGCGTACTCGAGTCCGGTGAGATCGGTGATCGCATAATCGTTGAGAATCAAGGAACTGATCCTGCGGAGTTTCCCGCGGGTAAGCTCCTCCTGTCCGATCTTTTCGCGCAACACTTCGGCAAGGATCGGATCTGGCACGTTCACAAGTTCGTCGTCATCGGCGGCCCGAACATCTGGATCGAGCGGTGGGAGAATTCTCGGCGGGAGCGGATCGCCAAAGCCGTCATCAGTAACGGGAATGTCTCGAATGGACGGAAGCGCCTGAGCCGTAGTGGCGCCCGCTCCAAAGAGCAGCAGGGCTGCAAGCAGCGCAGCGCCGGTCATGACGAGAAGGTGTGTGAATTGAGTGCCCAGACGCGGCATTGCTCCCCCAAATTGAAACTCGAAACATCAATACGAGATTTTTCGGACTAGTGCATAAATACACTGTGCTCGAAGCTATCGCGTCAGCGCCCAAACTCCAAGAACCATGACCTGATCGCTCTAAACTTGCGCATTTTGGACAGCGTTTCCGTTCGAGCGGATCTGCGCGCGCGTCTGTGCGCGGATCTGTGCGCGCAGAAGCGGCAGGTACGCCTAGCTCAGTCGCGCAACGCTGGCATCACTTCAGAAAAGAACAACTGCATCGACGTGGGAGATCCACCGGGAAGCACGATGCAACCGTCGATAGCTCCCTCGGCATCCCAACGGCGAACTTCAGCCACCATTTGATCGGGCGTCCCCACGACAGTCCAATGCATGGCACCTGCGGGCGCTGATCCAGACGTTGTCTGATCCTCGGCGAGACCGCTGCGCGCGATCTCCTCAGCCTCAGCCGCCGAAGAAGCCAGCACCACGCTGAGACCCGGGCAAAACTTCACCGCTTCCGGTGCGCGACCGGCACGTACTGCCGCTGCCTGTAACGCGGCTCGCTGCTCTAGCGCCGATGCAAGACTCGGCGCGCTCGCAAATACGGCATCCGCCTTCGCCGCAGCAAACTCCACACCGGCAGGCGATCCGCCCGCCTGAAACAACTGCGGCCTTGCAGAATTGTGTGCCGGAGTGGCGAGCGGCCCGCGAACTCGAAAGTACTCACCAGACACCTCAATTGGCGTCACCTCGCGATCATCCGCAAACGTCCCGGCCGCCCGATCCGCAATGATGGCGTTCGCCGGGTAGCTCTCCCAGAGCCTCTGCACCACCTCTACGAATTCTGCGGCTTTCGCATACCTCTGCGCCGAATCGGGCAATGCAGAAAGACCGAAGTTCTCGTGCCCTCCGAGCGCTGTGACCGCGTTCCATCCCGCCCTACCGTTGCTGAGCTGATGCAGAGATTGCAATTGACGGGCCGTGGCATACGGTGAAGCAAACATCGTCTGCACCGTCGGAACCAAACGCACGCGTTCAGTCAATGGCACGAGGGCCGACACCAAGGTATGCGAATCGAGGGTGCTGAAGCCGGGAGAAGTTGCCACGCTCCCCCTGAGATACCCCGCGTCAGGAACAAAGAGTACGTCCACCCCGGATCGATCGGCGGCCTGAGCGATCTCTGCGTAAGTTGCCAACGAGAACATTTCTTCCACCTTGCTGTCGGGACGCCGCCAGGCATTGCCGCGCAGCCAGGTGGGGGCCAGCGAAAGGCCAATTTCTAACGTCACTTCTCTTCTCGTTTCCTTCGTAGCGGCAAGGTCGCCTGTCGGTAGTGGTCTCCCCGCGATAACGGGAGGCATCTCGCCTCATCTGCGGTGAGGTGCGGCACAGTGGCCGGGTGAGGTGCGCGGCACGGTGGCGGCTTGAGGTGCACGGCACGGTCACGACTAGGGCACGAGGCAGTGCTGGCTGATGTGTCGTGCTTGCACACCAAGATTGTTTGGTATCGCCAGAGACCAGGGGTTTCCGGAGCTTTTGGATCTGTCCGTTCCATTCCAACCGCACACGTGGTCACCGGGATCAGCCCAAAGCCTTTCCGACACACCAGACAAGAGCACTCTAGGGTGCGCCTGGGCCAGCCGAGACGCGCCTCTCTGGGCGTGGTCAGGTGCATAGATGAACCTCCCCCGCACTTCATCTGATGAATGTACGCGAGTGCCCTGACTTCGTCAACTGACGCCCTACTTCTCGCGCTACACGAATGAAGAAGAATGCGCACTGCCAGCGCACAGCAGTCACCACGAGCGATGCCGACAAGCCACGCTGACCGGTCAGCACGTGACGGAGATCTTTGAGACGCCCCCGTGGCAACAAGGCGACTCGTCGGCGGTGAGGCGAAGCGCAAGACGTTGAATACTGCAGGGAACACAGCAAATGCGGTAGATGCGGTGAACGGAGGCAGTACCGAAAATGCAAAGAGTACGGAGACCGCAAAGAGTGCAGAGACCGCAAAGAGTGCAGAGACCGCAGAGAGTGCAGAGAGTGCAGAGAGTGCAGCAGTTGCGGCAGAGCATCTATGCGAGATCCGCTGCGTCGCTTCATCTCGCAGCCGAGCACACGCATGCGACCGGGCGGATTCGCGAGAGCGCAGCAAGGGCTCCCCGGCACACAGCACAGCACAGCAGAGCACAGCACCGAGCCAAGGTGCAGCGCAAACACGAACATCAACGATCGGGGCCGAACGCAAAAACCCCAGCCGAGCTGGGGTTTTACTTTGAGTGCGCGATACTGGGATCGAACCAGTGACCTCTTCCGTGTCAGGGAGTTTATGGGGTGAAACACCGCGAACAAGGTGAAACAATTTGGCGTGATTTCAACGATCTGGCGAGCATTGCGAACGCGGTGAAACAACGTAAAACACAAGTTTGCCAAGCATTTGCCAAGCAAGACTGACGGTGGCTGCCAGTAACGTCTCCAACATGGCTATGCCGTGGTCACCACTCAACGCACTCAAACGCGTCGACGCCGACACCTACGAAGTGTGGGACGGCCAATTCCGTGTAGCGATCATCAAACACATCCAAATCTGGAACCCATACGGGAAGTATTGGCGATCCGTATCAGGCGACGAACGCGCGGAAGATCGGCAACTCATCGGCTACTTCCCCACCATCGAATTCGCTGCAACCGTCACATGGCGATCCTGGATACAACACAAAACGAAACCCGTCGAACACCATCACCTATAGCCTGGTTTCATGCGTGCCATGATCCGTCTCATCGAAACCTGCCAGATCGAAGTCACAGGAGAAGGACTCCCCGACATACACTCGAAACTCGACGCCGCCCAGCCCGACGGATTCGAACTCGTATCGGCACCGGTGGCGATGCTGAAAGGCAGCACCGCGATCACCGCCACAGGAACGTACGCGCGCCGCGACGAGACGCGCATGATCGAAGCCGACACGATGGACGGGCTACGCGCACTCGTGCCTGATGGGTGGCAGATGCTTTTCGTCGTGCGCTAAGTTTTCGCTTTTCAGCCCCGCAATGAGCGTAACATTATGTTGCGTTAGTGAGTAACATTGTGTTACACTTAATTTGTTTGGAAAGCCCCAACAGAAGGGGGAAAAATGAAGGCAGTAGATATCCTGATCGCAATGATCAACCTAATCACCGCCATCATCCTCTGGCAGACAGCAAAGCGAAACAAGCGGAACGACTGACAGAGAAGCCCCTCCCTAACCCAACTAGGGAGGGGCAACCTCCCCCCGATTCTACGAGAGGAACCACATAATGTCACCAATAGACATCCTCGTGATCGCCATCACCGCAGCCGCAGCGATCATCGCCGTAGCCGCACTCATCCGAGCAGTGAAGAACCGCAAATGACCGACCACGCCAAAGCTCTCACTAAAGCCGCAGACGCACTGGACCGCGCACACACTGCGCGCGACGAAGCGATCCTCGCTGCTCACAAGGCAGGGATGAAGCCAACCGCGATCGCGAACGCCGTACGCATGTCTCGCATGCAGGTACACCGCATCATCACCGCAGCCTCAGAGAAATAACAAAAGATGCCCCCGGCGCCCGCACGGTAAGTGCGAGCCCGGGGGCATTCTTTATGTTCAATTATTCGGCGGCGTACTTGCCTCGGCGTGCTTCCTCGCCCACCTGATAATCATCAGGCACGCCCTTCGAAACAATGTCGAGGAACGATTGAGTTGCGTTGATCGACGCGCCGACAATCATGCCAGCAGCGCCAATCGCAGCAGCGAGCAGCGCATCCTGCGTAAACACAAAGGTCACACCTGCAGGGATCAGAAGCGAGGTAGCGAGAGACTGTGTAAATGTGCGCACGAAGCCACGCTTCGCCGCGAACACGGTCACCTCAGGGATTACTTTCGGCTTAGCCACAATATGGGCTCCTTTACTTCAAAACAGTGATCAGAGTGATCGCCAAACCCAGCAGTGAGCCGAGCCCAACAATCGCGGAAAGAGCGAACCCGGCGATCGTCCACCCAGACACCTTCACCGGTTTCGCGCTATCCTTGATCTCCTTAACCTCACGGTCGTAAGAGGTTTGCCAAGCGGCGAGCTCAGCACGGGTCACGAACGTCGCCCCGAGTGCATGCACCTCGCCACGCAGGTCACGCATGTCATTCGACAAGCCTTTGAGCAGGCGCACTATCTCCGCCTGCGAATACGAATCCACGTCTTCGCTCATGCTGGCCAGCTTTCTCGCGCGGTCACTGCTTAACCGTGATCTGCAGTTGTGCGGCAACCTCGGCAGCGGTCACCGCATCGATGCCGTCGAGCGCCTCGCGCACCGTAGCGGCAATCTGCTCAAGATCCTCAGCGGTCAAAGCGACACCGGTGCGTCCGCGACGCTTCGCGGCGACACCCATGAGGTATTCCCACTGGCCGGACACGGTGCATTCAATCGGTTGCACTTTCGCGAACCCAGTCCAGAACCCCCACTGGGCGGGGGTGAGCGGGGTGACCTCCCCGTCCGGGTCGATCATCACGCCAAGCGTGTGCATTTTCCCGTGATCGAGTTTCATCGCGAGCATTGGTTTCGACATGTCTTCGTCCTCTTCCTTTTCAGGTGGTACTTCAGGTGCGGTCTCTGCCGCGATCAGAGTGGGGTTGCCGCCGTTCGTGCGCGCCCACCCCAGGTACGGGTTGCCGCGAGCCCGCGTGTACGCACTGACGGTCGTAATGCCGTAGTTCGTGCCGAGTTGGTAGCCTCCGCGCCCGAGCGCGCCCGGTGTGCCCGTCATCAGCACGAGCTCGCCGCCGAGCCCGACCGCGACATGCCCTTCGGCAGGGTTGCGCCAGTAGTGGATCGCCCCCACAGGAGCAGCGTCTGGATTAGTGGACTCGATGTGTGACGCGTGCCGTGCGGCCGTCGCCGTCGAGTACGTCACCATCTCAGCCTCCGGCACCTCAGCGAGGTAATGGATCGCGTTCCACACGAGGCGTTGACACTGCTGATCCCAGTCACGATTGGGGTAGGTTTCATTCAGCCAAACAGTGAGGCCAGGAATATTCACGAGGCGCTCCTTTCAAAACAAAAGCCCCGCTACACGGCGGGGATCAGGGTGAGCGGTGGCGTGATATCGGTGATGGGTTGCCCGCACGCACCGCACATGACGGCAGCGATATCGGGCGGCAGCTCGAGCAGGATCGGCTCGCCCTCGTTGTCGCAATCCGTGGTGGCGCAGACCACCTCGCGCGAGATTGCTTCGTCGTTCATCCGGTCGCTCCTGTCTTCAGCATCTGTACTGCAATCCACGAAAGTCGCTGACCAGCAGGCGATGCCCCAGCCGTGTTGTTGAGCACATTGATCGTGAACCCAGTTGCGGTGACGTTTGTGTACGCCACATTGAACCGAGCCTCACCGGTTCCCGGGGCTATCTTCGGCGGGTGAGTGAATCTGCCAGCAGGGAACGCGACCCCGTACTGGATGAACCCACCGGCAGCTACCGCACCTGGCGTGGTGAACTCACCTGCCGCTGAGGCGTAGGGTGCGGAAATGCCGTCATCTAGATTCCAGAATGCTTCAGCCTTCGCTTTGGACTGGTTGCCGTCTAGAAAGACCGCCTTTCCAGACGAGTCGTTCCCCAGAAAGAGCGTCGCGCCCCCGTCTTTTGAGGTCATGAGCCTTGCGGTGTGCCCGATCCCTGCAAAGAACGACTGCATGATGAACTCAGCAGAGTTGTACTTGGAGATCTTCAAATCCATGTATGACACGCCTGACGTGTCGGCGTCCTGCCGCAAACTCAGGCCGGAGTTGTTGAGGTCAAGGCGGACAATCTCAGTACCGGCAGCATTGAAACCGCGCAATCCGTTTATGTCGAATTGCAACCGTTGGCCGCTCGCTGCGGTGCGGATCAGCGCGCCAGTGATGGTCATGCTGTCGATCGCGTCTGCGGCGATCGCGTCAGCCGTCACCACACCGTCAGCGAGCCTGATCAGGCCACCGCTCAGAATCAGCAGTTCCGAAGCAAGCAACTGCTCACGAACAAACTCGGTTCCGTTCCACACACGAACCTCGACCGGCTCACCGTCACCGTTATCGACGATCCATTGATCACCCGCAACCCATCCGCCGGGCGGTGGCGGAGGTTCAGCCTGTCCGCGTCTACGGGCGTTCTTCCCGTTCGAAGTGGTTTGAGCATCTGCCGCCGCAGAGATCGCAGCCGCAGCGTCTGCAAGCGCCACCAAAACATCACTGGATGCCTGCGCAGCCACATCCATAGTCTGTGCTTTCTCAGTCCCAGTCGGACGCTGCACATCACTCAACCCGGCACGAGTCTTGTTGAGCTCCACCGCGATACGTTCTTCATCGCGAACATAACGGACACTCATGCGGCCTCCCTCACAAAACCGACATCAACCCAGTCCGGGTCAGAAGCCTTCCAAACCGTAGACAACACACGCCCACGGATCTCCCCATCTGGCAGATCCCAATGACCGGCAACATCGAGCACAGCAGCATCCCCATGACGAACCGTATGCGCGAGCGCCGCCTTCACCTTGAACGACATCTGTTCAGGTTCAGGGATCAGCGCGCCACGCGCCCACGAATCCAAAGTTCCCTGCACGGAGACAGAAGAGTGAGACGAATCCCACGCCTCTGCACGCGGCAACCCGTCCGGGATCTGTGAATGGTTCTGCGCACGAGCAAGGAGCACCCGGTCAGCATCTTTCCCTCCCGCAAACACTGCATCCGTATAGGTAGGTGTTGGGGAATCGTCGCGGATGAAATCGATCACGTCAGGGTTTGCGCCGCCAAGATTCCACCAATGCTCGCGCCCGTTGGTGATCACTCGTCCAGCATCAGTGCCGGTAATAAGCCGGTAGGTGATCCGGTCGAACTCGTCAATCTCTGGCTGGAAGTCGTACTCGATCCCATCATCAAGATCCGCGATCTGATCGATCGCTTCAAGCACCGACTTCCCGTTCACTGCCTCATATGCGAGACGTTCATGCACCCCAACCCGGTCAGCTTCATAGACGATCGGTAGCGCCCCGCCAGGGAACTTCTCCGACTCGGTAATAAGCCGTTTCATGATCGTCCCGTAGGACAAGTTCTGGAACGTCTGGTCATACGTTCCGGTGGGTTTCCCTGCACTATCAAGCAACGGCCAGCCAGGGAACAAGCGAATATTGCGTGGCTTCAACAAACGTTCGATACCGCGACATTTCACCTTGTACCGGTGTTTCCCGTTGGGGTCATCCTCCGCGCCAGGCGAAGTGATCGGGCCAGCAGCAAGCACACGCCGCACACCCTCCACCCGTTCGTCAATCAACGCGACCGAATGCTTATCTTTCACAAGCATCGACTTCAGGTCGAGAGACCGTGCCCACCTCGTATACGCGGGCACAGTCACATCAAGTTTGTCCGACGCGAGAATGCCCGTATCCGCAGACCAGTCCGACACTTGCAGATCAAGTATCGGCTGCCCGGTAACCGTTTCGAACAGTAGCGCGCGCATCAGCGCTTCACCCTGTACCGGTGATGGAAACTCGCTTTCTTCGCTCCAGACGGCACACCCCAGAAAGTGATCCCCCGGTTCGTGCCGATCTGCACAAAACACGCGCCAGCTGCCGACGAACCTTGCGAAGCAACCGCAGCGACTTCCTGCACCGATTCAGGAGCGAACCCGCCAGGCAACGTCACCGCCCACCCGCCAGACACGATCACCCCGGGAGAAGTGGTCACTTCCACATACACGTCTGCCATTCCAGAAGCGTCAATCTCAAGACGAGTCGCAGCAGTAACCGCATGCCCGGTGTTCATTGTGGTGATCTTCCCCAACACACGATCCGCGAACTGGAACTTCGGGGACACCTGCCCCTGAATCACGATCCCGTCACCAGCATTCACCCGATACTCCGCAACGAGTGCTCGCGCACCCACCGCTGGTGGAGAAGGAGACACTGCCGGAACGCCAGCCAACACCGACAGTTCCGCCACGACCGGGTCCCACACGAGCGCATCAATCCGAGACTGACCCGCAGGGATACCAGTTGCCGGGGTCACATCAACCTGCACTGCAGACGACTCGCCAGACCATTGCGTAGCCCGCCCCACAGTGTGCGCGTACACGAACGCACTCACCTCAAGCTTCCATGAAGCCGGAACAGCAGTCACGGTAGGGCCAGCACCAAGCATGCCTACACGCGGTATCCCATCTTCACGAACCACCAACGCAGCGAACGCCTGCCCCACTTCTGCAGCATTGAACGAGTAATCGTCTTTAGGCCAGCCAGGAAACTTACTCATCACAAAACCCCAATCCGGTACTCGACCGTCAAATTCAAGTCGGGAGACGGGTCAACCGCCTCGAAAGAGAAACTCTGCGTCGCCCCCGCAGGCACCTCATGCCAGTTGCGTGCAGTAAGCCGCCTGGTCACGTCAACACCGTTCAGGAACACGCGCCGTTGAAAGTTGTCAATCACGAGCTCGCCAGAGAACGGACCGAAAACGACAGTGCGCGGCCCGCCATACACCCCAACCGCGAGAGCCGAACCATTCAGCTTCACGATCGGGCGTATCGGCAGAGTGCCCGTGTTCACTACATCGGCAGTCGGGTATATCGATTTACCAAAGTTCCACGGAAAAGCTGACGGGAGACGCAACCCGCCCTCACGAACAGGCAAACCAATCGGCCCCAACACCACCACATCCCGGTAGCGGGCAGGATCAGGAGCCACCAAATCAATCGTGAATGGTATCTGTCTCGACCAAGAGCCCCTGTCTGAGAACGTAACCCGGTCTACCTCGATGCCTGAGCTCCATCGCCCTGTCTCGTCGTTGACGCGCATGACGGTGGCGGCTTCCCACGCTCGTGCGAGATCACTCATCAGTGTCTCCGCTTGAAAACGATCATCGGCGCGGAGAGCGCCGCGTACAGTGATCGCACGGGACGCCCTCCACTTGTTCACCCGGGCGAAGGAGCCGTGCGCGCTAGGAACTCCGTCTAGCTGCCCTTTCAGGTCTGGCACCGTATACCATCCGATAATTTCTTCGAACGTTACTGGCCCATCGAGACCGCCAATGACAACGTCACCAATCTCCACGGAATGGACACACTCGGTCATATCGCGTCCTTCCATTCGCGGAACATCTGCCTCGCGAGTAGTCGCCCGTCTTGCTTCGCTTCGTAGATGGTGAGGTTCGGGGCGAACATTCTGTCTCCCTGATCCGGCTGCACAACAATGACTTGCGGGGCTTGCCGCTGCGACACGAAATCCCCACGGTTCATCTGCTTCAACTCTTTGCGATACATCGACGCATAAGGTTCCTGGATCACCTCTTCACCACGTGAGAGACGCACCAGAATCGAGTCAGACTTCGTGCCGCCAGCACCAAACACCGTGCCGCCAGCGACACCGCCGCCGAACCCGCCGATCGTTTTGCCGAATGCGGCCCCACCAATCGTCCCGCCAGACGCGTAGCCAGCAGTCCCGCCATATGCGAGACCAAGCCGCTTGGGATCTGTCGAGGTAAGAGCAACCGAGATAGGGATCACCTTTGGCATTGCATCAAGACGGCCCTGGAAAGTATCCAGGTCATACATGGCCTGCTGGATGCCCTGCACAATGATTGCCACGTCTTTGCCGTCAGGCACTGAAATCAACTTGTTCGCTAAATTCTGAGCCTCACTAGCACCAACACCCATCGCAATCGCGGCGTCATAAACCTGCTGATTTCCAGCCGACATGCGGGCAATGAAACTTGCTGTAGCTTGTTCGGCGCCGATGGTCCTAGTTTCGAGTTCCAGCTGAGCGAAAGCATCTGCCTCAACTGCAGCCGCGTGATCGGAAAGCATCGCGCGGTTTCTCGATCCAGATTCGGTTGATGCGTCCAAAGAAAGGCTGTATCCGTCTAGCCCTTCTTGAGCTTTCGCGATGTACTCCTGAATCTTTCCGAAGGAACTTTGCAGGGCAGCATTCGACTTCTCGGCCGATCTGCCGACTCCGTTGAGCTCTACCATCGCGTCCACTAGCCGCATAATCTGTGCCTGCATCATGCTGGCCTTGTCGGCGGCTTCCTGAAACTGATTGGCTGCAAGGCCAGTGCCTGTACTCGCTTCGGCTTGTGCAGAAACGTATTGCGGCAATGCCTCGGTTATCTTCTCCTGACTCCATCCAGCATTCTTCGCTTTTGCGGCAAACTCGTCATAAGCCTTCGCTGCCGCGGCGGCCTGACCGGATGAGACGGTTTGAGCCAGAGCCGCATCAAGCTCTTCGATCTGCTTCTTGGCGTTGCCAGCATCACGCCCAAAACCCAGCAGCGAGACAGACATTGCTTTACCGAGCATGGAATTGTCGAAACTGGCTTTCATCTCACCAGCCGTTGTATTCAATGCGCGAAGGTTGTTGTCTGCGATTACCGCATCATTTCCGAGCCCACGCAATGGGTTTCCGCCAGCGAGACCACGGTCAAGCTCTAGCGAAAAGTCGCGAGTCCTCTTCATCGCGGTGGAGAGCTCATTCGCAGTCTTGGTAACCCCGCGCATCTCATCGCTCCATGTCGCAAGGTTCGCAGCAATCGGGACTAGTGCCAGCGCAAGAGTTGCTGGCATAAGGCCCTGCATCACCGAACGAGCACGCGCACCAGTCACATTGAACGTTGCGAGCGCGTCGGTGAACTCTACCCACTTGGGAATCAGAAGCATCGACGTTCCAAGCAGCAACGCGCCAGCGCCGGTCAGCCCGACGATGGCAGTTGAAGTCTGTTTGAGTGGCTCGGGAAGCTTCTGGAAGTTACGCATGGCATCGGCAGCCCAGTTGAGAAGATCAACCAGCGCCCCTCCACCGTTGGGATCAACGAGCGGCTTTGCCAATTCGGACGAGAAGTCACGCCAGGCAGCCTTCACTCGATCCATCGCACCTTCAAACGTGTTCTTCACGTTTGCAGCAGCACCGCCGAATTTGTCTTGCAGCCCTGAAACAAGCGGTTCCCAGATATCCTCGACAGGGATTCCACCTGGCTTTCTGGCCATATCGCGGATTTCTGCAGCGGTCTTGCCCATCTTTGTGCCGATAATCGCGGCAGCATCGATTCCGTAGTAACCGAGACGCTGCAAAGCGTCTCCAGATAGCCTGGATTCAGACTTGATCCTCGACATGATTTCCGAGATGGCAGCTATTTGTTCATTACTGCCCCCCATAGCGGCAACTGCATTCTGGATGGCATCCAATGCAGGGATAACATCTTTCGCGGCTACTCCGAACCCGAGCATCTGCTGTTGCGCGCTAATAAAAGTCTGTTTCGCAAACGGACTGTTTCGCGCGAACTCATCAAGCTTGTCCATCTGCGCATTCGCTGCCTGTGCTGAGCCAAGCAACGTTGCAAGCGCAGCGCGCGTCGTCTGCTGCAGAGTGTTGTACTGGATGCCAGTCTTCAGCGCTGCGACGCCCAGCCCAGTTACTGCGACACCGACAGCGGTGAGCCCTGTCCCAACTGTCGCCCACTCGGCGCGGTTACTTCGAGCCGATTCCGTGATTTTTGCTTTAGTTTCAGCAGCAGAATCACGTACAGCAGCAAAGCCTTGAACCGCTCCAGACGCGTCAGCAAGCAGTTTGATCTTGACGATGCGCTCGCCCATGCGAACCCCCTAAAACGCAAAAAGCCCCCTAAAGTGGGGGGCATGCTAAAGTTTTTTCTCGCTGCATCTGCGGTTTTGTTGCTGACCGCATGCTCGTCGTCGTCACCAGCGGAATCAATGACCGAATCGACTGAGGCCACTGAGAATCAAGTAGCCTCGGTAATCGCTGAATATGAACAACCTTGGCGAGAAGTTGCCGAGAAATCGGGTGATTGCCGGCTTGTTTGGGTATTGGATAGCCAAGATGACCCAGTTTCCAAACTGAATGGCTCGACCTGCTACCTCAGGGAGAGAACAGCATCAACAACCGCCCAGTTGGCACTGTCTGACTTGGAAGCGCTCAACGTGCCAGCTTCGATGGAAGCTCTTGTTAGCAAAACAAGGAGCGCTCTTGAACCAATCGCCAACGCTGAACTCGAAGAAGCTTGCGGTTCAGAAGAATGGCCCATTGAAACCGAAGAATGCAGCAACGCTCTGGGCGCAAACTTCAGCTCGTTCAACGCTCTAACAAAAACGCTGGATGCCTGGAAGCCTTACCTCTAGCGGTACCGTTTCTCCACGAACCATTTGCGGGCAGGCGTGTAGTTATCTCCACCCCACTTCTCGGCCTGCTGCTCCTTATACACCGCATCCTCTGACCAGTCGCGCCGAGCTCGCGGCACAAACTCGAACTCACCGTCCGGATTGTCCGGGTCAGCAAGCGGTGACATAGCCTCGTCGATCGGAATGCCGAGACTATTGAGTGACGCTTCATGCTCGTGCAGCGCGGCCATAAGCTCATACTGCTGTCTATCGAACTCGGGCTCGATAGACGTCACCGTCTCGATAAGCAGTGGCGGGTTCGCGACACGGTTCGCCCAATCAATCAGCGCACGCAACCATGCAAACCTCGCCGTACACGGCTGCAACTCGACCCGCTCATACACGTGCCGGATAGATTGTTCAGGCTCCCACCCCCACAGTCGCCGCGGCGCGATCCCCATATCGCGAGCGATACGAAGATCACGCAGCAGCCGACCGTCAGAGCGGAGCCTTAAACGAAAGGGGTGGTCTGAACCGCAGCCATGTCGCGGTTCACCAACCCCACCGCGTTACTCAAGCGGTCATACTCGCCATCGGTAAGGCCAGCAACAAACTCATCCCAATCCTCTTCAGGGATCGGAACCTCACTCTTCGCTGTCACCTCAACCGCCGTCATACGTGCAGCAGCAGCAAAGAATGTGTTGTAGTTGAAGGTCTCATCGTGACCATCGCGTGCTGGATGCTCCAAAAGAAGAGCATTCCACTGCTCCCAAGTCACCGAGCGGATACGGATCGTGGCCGATGCTTCTGCTACAGCCCTTTCAAGCTCACGAGTACGCCCGCTTGGCCGCGACGACATACGATCCTCGTTCGCTTCAGCATCGGCTGCACGAGACAACTCCAACTCTTCAACGAGAGGGCGGTCAAAGCAGAACGTCAAATCGATCTGCTGAGCCTTTCGATGCTTCAAACTGTTCTTCAACGACATAAAATCTCCATCCACGAACCACGATCAAGATGGGCATTCCGGGGCAGGGCTCGTGGGCAACCCCACCCCAGAAGATTGGTTAAGCTACAAGCTGCTTAAACGGCTCCCAAACAGACTGAACAAAAAGCTTCTGCCGGATCTTGTCAACAGCGTTCTCTTCGCCCTCAACAACGATCTGCTCGCCACATTCGACATCGACAGCGTCATACCAGTCGCCGACATCGAAAGTGTCATCGTCTTCGTCCTTCTGGAAGAAACGAACAATCGTCCCCGTTGTGCCCTCTTTCAGGGCGAGGCGGGCCTCGTCCTCAGTTGGTTCATTGAGGTTGAACACATACTGAACTTGCAGAGTCTTCTGCTTTGAGCCGGGAATCTCGAACGACTGCGACGAGCAATAACGATCGTCAGTGACGGTCTGCTGCTCGCCGCCCTGCTCGAAGCCACCCTGACGGGTCAGGTAGCACGAAATGTTCTTTGCCGATTCAGCCTCGGCCTTCGTGATAGCTGCCTTGTTGGCCACGCCACCCTGCACGAAAATGGCACGGCGCGTACCGCTGGTCTTCACTCCCTTAGGAATCACTTGCACCATCAGACACCTCCTTCTTCCCCTTCGGGGAAACAGAAAGGGCCGGCGCTTTGCCGACCCTGAATTTTGTTCTCCGCACACGCTTAGACGGCGGACAATGCTCCACCCGCTCATGCACGGACTCATCAACTTGCTCCTCGTGCACATCGAACTGATGTCCAGTCACACGAGACTTCACGCGAATAAACACGTCACCCCCTCCTCGAAGTGAACGACACAAAAAAGTCACTGAAATACAGTGGCGGCGACACCGAGTTATCAACCTTCACAGCCTCAAACTCGATAGTCACCGGATCGCAACGACGCCCAGACACAACTGGTTTACGTCCAACAATCGACTGCACCGCAGTCAACGCGTCACGAACAACACCAGGAGTCATGCCGACCGCTTTACCTGGCAGCGTGTACTCAGCGTCAGAGCCCGGGCGCGGGATCGAACCATAACGGCCATCATCCAAAGAATCAGGCCCAGCACCATAAAGCACCACATAGTTGTCCCGCACCAGCCCGCCATCACGGTCATGCACGGTGTCCCGCACACGCCCCGATAACAACGGAACAGACTCAAGCAGAACCTTCACTGCGTCAAACTCACTCACAAGCCAGCCCTCCGCAGTGCATCATCAGTCGCCCGATCCATTCCCCGCTCGAAATCAGCCTCGTTCGCCTGGATAACTTTCGGACGCACATTCTGAGGCGCGGCGGCAACGCCACCAGGAGCTTCCTCCAAGATGCCTAGAGAACCCTGGTGTCCGTTGCCGCGACCAGTTCGGCCTGGCGGTGTTGGTCCGATCTCTGCCGTAAACGACGGGAAAGAACCCTGAGTGTCGTAATCAATCTGCGACGGGTATGCGCTCGCATGCCGCCCCGACGGTCCCTTTGCCTCAGCCTGCCAAGATTCCTTCATCTTGTGCGCCGTTCCCTTCAGCGCCGACTCCACGAACCGCCCAGCATGCTGAGGGAACACACCAAGATCCCGAACCAGCGAATCAATATCGTCACTCATGATTCCTCCACAACCGGATACCGGTGCGCCGTCGTCTGACCAGCCTGAGCCGGTCCATCGATACGGAACCAGCGCCCAACCAGCGCGGGGTCGCTCGCGGAAGCATCCACCCGAACCATCGAACTGGTAGGAACCAACGCTGCCGAAGCAGGAAGGGACACCACAATCGATGTCTCCGCGATCTGCTGACCAGCCGGGACCTTCACTTGCGCCGACGCTGACGGGAACTTCACACGAGCAACACCCGCATAGTAGGTCTCCACCAGAGTTGGAACCGTGTCAAGAGTCCCTGGAGTCGGCACGAGCTCAACCCTGCCTACTGTGACCGTCTCAGTCATCCGAGATTCAGCCATACGGCGTCCAGCCTCTAGCGCGTAACTCATGCCGGCACCCAAGTGTCAGGTCCTGTCCAATGGCGCCTATGCTGTTTGACAGGCGGCCCAATCGTCCAGGCGCCGTCAGATGCGTTATCCCCGTCTGACAGGCGAGCAAGCTCGGCGTCCGAAAGGTACAGTGCCCCTGAGGAAACTGCAGAGTCAAGACGGTACTGGTAGTCGTCTTGTCTCTCCTCAAGCTTCCCTTCAGGGTTGCTCAAGACGCGCAGGACCATGGCGCACAGTGTTTGCACCACAAGCGATTTGAACTCGGCATTGACAGGGACACGATCCAGCCGTTCGGACACAGAAGGCTTCGCAGAAACAACCATCGCCCATGCGTCGCCAAGAAGCGTCTCCCCAACTTTCAGTTCCCCATCTGACAGGGTTCGGAAAGAACGAGCTTGCAGGTCAGCTTTGTTTGCAGGATTAGCTGCCATAAGGAACCTCCTCGCTTAGCAGGGGAGCCGGATGCCCCGACTCCCCTACTTGGTTAGCTACGAGCAGCGTTGGTGAGCTTCACGAAACGGTCAGCGTCACGAACACGGAAACCAACCTCGATTTCCACGAGGATCGCGAACATGTTGCGCTGCCACAGGTTCAGCTGGTTCGGAATCTCTACCGCATCAGCGCCGCTGCCTACAGTCACGGTGCCGTCAGTGATCGTTGCCTCGTTCGACACCGACACCTTGATGCCCTCGACCGAGCCCCAAACCGCAGAAGCCCAATCGCCGGCAAAGCCGACAGTTGCCGGGTTGCCGCTCTTGTAAACGCCCTTGGTGTAGTGGACGCTTTCGCCGAGGATCTGGTTGATCGCGGTGCCGTCCTGAATGGACGAGAACAGTAGCGGTCGCCCGGTCGAATCCACCTGGTTCAGCAGCAGCCCCTTGGCCTGCGACGAGAGCGCCCAGCCATCGAGTGCGCCATCTGCGTCAGCAACCTTGTTGTACGCCTCAACCAGGCCAGCATAGGTTGACTTCTTCGCGTCGGTAGCGTGAGGTGCGATAGCCACCGCAGCCGCACCACCAAGCGTGTCAAAGTTTGAGCCTGGCGCAGTAGTGCCGAACACTGTTGCGTCGAACTTCTTCGCAATCGCGTTTGGCAGGCGACGCGCAAGCTCCGCATACACTGCTGGCAGGTCACGCTTGAACTCGTTCGAGAACGGCTCGATAACGGCCAGCTTGTATGGGGTGATGCTCTTCGAAGAGAGCGATGCGCGCGATACTGGCTTTTCCTCAGTCTCACCAACCCAGTCAGCCTCGGCGTCGCCGGTGATGATTGGGATGGTCACACCCGATCCAGGCATGTTGATTTGTCGTGCCAGCTGCATCACTGCAGACTGTTCCTGCACGTTGCTCCAAATCTCGCTCGAGATTTCCTTCGGGAGCAGGTCGGCCGCACCTGAAGAGGTACGGTTCAGATCGATACCAGCCATGAGCTAGTCCTTTCGTTAGGTGAGCTTCTCGCCAAGGAATGACGCGAAGCGGTCAGCGTTTGTCCCGCCAATAGCTGTGCCACGCACACCTTGTGACGGGTCAGCTTTCGGGAACGGTGATGGGGTTTCTTGCGCCCCCTTGAAATCGAGCAGCGCATCGGCAGCAGCCTCAAGTTCTTCCTGCGTCTCGCCAGTTAGCAGAGCGGCAGGAACACCCTTCGCTGCAGCAACCTCAGCGCGCGTCTTAGCAACGGTCAGATCGGCAAGCTCACGCTGCGCCTTTTCCAACGCCTCTTGTTGCTTCTGCGCTTCGCTCTTTTGAGACTCCTCGATTTCTGCGAGACGCTGTGCAGCGCCTTCGTTTGCCTTTGCGGCGGCAAGGTTTTCTTTCGCGCGGGATTCCCACTTTCTGGCCTCAGCCTTCCAGTCAGTTCCTTGCGCTTCTTGTCCTTGCGTCTCACCCTGATCAGTTGACGCCTGCTCCGTGGGTGTGATTTCGTCAGCCATGCGGCCCTCCAGTGGTAGTCATCGCCCATGCGGGCAGAATTGAACGCCCACCGGATGGCGGGCATGACCGCAGCTTTTCGCTACGGAAGATTAGGTACCGCAAAAATGCGGTTAGTAGAGCAAAATTCCTTTACTGCGATAGAACGTGTCTGCCGCAATACGATCGAGCTGTTGGCGTTCAAGCCGTTCAGCAATCCATGAATTACTCCCCATGTTTTTCACCGGGATGTCCAAGTACCCTGCATCTCGGAGTAGTACACGCCGCATGTCAGGATCGCCAGTGAGTTCCATAATCGTTTCTGGCATCAACCTGGTTCGTTTCGCATACGCGTACCTAGCGTTACCCCGACGCGCGAACTCGCCCCCGATGTTGCTCTGCGCACGCCCGTAAGAGCCTCGCTTCGTAGTGCCTTCTACCGTTGCATAGCCGGTGATCTGTGTGCCGTCTGGCCTGACGCCAATCTGCACACGCTGCATCCGCCAGGTTTCACCTGGTCGCCGGGGGTTGGCTCGCGAATATGACATCCCGGAGGCGCCGCGCCTCGCGCCAACCACCTGGATTGGGTTCGCGCCAAGCCGAATAGCTTCCGCTCCAGCTTTGCCGTAGATGCGCTCCTGCTCGGATTCGCTGAGGCTCCAGAAGTGCTCCTCCGGTGAGGCTATCAACCCATCCGGCACACCGTCGCCTTCACGCACAGGAACCGAGGTGCAGCGGCAAGATGGATGCCGTTCGAATGGTTTGGTGAACCTGTCAGACCCTGAAAGGATCGCGCACCGTGAACAAGCACCAGGATCCACCACGCGCACATACTTGACATAGCCTCGCCCGGCAGATGACACCATGGATGCCGACCGTGCAAGATCCGCAATCGCGGTCTTTGTCATCGCTGCTAAATATGCGGCTCCAGACAGGTAGGCCTGCCGCGGGGCCACGCCAGCGCCAACACTCTCCTTCGTCGTAGTCACTGCTCCTCGAAGCAGCCCTTCAAGAGAACGACCAGAACCGTCAACGCCAGCAAAGGCATTCGCGGCGATCACGTCACCAGAAGGTATGCCGTCCGCCCGTGCGACAGCGGCAACCATGCGCCCGGAACTTGCCGCGTTCTGCACAGCGACCGCGGACACTGTTGACGCCATGCTCCCAGCGACGGCATCCCATCCGCCGTCCAGATCATCAACCGAGATTTTCCCCCATAGGAGAAGCACCCGTCTCGTTGCCGCATCTGAACGGCGGATAGCATCACTCTGAAACTTCGCTGCTGCTTCCGACTGGATACTCATTCGTCACCTCAGAAGCTTGCTGCACGCCAAACGACAACGCCTCTGCCGTCTCAGCGGCTCTACGCTCTTTCATTCGGCGAATCATTTCAGGCGACCGCCCGATGTCTTCCTGCGCTGTCTCCCAATCAACCAGACCAGAGGAGTAGTACTTCGAAACCGCGTCGGCCACCTGTGACACTGTAGGAGTGCCGGCATCTCGCCATAGCGTTTCCATGCGGCGCGCTTTTTCTGACCATTCGCCGTCACGGAGACGGATAACCAGACGCATTACCGCTTCCCAAGAGTTTCCAAACGCAGTCTGCTTGCGTTCGGCAGTCTTCACGAGCCGAGACTCACCAGCGCGATACCCTTCCGCCGATGGCGGGTTATTGGTGGTGAGGCCAAAATACTCAACTGGGAGATGAGACACACCAGACGCGAGCCGCGCGTACATATTCACGATCGTTTCGATGTTCTTCATATCGGCAGCATCGAATTGGAACGTCTTGGCGTCTTTGTTGGATAGCGCCCACACGGCACCCAAGTACGCCTCCCATACGGGAAGGGGCTTACCGTCTGCACCGATAAAGTCACCTTTAGAGGCCCCAATCACTCCGCGAGCAGGAGCGACGAGCGTTTCTTGCAGCAGCTGAGTGTTCGTGATCGCTCGAGAAGCGGAGTCAGCAATGGGCAGCACGTCCGCCATTTCGGAGCCGCCGTCCAAAATCCCATTCCGCAACCGTGTAGTGCGATGCCTGTTTACGAAAGGCACCACCGGCACGGCGCCTAGGTTATGGGCATCAGGCTCAAGTTCGTCAACCCATTTGCCCTGCTCTAGTTTCAGCCACCTTGTTGTGTCCGGCATGTACAGTGTCGCGCGACGGGCGGAGCCAGAATCGTCGGCATCATAAAAGCGTGCTGCCTCTGTTACCCGGTGCGTGCGAGGATCGCGCGTGACCACCATCTCCAGCGGAGACTCGACCGTGATCAGCGGAGACTCTGGATCTGTCTCGTTCGTACCCACGCATGCAAACGATGAACCCAGCGCCAACGCATCGGCATGAACAAAACCGGACCGCTCATCCATGTTGTTGTACTGCCATACATCCCACAGGGTTGTATCGGCAGCCTCGGCGCCTGGCATTCGGAAACCTGACACGTCGAGACGATGCTCGATCGCATCAACCACAATGCGCGCCCAGTTCAATACCACTGTGAACGACTTCAACTCTTCGGGGATCGCGATTCCAAGCTGCTTAAGCTTGTTCACACCTTCAAAGCGTTCGTTCAACTCGTGCAGCTTTGGCTGACGCACACGCAGTTTCGCTTCCAGAGCATGGAGTGTTTCAGTCACATCAGCCATACAGCACCTACCTAAAAATGAACACCCGGTTATCCTCGGGCTCGGGCGCAACAGCGCCCCTAGAGAAACCAAAAACCGCGAGCGTAGAAGCCACTAGCGGCGTAATATCTGTCGTGTCTCGGCGATGCCAACCCCACAGGCCAGCGTCACCAAGAGGTCGCTTACGGCCAGCCTCAAGAGCAGCGGTCAGACCGGTCTGGTTCTTATGGAACAGCTGGCCATCATCGACCGCGTTCTTAAACAACGCACACGCCTGGCCATACTGGGTAGTGGAAACCACCTCGACAGAGATCCCGCGCTCCGCAAAGGCGGGGAGCAGCGCACCTGCAGGGCCGATAGCGTCCAAAGTGACAGAGACCGGCTCCCAGGAAGCAACGAGTTCCTCGACCCGATCAACCACCCAGCCAGTCCCGCGGCGGCGCTCAACAACTTCAACATGCATCTTCTGGTCAGCGCGCCTACCGCACACCGCTACAGACGACCAGGCAGAGTCTGGAGACACGTCGATCGCAAATCCGACAGGGTCAAGCGGAGACGAAGTCTCGTCGCCCTGATCTGACCAGACAGCCATATCGATAACGGTTGAGCCCTGCGATTCGTCCAAAATCCCGAGACGTTCACGCGCAAAGGCAACCTCAGACATGGCCGAGCGTTCCTTCGCGATGAACTCAACCTTGATGCGTCCAGACTCCGTGCCAGGGTTTGCTCGAACCCACTCAGCTTCATCATCCAGATCCGCCTTCGGGTCCGCGCTGAACTCCAAATAGCAAAGATTCGCGTCGAGTTCTCGCGGCGGACCGTCGCGCTCCTCCGGCTCACAACGGCCACGAGCCATGACACGACGCAGGACATCCGATTTCACAGTGCCAATAGGCGCAGACGACGTGTAGATCACCTGCGGGTTCGGGCGAGCAGACATCGTCGGCAAAGACGCAGCAACCGTCTCATCCGGCAGATCATAAGCCTCGTCATACGTCAACCGATCACAAGAAAACCCGCGACCAGAACCACCAGAACGCGCAAGAAAACGCAACCGCGCACCCGACAGAAGCTCGATACCCTCCTCGCCATGCGAGGTACGCACCCGGTCAACCTTTTTTCGCAACCAGTCATTGTTCTCAACCCAAAACAACACACGACGAAACGCCTCCTGCGCAGTCTTGAACTCGTGCGCAGTATGAATCGCAAGAAAATCACGAGTGCCAGCACTAAACAGAAACAGGTCAGCGAGGTCAATAACCTCAAGCACTGCACCCTTACCATTCTGGCGCGGAACGATCAATCCAGCCTCAAACGCAGCCCACTTGCCGGAATCATCCTCAGCGAGCATGTCCATCACAGCGTTTCGCTGCCACGCATCAGGCGTCAACCCAACTGCTTCGGCAAGATCCAACGCCTCAACGCCAGAAGAAAACGAGTACTCAGGGACGCTACGAACTCGCGGCTCTACGACGGCGCTCTTCTCGTTTAGCAGCAAGGTCATCAGCAACATCACCACTCTCAACCGGGCGATCAGCACCGAGCTCAGCCATCAACAAACGCAATTCCTTAGACAACGAAGCGTTTGGCGCCTCGTCCATCTGCGCGGCCAAAGCCAACGCCGTCTCTCGCTCCCAATCACGACAATCCACCCCAGCAAGTTCCGCAGCAATCGCACTCAACACACTCACCAGAGCCTCCAGAAAGCCGTATTTTTACGTGGGGAGAGAAAGGTCACCGCCCCGGAGGTACACCGCCCTGTGAGGCGTTTGGGGTAAGTGGGTGGGTCATGCTGCGAGGAGGTAGTTGACCTCGCCCAGGTGGGCGTATCGTCTGTCTCTTGGGTGCCAGTGTGTGGTCACTTCTGGTAAGTTGCGTCGCTCACGGTCGGCTTTCCACTCGTCCATCGTTAGGTCGCGCTTGTCTGAGTTGCATGGTGCGCAGGATGGAAGGATGTTGCTGATGTTGTTTGCTCCGCCTCTTGCGAGGGCGATGACGTGTTCGGCCTGTATGTGTTCAAGTTCTGTTGGTGTGTGGCAGTAGGCGCAGGCTTTGTTGAACTGTGCCCATAGCCCCACTACCTGTCCCCATGTGTAGGTGCCGTGGGCTCCGAACTGTTTCGCTCTACGTCGTGCTCTGCCTGCTCGTTTCTTACACGCAGTGTCGCAGTACTCTGTGGTTGGGTAGTCGCTGACCCCTTGGGTGTCGCACCACCCGCAGGTGTACGAGTATGGGCCTTCGGGTTTGGGCGGCGTCCATTTGCTGGTTGCGCCGATCATGTTTACCCAATGAGTTTTGGGGAGCTTCTTGCTGAGTGGTCCCCACCGTGTGTAGTCGCGGCAGAGGTAGCTGCAGTATGTACCCGTGTACCGTTTCTGGTTCCGCTTCTCGCGTTTGAATATGTTGCCGCAGCAGTCGCATGTGAGGTTTTCGTATTCGCGCCAGTCGCTTTTGGGGACTGGTCGGCCTTCTGCTTTGCGCTTGGCTACATAGGCTCTGATTGATGCGGCCTTGGCTGTCTTGCATGGCTGGCATTTGCATCCTGCTGCGTAGCCTGCAAGTGTTCCGCAGCGGTCCATGCGTCGGCATGGGCGGCAGATGATCTTGGCTGCGCTTGTCCGTCCGCGCTTCACTGCTGTTCCGCATTGTGTGCACTGGTCTAGTGATGGCATCGTCGCCTCCCCGGTAAGTGGGCATGAAAAAAGCCCACCGCGACAGGGATCAATCCGTCCGTGGGCTCTCGCTCCTTACCGAGCGAGGGTCACTGGTTTGTTACCAGCGTCTTGAGTTGGGGAATTGTCCCCTGGTTGTGTTGCCTCTTGATGAGTTGCAACTGAAGTGTGCAGGCTTTAGGTTGCTTCTGCGTATCGCTTCGCCCCCGAGGGATGTCGGAGTGACGTGGTCAACGGTGAAAGAGAGCGGAGTCGAGGGTGCCGCATCGTATTGGATGGGGCCTTTCTTTCCTCGGCATAGCCAGCATTCCGCGTTGATGCGTTTGCATTCGGCTTTGAACGCTGCGCTCTCTCTGCGCCAGGGCCTACCTTTGGCCGGCATCTACACCCCGTCTGCCTCGTCCCCGTATTTGTTGCCGTGCGTGTAGATCCGCTATCCGGTCATCATCGCCGCACGTCTCGGCTGCGATGGGTGACGGATACTCGCCACCACATACAGGGCACGTGTAACTAGGCATCGTTGCCTGCTTCCTGAGTAGGTGTACAAGTAGACAAAATCTGAGAAGATTGCAGGATGCTCAATGATCCTGTGTTTTGGAGCACCTTTTGGGGTGGCCTTCTATCCTTGGCGGTCTTTGGCGTAGCTTCAGCAGCACTCGTCTGGCTGATTAGCAAGATCACAGCCCCGTTCCGGAAGAAACCTTCTTGGCTGATCGAAACAGATGCGCACGGAACATCGGTTCTGATCTACAACAGGCGAAAGCCGTGCCATGGGGGAACGCTGCACTACTCATTCCGTGGTGCTTGGGCTGACCCCGAACCTTTCGAGCAGTACAAGACTGAACATTCAACTTTGCACTACATGACAAAAGGCCAGAAAAGGTATCTCCCTGTCGGGCTGCCGTGGGACGAAGTTCGAATCATGTGGCGGCAGTCGGCAGATGCTCATGCCGTGGGAACTCTCCCAATGCCGAATGATCGAAAGGAGATCTTCACTGAGTTCAGTGGGCGCAGATCATTCAGGCAAGTTCTTCTTGGCCATCCTCGTAATGGCGGGGGCCACTAGGAAGGCTCCGATCGCCACGAATGCGGCCGCAAATCCAGTGGCAGCTAGCCACGCAAACAGTACTTCACTCATCGTTGCCTCCGTTGGTTGTTCCCCACTCGCACCCGATAGTTGATGCATGGACTGCAGGTGAATGGTTGACGGTGTGGTGGGGGTCTTGTTCGCACGCTTGGTGCGGAATAGTTGCCAGGAGCCGCCAAAAGTGAGGCAGGTATCGATCGATTCCTCTGCGTTGCTGCGGGTATCTTTATCGCCGCGCTCCTGGTCTTCTGCGAGGGTTGCAACTTCGGGTAGCTCCACTGTTGGAACATCCGCCTCGCATTTCTTTCACCAGCTCTCATGCGGGAAGCTTGGCACGGTGACGGAAGGTTGAGACGCTGCCAACACATTCCGTTCACCGGCAAGGCGGCATCCTTAGATGCTGCGTGCATGACGCGCGTAACGCGCCAAGATACGGTGCGACCACATGGGTCGTCCGTTGTGCGTGATGCGACCGTGCACGATCGCTTTGCTGGTCACTTGTGCCGACCGCACCACTATGTAGGGTCGTCAGCCATCTAGCGCCTGGCATCCCGTCACGCGCTGGAAGTCTTTACAAAATGATTGGTTCACATTCAACCGCGCCAGTCGCGGTGTCGCGTTCTGGGTAGTAGTGCGAAGGCTTGCCGTCGATGTCGAGGAAAATGATCCAGCTGCGGTCGTCTGGTTCGATGATGCCGCCGTAGCTGTCTGCCGGGAATGGTGAGACTGTTTGTTCGATGCCGCGTGCGGTCATGTCTGCCGTGACTGCTGCGCGTTCCTCGGCTGTTGGTGCCGTGTACCGGCTGATCTTGATGTTCGACATGGATGATGCCCTTCCCTTGTTGAGAGGCGGCACCATCCATGCCTAGAAACAGAAAAAGCCCCGAACCGTTCAAGATTCAGAGCCTGCTTTCGGACATAGTTATCCGAACTGCTACCTATGGTAGCAGAGTTTTGGGCGCGAACACAGAAACATCGATTCCGAGTTTCGCGAGCGCGCCTCGATCCACGACGTCGAGTGTGTAATGCATTGCACCCCAGCCAACCCATTCGGCCTCGCAGAACCGGCATTTGCCGATTGGTGCGCGGTCGAGTTCTTCGGGATACCACTTCACGACGACAGCAGTAACCGAGTCGCCCCGGTAGATTGCGCGCGTCTCTCCACACTCGGGACAGGGTGCGATCATCTCGGTAGATGCTGGCGGTGAGACTTCCTCAGTGATGCGATGCACCCAGTCTGGGAATTCCCGTTCGAACTGCTCCCACGCAGCGTCATCGATCCGCCCGCCGGCACGTTCGTCCTTCGCGTACGCCCAGACAGCCTTGGTTGCTTCGACGTGGTCTTTGACCGGGCGCAGGAACAGCGCCTTCTCCATCAGCTTCAGTTTTCGGCCGATGTGCGCTTGCAACTCGATCACGCCAAGGTTGATCGGGATGCCAGCACCACCGCTGCCGCTCCCCCGTGCCCCTTGTGCTGTCGCTGATTCTGCGAGCTCTACAAGCAACGGGCCACGCTCAACAGCTTTACCGTTTTCGTGTTCCGTGTGTGCTTCTGTGAGTCGCACCACAGCACGCTCAGTAGATTCCATCGGTTCCCCTTCCTTTTGGGCATAGAAAAAGCCCCGACAATAGCCGGGGCTGGATTTCCAATCGAAGCTTTCTAGGTCAATTGCTTCTTGTTCTTTTTGTCGTTGATGAGGTCTTGTTCTTTTTGGATCTCGATTAGGCGTCGCAGCTTTGTCGATTCGGTCGGCTGATAGGGGTGACCGGTTCCCGCCACCACCTCATCCCAGTCGGCTTTGCGTGCAGCTGCAGCAGCCTTTTCTCTATTCTTTTCGGTCATGTCTGCAAGGTACAGCGCAGGGATGTGTGGTTCACAGGAATCTCTTACAACATTTTGGGCGGGTCTGTGAGCCTCCTGTCAATCGCTTCATCTCGGTGGTTCGGTTTTACTGTTTCGCCGATAGGTTGAAGCTTATGAACGGGATAAAGAAATTCGTAGACGAGCAAGGGAAGACGCTCGGCTACATAGACGAACGTTCAGACCGTTCCTTCTTTGCATTTAAGGCCTATGCTGTTGGGACTGCCTTTGGGCGTGAGTTCCTAACCGTGGACGAAGCGAAAGACTACCTGCGCACCTGAACATCATTCGGGCACTTCCACGCCTTCGATCTTGATCCGTAGTTCTCGTTCGACTCGGCGCAACCGTTCCACCTCTGACTCAAGGTCAGCGTTGCGTTGTTCCAGGTCGTAGATGATGCGGTCGGCTTTATCGCCGTAGCCGCCACTCACTGGCTGCCCTCTGCATACCGTTTCGCAGCTTCTCTTGCTTCGTCTTCGCAAACGCCAACCATGGCCCACATCTCGCCCATTACCCAGACCTCATCTGGGTCGTAGCCGAGAGCTTTGGCGCGGCGACCGTAAATGTCCTCTCGCAGTTTGATCATTCCGTTTCGGTATTCGATCAGCTTTACGGTCAGGACTGCGAATGCGACCCCTACGAGCGGCATGACAGCGAGCGCCGCCCAGAAATCGTTTGGTTGCATGTTGTTCCCCTTCCTGTGGGTATAGAAAAGCCCCGCGTCTTGGCGGGGCGAATGAGTATTGAGTTATAGACGGTAGGTGGATAAGTTGAGCGGTATGAACCTTCACGAGCTTCCGAATCTGCCCCGAAACCCTGGCGAAACTCTCTCGTTCAAAGGCCGCGGAAGTGGCAAAGATGTGACTTTCACGCGCCTTTCCGAAACCGAGATCGAGTGGTATTACGATCACCTTCCCAATGATGTACGTACATTGACTCAGGACAAGGACAGCTTTTGGGTCGGCCCTTCCAATATCGGCCTTTCTGTTTCTGGCGGATGGTCAGACTGGGAGTTTGTCGTAGATAACCTCTAGCTCTCCCCTGCCGATAGTTCCTGAAGCAGCGAGCCAACGTGCGCAGCGACATGAGCGGCATGAACTCTGTGTGCATCGCCAGGAAACTCATACTGCTCACTTCTCCACCCGCATGAACATGCAGCCGTGAACCATAGCCACTCGCTGCCGTTGCCGAGCAACAACTCGTCCATGTTGTGCTTGGATATCACCTCCGCGATCTGTTCGCGTGTTGGTGTCACATACGCGGCACCCCACACAGCGCCGTCGATGAACGACTGCACCGCTACCTGATCCGTCACACTCGTTGGGCGATCCAACGGGATGAAAATGTCGTTTGCTTTCTCGCGTGCTGCGGTACGCACATCAGGGGCGATCACCGGGTGCCTGCTTCATGCTCGCGCTCTGCCGCCCGCTCCGCGGTGTTCGCCAGGTAGGTCAAGCGAGAGTACGTTCGGTTCGCCTCGGTAAGGACTTCTTGAAGGCGGGCGATTTCGCTCCACAGCTTTTCGGCGGCTTGGCCAGCCTCATTTCGTAAGACGTACAGAAAGTCACCCACGTTGAGCAGACCCTCGTCGTGGAGTGCTTCTGCTTCTTCCTTGGTTGGCTTGTCGCTCATTGTTTCTCTCCTTCGTTTTGTCGATGCTTGGCCCACAGGCCGCGAACTGCGCTCATAACCTCCGCGTCCCGTGAACCTTGCGGAATTCCGCGCATAAGCTCGACCGTCTCAACATGCACCTCGTAGTCCGCGTCGGCCCCAGTGGACATTCGACGAAAGCCGCCACATGTGGCGCAATCGCCGTACGGGTCGCCGCGATGGTTCCCGTTTTCCCATGGCCCTCCATCGATGAGCGAGCAGACACAAGTGTGGTGGGCATGGTCGATCGATAGGCAGTCAGAGTGGTACAAGCCGCGTTCGCTCTGCCACCAGTGGGCGGGCTTGGGATTCGGTTCCCATCCGTACCCGGTGTTCACTTGGTCTCCATGGCGGGATTTCCCAGCGCACCATGCACAACGGGTGAACGCCCAGCGGCGGAAGTTCTGCCATGGGTGGACTTGCACTTTCCAGTGGCGCGGGTGTTTGCGCCAGGTGCCCGGTTTGCAGACCATGCCAGCGTCCCGTCCGTCAGGCTCGACGTGCCACACGGTAATGAGGCTCGGCCAGTACAGTTCGTAGCCAGCAAACCTCCAAAACACTCCTCGAAAGGTTGTCCTGTACTCCCGATTCAGCTTTCGAATCTTCGGCCATGACCGTCGAACACTGAACGCTACCGCCATTGGGTCATGCATCTTTCCCTCCTTCGTTTAGTCGGTACGGGTTGTCCGTAATTGGGACAACCCAGTAGGCATCTTCACAGGTGGCGGCGTCTCTGTCAGAAACCCCCTGCATTCGACCCTCGTCCCATGCTTTCTCTGCGGCGGCACGCTCACGCTCTGCCGTGTACTCAGCAAGCCAACGCTTGAACGCCCGCCGGTTGCTCGCAACATGTGCGCCGTAATTGATCGGGTCGTGGTACTCGTATTCCGGTTCGTGCGCGAAACCATCTTCAACCTGCTGCGTTGTTAGCGTGCGCTCGCTCATAGCGCGTCCTTCCAGAGATCTGTTTCGAGCCAGCGTCTTGGGTGCAAACGGTTCGCCTCAGACAGCTGACATTTAAGGCATTTCATGCGGCGCGTGTATGCATACTTCGATTCCGCCTTTCGAGGCTCGACATATTTCTTGCATCGTGCGCAGCGATGCCGGGGATTATTCGGTAAAGCGCTCACTGCGCACCACCTCGCAACCACTCAGCGGTCACCAGGACACCTTCCTGTGCCCGCACCGGGTACACACGATTTGGGCGTACCCGAACATATACGCGGGCGGGTAGCTAACTAGGTAGTTGTGCCCGCCCTGATCTACGCAAGGTGGAACCTCTGCATATGGTGTTGTGTTGATGGGGCTCATCGTTCTCCTTCCTTCGTCTTGCGGTACGCTTCCGCCTGTTCTAAAGCCGCTTCTGCTCTGGCGATAACTTCGTCCCACTCGTTGCCGATACCTCGGTCGCTCCGGCGCAGGTACGCGTTCGACACCGCATCTTCAAGAACCGGAATCAGGCTAGTGAACACTTCGGCACGCGCTTTCTCGGCAACGGCCACACGGAAGTATTCCTCAAGCGCGGGTAGAGCAGCTTCGATGGTTCGTTGCGATTCGCGAAAGTTCCGCACGGCTTCCGCATCACTCTTCGCGCCCTTTTTCGTGCCAGCGAGCACTGCCGCTTTGAGCGCAAGTTGCTCAGGTGTGACTGTCGCGTCTACCTGTTCCTGTGTTGGTTCACTCATCGTTTGCCACTTTCTTGGTTCGTTCAATTTCGCGGCCCAAATACCAGGCCGCTTTCTGCAAATCCGTCAACTTCGATTCACCACGCTTCCGCCCCGCTCGAGACACGTACTTGACGACGTTTCCCAACGCGAAATTCAGGTTGAAACGTTCAATAAACCGTTGAACATGATCCCCGCCGTAATGGTTCGGGTTCGCCGCATCAGGCATGTGTTGTTCCTTTCATCTGTTTCAGTGCGGCTACCGCTTGCTGCGTGACCACACCGTTTCCGAGCATCTTTAGCTCGGCAGTACGCGGTAGCCCGTTCCCGGTGACCCATCCCGCTGGAAGGCCCATCATCCACTCCACGAACACAGCCGAGAGTCGTTTGCCGCCTTTCGGTCCGTCCTCTGTCGGTTCAGGTGCCGTACGCCCGAGGATCTGTTCCCACCGGCTGATCGCGGCAGCGTAAGGCCCCCACTGGCCATCAGGAATCTCCACGATGTCCTCCCGCAGATTCCCCATCGACTGACGGCGCGACGCGTCCGGCCCTTCGCCACGACGCAACTGCTTCTCCCGTGCCTCACCAGTGCGGGCCGGTAGATGCTCCATCGTGTTTGGAGTCGGTAGCAATCGCTCAGGCACCGTATGCACCAGGCGCGTCATCAGATGCGTTGACTTCTCCGGCGGGCGACCCGATGTACGCGGCATACCGAAGTCAGCGTCACCAGCTTTCGGTGTCGGCAGCAGCCCACCTTTTTCGATCACGTCTGCAAGCATCACCTGATGCCCACCGGCTCGCTTCTTCGCCGGGCTCATAGAGCCTCCACGAGAACCCGCATACGCGTCAGGTGTTGGCAACAGTTGTACGCCGATCACTTCAGCCAACGCGCCATGCCCAGCCGCCACATGAGCTCTTGCCGCCGGAGCGGTCATTGAATGTGTGTGGTCAGCCGACCTCGGTGTTGGCAGGATCTTCCCGCCGAGTTGCGAGAACAAAGACCCTGAATCGTCCGTGCGGTGCACCGATTTCTGAGGCAGGTAGAGAATGTTGTTCCGCATCGTAGCCGAGGCTGGCCAAGTCTCCGAGAACACGACCGGCAGCCCTGAGAGTAGGTCTACTTCGCTCGTCTCCCAACAGTCTCGTTCCGAATTCCATCTCGCGATTTCTTGCATGTTGATCTTCCTCGCTTACTGCGGGTGCGGAGAGTGCGCCGCGCACGTTTTCCCATACGACGTGTTTGGGTTTCAGGATCGCGATTGCTTCGCGCATGTTCACCCACAGATTCGATCTGGTGCCTTCGGTCATGCCTGCACGCCGACCTGCAGCGCTGAGGTCTTGACAGGGGCTACCGCCATCGATGATGTCTACGGGCGGTACGGTCGCCCAGTCGATCTTCGTAATATCGCCAAGGTTCGGAACACCAGGCCAGTGATGCGCCATCACTTTGCTCGGCGCATCATCAAACTCACTGAACCAGGCGAGCTCCGCATCAAACACATGCTCGACAGCGAGACTCAACCCGCCATAACCGGCAAACAAAGAGCCAACTTTTAGAGTCGCCAAAACGACCTCCGATCTTGGTAATGAGTGCTGTATGTCCGCATCCGTTCTATTCCGGCAAATACTGGGTAGCGGCAGGGTGCTGTGAGAAGATCCACTCATGACTCGAATCAACATCGGACAGCAGCACCCGGACGTCTACAAACAGCTCGCAACTCTCAGCGGGGCAGCCGAAGAAGCCGCCGTCGACGCCGGGTTTGACCGGAAACTGATCGAGCTCGTGAAGCTGCGCGTATCCCAGATCAACGGCTGCGCATTCTGCTGCCGTCTGCATACGCGTGATGCGTTGGCAGCAGGAGAGACAACTGATCGACTCGCGGTCCTACCAGCGTGGCGGGAATCGCAGTACTTCTCTGCGGATGAGGTTGCGGCCCTGTTGATCGCTGAACAAGTTACTAGGCTGACCCACCCTGTGATCGATACTGAAACCGAGGGTGTGCTCACTGATAAACAGGTGTCAGCAGTGACTTGGGTTGCCACTGTCATGTGCGCCTGGAACCGGGTCGCGATCAGTAGCGGTTACCGAGTCTCTCCTTGAATGCAGAAGCTTTATTTCAATCGAGAGGCCGACACTTGGCCGGCCCCTCTGGGTATAAAAAATGCGCCCCACTTGGGAGCGCGTTTGTCTAAGTCTTAGACTTTCTGGTCAAAAAGGCTGTTGGTCGTCGAAGTTGCCGCCGAACTGCGGAGGCTCGCTGCCACCGTTCTGCGGCACGTTCCCCCATGGTTGCGACTGTTGACCCGCGCCAGCCCCGAAACCGCCGCCAGAGCCTTGCTGGGACGTGCGTGTGACCTGTGCGGTCGCGTACCGGAGTGATGGACCAATCTCGTCAATGTCGAGTTCGTAGCTTGTGCGGCGTTGTCCGTCTTTGTCGTCGTAGCTGCGTTGGCGGAGGTTGCCGCGCGCGATCACACGCATCCCCTTCGTCAACGAGTTCGCGCAATGTTCAGCGAACTCGCGCCACACCGATGAACGGATGAACAGCGCCTCGCCGTCCTTCCACTCATTCGCCTGCTTATCGAACGTGCGCGGAGTAGACGCAATCGTGAACGACGCAAACGGCACACCACTGTTGGTATACCGCATTTCCGGCGCTGCTACTAGATTTCCAACAACTGTGATCTGGGTCTCTCCGGACATTATTCTGCCTTCCTAGTTCGTGAAATCTGCCGATTGGTAATTGGCCCGCCAACGTGCTTCCAGTTCCTGCCGTGCACGATTGCGGTCACTGCTGCTGGTGTCACTGCGAAGTCTTTGGCGAGGTCGATCATGCGAGCGCCGTTCGCTCGTCTTTCTCGCATCACCAGAACATCGGCCTCAGTGAGTTTCGCGTGCTTCGATTTCGAACCGTGAGCGTTTCGGCCACGGGTGATCATGTCGTCCACGTTTGACTGTCGAGAATCAAACCTCAGGTGTTCTGGGTTGCAGCATGCCGGGTTATCGCACGAATGGCAGGTATCGAGTGACTGTAAACGCTTCTCGCCAGTCGTAAACGAAAGCGCAAGTTCATGCGCTCGCCTATTCCGTCCGCCAAAGTAGAACGTTCCGTATCCGTGGCGATCTAGGTCGCCAATCCAAGGCCAGCACTCCTCTTCTCCGCGAATAGAAACAAGCCGCCAGAATCGACTGATCGTGACGGCTTGCGCGTATTCAGGGTGAGGGTCTTGGGCTCGACATCGTCGGTCGCTTGCCATTAGATGCCTTTCTTCGTTGCCACCGCAGTGACTACCTCTTGTTGTTTCAAATTCAGTGTCCGGTTGAATGGTTCGCCCATTACCGCCGCCCCAATCGCGGCAAGCACGAGAGCATCGGCCTGGTCATTGCCATTCACTTCGACATCTGGGTAGCCGCGAATCACAGCGGCCAACACTTCGTCTTTACCCGCGTTGTCTTTCCCTGCAGCAAACTTCTTGACTTGCTGCGGGGTCACCAGAATCGGCGGATCGAGCATCATCCCGTTGATCAGTTCGGAGACGAACATCCACCACCCTCCGAACATGCGGTCAAGCGAGGATGATTTCCCTGCAAACG